>JAESGS010000093.1_pt1 | contig 152456 bp, 139 predicted proteins | sample 9269761 | NCBI WGS metagenome assembly JAESGS01 (sample SAMN15741799, study PRJNA653493) | algae metagenome | isolation source: Cyanosarcina radialis HA8281-LM2 and co-occurring heterotrophs from damp... | place: USA: Makauwahi cave, Hawaii | collected 2011-01-06 | reverse complement strand
AGCCGACTTCGGCGCCGGAGATCGAGGCGTTCTTCTTGCACAGGATGCCCACCGCCGCCGCGGCCAGCAGGAAGTCGACCACGTCGGCGTCGCTGGCATCCGGGTTGAAGCGCATGTAGTAGTGCAGCACCGCCGGGATGATCCCCGCCGCGCCGTTGGTCGGCGCGGTGACCATGCGCCCGCCGGCGGCGTTTTCCTCGTTGACCGCCAGGGCGTAGAGGTTGACCCATTCCATGGCGCTCATGGTGCTGCCGATCACGTTGGGCTTGCCCAGCTCCTGCAGGCTGCGGTGCAGCTTGGCGGCGCGCCGGCGCACATTCAGCCCGCCGGGGAGGATGCCCTCCTCGCGCAGGCCGTTGGCCACGCAGTCCTGCATGGCCTGCCACAGCCCGAGCAGGCCGGCACGGATCTCGGCCTCGCTGCGCCAGGCCTTTTCGTTGGCCAGCATCAGTTGCGACACGCGCAGGCCATGCTGGCGGCACAGGCGCAGCAGCTCGGCGCCGCTGGAGAAATCGTAGGGCAGCGCGGTGTGGTCCTGGTCCAGCGCGCCGGTGGCGGCCTGCGCGGCATCGACGACGAAACCGCCACCCACCGAGTAGTAGGTGTCGCTATGCAGCTCGCCGCCCTCGCCCTCGGCCACCAGGGTCATGGCGTTGGGGTGGTAGGGCAGGTTTTCCTCCAGCAGGCGCATGTCGCGCCCCCAGTCGAAGGCGATCGGCAGGTGGCCGTCGAGCAGCAGCTCGCCGCGCTCGAGCAGCGTGGCGATGCGCGGGGCGATCTGCGCCGGGTCGATGCGATCCGGCCACTCGCCCATCAGGCCCATGATCACCGCACGGTCGCTGCCGTGGCCGACGCCGGTGGCCGACAGCGAGCCATACAGGCGCACCTCGATACGCCGCACCCGCGCCAGCAACTGGCGCTCGCGCAGCGCCTCGACGAACAGCGCAGCGGCGCGCATCGGCCCCACGGTGTGCGAGCTGGACGGCCCGATGCCGATCTTGAACAGGTCGAATACGCTGATGGCCACGAGAGGACTCCTTAGCTCGGATGCGCCACGGGGCGCAGTGCGGCAGATTGTCCGATGTCGCTAGGCAGCAAATTTGCTCAACTTCGACGCGAAAGTGTTCAGAGTCGCCCCCTTGCCGCTATGCACAGGATGGGTGGATCAAGCTGTGGATAAGCCGTGCGCAGAAGCCGCCGGGCCAGGCCCATCAAGGCCTGCCGGCAATCGTGTATTTATTGAACGATATCAAGCAGTTAATAGATCGGACCATGCACAGATACTGTGCACCAGGTTGTGCATAAGCTGTGATCAGTCGGCGCCAGCCCCTGCCGGCACTGGACTTGCCGCGGCTGGCCGAGAAACAGCCAGGCGCGACGGCGCGGCGACTTGTCCACCCGCGACAGCCGGCGCCAGGCTGCGGCGCGGTGGACTATGCACAGATGCTGTGGAGCAAACTGTGCATAGGCTGTTCGGCCCAGGCTGCAGCCCAGGCTGCGCAAGGCCTTCCGGCAATCGAGCGAAAATCGAGCAGAATCAATTAGATAGAAGATGCTTGTGCACAAATGCTGTGCGCCGTTCTGTGCACAGCCTGTGGGCAGGCGGCGCCAGGCCAGGCCCTGTGGGGCCTGGACCCGGGCGCGCGTTATTTGCTCAATCAAGCGGCAGAACCTGGAGCAGCCGCGGGGATGCCTGGCTCCTGCCGGCAACCGCGGCACAGGCTCGCCGGCAAGCCGGCTCCTCCGGGGCCAATCACGCCGCACCACCGTCAGCGCACCAGGCCACCCCGCAGGGCATCGCCAGCCATGCGCTTTGGCTTAGGGCTTGAGCTTGCCGGCGCAGCTGCCGCTGGCGTCGACCAGACGCTGCTGCAGCGCCGCATCGGGCGGCGACTGGCGACTGATCGCCTGCACTTCGGCCTCGCTGAACTCCCGACTGACCTTGTCGGCGGCGCAGTCGCAGTAGGCCTGCAGCTGCGGCTGCTCGTAGCCGGCCGGCGCGCCGTTGATGCATTGCTGAACGAATTCAGTTTTCGCCTGCGCCGTCCACTCGGCCGCAGACAACGGCAGGGCAACGGCCAGCGGCAGGGCGAAGGCGAGCAGGTGGCGATGGTTCATAAGACACTCCTTTTCGATGACAGGCGGCAAACCGCCGCCCTGGGGTTGTGAACCCCCGGCGTCGCCATGAGTTCCGCCGAATGGTCGAACGGTCGTCCGGATAGCGACCCTGCAGTACGCATGAACACAACAAGTTGTCGCCCTGGCGGCCCCAGGCCAGGGCCCGCGCGGAGTAAAGTAGCGCCATCCGCCGGTGCTCCCTGCCGGCCCCGCTCGAGAAGGAACGCCCCATGCCCGACAACGCCCAGCAATTTGCCAGCGACAACTATTCCGGCATCTGCCCCGAGGCCTGGGCCGCCATGGCCGAGGCCAACCAGGGCCACCAGCGCGCCTATGGCGACGATGAATGGACGGCGCGCGCCGCCGACCACTTCCGCCGCCTGTTCGAGACCGACTGCGAGGTGTTCTTCGCCTTCAACGGCACCGCAGCCAACTCCCTGGCCCTGGCCTCGCTGTGCCAGAGCTACCACAGCGTGATCTGCTCGGAGACCGCCCACGTCGAGACCGACGAATGCGGCGCCCCGGAATTCTTCTCCAACGGTTCCAAGCTGCTGCTGGCGCGCACCGAGAACGGCATGCTGACGCCCGCGGCGATCCGCGAAGTGGCGCTCAAGCGCCAGGACATTCACTACCCCAAGCCGCGCGTGGTGACCCTGACCCAGGCCACCGAGGTCGGCACCGTGTACCGCCCGGACGAGGTGCGCGCGATCAGCCAGACCTGCAAGGAGCTGGGGCTGAACCTGCACATGGACGGCGCGCGCTTCTCCAACGCCTGCGCCTCCCTCGGCTGCAGCCCGGCCGAGCTGACCTGGAAGGCCGGCGTCGATGTGCTGTGCTTCGGCGGCACCAAGAACGGCATGGCGGTGGGCGAGGCCATCCTGTTCTTCAACAAGGCCCTGGCCGAGGACTTCGACTACCGCTGCAAGCAGGCCGGCCAGCTGGCCTCGAAGATGCGCTACCTGTCGGCGCCCTGGGTCGGCATCCTGCAGGACGACGCCTGGCTGCGCTACGCCGGCCATGCCAACCGCTGCGCCCAGTTGCTGGCCTCGCTGGTCGAAGACGTGCCCGGCGTCAGCCTGATGTTCCCGGTTGAGGCCAATGGCGTGTTCCTGCAACTGTCGGAACCGGCGCTCGCCGCCCTCACCGCCCGCGGCTGGCGCTTCTACACCTTCATCGGCGCCGGCGGCGCTCGCTTCATGTGCAGCTGGGACACCGACGAGACGCGGGTGCGCCAGCTGGCGGCCGATATCCGCGAGGTGATGAGCGCCTGAGTGCAGGCCCCCTCCACCTAGGCACTTACGGCTGGCGCCGCGGCGCGACGCCAGTAAGGCCGGTACGCGCGGCGCCCGCGGCGCACCGGCCTACATCTTCCAGCGCAGGTTGAAGGCGATATTGTTGGCTTCGCTGCTGTCGCTGAACACGCCGTTGTAATCGACGTCGAGGACGATGTTCGGGGTGATCGAGTAGTCGAGGTTGAGCTCGACCAGGAAGCTGTTGCGCGGTAACTCGGTACCCAACACGCGAAACTTGTCGCCGCCCTCCAATTGCAGGTCCAGTTCCGGGCGCAGGTCGCCGTTGATCTGCCGCCAGGTGAACGAGCCGTTGAGCAGCAGATCGCGCTCGGCCAGCTGGAACAGCTGCTGGCCGCGCACACCGAGGCTGGTGCTGAGCAGCTCGTTGCGCTGGCTGTCCGCAGACAGTGCGGCGGCCCCGCCCTTCTCGCTGAAGCTGTCGCTGCGCTGGTCGATCAGCAGCAGGCCGACGAAGGGCTCGACATAGGCCGGCTCGTCGAACTTCAGGTGCCAGGCCAGCTCGCCGAAGCCCTGCGCGGTGTTGACGTCGTACTGGCGGGTCAGGCGCTCCGGGCCGTCGATCAGGCGCACGTCGCGCTGGCTGTCGATCTGGTGCTGGCTGTAGCCGCCACCGCCGAACAGCTTGAGCGTACCGCGCGACAGTTCGACATCGCGGCCGCCGTACAGCGCGTAGCGGTAGCTGTCGGAGTCGGCCTTGGCGTCACGCGAATCGACATCCAGCTGCTCCTGGCCGTAGCCGAAGGCGCCACCTAGGCGCCAGTCGCCGTATACCGGCCAGTCGCCACCGAACAGCATGCTCTCGTGATCCTGGATGATCTCGCCGGCGTTGCCGTCGTCGTCGATGCGCTGGCGCCCGCCGCCCACCTGTACCCAGTAGGGCAGCGCGCGCTCGGGCGAGGCGAGGTTGCGGCGCAGGTTGCCCAGCGGCGCACGCGACAGGTTGAGGTCGTCGAACATCACCGCCGAGGCGATGCTGGCATGGGCGTCGCCGGACAGCTTGTTGAAGGTGTCGGCCACCTCGTCCTCGCCCAGGTCGAGCAGGGTGCGGTAAACCTCATTGTCTTCGTCCAGGCTCTCGGCCGCTTGAGCGAAAGCCACCTGGTTGGGGGTACGCGCCAGGCTGGAGAAGCTGGTGTCGTTGCGCGTCAGGGTCAGGGTCACGGCGTTGCCGGCGTAGCTGAGGCTGGGGTCGAGAAAGGCCAGGTTGGAGCTGACACTGTCGAACTGGCCGCTCAACTGCCCGGCGCTAAGGATGTCGTAGCTGGTGGCCGGCGCGTAGGTGCCGTTTTCCGCCAGCACCTGCACGGTGCCGGCCAGGCTGGCCAGGCCGCTGACCAGCACCTGATCGGCATTGCCGGCGGCATCGGTCTCCACCTGGTAGACCGAGCCGGGGCTGAAGATCAGGTCGCCGGCGACGTTCAGCGTGCCGATGGAGTTGCCCGGCGCCAGGGTGCCACCGCTGTTGATCAGTACGCTACCGACGCTGCCGGCACCACCCAGGGTGGCACCGCTCTGCACCTGGATAGCGGAAAGCAGCGAGCCATTGACCGCCAGGGTGCCGCCGCGGACTTCGGTGATGCCATCAATGCCATGGCTGCCGCCGAGGTCGAGCGTACCGGGGCCATCCTTGATGAAGGCACCCGAACCGAGGATGGCGCCGGCGAAGCTGGTATCGCTCGCCTGATCGACCAGCAGATCAGCGCCGCCCAGCAGCACCTGACCGCCGCTGCCGGACAGCGAACCCATGCTCAGGTCGAAACCGCCGAGATCCAGCGCTCCGCCGCCCAGCTCATAGGCCCCGCCGGGCACCAGGCCGCCGGCCGAATCCTGGCGCAAGGTGCCAGCCTCCACCCGCGTAACACCGCTGTAGCTGTTGTTGCCGGACAGCGTCAACGTCCCGCCGCCCTGCTTGATCAGGCCGCCGCTGCCGCTGATGATGCCGAGGAAGCTGCCGTCGACGGCCTGCACCAGGGTCAGGTCGGCGCTGCCCAGCGCCACCTCGCCGCCGTTGCCGGACAGCGAGCCCATGCTCAGGGCGAAGTCGTTGAGGTCGAGCACGCCGCCATCGATGACGTAGTCGCCCCCGGCGAACCCACCGGCACTGCCCTGCAGCAGTGTGCCGCCGCGTAGCTGAGTGGCACCACTGTATGTGTTGGCGCCGGCCAGCATCAACAAGCCGTCGCCCTGCTTGATCAGGCCGCCGCTGCCGCTGATCGCCCCGGCGAAACTGCCACCCGACGCCAGCGTCAGGGTCAGATCGGCGCTGCCCAGCGCCACCTCGCCAGCGCCACCAGTCAGCGAGTTCATGTTCAGGTCGAAGCCGTTGAGGTCGAGCACGCCGCCATCGATCACATAATCGCCACCGGCGACGAACGCCCCGGCACTGCCCTGGCGCAGCGTGCCGCCGCTGACCTGGGTTACGCCGCCGTAGCTGTTGGCACCGGCCAGCACCAGCGTCCCGTCGCCAGACTTGCGCAGTCCACCGCTGCCGCCGATCACCCCGGAGAAGGTGCCGTCCACCGCCTGATCGATGCCCAGGTTGGCGGCGCCCAGCGCCACTTCGCCGCCGCTGCCGGACAGCGAGCCCATGTCCAGGTCGAAGCCATTGAGGTCGAGCACCCCGGCGTTGATGGCGTAGTCGCCTCCGGCCAAGGCGCCGGCCGCGCCCTGGCGCAAGGTACCGCCGTCGATCCGGGTGGTGCCGCTGTAACTGTTGGCGCCGGATAGCAGCAACAGCCCATCGCCCTGCTTGATCAGGCCGCCGCTGCCGCTGATCACGCCGGAAAAACTGCTGTCCGACGTCTGCACCAGGGTCAGGTCGGCGCCGCCCAGTGCCACCTCGCCGCCGCTGCCGGACAGCGAGCCCATGCTCAGGTCGAAACCGTTGAGGTCAAGCACGCCGCCACTGACCAGGTAGCTGCCGCCGGCGACGAAGCCCCCCGCACCGCCCTGACGCAGCGTGCCGTCGCTCACCTGGGTGAGGCCGCTGTAGTCGTTGTTGCCTTCGAGCAGCAACAGTCCTGCCCCCAGCTTGGATAGGCCGCCGCTGCCGCTGATAGCGCCCGCGTAGCTGGTATCGAGGGCCTGATCGACCAGCAGATCAGCGCCGCCCAGCAGCACCTGACCGCCGCTGCCGGACAGCGAACCCATGCTCAGGCCGACGCTATTGAGGTCGAGCGCGCCACCATCGATGACATAGGCGCCGTTCTGCACGAAGCCCCCGCTGCTGCCCTGACGCAGGGTGCCGGCCTGGACTATGGTGGCGCCGCTGTAGCTGGCCGGTCCCAGCAGGTCGAGTACGCCCGCTCCGGCTTTGGTCAGCGAGCCGCTGCCGCCGATGGCGCCAGAGAGCAGCACATCGTTGCCGTTGGTATCGAAGGTGCCACCCGCTGCGCCCAGCGCCTCGAGCCGCGAGGAAATATCGAAGGAGGAGGCATCGCCCCACTGCAGCCCGCCGCCATCGAGCACGATGCTGCCGCTGCCCAGGCTGTCGCCGCCGTCGAAGTTGATCAGCCCGCCCTCGATGCGAATGGCGCTGGCGAAGCTGTTGGCGTTCTCGCCGCGCACCGTCAGCGTGCCGCTACCGACCTTGATCAGGGTGCCGTCCACGTCGCCGCTGAGGGAGCCGGTCACCTGCGTATTCAGGTTGTTGCTGCCGACCGCCACCACCGCCGAGCCGAGTTCGAAGCCACCGTTGCCCTCGATCGAGCCGACGCTGAAGCGCCCCGCACCATCGGGCCCCTGCGCCTCGGAGAAGTCGACGACGCCGCTGTTCTCCGCGACCAGCCGGGCCGTGCCCCCGTCGCTGTTGTCGGTGAAGAGCGTGCGGCCCTCCTCGCCACTGATGATCAGCGCATTGCCGGCGCTGCTCTGCCCGGCGAAGATCGTCGCGCCGCCGTTCTCGCTGCGGATAGTCGCGCTGCCCGCCGTGCTCTGATCGTTGAAGAAGGTCAGGCCACTGAAACTGTTGGTGATGGTGGCGCTGCCGGCCGTGCTCTGGTCGTTGAAATTGACGCCGTCGATGGTGTTGTCGATGACGGCGTCGCCGGCCGATTCGTTGCCGTTGAAGTCGATGGCCGCCGCCGGCGGGGCCAGCGCATTCAAGGCCACCCCGCCACACACCAGCACCGCCAAGGGAAGACCGCCGCCAGCCCGCACCGCCCCCCGCCCGCGTCCTTTGTTGCACCCCATCCCGAGGCCCCCTGCACGCAATATGGGGAAACAGCTGCGCGCCTTGCGCGCCGCATGCGCCCCCGGCAAAGGGAACGGACGCCGTCCGTTCCCGCCCATGCCCCTGGGAACACCTCTACTGCGGGATGAAGACTACGCGCCGGGAGCCCTGTGAAGACTAGCCAAATCCCCGCCAGCCGCCAGCGCCGGGCGCCACTCAGTAATCGATCGCCACGTCACCCTTGGGCACACTGCAGCAGGACAGGATGTAGCCCTCGGCAACATCCTCGTCGGTGATACCGCCGTTGTGCTCCATGTCCACCTCGCCGGCGGTCTTCATCACCTTGCAGGTGCCGCAGATGCCCATGCCGCACGCCTTGGGGATGTGCAGGCCGAGCTTGGCGGCGGCGGCGTGCACGGTTTCGCCGGGGGCGACGCGGATGCTCTTGCCGGTGCTGACGAACTCCACCTGGTTGAGGTCGGCCGCCGGTATCTCCGGCGCGTCGGCGGCCTCGGCGGCGTGCTCCAGGGCATCGGCCTTGGCCTCGGGCGGCGTCGCGCCGAAGGATTCCTCGTGGTAACGACGCATGTCGAAGCCGTTGGCCTCGAGCAGGCGCTTGACCGCACTCATGTAGGGGGTCGGGCCGCAGCAGAACACCTCACGCTCCATGAAGTCCGGGGCGATCAGCTCCAGCATCTTCTGGTTGAGGTAGCCGCGGTAGCCGGACCAGGTTTCGCCGATCTCGTACTTCTCGCAGATCAGGTGCAGCTTGAAGTTGCTGATGCGCGAGGCCATGTGGCGCAATTCGCGGTGGTAGATGATGTCCTTGGGCGTGCGCGCGCTGTGCACGAAGCACATGTCCACCGCACCGTTGGTGTCGAAGAACCAGCGCGCCATCGACATCACCGGGGTGATGCCGACGCCGCCGGACAGCAGCAGCACCTTGTCGGAGGGGAAATCGATGGCGTTGAACAGCCCCACCGGGCCGTGCACCGGCAGCTGGTCGCCCTCGTTGAGGTTGTCGTGCAGCCAGTTCGACACCTTGCCGCCCGGCACCCGCTTGACGGTGATGGAGAAGCTGTAGGGCACCGACGGCGAGCTGGAGATGGTGTAGGAGCGCATGATCGGCGCACCCTCGATCTCCAGCTCCAGGGTGACGAACTGTCCCGGCTTGAAGAAGAACAGTACCGGCTGATCGGCCATGAAACAGAAGGTGCGCACGTCCCAGGTTTCCTGGATCACCTTGACGCAACGCACCAGGTGGCGGCCGTTGCTCCAGGTCTGGGTGGTAACCGGGTTGAGGAAGGCGTTGGTGGTCATGAACGGCTCTCCACGCGGCCGGACATCGGCCTATATGGCATCGATTGTGCGAAACGCCGCGGGCCCTCATTTATCTGCCAGCGACATCGGCATGCTCATCGCGACCTGCCGCTTGGCACGGGGCCTGGCGCGTCGGAAACGCATTCGGCCATGTCGCCCATGGATAAGGTTTCGCGGCGCGGCGAATCCACACTCAGCCTCAGAGCAAACCCGACAACGCGCGGCCGCCGAACCGCTCGCAGCAGCCGCCACAACGCCTTGCGTCACCACCGTATCAGCCACTTTTGCGGCTGCCGCCCCCGCGCCAGCCATGAGGAGTCACCGATGGACTGCACCCACACCCTGAGCCTGGGCGACCCGCTGGAGCCCGCACGCAAGGCCACCGCCGGCATGCTGCGCGAGCGCGAGCGCACCTTTTCGCTGCCGCAACCCTTCTACAACGACGAGCGGCTGTTCCAGATCGACATGCAGGAGATCTTCCACAAGGAGTGGTTGATCGCCGGCATGACCTGCGAAATCCCGGCCAAGGGCAACTTCCTCACCCTGCAGCTCGGCGACAACCCGATTCTCGTGGTCCGCGGCGCCGAGGGGCAGATCCATGCCTTCCACAACGTCTGCCGTCACCGCGGCTCGCGCCTGTGCGTGAGCGACAAGGGCAAGGTGGCCAAGCTGGTCTGCCCCTACCACCAGTGGACCTATGAACTGGACGGCCGCCTGCTGTTCGCCGGCACCGAGATGGGCGCCGACTTCGACCTCAAGGACTACAGCCTCAAGCCGGTGCACTGCAAGAGCGCCGGCGGCTTCATCTTCATCAGCCTGGCGGAAAACCCGCCGGCGATCGACGAGTTCCTCGCCACCCTGACTCACTACATGGAGCCGTACGACATGGAGAACACCAAGGTCGCAGTGCAGAGCACCATGAAGGAGAAGGCCAACTGGAAGCTGGTGATCGAGAACAACCGCGAGTGCTACCACTGCAACGGCTCGCACCCGGAGCTGCTCAACACCCTGCTGGAGTGGGACGACACCAACGACCCGCGCGCGACCCAGGAATTCAAGGATCACGTCGCCGAATGCGCCGCCGCCTGGGACGCGGAGAAGATTCCCTACGCGCATGCCGGCTTCGGTCTGCGTAACCGCATCGTGCGCATGCCGCTGCTCAAGGGCACCGTGTCCATGACCATGGACGGCAAGCAGGGCTGCAAGAAGCTGATGGGGCGGATCAAGAACCCGGACCTGGGCTCCATGCGCATCCTCCACCTGCCCCATTCGTGGAACCACTGCATGGGCGACCACCTGATCAACTTCACCGTGTGGCCGATCAGCGCCCAGGAAACGGTGGTGATCACCAAGTGGCTGGTGCACAAGGACGCGGTGGAAGGCGTCGATTACGACGTCGAGCGCCTGCGTCAGGTGTGGGACGCCACCAACGACCAGGACCGCCGCCTCGGCGAGGAAAACCAGCGCGGCATCAACTCCACCGCCTACCAGCCCGGCCCCTACTCGAAGACCTACGAGTTCGGCGTGGTCAACTTCATCGACTGGTACAGCGAGCGCATGCTCAACAACCTCGGCGAAGCCCCGGCGCAGTTGCGCCAGGTGGCCGGCGAGTGATGACGCTGAGCCTGCTGCTGGTGATCGGCTTGGCGGCCTACGGGCTGCTGGCCTGTCGGCCGCAGCGCGGCTGAATCAGCCTGCAGGCCCCGGCATCCTGGCGGATGCCGGGGCTTTCTTTTGGCGGCGCCACGCCCAACCGCTAGGAGCGGCGGACGGCGAACCGATTTAGTCGCGAGAATCCCTGCCCCCAACAAAACAGGAAGAGCGGGAGACCAAGGCCGCGCAGGAGCTTCGCGGCCGAAGCCGCTCCGACAGGGGCCCAACGACTAACGGTGCCCCCAACAAAAAGCCCCGCCAGATCGCTCTGGCGGGGCTTTTTATTTACCGCTCAAGGCTAGCCGCTATGGGTCAGGCCTTGTTGGCTTTCTTGGCAGCGCGGGTGCGCTCGCCTTCGTCGAGGATCTTCTTGCGCAGACGGATCGACTTCGGCGTCACTTCGCACAGCTCGTCGTCCTGGATGAATTCCAGAGCCTGCTCCAGGGTGAAGCGCACCGGCGGCACCAGGGCAATGGTTTCGTCCTTGCCCGAAGCGCGCATGTTGTCGAGCTTCTTGCCCTTGGTGGGGTTGACGCCCAGGTCGTTGTCGCGGCTGTTCAGGCCGACGATCTGACCGTTGTAGATTTCCTGGCCGTGCTCGACGAACAGCTTGCCGCGCGCCTGCAGGGTTTCCAGGGAGTAGGTCAGCGCCTTGCCGGTATCGATCGACACCAGGACGCCGTTCTGACGGCCAGACATGCTGCCCGGCTTGACGGTGTCATAACGGTCGAAGATCGAGGTCAGGATGCCCGCGCCGTTGGTCAGGGTCAGGAACTGGTTACGGAAACCGATCAGACCGCGAGCCGGGATGTTGTATTCCAGACGCACGCGACCTTTGCCGTCCGGCGACATGTTGGTCAGGTCGCCCTTACGCAGGCCCATTTCTTCCATGACCTTGCCCTGGGATTCTTCAGGGATGTCGATGGTGACGTTCTCGTACGGCTCCTGCTTGACGCCGTTGACTTCACGGATGATCACTTCCGGGCGGCCAACGCCCATTTCGAAGCCTTCGCGGCGCATGGTTTCGATCAGCACCGAGAGGTGCAGCTCGCCACGGCCGGAGACCTTGAACTTGTCGGCGCTGTCGCCTTCTTCGACGCGCAGGGCCACGTTGTACAGCAGCTCCTTGTCCAGACGCTCCTTGATGTTGCGGCTGGTGACGAACTTGCCTTCCTTGCCGCAGAACGGCGAGTCGTTGACCTGGAAGGTCATGGATACGGTCGGCTCGTCGACGGTCAGCGGCTTCATCGCTTCGACGTGGTTGATGTCGCACAGGGTGTCGGAGATGAACAGCTGATCCATACCGCTGACGCAGACGATGTCACCGGCGGTGGCTTCTTCGACGTCGACGCGGTGCAGGCCGTGGTGGCCCATCAGCTTGAGGATACGGCCGTTACGCTTCTTGCCGTCGACGTCGATGGCGGTCACCGGGGTGTTCGGCTTGATCTTGCCACGGGCAATACGGCCAACGCCGATGATGCCGAGGAAGCTGTTGTAGTCCAGCGCGGAAATCTGCATCTGGAACGGGCCGTCGAGGTCGACGTTCGGCGCCGGCACGTGGTCGACGATGGCCTGGTACAGCGGGGTCAGGTCTTCGGCCATGGCGGTGTGGTCGAGGCCGGCGATGCCGTTCAGGGCGCTGGCGTAGACGACCTGGAAGTCGAGCTGCTCATCGGTGGCGCCGAGGTTGTCGAACAGGTCGAAGATCTGGTCCATGACCCAGTCAGGACGTGCGCCCGGACGGTCGATCTTGTTGATCACGACGATCGGCTTGAGACCGGCTTCGAAGGCCTTCTTGGTCACGAAACGGGTTTGCGGCATCGGGCCGTCCTGGGCGTCGACCACCAGCAGTACGGAGTCGACCATCGACATCACGCGCTCGACTTCGCCACCGAAGTCGGCGTGGCCGGGGGTGTCGACGATGTTGATGCGGTAGTCGTTCCACTTGATGGCGGTGTTCTTGGCCAGAATGGTGATACCGCGCTCTTTTTCCTGGTCGTTGCTGTCCATCACGCGCTCGTCGTTGAGCTCGTTGCGTTCCAGGGTGCCGGACTGACGCAGCAGGGCATCGACGAGGGTGGTTTTGCCATGGTCGACGTGGGCGATGATGGCGATGTTGCGCAGATTTTCGATCACTGTGTGTATCTCGATCAGAGGATGCGGTGTGTCGCCCAGTGTGGACGACGAATATGAAGAAAACGGGATCAGCAGGCAGAGCGGTCGGGAGGGCGGTGGCGGATACTGCCGCCGTTCAGCCCGGGCGTCTTATGCCGGACGATAAACGCGCACATTGGCATGCCCCTCGCTCAGCAGGTGGTGGGCATGCAGGCGGCTCATCACGCCCTTGTCGCAATACAGCAGGTACTGGCGGTTCTCATCCAGTTCCTTGAACTTGTTGTTCAGCGCGTAGAACGGCAGCACCTGCACCTCGATGCCGGGCAACTCGAGCGGCTCGTCCTCGGCGGCATCGGGGTGGCGGATGTCGATGACGATCTGCCCGGCCAGCGCCTCGCGCACCTCCTCGACCTGCACGTCCTTGCCCAGCTCGTCGATCACCCGGTCGATGGGCAGCAGGGTGGCGCGCTCCAGGGCACGCTCGAGGATGGCCATGTCGAACTGCGCTTCTTCGCGCTCGATGCGATAACCGCGGGCCTTGGTGGTCGGGTTGACCGAAATCACCCCGCAATACTCGGGCATGTGCTTGGCGAACTCGGCGGTGCCGATGCGCGTGGCGGTGTCGATGATGTCCTGCTTGTGGCTGGCGATCAGCGGGCGCATCACCAGCATGTCGGTGGCCGCGTCGATCACCGCCAGGTTGGTCAGGGTCTGGCTGGAGACCTGGCTGATCGCCTCGCCGGTGACCAGCGCCTCGATCTCCAGGCGTTCGGCCATGCGGGTGGCGGCGCGCAGCATCATGCGCTTGAGGATCACGCCCATCTGGCTGTTGTCGACCTTGCCGAGAATCTCGCCGACCACTTCCTCGAACGGCACGCTGATAAACAGCACACGCTGCGAACGGCCGAACTTCTGCCACAGGTAGTGGGCCACTTCCATCACGCCCAGCTCGTGAGCGCGACCGCCGAGGTTGAAGAAGCAGAAGTGGCTGACCAGGCCGCGGCGCATCATCTGGTAGGCCGCCACGGTGGAGTCGAAGCCGCCGCTCATCAGCACCAGGGTCTGCTCCAGCGAGCCCAGCGGGTAGCCGCCGAGGCCTTCGTGGCGGTGATGGACGACGAACAGACGCTGGTCGCGAATCTCCATGCGCACTTCGACTTCCGGCCTCTTCAGATCGATGCCGGCCGCATTGCACTCCTGGCGCAGGCGCGAGCCGACGTGACGCTCGACGTCGATGGAGCTGAAGGCGTGCTTGCCGCCGCGCTTGCAGCGCACGGCGAAGATCTTGCCCGGCAACTGGTCGGCGTAGTGGCGCTTGCAGTGCTCGGTGATGTCGTCCAGATCACCCAGCGGGTACTCGTTGACCTCAAGGAACAGGCCGATGCCCGGCGTGCAGCGCAGGCGCTCGGTCATCTCGGCCAGCAGGCGCGGATCGTCCAGGTCGGTCTCGACCTCCAGGTTGTCCCACACACCGGTGACCTTCAACTCGGGGTCGAGGTCACGCAGCACGGTGCGGATGTTCTTCCCCAACTGGCGGATGAACTGCTTGCGCACCGGGCGGCTCTTGATGGTGATTTCCGGGAAAACTTTGACGATCAGCTTCATGAATTGGGCGCCTGCAGGGGCGACGGAAAAACAGGGGCGCGGATTATAGCGGAAATTGCTCAAGCTTTGACCAAAAATACTGCACGCCTCATTGAGCGCACCAAAATAGAACATCTCGATATTTGGCAGCCCTCAAATGGTGCAAATATTTCCGCACATGCCCCATGCAGGCCGCGCAGCGCCTGAGTTTTCGGGCCTCCGTCCATTCCGGGGCACTGGCATGCAATTTGCTCCCTTGTGAGGCAGGTTGCCCTGGAGGACTATCCCGCCGGGCTTCACCGCACATATCGGGGCTCCACGAAGCGAGCCTTTTCCACCTGGAGGACAACATGTCTAAGGCTGTTCAACTGATCAAAGAACACGACGTGAAGTGGGTAGACCTGCGCTTCACCGATACCAAGGGCAAGCAGCACCACGTGACCATGCCGGCTCGCGACGCCCTGGACGACGATTTCTTCGAACACGGCAAGATGTTCGACGGCTCCTCCATTCATGGCTGGAAAGGCATCGAAGCCTCCGACATGATCCTGATGCCGGTCGACGACACCGCCGTGCTCGACCCCTTCACCGAAGAGCCGACCCTGATCCTGGTCTGCGACATCATCGAGCCGAGCACCATGCAAGGCTACGACCGCGACCCGCGCTCGATCGCCAAGCGCGCCGAAGAGTTCCTCAAGACCACCGGCATCGGCGACACCGTGTTCGTCGGCCCGGAGCCGGAGTTCTTCATCTTCGACGAAGTGAAGTTCAAGTCCGACATCTCCGGCTCGATGTTCAAGATCTACTCCGAGCAAGGCTCCTGGATGACCGACGGCGACGTCGAAGGCGGCAACAAGGGCCACCGCCCGGCCGTCAAGGGCGGTTACTTCCCGGTTCCGCCGTGCGACCACGACCACGAAATCCGTACCGCCATGTGCAACGCCATGGAAGAAATGGGCCTGGTCGTCGAAGTGCACCACCACGAAGTGGCCACTGCCGGTCAGAACGAGATCGGCGTGAAGTTCAACACCCTGGTCGCCAAGGCTGACGAAGTTCAGACCCTGAAGTACTGCGTGCACAACGTCGCCGATGCCTACGGCAAGACCGCGACCTTCATGCCGAAGCCGCTGTACGGCGACAACGGCTCGGGCATGCACGTGCACATGTCGATCTCCAAGGACGGCAAGAACACCTTCGCTGGCGAAGGCTATGCCGGTCTGTCCGAGACCGCCCTGTACTTCATCGGCGGCATCATCAAGCACGGTAAGGCCCTGAACGGCTTCACCAACCCGTCGACCAACTCCTACAAGCGCCTGGTTCCGGGCTTCGAAGCTCCGGTCATGCTGGCCTACTCGGCCCGTAACCGCTCCGCCTCGATCCGTATCCCCTACGTTGCCAGCCCGAAAGCCCGCCGCATCGAAGCGCGCTTCCCGGACCCGGCGGCCAACCCCTACCTGTGCTTCGCCGCGCTGCTGATGGCCGGCCTGGACGGCATCCAGAACAAGATCCACCCCGGCGATGCCGCCGACAAGAACCTGTACGATCTGCCGCCGGAAGAAGGCAAGCTGATCCCGCAGGTGTGCGGCAGCCTGAAGGAAGCCCTGGAAGAGCTGGACAAGGGTCGCGCATTCCTGACCAAGGGCGGCGTGTTCTCCGACGACTTCATCGATGCCTACATCGAGCTGAAGAGCGAAGAAGAAATCAAGGTGCGCACCTTCGTGCACCCGCTGGAATACGACCTGTACTACAGCGTCTAAGCCAGACTCGCGCCGCCCTGTGCGGCGCACTCGAAAGCCCCGCCCGGCCCTGCCTGGCGGGGCTTTTTTGCACCTGCACCGCACACACCAAAATACCCGCCTACGTTTTCGGATCCTCGGTGCCCCCGGCGCACCCTGCCCCGCTTTCATCTTATGCATCACAACGCCACAGCACGGCACTTGCCAGGGCGCCTTGCCGGTGCAAGGCTTAGCCGCATCACCCAGGGAGGAAATGGCCCATGCGCCCGTTGCTCGCTTGCCTGCTGCTCGGCCTGGCCCTGCCGGCCGCCGCGCAGATCTACAAGTACACCGATGCCAACGGCAACACGGTGTTCACCAACCAGCCGCCGGACGGCACCGCCGCCGAGAGCGTCAGCCTGCCGCCGACCAACACGGTGGAAATGCAGGCGCCCAGCGCGCCGGCCGCCGGCAGCGAACCGACCGCGCAGGCCAAGGCGCCCTACTCGGTGCTGAGCCTGACCGGCATCCCCGACGATGAAGCCATGCGCGCCAACAACGGCACCTTCAGCGTCGGCGTCGACATCCAGCCGCGCCTGGCCGCCGGCCACCGCCTGCGCCTGCTGCTGGACGGCCAGCCGCACGGCCAGGCGAGCAACGTGCCGCGCCTGCAACTGGTCAACGTCGACCGCGGCGAACACAGCCTGGCAGTCGAGGTGCTCAGCGGCGACCGGGCGATCCAGCAGAGCGCCAGCGTCACCTTCACCGTGCAGCGGGTCAACACCAGCAGCCCGGCGCTGCGGCCGCCACCCCCACCGCCCAAACCCACTCCGAAACCGGCGAACTGACCCATGCGTCCACTGCTTCTCTGCCTGCTACTGATCGCCCAGGGCGCCCTGGCGCAGGTCTACACCTACGTCGACGCCGAGGGTAACCGGGTGTTCACCGACAAGCCGCGCAACAACAGCGCGCAGCCGGTGATCCTGGCCCCCTCCAACAGCGTGCAGCTCAGCCAGCCGGGCAGCGCAGCGGCGCCCGCGGCCCCCGCCGCGGTGAGCAAGATGGCCATCCACTACCAGCTGCTGCGCATCCTGGTGCCCGAGCCGGACGCCTCGGTGCACAACGCCTCGGGCGACCTGATCGTCACCGCCACCAGCGAACCCGGCCTGCTGCCCGGGCACAGCTACCGCCTGCTGCTCGACGGCCAGGTGCAGGGCGAACCGAGCCGCAGCCCGGTGTTTCCACTGCAGCACGTCGACCGCGGCACCCACCTGCTGGCCGTGGAGATCATCGACGCCGCCGGCCTGACCGTGGAGCGCACCCCGCCCCAGCCCTTCCACATGCACCGCATGTCGCTGGCACAGAAACGCAAGGTCAACCCCTGCCAGAAGGACGACTACGGCGTGCGCCCCGAGTGCCCGCTGAAGGACAAGCCCAAGGAAGAAGTCAGCATCCTGCCCTTCCTCTGAACGCCATTGCACCTTTGTGGTGCAATGGCGCGCACCACCTCCTAAGCTTTCCCCATTTTGGGTCGTAATTGCCCGCCCCGCTGCGCCGCAACCCCGCGAAAACCCGCCAGGGCGCAGAGAACATGCGTCTTTTCGGGGCTTTGGTTTGCTTCTTGCATTTTCCTGCCCATTGCCGGAACGCGCTGCCTATGACCATCAACGACGCTCTGCACCGCCTGCTACTCGACAACCTGACCACCGCCACCCTGCTGCTCGACAGCCAGCTGCGCCTCGAGTACATGAACCCGGCGGCGGAAATGCTCCTGGCCGTCAGCGGCCAGCGCAGCCATGGCCAGTTCATCAGCGAGCTGTTCACCGAATCGCCCGAAGCGCTGTCGTCGCTGCGCCAGGCGGTGGAACAGGCGCACCCGTTCAACAAGCGCGAGGCGGTGCTGACCTCGGTCACCGGCCAGACCCTGACCGTCGACTACGCCGTCACCCCGCTGTTCAACCGCGGCCAGACCCTGCTGCTGCTGGAAGTGCACCCGCGCGACCGCCTGCTGCGCATCACCAAGGAGGAGGCGCAGCTGTCCAAGCAGGAGACCACCAAGCTGCTGGTGCGCGGCCTGGCCCACGAGATCAAGAACCCGCTCGGCGGCATCCGCGGCGCGGCCCAGCTGCTGGCGCGCGAGCTGCCGGAAGAGCACCTGAAGGACTACACCAACGTCATCATCGAGGAAGCCGACCGGCTGAGAAATCTCGTGGACCGTATGCTCGGCTCGAACAAGCTGCCGTCGCTGGCGATGACCAATATCCACGAGGTGCTGGAGCGGGTCGCCAACCTGATCGAGGCGGAGAGCCAGGGCGGCATCACTTTGGTGCGTGACTACGACCCGAGCATCCCCGACCTGCTGATCGACCGCGAGCAGCTGATCCAGGCGGTGCTCAACATAGTGCGCAACGCCATGCAGGCCATCGCCGGGCAGAAGCACGACATGGGCCTGGGCCGCATCAGCCTGCGCACCCGCACCCTGCGCCAGTTCACCATCGGCCACACCCGCCACCGCCTGGTGGTCAAGGTGGAGATCATCGACAACGGCCCGGGCATCCCCGCCGAGCTGCAGGAAACCATCTTCTACCCCATGGTCAGCGGGCGGGCCGACGGCACCGGCCTGGGCCTGGCCATCACCCAGAACATCATCAGTCAGCACCAGGGCCTGATCGAATGCGAGAGCCACCCCGGCCACACCGTGTTCTCGATCTTCCTGCCGCTGGAACAAGGAGCAACCTCGCCATGAGCCGCAGTGAAACCGTCTGGATTGTCGACGACGATCGTTCCATCCGCTGGGTGCTGGAAAAGGCGCTGCAGCAGGAAGGCATGACCACCCAGAGCTTCGACAGTGCCGACGGTGTACTCAGCCGCCTGACCCGCCAGCAACCGGACGTGATCATCTCCGACATCCGCATGCCCGGCGCCAGCGGCCTCGACCTGCTGGCACGGATCCGCGAGCTGTACCCGCGCCTGCCGGTGATCATCATGACCGCGCACTCGGACCTCGACAGCGCGGTGGCCAGCTACCAGGGCGGCGCCTTCGAGTATCTGCCCAAGCCGTTCGACGTCGACGAGGCGGTGTCCCTGGTCAAGCGCGCCTTCCAGCACGCCCAGGAGCAGCAGAGCCTGGCCGCCCCGGCCGCCCAGGCGCGCACCCCGGAGATCATCGGCGAGGCGCCGGCGATGCAGGAGGTGTTCCGCGCCATCGGCCGTCTCAGCCACTCCAATATCACCGTGCTGATCAACGGCGAATCCGGTACCGGCAAGGAGCTGGTGGCCCACGCCCTGCACCGCCACAGCCCGCGCGCGGCGTCGCCCTTCATCGCGCTGAATATGGCGGCCATCCCCAAGGACCTGATGGAATCGGAGCTGTTCGGCCACGAGAAGGGCGCCTTCACCGGCGCCGCCAACCAGCGCCGCGGCCGCTTCGAGCAGGCCGACGGCGGCACCCTGTTCCTCGACGAGATCGGCGACATGCCGGCCGACACCCAGACGCGCCTGCTGCGCGTGCTGGCCGACGGCGAGTTCTACCGGGTCGGCGGGCATACCCCGGTCAAGGTGGACGTGCGCATCATCGCCGCCACCCACCAGAACCTGGAAACCCTGGTGCAGGCCGGCAAGTTCCGCGAAGACCTGTTCCACCGCCTCAACGTCATCCGCATCCATATCCCGCGCCTGGCCGACCGCCGCGAGGACATCCCCACCCTGGCCCACCACTTCCTCGCCCGCGCCGCGCAGGAGCTGGCGGTCGAGCCCAAGCTGCTCAAGGGCGAGACCGAGGACTACCTCAAGCACCTGCCCTGGCCGGGCAACGTGCGCCAGCTGGAGAACACCTGCCGCTGGATCACGGTGATGGCCTCGGGCCGCGAAGTGCACGTCGACGACCTGCCGCCGGAGCTGCTCAGCCAGCCGCAGGACGCCGCACCGGTGACCAACTGGGAACAGGCCCTGCGCCTGTGGGCCGACCAGGCCCTGGCGCGCGGCCAATCCAACCTGCTCGACAGCGCCGTGCCGGCGTTCGAGCGGATCATGATCGAGACCGCGCTCAAGCACACCGCCGGCCGCCGCCGCGACGCCGCCCTGCTGCTGGGCTGGGGCCGCAACACCCTGACGCGCAAGATCAAGGAACTGGGCATGAAGGTCGACGGCGCCGACGAGGACGACGGCGACGATTGATCCGCCGCGCGCAACGAAAAAGGGCATCCCGCGGGATGCCCTTTTTCGTAGGGTGCGCCGTGCGCACCACGCGATCAACCGCGCTGGGCGTTCTTGATCGAGATCTGCGTATTCAGCGTCCAGAAGTCGTAGAGCACGCCGAGCAGGAACAGGCCGCCGGTCAGCAGATAGAGGATCCCGGTGAGCCACTTGCCCTGGTACATGCGGTGCACGCCGAAGATGCCGAGGAAGGTCAGCAGGATCCAGGCGACGTTGTAGTCGGTATCGCCGCCGGTAAAGCGCAGGTCGGCCTCGCGGTCCATCGAAGGGATCAGGAACAGGTCGATTATCCAGCCGATGAACAGCAGGCCGAGGGTGAAGAACCAGATGGTGCCGGTCACCGGCCTGCCGTAGTAGAAACGGTGCGAACCGAGGAAGCCGAAAATCCACAGCAGGTAGCCGATCAGCTTGCTGTGGGTGTCCTGTCGTTGCATGGCAATCTCCTTGTGCGATGGACAGTGTCAGACGCCCCACTCTACGCAAGGTTTCCCCCGCCCGCCCAGTGCCAATGACTTGATAGGGCTGCGACGCCCATATACTGTATATAAAAACAGTATTCGAGCGCCCGCCATGCAACTGATCGAGAAGCTCACCATCCTCGCCGACGCCGCCAAGTACGACGCCTCCTGCGCCAGCAGCGGCGCGCCCAAGCGCAGCTCCAAGGGCCAGGACGGCATCGGTTCGACCAACGGCATGGGCATCTGCCACAGCTACACGCCGGACGGCCGCTGCGTGGCGCTGCTGAAGATACTGCTGACCAATTTCTGCCTGTACGACTGCCAGTACTGCATCAACCGCCGCTCCAGCGACGTGCCGCGCGCCCGTTTCAACCCCGAAGAGGTGGTCAGGTTGACCCTGGATTTCTACAAGCGCAACTGCATCAGCGGCCTGTTCCTCAGCTCCGGCATCATCCGCTCGGCCGACTACACCATGGAGCAGCTGAGCCGCGTCGCCCGCCTGCTGCGCCAGGAGCACCAGTTCCGCGGTTACATTCATCTGAAGACCATCCCCGATGCTGCACCGGAGCTGATCGCCGAGGCCGGCCTGTATGCCGACCGCCTCAGCGTCAATATCGAGCTGCCCACCGCAACCAGCCTGATCCGCCTGGCGCCGGAAAAGAACGTCGCCAGCATCCACCAGGCCATGCACAGCATTCATCTCGGCGAGCGCGAGGCCCAGGAGGAACGCCGCGCGCCGCGCTTCGCCCCGGCCGGGCAGAGCACGCAGATGATAGTCGGCGCCGACGCCACCGACGACAGCACCATCCTGCACAACGCCCAGAGCCTGTATCACGACTACCGCCTGCGGCGCGTCTACTACTCGGCCTTCAGCCCCATCCCGCAGAGCCCGAAGACGGTGCCCTTCGAGGCGCCACCGCTGCTGCGCGAGCATCGCCTGTACCAGGCGGATTTCCTTATGCGCGGCTATGGCTTCAGCGCCAGCGAACTGCTGGCCGGCCCCGGCAACCTGGCGCTGGACATCGACCCCAAGCTGGCCTGGGCGCTGGCCAATCGCGAGCAGTTTCCGGTGGACCTGAACCGCGCCGATGAATCATTGATCGCCCGCGTACCCGGCATCGGCGTGCTCAGCGCGCGGCGCCTGGGCGCGTTACGTCGCGAACGGCGCATCCGCTACGAGGATCTGACCCGCCTGCGCTGCGTGCTGGAAAAAGCCAAGCCCTTTATCGTCACCCAGGACTACCGCCCGCCGCGGGCCGAACACGAATCCCTGGTGCTGCGCCAGCAACTGCGTGACCCCCCGGCGCAGATGGCCTTGTGGTGATGCACAGCCTGCGTTTCGACGGCACCTTCGCCACCTGGCGCCAGGCCGCGCGCCGCGCCCTGTTGCAGGACCTGGCACCGCACCAGCTGCAATGGCTGGACGAAGAAGCAGCGCCCGGCTTGTTCGACCAGCCCGCCGAACGCGCGCCGCAGCCCAGCGGCCGCCTGCGTGTCTCCCCCGAATTGATCGACTTGCTGGAAAGCGCTGCGCAGTACCGTGGCGAGGAGCGCTGGAGCCTGCTCTACCGCGTGCTCTGGCGCTTCGTGCAGGGCGAACGCAGCGCCGTGCTGGCCGGCGACCCCGACGGCAGCGAGCTGCATCGCCGGCTCAAGGCGGTGCGCCGCGAGGCGCATCATCTGCATGCCTTCGTGCGTTTCCAGCCCTGCAAGGCAACAGGCGCGCCGGACTTCGTCGCCTGGTTCGAACCGGCGCACGACATCCTCGCCGCGACCAGCGGCCACTTCGCCGAGCGCCTGGGAAAGCACAGCTGGCTGATCGCCACGCCGCGTGACGGCGTTTACTGGGATGGCCAGCGCCTGCAGCACGAGCGCCGCTGCCCGGCGCAGTGGCGAGCCTGGGCAGAGCAGCCCGAGGATGACGGCCAGGCCCTGTGGCGTGCCTATTACGGCAGCACCTTCAACCCGGCCCGGCTCAACCGCACGGTGCTGCAGCAGCACCTGCCGCTGAGATTCTGGAAGCACCTGCCGGAAGGGCCATTGATCCCGCAACTGATGAGCGAAGCGCGCGCCGGCGCGCAACGCGATGGCCAGGCATTGGTGCTGGCAGGTAGGAAGGGCAAACGCATTGGCGGAATAAACGAAGGGGACGCATCGCGTCCCCCGTCTGGCAGCGTCAGCGGAAGCGACGCCCCGGATCTTCCTCGCTGACTTCCAGCGCCAGGCCCTGGGACATGCTGGTCAGGTGGTCGCCGTCGGTTTCCGAGCCGAGCTTGATCATCAGGCGCAGGTCGTTGGCCGAGTCGGCGTAGAGCAGCGCGTCTTCGTAGGTGATCTCGCCCTGGGTGTAGAGGTTGTACAGTGCCTGGTCGAAGGTCTGCATGCCCTGCTCGGTGGAGCGCTTCATCAGGCCCTTGAGCTCGTGCACCTCGCCCTTGCGGATCAGGTCGGCAGCCAGCGGGGTGTTGATCAGCACCTCGATCACCGCGCGGCGACCTTTGCCATCCGGGGTTGGAATCAGTTGCTGAGCGACGATGGCCTTGAGGTTGAGCGACAGGTCCATCCACACCTGGTTCTGCCGATCCGCCGGGAAGAAGTTGATGATGCGGTCCAGCGCCTGGTTGGCGTTGTTGGCATGCAGGGTGGCCAGACACAGGTGGCCGGTTTCGGCGAAAGCCACGGCGTGGTCCATGGTCTCGCGGGTGCGCACCTCGCCGATCAGGATCACGTCCGGCGCCTGGCGCAGGGTGTTCTTCAGCGCCACCTCGAAGGACTCGGTGTCGATGCCCACCTCGCGCTGGGTGACGATGCAGTTCTGGTGCTGGTGGATGTACTCGATCGGGTCTTCGATGGAGATGATGTGGCCGCTGCTGTTCTTGTTGCGGTAGCCGATCATCGCCGCCAGCGAGGTGGACTTACCGGTACCGGTGGCGCCGACGAACAGCACCAGGCCGCGCTTGGTCAGCGCCAGCTTCTTGAGGATTTCCGGCAGCTTGAGGTCGTCGATGGTGGGGATGTTGGTCTCGATGCGGCGCAGCACCATGCCCACCAGGTTGCGCTGATAGAAGGCGCTGACGCGGAAACGGCCGATGCCGCGGGCGCTGATGGCGAAGTTGCACTCGTGGTTCTCGGCAAAATCGCGGCGCTGCGCCTCGTTCATCACGCCGAGCACGGTCTCGCGGGTCTGCTCCGGCGACATGGCGTTCTTGGTCACCGGCATGATCTTGCCGTTGACCTTCATCGACGGCGGTACGCCAGCGGTGATGAACAGGTCGGAGCCGCCTTTTTCCACCATCAGGCGCAGCAGTTTTTCGAATTCCATGGTCGTTCTCGCAGCTTGGTGTGCAATGCCGTTCGGCAGCCATCTGCCGAATCGTAGGAGCGAGCTCTGCTCGCGAACAGGGTAACGCCAAAAGCTTCGCTCGCGATGCTCGCTCCTACACCAGTTCCTAGAGGCTTTCCGGACTCTTGGCCTTCTCGCGCGCGCTGTCGCGGCTGACCAGGCCCTTGGCCACCAGGGTCTTGAGGCAGGCGTCGAGGGTCTGCATGCCCAGCGAGCCACCAGTCTGGATCGCCGAGTACATCTGCGCCACCTTGTCCTCGCGGATCAGGTTACGGATCGCCGGGGTGCCGATCATGATCTCGTGGGCCGCCACCCGGCCGCCACCGATCTTCTTCAGCAGGGTCTGCGAGATCACCGCCTGCAGCGATTCGGAGAGCATGGAGCGGACCATGGATTTTTCTTCGGCGGGGAACACGTCGACCACCCGGTCGATGGTCTTCGCCGCGCTGGTGGTGTGCAGGGTGCCGAACACCAGGTGGCCGGTTTCCGCGGCGGTCAGCGCCAGGCGGATGGTTTCCAGGTCGCGCATCTCGCCGACCAGGATGATGTCCGGGTCTTCCCGCAGCGCCGAACGCAGGGCCTCGGAGAAGCCGTGGGTGTCGCGGTGCACCTCGCGCTGGTTGACCAGGCACTTCTTCGACTCGTGAACGAATTCGATCGGGTCTTCGATGGTGAGGATGTGGTGGTACTTGTTGCTGTTGAGGTAGTCGAGCATCGCCGCCAGGGTGGTCGACTTGCCCGAGCCGGTGGGACCGGTGACCAGCACCAGGCCGCGCGGCACGTCGGTGATCTTACGGAATACCTCGCCCATGCCGAGGTCTTCCATGGTCAGCACCTTCGACGGAATGGTCCGGAACACCGCACCGGCGCCGCGGTTCTGGTTGAAGGCGTTGACCCGGAAACGCGCCACGCCCGGCACCTCGAAGGAGAAGTCGGTCTCGAGGAACTCTTCGAAGTCCTTGCGCTGCTTGTCGTTCATGATGTCGTAGATCAGCGCGTGCACCTGCTTGTGGTCCAGCGGCGGCAGGTTGATCCGGCGTACGTCGCCGTCGACGCGGATCATCGGCGGCAGACCGGCCGAGAGGTGCAAATCCGACGCGCCTTGCTTGGCGCTGAAGGCAAGCAGCTCGGTAATATCCATGGGACTCCCCAATTACAAGCAAGCAGGTAGAATGCCGCGAACCCTCAAACGGCCGGGCTGATAGAGCGCAGGTAATGTCCACGATAGCAGAGAATATTGCAAAGGTCGGAGCGCGCATCCGTGAGGCGGCGCAAGCCTCGCAGCGCAATCCGCTGGATATCGGCCTGCTCGCGGTGAGCAAGACCAAACCCGCCGCCGCCATCCGCGAAGCCCATGCCGCCGGCCTGCGCGACTTCGGCGAAAACTACCTGCAGGAAGCCCTGGACAAACAGGCCGAACTGACCGACCTGCCCTTGATCTGGCACTTCATCGGCCCCATTCAGTCGAACAAGACCCGGCCCATCGCCGAGCATTTCGCCTGGGTACACTCCGTGGATCGCCTGAAGATCGCCCAACGCCTGTCCGACCAGCGCCCGGCGCAGCTGCCGCCGCTGAATATCTGCCTGCAGGTCAACGTCAGCGGCGAGTCCAGCAAGTCCGGCTGCAGCCCGGACGAGCTCCCGGCCCTGGCACAGGCGGTTACACAACTGGCCAACCTGCGCCTGCGCGGATTGATGACAATCCCCGAGCCGACCGACGACATCGCCGCCCAACACCAAGCCTTCGCCCGCCTGCGCCAGTTGCGCGATGATCTGGCACTGAACCTCGACTGCCTGTCCATGGGCATGAGCCATGACCTGGAGGCCGCCATCGCCGAGGGCGCCACCTGGGTGCGCATCGGCACCGCGCTGTTCGGCGCCCGCGATTACGGCCAGTCCGCCGCCCACTGATATAAAGGAAGCCACCGCATGAGCAACCCGATCATCGCCTTCGTCGGCGCCGGCAACATGGCCGCCAGCCTGATCGGCGGCCTGCGCGCCCAGGGCACCCCGGCCAGCGCGCTCCGCGCCAGCGAACCTAACGCCGAGCAGCGCCAGCGCCTGCAGGACGAGCACGGCATCGCCCTGTTCGAAAGCAATGCCGCGGCCATCGCCGGCGCCGAGCTGATCGTCCTGGCGGTCAAGCCGCAGGTGATGAAGGCGGTGTGCCTGGACCTGGCGCCGCACCTGCAACCCGGCCAGCTGATCGTCTCCATCGCCGCCGGCATCGGCTGCGCCAGCCTGGAGCGCTGGCTGGGCCAGCGCCCCGTGGTGCGCTGCATGCCCAATACCCCGGCGCTGCTGCGCCAGGGCGTTTCCGGGCTGTACGCCAACGCCCGGGTCAGCAGCGCACAAAAGGCCCAGGCCGAACAGCTGCTGAGCGCCGTGGGCCTGGCCCTGTGGCTGAACGACGAGGCGCAGCTCGACGCGGTGACCGCGGTGTCCGGCAGCGGCCCGGCCTATTTCTTCCTGCTGATCGAGGCCATGACCGCCGCCGGCGAGCGACTCGGCCTGCCGCGTGAGACCGCCGCCCGCCTGAGCATCCACACCGCGCTGGGCGCTGCGCGCATGGCCAGCGAGAGCGATGTCGACGCCGCCGAGCTGCGCCGCCGGGTCACCTCGCCGAACGGCACCACCGAGGCGGCGATAAAGACGTTCCAGGCCGGCGGCTTCGAAGCGCTGGTGCAACAGGCGCTGAATGCCGCCGCCAACCGTTCGGCCGAACTGGCCGAGCAACTGGGTCAATAAGGAGTTTGCATGTCCGGATTCATCGAAGCCCTCATCTACATCATCCAGACCCTCGGCAGCCTGTACCTGCTGATCGTGCTGCTGCGCTTCATCCTGCAACTGGTGCGCGCCGACTTCTACAACCCGCTCAGCCAGTTCATCGTCAAGGCCACCCAGCCGCTGCTGACCCCGCTGCGCCGGGTGATCCCCGGCATCGCCGGACTGGACCTGGCCTCGCTGGTGCTGGCCATCCTGGTGCAGCTGCTGCTGATGCTGGTGACCCTGACGCTGATGGGCTACAACGCCGGCGGCTTCCTCCTGCAACTGCTGGTGTGGTCGGTGATCGGCGTCACCTCGCTGTTCCTCAAGGTGTTCTTCTTCGCCCTGATCGTCAGCGTGATCCTCTCCTGGGTCGCCCCGGGCAGCTACAACCCCGGCGCGCAACTGGTCAACCAGATCTGCGAGCCGGTGCTGGCGCCGTTTCGCAAGCTGCTGCCGAACCTCGGCGGCCTGGACATCTCGCCGATCTTCGCCTTTATCGCGATCAACCTGGTGGACCGCTTCGTCATCGGCAACCTGGCCGCCATGACCGGCCTGCCGCCGATGCTCAGCCCCTTCCTGTGAGATGAGCTGGTACCGCTGGGACGGCGAGGACCTGATCCTCGACTGCCACCTGCAGCCCAAGGCGAGCAGCGATGGGTTCGCCGGACTGCACGGCGACCGCCTGAAGATCCGCCTCACCGCGCCGCCGGTCGAGGGCCAGGCCAACGCCCAGTTGCAGACCTTCCTGGCCAAGGCCTTCGGCGTGGCGAAAAGCCAGGTGAGCCTGGAGAGCGGCCAGCTGAACCGCCACAAGCGCCTGCGCATCCAGGCCCCGCGCTGCCTGCCGGCGTTGCCGGGACTGGCGCGGCCCGGCAGCGCATGACCGTCCGGCGCCCGCAACGACCGCTCGGCGCTCGCCACCGGCCGTAAGGCGGGACTGGGCAGACGGGCGATTGACGGCCGCCGCGGCCACCGCATAATGCGGGGTATTCAGGCGAACGCCGTGCGTTCTGGCGGCAAACCGACGCGAACCGTCGCCCAAGCGGTGCCGGTCGCCAGCGCCCCGACCACCAGCCGCCGCACGCGTTGCCCAGAGGAGAGCCAGGATGAGCATGGAACGTCTCAGCCAGCAGGTCGATGCCTACGTCGCCTGGAAGCGCGAGTTGATGCGCGAGATCACCCGCTACCGCAGCTGGCTGGAGCACAATCGGCTCAACTCCGAGGCGGTGCAGGCCAAGCTCGAACGCGCACTCAAGCTGCTGCGCACCGACCACATCACCCTGGCCTTCGTCGGCGAGTTCTCCCGCGGCAAGACCGAACTGATCAACAGCCTGTTCTTCTCCGAGTACGGCCAGCGCATGCTGCCCTCGCATGCCGGGCGCACCACCATGTGCCCCACCGAGCTGTTTTTCGACCCGCGTTCGGAACGCTCCTACATCCGCCTGCTGCCGATCGAGACGCGCACCGCCTCGGCCAGCGTCGCCCAGTTCAAGCGCATCCCGCGGCACTGGGTGAACATCCCCCTGGACACCAGCGACCCGGCCAACATGGCCCTGGCCTTCAGCCAGGTGGCCAAGACCAAGCCGATGCCGGTGGAGCAGGCGATCCAGCTCGGCTTTCACCCGGACATGCTCGAAGGCACCGGCAAGCGCGGCCAGGTGCTGGTGCCGGCCTGGCGCCACGCCATGGTCAACTTCGACCACCCGCTGCTGCGCCAGGGCCTGCGCATCCTCGACACCCCGGGCCTCAACGCGCTCGGCAGCGAGCCGGAACTGACCCTGTCGATGCTGCCCAGCGCCCAGGCGATCATCTTCCTGCTGGCCGCCGACACCGGCGTCACCGCCAGCGACATGAGCATCTGGCAGCAACACATTCGCCAGCTCGACGAAGACACCCAGACCTGCCTGTTCGCCGTGCTGAACAAGATCGACGTGCTGTGGGACGACCTGGCCGGCGAGGCCTTCGTGCAGAACGCCATCGGCCAGATCCAGGCCGCCACCGCGCGCCAGCTGGGCATCGGCAAGGACGAGGTGCTGCCGCTGTCGGCCAAGCAGGCGCTGCTGGCCAAGGTGCGCAAGGACGAGGAGCTGCTGGCGCGCAGCCAGATGGCCAACCTCGAGACCCTGCTCTGCGAACGCATCGTCGCGCAGAAGGAACGCCTGATCGAAGACCGCGTGGTGCGCCAGGTGCTGGCCCTGCTCAACAACAGCCAGCACGTGCTGGGCCTGCGTCTGGAGAAGGTTGGCGAACAGCTCGCCCTGCTCGGTAACCACCAGCAGGACAACGGCCAGCTGCTGTTCGAGCTGACCGCCAAGACTAAGGAAGACCACAGCCTGCACCACAAGCGCCTGCTCGGGCTGAAGACCAACCAGCGCCTGGTCCAGCGCCAGGGCGAGCTGCTGCGCCACGCCGCGCGCGCCGAACGCCTGGAAGAACACCTGGACCAGGTCCGCCGCAACCTCACCGGCAGCTGGACCACGCTGGGCATCAACCAGGCCATCCTGCACTTCTTCCGCGCCGTGGAGCACGACCTACACGGCCTGGAGCAGGAAGCCGAGATGGCCAACAAGATGGTCGCCGCCCTCTACCGCCGGCACAACGAGGACAACCCGCTGCACGGCGTCGACGCACCGCAGTTCCAGGCCCAGCGCTACCTGCGCGAGCTGAAGAAACTGCAGGCCAAGGGCGACCAGTTCCGCCTGCACGTCAAGACCCTGCTCACCGAGCAGCGCAGCCTGACCCGACGCTTCTTCGCCACCCTCGCCCAGGAGGTGATCGGCCTGCACCAGCGCCTGCGCCAGGACGCCGAACAGTGGGCCGGCGACGCCCTGATGCCGCTGATGCAGCACACCCTGGAACACAAGCAGATGCTGGAAACCCATATGCTGCGGCTCAAATCCCTGGCCCAGGAAACCCAGCAGACGCGCAAGCGCAGCCAGCAACTGGCGCACTACCAGCAGGAGCTGGAACAGCAACTGGCCCAGGCCGCCGACATGCTGCGCATCCTCCGTCGCCCGGCGCCGGTGCAGCGCCAGGGCAAGGTGGTCAGCCTGCCCTCGGCGATAGGCGCGCAGGCCGGCGGCGAATAGCCGCGCACTGTGGCCGGAGCGGGCGCCAGCTCGCTTGCCGCTGCCGGCGGCGCTCTTTAGACTGGCGCCCTCCTCCGATTCGATAGCAGCGCCTCAATGCCCACTGCCTTTCCCGAAGATTCCGTAGGCCTGGTCAGCCCCCAGGTGCAGCGCTTCAGCGAGCCGCTGGCGCTGGCCTGCGGACGCAGCCTGGCCGAGTACGAACTGGTCGTCGAAACCTACGGCGAACTGAATGCCGCACGCAGCAACGCGGTGCTGATCTGCCACGCCCTGTCCGGCCATCATCATGCCGCCGGCTACCACAGCCCGGACGACCGCAAGCCCGGCTGGTGGGACAGCTGCATCGGTCCCGGCAAGCCGATCGACACGCGCAAGTTCTTCGTCGTCAGCCTCAACAACCTCGGCGGCTGCAACGGCTCAACCGGCCCGAGCAGCGCCAACCCGGCCACCGGCAAGCCCTACGGCGCCGACTTCCCGGTGATGACCGTGGAAGACTGGGTGCACAGCCAGGCGCGCCTGGCCGACCGCCTGGGCATCGCGCAGTGGGCCGCGGTGATCGGCGGCAGCCTCGGCGGCATGCAGGCCCTGCAGTGGACCATCAGCTACCCCGAGCGCGTGCGCCACTGCCTGGCGATCGCCTCGGCGCCCAAGCTGTCGGCGCAGAACATCGCCTTCAACGAAGTCGCGCGCCAGGCCATCCTCACCGATCCGGAGTTCCACGGCGGGCATTTCCAGGAGCGCGGGGTGATCCCCAAGCGCGGCCTGATGCTGGCGCGCATGGTCGGCCATATCACCTACCTGTCCGACGACGCCATGGGCGAGAAATTCGGCCGCGGCCTGAAGAGCGAGAAGCTCAACTACGACTTCCACAGCGTCGAGTTCCAGGTCGAGAGCTACCTGCGTTACCAGGGCGAGGAGTTTTCCGGGCGCTTCGACGCCAACACCTACCTGCTGATGACCAAGGCGCTGGACTACTTCGACCCGGCCGCCACCCATGACGGCGACCTGGCCAAGACCCTGGCCGCGGCCCAGGCGGATTTCTGCGTGATGTCCTTCACCACCGACTGGCGTTTCTCCCCGGCCCGCTCGCGGGAGATAGTCGATGCGCTATTGGCGGCGAAGAAGAACGTCTGCTACCTGGAGATCGACGCGCCGCAGGGCCACGACGCCTTCCTCATGCCGATCCCGCGCTACCTGCAGGCGTTCGGCAGCTACATGAAGCGGATCGAGGTATGAGCATGCGAGCGGATCTGGACATCATCCAGGAATGGATCGCCCCGGGCAGCCGCGTGCTCGACCTGGGCTGCGGCGACGGCGAGCTGCTGGCCTGGCTGCGCGAGCACAAGCAGGTGGCCGGCTACGGCCTGGAGATCGACGCGGAGAAGATCGCCACCTGCATCGAACGCGGGGTCAACGTGATCGAGCAGAACCTCGACGAGGGCCTGGGCAACTTCGCCAGCGACAGCTTCGACGTGGTGGTCATGACCCAGTCGCTGCAGGCGCTGCACTACCCGGACAAGGTGCTGGCGGAAATGCTACGGGTCGGCAAGACCTGCATCATCACCTTCCCCAACTTCGGCCACTGGCGCTGCCGCTGGTACCTGACCACCAAGGGCCGCATGCCGGTGTCGGATTTTCTGCCCTACACCTGGTACAACACGCCGAACATCCACTTCTGCACCTTCGAGGACTTCGAACGCCTGTGTCACGCCCAGGGCGCGCGGGTCGAGGAGCGCCTGGCGGTGGATCGCGACCACCGCCACGGTTGGGCCAGCCGAGTCTGGCCTAATCTATTGGGTGAGATCGGCATCTATCGCATCAGCGGTGCGAACTGAGCCATCGCCTGCCCGAGGAGAACCATCATGCGTCGCATCATCCCCTTCCTGATCGCCCTGTGCCTGGCCCTGCCGGCCGTCGCCGAACGCAAGCAGAGCTTCGGCGATCTCGACGTGCACTACAGCGTGTTCAACTCCAGCTTCCTGCAGCCGGACATCGCCGCGGCCGCCGGCCTGACCCGCAGCAAGACCCAGGGGGTGGTCAACGTCGCCGTGCTCAAGGCCGGCAAGGCCAGCACCGCGCAGGTCGGCGGCCAGGTGAAGAACCTGCTCGGGCAGATCACGCCCCTGACCTTCAAGCAGGTCACGGAAAGCGGCGCCATCTACTACCTGGCGCAGTTCCCCTTCTCCAGTCGCGAGGTGCTGAGCTTCACCCTTGAGGTGCAGCAGGGCGGCAACCCGCACAGTTTCAGCTTCAACCAGGAAATGTTCCCCGACGAATGACAGCCTTCAACGAACTGGTGCTGGCCAGCCACAACGCCGGCAAACTCAAGGAACTGCAGGCCATGCTCGGCGATGCCGTGCGCCTGCGCTCGATCGGCGAATTCTCCAGCGTCGAGCCGGAGGAAACCGGCCTGTCGTTCGTCGAGAACGCCATCCTCAAGGCACGCAACGCCGCACGCATCTCCGGCCTGCCGGCGCTGGCCGACGATTCCGGTCTGGCGGTGGATCATCTCGGCGGCGCCCCCGGCATCTACTCGGCGCGCTACGCGGACGGCCGGGGCGATGCGGCGAACAACGCCAAGCTGCTCGATGCCCTGAAAGATGTGCCGGACGCCCAGCGCGGCGCCCAGTTCGTCTGCGCCCTGGCCCTGGTGCGGCACGCCGACGACCCGCTGCCGATCCTCTGCGAGGGCCTGTGGCACGGCCGCATCCTGCACCAGGCGCGCGGCGAGCAGGGTTTCGGCTACGACCCGCTGTTCTGGGTAGAAGACTGTCAGCGCTCGGCCGCCGAACTGCCGGCGGCGGAAAAGAACCGCCTGAGCCACCGCGCCCGCGCCATGGCCCTGCTCAAGCAGCGGCTGGGGCTGGCGTGAGCCAGCACCCTGCGCCCCACTCCCCCGGCGCTGGGGAACGGGGCTTCGAGCTGCCGCCTCTGGCGCTCTATGTCCATATCCCCTGGTGCGTGAAGAAGTGCCCCTACTGCGACTTCAACTCCCACGCGGCCGGGCCGACGCTGCCGGAAGAGGAGTACGTCGACGCCCTGCTGGCCGACCTCGACGCCGACCTGGGCCAGGTGCATGGCCGGCCGCTGAGCTCGATCTTCTTCGGCGGCGGCACCCCCAGCCTGTTCTCCGACCGCGCCCTGGGCCGCCTGCTGGAAGGCGTCGAGCGCCGCGTGGCGTTCGCCGGCGACATCGAGATCACCCTGGAAGCCAACCCCGGCACCTTCGAGCAGGCCAAGTTCAAGGGCTACCGGGCGCTGGGCATCAATCGCCTGTCGATCGGCGTGCAGAGTTTCCAGGAGGCCAAGCTCAAGGCGCTGGGGCGCATCCACGACGGCAATGAGGCCGTGCGGGCCGCCGATATGGCGCGCGCCGCCGGCTTCGACAACTTCAACCTCGACCTGATGCACGGCCTGCCCGAACAGAGCCTCGAGGACGCCCTGTTCGACCTGCGCACCGCCATCGCCCAGGCGCCGACGCACCTGTCCTGGTACCAGCTGACCATGGAGCCGAACACGCTGTTCTGGAGCCAGCCGCCGGTGCTGCCCGAAGACGATCTGCTGTGGGACATCCAGGAGGCCGGCCAGGCCCTGCTGGCTGCTGAGGGCTACGCCCAGTACGAGGTGTCCGCCTACGCCCAGCCCGGCAAGCAGGCGCGGCACAACCTCAACTACTGGACCTTCGGCGATTTCCTCGGCATCGGCGCCGGCGCCCACGCCAAGCTCAGCGACCCGCACGGGCGCATCCTGCGCACCTGGAAGACCCGCCTGCCCAAGGACTACCTGGACGCGGCCAAAGCCTTCCAGGCCGGCGAGCGTCTGCTCGGCGCCGACGAGCTGCCCTTCGAATTTCTCATGAACGTGCTGCGCCTCACCGACGGCGTGCCGGCGAGCCTGTTCACTGAGCGCACCGGTCTGCCCCTGGCCAGCCTGGACGCCGCCCGCACCGAGGCGCAGGCGCGCAAGCTGCTGCGCACCGAGCCCGAGCGGCTGTGCGCCACCGCCGAGGGCCAGCTGTTTCTCAACGATTTGCTGCAACACTTCTTGCCCTGATGGCTAAGGACACCGGATGGATCTCGTACTGGACCTGATCGTCACCCTCTCGCGCTGGAGCCGCAGCCACCTCGGCGACATTTCCCTGGCCATCATGGCCACCCTGCTGGTGCTGTTCGGCCCGGCCATCAACGCCTGGGTCCAGCGCACCATCGGCAACCTCAACTTCGTCCTGCGCACCCTGCTGTTCGTGGTGTTCTGCGCGGTAGGCTACGGCCTGGCCATCGTCTTCCTCACCCCCTGGCTGGCCAAGGGCCTGGCGCATTTCAACAACTTCACCCTGGCGCCGGTGCTGATCCTGATCTTCGTGGTGATCGGCATATTGGCCGACCGCAACTAAGGCCGGCCGCAGCGCATACCGAGTAACGGCGCCAACCAGACCCAACACCGCCATAAAAAACGCCGCGACCCGGTAAAGGCATCGCGGCGTTTCGCTCGAACATGCGGCCTGCGGCCGCGCGCCTCAGTTGCCTTCGCGGCGCAGCGCCTGTGGGGTGAAGTCGCGCGGGGTCAGCTTGGCGTCGAAGTCGTACATCTTCTCGTTGTTGTCCAGACCGTCGGCGAAGTAGCGGCTGCCCTTGAAGTCGTAGATGGTCTCCAGGGTCGAGCCGAACATCGGCACCTCGTAGTAGCTGATCGGGTGAGCTTCCTGCAGGCCGATCAGTTCGCCGTGCCTGTCGTACAGGTCGACGGCGAGGATCTGCCAGCTGTCCTCGTCCAGGTAGAAGCGGCGCTTGGCGTAGGGATGGCTGAAACCGGTGCGCAGGTCCGCTTCGACCACCCAGACGCGGTGCAGCTCGTAGCGCAGCAGCTCGGGATTGACGTGCTTGGCCTGGAGAATATCGCCGTAGGCGATGCCCTTCTGGTGCACGGCGTAGCTGTTGTAGGGCACCAGCATCTCGCGCTTGCCCAGCAGCTGCCACTCGTAGCGATCCGGCGCGCCGTTGTAGGCGTCGACCTGGTCGGCGGTGGCCATGCCGTTGGTGTCCGGCTGCAGGGTGTCGTAGGCCAGCATCGGCAGGCGCCGCACGCGGCGCTCGCCGCGGTTGAAGCGCCAGGCCTTGCGGATGGCGAGAATCTGGTCGAGGGTCTCCTGCACCACCAGGGCCGAACCGGCCAGCTTGGCCGGCGCCACCACCTTGTACTTGTAGTAGAACAGGGTGTTGTCCAGGTCCTGCGGCGCGACGCCGTCGCGACCGTAGAGGAAATAGATGTCGCGCTCGAGCTTGAGCAGGTTGTAGCTGCCGTTGCTGAGCACCGCGGCCTGGTTGGTGGCCATGCTGATCTGGTCGCCACGGTAGCGCATGATGTGGTTCCAGATCGCTTCCTGGCCGTTCTGCGGCAGCGGGAAGGGCACGCCGGAGGCGGCGCCCTGCACGCCGTTGCCGCCGGAGATCAGCTCGGCGTTGAGCGCGTTGAAGCGGGTGGCATCGTAGATGCGCTGCGGCGCCGCGGCGCTGCGCCGGGTAGGGAACACCCGCAGATAGTAGCCGGGGTTCTGTTGCAGCAGGGCCTTGAGCCCCAGCGGCAGCTGTTGTTCATGCTGCGCCAGGTTGCCGGCGTCGACCCGATACTGCACGGCGTCGGCGGCATAGGGATCGGGGTGGTGCATACCCGGCTGGTAATTGGCCGGCGGCGTGGCCAGACCGCCGCTCCAGGCGGGAATGGTGCCGGCGGCATTGCCGGCGCGTTCGCCGCCCAGCGGCGTCAGCTCCTGGCCCAGGCGCGCGGCCTGGCTGGCATCGACCTTGGCCTGGGCCTGCAGGGCCAGGGCGCTCAGCAGCAGAATGGAAACCGATCTCAACACAATGCTCTCCTCACGGCGCCGTGGCAGCGGCGCCGCTGTTATCCGCGCGGCCCGCGGCCGCGCTTATCGTTTTGTTGTGTCTGCGGTGAGGTGCCGTCCTGGCCGTCGGGTTATCCCGATCTGCTTAGGCGTCCTGCCATTTTTGGCGAAGCGGTGGGGATGTGCAGCGGTGATCACTCCTGGCGCTGGAACTTGAGGTCCCATACGCCATGACCGAGGCGTTCGCCGCGGCGCTCGAACTTGGTTACCGGGCGCTCCTCGGGGCGCGGCACGTAGCTGCCGTCGGCGGCCAGGTTGCGGTAGCCCGGCGCGGCGTTCATCACCTCGAGCATATGCTCGGCGTAGTTCTCCCAGTCGGTGGCCATGTGCAGCACGCCGCCGATCTTCAGCTTGCTGCGCACCAGCTCGGCGAAGGCCGGCTGAACGATGCGCCGCTTGTGGTGCCGGGCCTTGTGCCAGGGATCGGGGAAGAACAGCAGCACGCGATCCAGGCTGGCATCGGCCACGCACTGGCGCAGCACTTCCAGGGCATCGCAGCTGTACACCCGGACGTTGCCCAGGTTCTGCGCCATCACCCCGTTGAGCAGGGCGCCGACGCCGGGCTTGTGCACCTCGACGCCGATGAAGTCCTGCTCCGGCGCCGCCGCGGCCATCTCCAGGGTGGAATGGCCCATGCCGAAGCCGATCTCGAAGGTGCGCGGCGCGCGGCGCCCGAACAGCTCGTCGAAATCGCGCAGGCCGTCTTCCAGCTCCAGGCCGAAAAGCGGCCAGCCCTTGTCCAGGCCGCGCTGCTGACCCTCGGTCATGCGCCCGGCGCGCATCACGAAGCTCTTGATGGTGCGGAGCCGGCGACCGTCTTCGGTTGTTTCGGGCTGTTGCGTGTCAGTCATGCGGAACTCGTTATTTGATCAGGCCATCCAGCGGCGACGAAGCGCTGGCATAGAGTTTCTTCGGCATGCGCCCGGCCAGATAGGCCAGGCGCCCGGCTTCCACCGCGTACTTCATGGCCTGGGCCATGAGCACGGGGTTGTCGGCATGGGCGATGGCGCTGTTCATCAGCACCGCCTCGCAACCCAGCTCCATGGCGATGGTGGCGTCGGAGGCGGTGCCCACGCCGGCGTCGACCAGCACTGGCACCTTGGCCTCTTCGAGGATGATGCGCAGGTTGTAGGGGTTGCAGATGCCCAGGCCCGAGCCGATCAGGCCGGCCAGCGGCATCACCGCGACGCATCCCATGTCCGCCAGCTGACGGGCGATGATCGGGTCGTCGCTGGTGTAGACCATCACGTCGAAACCGTCCTTGACCAGGATCTCGGCGGCCTTGAGGGTCTCGATCACGTTGGGGAACAGGGTCTTCTGGTCGGCCAGCACTTCCAGCTTGACCAGCTTGTGGCCGTCGAGCAGCTCGCGCGCCAGGCGGCAGGTGCGCACGGCGTCGGCGGCGTCGTAGCAGCCGGCGGTGTTGGGCAGGATGGTGTACTGGTCGGGGCTGATCACGTCGAGCAGGTTCGGCTCGCCCGGATTCTGGCCGATATTGGTGCGGCGCACCGCCACGGTGACGATCTCGGCGCCGGAGGCGGCGATGGCGTCGCGGGTCTCGTCCATATCCTTGTACTTGCCGGTGCCGACCAGCAGACGCGACTGGTAGGTGCGGCCGGCCAGGGTGAAGGGCTTGTCGCTGCGAACTTGGCTCATGGAGAAACTCCTCAAGGGGATCAACCGCCGCCGATGGCGTGCACCACTTCCACCTGGTCGCCCTCGGCGAGCCGGGTGCTGTCGTGCTGGCTGCGTGGAACTATGTCCAGATTGAGCTCGACCGCCACGCGGCGCCCGGCCAGGTCGAGACGGGCCAGCAGGTCCGCGACGCTCTGGTTGTCGGGCAGCTCGAAGGGTTCACCATTCAACTGAATGCGCATGACGGCTCGGTCACAACTAGGAAGAGGGCCGGCATTCTAGCCCGATAGCCAGCCGCGACCAAGGCTAAAAGGCGCCATTCGTCCTCAAATCTGACGCCCGAGTCAGGTCAATTTCCAGGCCGCCAAGCCCAGGCACAGCCAGCCCAGCAGAAAGGCGACACCGCCGAAGGGGGTGACGATGCCCAGCTTGCCGATGCCGCTCAGGGTCAGCAGATAGAGGCTGCCGGAGAACAGCAGGATACCCAGGGCGAAGGCGCCGCCGGCCAGGTTGACCAGGCGCCCCGGTGCCTGCAGCGCCAGCAGGCCGACGCCGAACAGGGCCAGGGCATGGATCAGCTGGTAGTGGCTGCCGGTCTGGAACACCGCCAGATGCTCCGGACTCAGGCGCGCCTTGAGGCCGTGGGCGGCGAAGGCGCCGAGGGCGACGCCGGTAAAGCCGGCGAAGGCCGATAGCAACAACCAGAGACGAGCCATATACCCTCCAGGGCGCAGTGGAAAATCGACGCAGTTTAACCGTTGAACCGACCTGCCCAGGGATTGTCAGTGTCGCACCCACCGCTGCCGGGTCTTCAACTGCTGAAGACTCCGCAAAAAAACGCGTCGTTCTTGTTGCCTGCCATCCCAGCAGGCCGCCAAAGGCAACGTCAAAAATTGCTCCCGGCATTTTTTTGATTTAATAGCGCCTTTCTCGCTCACCCCGGACTCCGATGCTCCGCACCCTGACCCGCCGCCTGCTGAAACTCGTGCTCTGGCTGATGCTGGCCAGCGCGCTGCTGGTGCTCGCCCTGCGCTGGCTGCCGCCGCCCGGCACGGCGCTGATGCTCGAGCGCAAGCTCGCGTCCTGGGGCACGCAACAACCGCTGGAGCTCAAGCGCCAGTGGCGGCCCTGGAACCAGCTGCCGGATCACCTGAAGATGGCGGTGATCGCGGCCGAAGACCAGAAATTCGCCGAACACTGGGGCTTCGACCTCGGCGCCATCCAGGCCGCGCTGGCGCACAACCAAGGCGGCGGCTCGCTGCGCGGCGCCAGCACCCTCAGCCAGCAGGTGGCCAAGAACCTGTTCCTCTGGTCCGGCCGCAGCTGGCTGCGCAAGGGCCTGGAGGCCTGGTTCACCGCGCTGATCGAGCTGCTCTGGTCGAAGGAGCGCATCCTCGAGGTCTACCTCAACAGCGTCGAATGGGGCGACGGCATCTTCGGCGCCGAGGCGGCCGCGCAGCATCACTTCGGCGTCGGCGCGCCCTATCTGGATCGCCAGCAGGCCAGCCAGCTGGCGGCGGTGCTGCCCAACCCGCTGCGCTGGAGCGCCGGCCGCCCGGATCGCTATGTCGCCCGCCGCGCCGCCTGGATTCGCCAGCAGATGACGCAACTGGGTGGCGGGCACTACCTCAACCAGCTCAAGCCGGTCAGGCCCAGCTGGTGGCCGAAATGGCTGTAGCATGCGCCGGGTGACGCCGCTTTAATCGGTGCGCGACAGCCTAGGGGCGAGGCGCGAACGCGCGCTTGGGCACGGCATGCAGCAGTTCGACCTCATCGCCCTGCAGATGCACCGTCAGCCCCCATTGTGGATAGACCCAGGCCTGCCCCGCGGCCAGTTCCAGACTCAGCCGCGGCTGACCCAGCGTCGCCGCCACGCGCTCGGCGGCCAGAGCGGCCGGCGGTTCGAGACTCCCCGCGCGTACGGCAAATCCCGCCATCTGCTCGGCCAGCGCCGCGCCCAGCAACTGCTCGGCATCGCCGGCGCGCAAGCCCTGGGCGGCCAGCAGGCTGTTGCCCTGGGCCTCGCTCAGGGCCAGCTCGGCCTCCAGCGCCCAGCTGCCCTCCGCCCCTGCCAGCTCCGCCCGGTGCAGCACCCGCGCGCCATCCAGGCGCGGCTGCAACCAAAGCTCGCCAGGCGCCAGCGCCTGCACCTCGCGCAGCGCCAGGCGCTCTTCCGCCAACGGCTGCAGCAGCGCGTCGCGCCACCGCGGCAGATCGGCCACCGGCGTCACCTCGACGCTGCGCATCAGCCAGGCGCCCCAGGCGAAGAACAGCGCGGCGACGAGGCCGAACAGCAGCCAGTGCTGCACTTTCAACGGCGGTCTGTTCACAGGCATTTTCTCCGGACAGAAAAAAGCCGCACCCGGGTGCGGCTTGATTCGCGTGCATGACTCAAGCGGCGATGGAGCCCTTGAGCTTGTTCATGGCGTTCTTCTCGAGCTGACGGATACGCTCGGCCGAGACGTTGTACTTGGCGGCCAGGTCGTGCAGGGTCGCCTTCTCCTCGGCCAGCCAGCGCTGGTAAAGGATGTCGCGGCTGCGCTCGTCGAGGCTTTCCAGGGCCTCATGCAGGTTGCTGCTGGAGCTGTCGCTCCAGTCGGCGTCCTCCAGCTGGCGAGCCGGGTCGTAGCGGTGGTCTTCCAGATAATGCGCGGGCGACTGGAAGGCGCTGTCGTCGTCGGCGTCGGCGGCCGGGTCGAAGGCCATGTCCTGGCCGGTCAGGCGGCTTTCCATCTCGCGCACTTCGTGCGGCTCGACGCCCAGGCTCTTGGCCACGGCGGTGACTTCGTCGTTGTTCAGCCAGGCCAGGCGCTTCTTCTGGCTGCGCAGGTTGAAGAACAGCTTGCGCTGCGCCTTGGTGGTGGCGACCTTGACGATGCGCCAGTTCTTCAGGATGAACTCGTGGATCTCGGCGCGGATCCAGTGCACGGCGAAGGACACCAGACGCACGCCCATTTCCGGGTTGAAGCGCTTGACCGCCTTCATCAGACCGACGTTGCCTTCCTGGATCAGGTCGGCCTGGGCCAGGCCGTAGCCGGCGTAGCTGCGGGCGATATGTACGACGAAACGCAGGTGGGCCAGCACCATCTGCCGGGCGGCCTCGAGATCCTGCTGGTAGTAGAGACTCTCGGCCAGCTCGCGCTCCTGCTCCGGCGTCAGCAGCGGGATGCTGTTGACCGCATGCACGTAAGCCTCCAGGTTGGCGCCTGGAACCAGAGCATGAACAGGTTGCAAGGAAGTGGACATTCGAATCCTCCGATTCACGAAACTCGTGCAGTTTAGCACTGCGCCATCTGACGCGGATCCTGTGGATAAGTTCCGTTACAGATAGTCAATATCAATGAAAACAATGACTTATCACCGTGGCGCCAATTCGTTGAGATGACGCGCCACGGCCAGCCAGGCGCCAATATAGCCCAAGAGCACGGCGCCGAGCAGCAGGGATAGACCATCGGACGACGGCACCCCGCCCAGAGCGAAATCACTGCCATATAAACCTGACAACCGTACCACTGCGTCGTTCAGCCAATCCAGGCCGAAGGCCAGCAGCAGCCAGGCGAACACCCCGGCACCAAAGCCGTACAGCGCGCCCATATAAAGGAAGGGCCGACGCACGTAGCCGTCGGTGCCGCCGACCAGCTTGATCACCTCGATCTCGGCGCGGCGGTTCTCGATATGCAGGCGGATGGTGTTGCCGATCACCAACAGCAGGGCGAGGATCAGCAGCAGGCTGAGGCCGAAGACGAAACGGTCGCCGAGCTTGAGGATGGCCGTCAGGCGCTCGACCCAGACCAGGTCGAGCTGCGCCTGCTGCACCCGCGGCAACTCGGCCAGGCGCAGGCGCAGGGCTTCCAGCTTGGCCTTGTCGACCTCCACTGGGGTCACCAGGATCACTCCCGGCAGCGGGTTCTGCGGCAGCTCCTTGAGCGCCTCGCCCAGCCCGGACAGCTGCTGGAACTCCTCCAGCGCCTGCTCGCGGCTGATCCACTCGACCTCGGCGACGTCGTCCATCGCCGCGATCTGCTCGCGCAGGGCCTGGCCCTCGCGCTCGCCGGCCTCCAGTTCGAGGAACAGGGAAATCTGCGCCGCACGCTGCCAGGAGCCGCCGAGCTTCTCGACGTTGTCCAGCAGCAGCGCCAGGCCCATGGGCAGGCTCAGCGCCACGGCCATCACCAGGCAGGTGAAGAAGCTGCCGATGGGCTGGCGGGCCAGCCGGCGCAGGCTGTCGACCAGGCTGGCGCGGTGGCTTTCCAGCCAGGCATGCAGCAGGGTGCGAAAATCCGGGCCGTCTTCCGGCAGCTGGTCGCTGACCTTGTTGCGTGGTGCCGCGCCGACCCGTTCGGCCGGCTGCGGTGGCGGCATCTTCGACGCGCTCATCAGGCAGCCTCCCCGTCGCCGATCAGGCGACCGCGTTGCAGGGTGAGCATGCGGTGGCGCATGCGCGCGATCAGCGCCAGGTCGTGACTGGCGATCAATACGGTGGTGCCAAGCCGGTTGATGTCCTCGAACACCCCCATGATCTCCGCGGCCAGGCGCGGGTCGAGGTTGCCGGTGGGTTCGTCCGCCAGCAGCAGGGCCGGGCGGTGGACGATGGCGCGGGCGATGCCGACGCGCTGCTGCTGGCCGGTGGACAGATCCCCGGGCGCCTGCGCGGCCTTGTCGCTGAGGCTGACCCGCTCCAGCGCGGCGCCGACCCGTTTGGCGATCTCCGGCTTGGCCAGGCCGAGGATCTGCAGCGGCAGGGCGACGTTGTCGTACACGGTGCGGTCGAACAGCAGCTGGTGATTCTGGAACACCACGCCGATCTGCCTACGCAGGAAGGGAATCTGCGCATTGGTGATGGTGGAGAGGTCATGCCCGGCCAGCATCAGCTTGCCGCTGGTCGGCCGCTCCATCGCCAGCAGCAGGCGCAGCAAGGTGCTCTTGCCGGCGCCGGAGTGGCCGGTGACGAAGAGAAATTCGCCGGGGCGAACGCGAAAACTCAGCTCGTGCAGCCCGACATGGCCATTGGCATAGCGCTTGGCGACCTGCTCGAATCGGATCATCCCTGTTCGCGCTCCTCGAAAAGTGCCTGGACGAAGGCCTGCGCCTGGAACGGCCGCAGGTCGTCGATGCCCTCGCCGACGCCGATATAGCGGATCGGCAGGCCGAACTGCTTGGCCAGGGCGAAGATCACCCCGCCCTTGGCGGTGCCGTCCAGCTTGGTCAGCGCCAGGCCGGTGAGGCTCACCGTCTGGTCGAACTGCTTGGCCTGGTTGATGGCGTTCTGCCCGGTGCCGGCGTCGAGCACCAGCAGCACTTCGTGCGGTGCCGTGTCGTCCAGCTTGCCGATGACCCGACGGACCTTCTTCAGCTCTTCCATCAGGTTGTCCTTGGTGTGCAGGCGGCCGGCGGTGTCGGCGATCAGCACGTCGATGCCGCGCGACTTGGCCGCCTGCACCGCATCGAAGATCACCGAGGCCGAGTCGGCGCCGGTGTGCTGGGCGATCACCGCGATCTGGTTGCGCTCGCCCCACACCTGCAGCTGCTCCACCGCGGCGGCGCGGAAGGTGTCGCCGGCGGCGAGCATGACCTTCTTGCCTTCCAGCTGCAGCTTCTTGGCCAGCTTGCCGATGGTGGTGGTCTTGCCCACACCGTTCACCCCGACCACGAGGATCACGTAGGGCTGCTTGGCGGCGTCGATCATCAGCGGCTGTTCGACCGGCTTGAGCAGGCCGACCAGCTCCTCCTGCAGCGCCTTGTACAGCGCGCCGCTGTCGGCCAGCTCCTTGCGCGCCACGCGGCGGGTCAAGTTGCCGATGATCGCGGTGGTGGCCTCGACGCCGACGTCGGCGGTGAGCAGGCGGGTTTCCAGCTCGTCGAGCAGCTCGTCGTCGATGGCCTTCTTGCCGAGGAACAGGCTGGCCATGCCCTCGCCGAGGCTGGCGCTGGTCTTGCTCAGGCCCTGCTTGAGGCGGGCGAAGAAGCTGGGTTTGTCCTGGGTGGCCGGCAGCGGCGCGGCGACCGCCGTCTCGCTGGGCGGAACGACGGGCGCGGCCACGGGCTCAGGGGCGACGGGCGCCTCGACAGCCGGTGGCACGGGGGCATTATCGCCGCCGAGCAGGCGCGAGAGGAAGCCGGGCTTGTCGTCGGCACGCGGCGCAGGGGCTGCGCCGGCCGCCGCTTCGTCGATGGCGGCGGGCTGCGCAGGCAGGCTGGGCGCAATTTCGACAGGCGCCGGTTCGGCCGGCGCTTGCGGCTGCGCTTCGGCGACCGACAGCGGCGCGGGCTCGGCAACAGGAGCCGGCGGCGGGGCGACGGGCGCTTCGCTGGCAACGGATTCGATGCTCGGCGCCGGCACCGCGTCCGGCGCGCTCGAGGGCGCCTCGGCGGCGGGCGCGGCGGAGTCGGCCGGCTTCTTGCGCAGCCAGCCGAACAGGGATTTCTTTTCTTCGGTCACAGGCGGGGTCTGCGCGCCGGCCGCGGCCGGCGACTTCTTGTCGTCATTGGAACCAAACATGGGTCGCTTGCATCTCAAGGGGGCGGTCGCTTACAGCCTGATACGCCCGGCTGCGCCGCCCCGGAAAAGGATGGGGTATCCTAGCACCTCTTCGCCCGCCGGCGGTACGACCGCCCAGGCCATCCGACAGGTCAGACTCTCGATGAATGCCATTGCCCGCCGCTCCCTCGGCCTGCTGTTCGGCGCCCTCTGCGTGCCCCTGACGGCGCTGGCCGCCGCCCCGCAACCGACCCACGAATTCAGCCTGGACAACGGCCTCAAGGTCATAGTCCGCGAGGATCACCGCGCCCCGGTGGTGGTCAGCCAGCTCTGGTACAAGGTCGGCTCCAGCTACGAGACGGCCGGCTCCACCGGTCTGTCCCACGCCCTCGAGCACATGATGTTCAAGGGCAGCCGCAAGCTCGGCCCCGGCGAAGCCTCGCGCATCCTGCGCGAACTGGGCGCCGAGGAAAACGCCTTCACCAGCGACGACTACACCGCCTACTACCAGGTGCTGGCGCGCGACCGCCTGGGCGTCGCCCTGGAGCTGGAGGCCGACCGCCTGGCCAGCCTGCAGTTGCCGGCCGCGGAGTTCGCCAAGGAGATCGAGGTGATCAAGGAGGAGCGCCGCCTGCGCACCGACGACCGTCCCTCCTCGCTGGCTTTTGAGCGCTTCAAGGCCATGGCCTATCCGGCCAGCGGCTACAGCATCCCCACCATCGGCTGGATGGCCGACCTCGAGCGCATGCAGATCGACGAGCTGCGCGCCTGGTATCGGCAGTGGTACGCGCCGAACAACGCCACCCTGGTGGTGGTCGGCGACGTCAGCGCCGCCGAGGTGAAGATTCTCGCCGAACGCTATTTCGGCGCCATCGAGCGCCGCGCGGTGCCCAGCGCCAAGCTACCGCTGGAACTGCCGGCCGCCGGCGAGCGGCGCACCACGCTGCATCTGAAGACTCAGCTGCCGAGCCTGCTGATGGGTTTCAACGTGCCCGGCCTGGCCACCGCCGAGACGCCGCGCCAGGCCTACGCCCTGCGCCTGGCCGCGGCCCTGCTCGACGGCGGCTACAGCGCGCGGCTGTCCAGCCGCCTGGAGCGCGGCGAGGAACTGGTGTCCGGCGCCAGCGCCTGGTACAACGCCTTCGCCCGCGGCGACAGCCTGTTCGTGCTGAGCGCCACGCCCAATGTGCAGAAGCAGCGCAGCCTGGCCGAGGCCGAAGCCGGGCTGTGGCGCGAGCTGGAGGAGTTGAAGAACAGCCCGCCGTCCGCCGAAGAGCTGGCCCGCGTGCGCGCCCAGGTGATCGCCGGGCTGGTCTACGAGCGCGACTCCATCACCAGCCAGGCCACCAGCATCGGCCAGCTGGAGACCGTCGGCCTGTCCTGGCAGCTGATCGACCAGGAACTGGCCGAGCTGGAAGCCGTCACCCCCGAGGATATCCAGCAGGCCGCCCGCACCTTCTTCGTCCGCGACCGCCTGAGCGTCGCCCATGTATTGCCCGAGGACGCTCGTCATGAGGAGTCTCGCCATGAAGACTGAGCACCTGCGCATCGCCCTGCTCGGCCTGGCCCTGAGCACCACCCTGGCCCTGAGCGGCTGCGACCGCCAACCCGATGAGGCCAAGGCGACCGCCAGCGCCACCGAGGCGCCGGCCAAGCTGGAATCGCTCGCCGAGCTGAACGGCCAGGCGCCGACCCGACGCAGCCTGGATATCCAGACCTGGCACACCGAACAGGGCGCCAAGGTGCTGTTCGTCGAGGCGCGCGAGCTGCCGATGTTCGACCTGCGCCTGACCTTCGCCGCCGGCAGCAGCCAGGACGACGGCGTGCCCGGCCTGGCCACCCTGACCAACGCCATGCTCAACGAGGGCGTGCCGGGCAAGGACGTCGGCGCCATCGCCGCCGGCTTCGAGGGCCTCGGCGCCGAGTTCGGCAACGGCGCCTACCGCGACATGGCGGTGGCCAGCCTGCGCAGCCTGAGCGCGAAAGAGCAGCGCGAGCCGGCGCTGGCGCTGTTCGCCGAGGTGCTCGGCCAGCCGACCTTCCCCGAAGAGGCCCTGGCGCGGATCAAGAACCAGCTGCTGGCCGGCTTCGAGTTCCAGAAGCAGAACCCCGGCAAGCTGGCCAGCCTGGAGCTGTTCCAGCGCCTGTACGGCGACCACCCCTATGCCCACCCGAGCGACGGCAACGCCGAGTCCATCCCGGCGATCGAGCGCGAGCAGCTCGCCGCCTTCCACGCCCGCGCCTATGCCGCCGGCAACGCGGTGATCGCCCTGGTCGGCGACCTGTCGCGCGCCGAGGCCGAGGCCATCGCCGCGCAGGTCTCCGCCGCCCTGCCGCAGGGCCCGGCGCTGCCGCGCATCGCCCAACCGCAGCCGCCGACTCCCGGCCCTAGCCATATCGAGTTCCCCTCCAACCAGACCCACCTGATGATCGCCCAGCTCGGCATCGACCGCCGCGACCCGGACTACGCCGCGCTCTACCTGGGCAATCAGATCTTCGGCGGCGGCGGCTTCGGCACCCGCCTGATGAGCGAGGTGCGCGAGAAGCGCGGGCTGACCTACGGCGTCTACTCCGGCTTCAGCGCCATGCAGGCGCGCGGCCCGTTCATGATCAACCTGCAGACTCGCGCCGAGCTGAGCCAAGGCACCCTCGCGCTGGTCAAACAGTTGCTCGCCGACTACCTGCAGAGCGGCCCGACCCAGGAAGAGCTGGACAACGCCAAGCGCGAGCTGGCCGGCAGCTTCCCGCTGTCGACCGCGAGCAACGCCGATATCGTCGGCCAGTTGGCCAGCATGGGCTTCTACGACCTGCCGCTGAGCTACCTGGACGACTTTGTGCGCGACGTCCAGGCGCTGAGCGTCGAACAGGTGAAAGCGGCCATGGCCAAGCACCTCGACCCCGAGGCGCTGTTGGTGGTGACGGCCGGCCCGACCGTGACCCAGCAGGAACTGCCGCCGCCCAGCGACAAGCCGGCCGAGCTGCCCAGCGCGGTGCCGCACTGATGCGCGGCCGCACTCCGCCCAAGCCGGCCGCCAAGCCCCACGGCGGCCAGGGCCAGCTGCGCATCATCGGCGGCCAGTGGCGCTCGCGGCGCTTCGCCTTCCCCGACGGCCCGGGCCTGCGCCCGACGCCGGACCGGGTGCGCGAAACCCTGTTCAACTGGCTGGCGCCCTATGTCGAGGGCGCCCATGTGCTCGATCCCTTCGCCGGCAGCGGCGCACTGCTGCTCGAGGCGCTGTCGCGCGGCGCCGCCAGCGGCCTGGCCTGCGACCTCAACCCGGCCTCGGTGGCGGCGTTGCGCGGCCATCTGGCGACGCTGCAGTGCGCTGACGGCGAGATCCAGCAGGGCGATGCCCTACAACTGCTGACGCGGCCGGCGCCGCGGCGTTTCGATATCGTCCTGCTCGACCCGCCGTTCCACCAGGACCTGCTGCAGAATGCCTGCAAGCTGCTGGAAACCCAGGACTGGCTGGCCGACGACGCCTGGGTCTACACCGAAAGCGAAACGGCGCCCTCGACCCTCGGCCTGCCCGGCAACTGGCGCCTGCACCGCGAGAAGCACACCGGCCAGGTGCATTACGCGCTGTGGCAGCGTGCGGGATCGCCATCGGCCTGACCAACCAGCGCATCGCCGCCCTACTGGTAGTGGCCTGGTGCACCTGGCGCATACTGCGCAAGCGTCGGCGGTGAAACCTGTAGGTTGGGTTGAGTCGCGCAGCGACGAAGCCCAACGTCGACAACCCACGCCGCCCCCGTTGGGCTTCGCTGCGCTCAGCCCAACCTACGGCCCTGAAGACGCCGGCATTGCCGCGAGTTCGGAGCGGCGGGCACAATTCGGAAACGTCGCCCCGGATCATATTAGCGGCGAGATTTCAGCTTGCAGACACGGTCCATGCCCACAACCTTTCAACCCGCCTGGTGGCTCCCCGGCCCGCATCTGCAGACCCTGTGGAACCCGCTGTGCCGCAAGCCGCCACACCTGGAGCGCAGGCGCGAGCGGCTGTGGCTGGACGACGGCGATTTTCTCGATCTCGACTGGCACGGCCCGCACGAGGCCCGCACGCCGTTGGTGCTGGTGCTGCACGGGCTGACCGGCAGTTCCAGCTCGCTCTACGTGCTCGGCCTGCAGCAGGCGCTGGCCGCGCGCGGCTGGGCCAGCGTGGCGCTGAACTGGCGCGGCTGCTCCGGCGAGCCCAACCTGCTGCCGCGCGGCTACCATTCCGGCGCCAGCGAGGACCTGGCCGCTGCCGTGGCCCATCTGCGCGCGCAGCGGCCGATGGCGCCGCTCTATGCGGTGGGCTATTCGCTGGGCGGCAACGTGCTGCTCAAGTACCTCGGCGAGAGTGGCGCGCAAAGCCAGGTGCTGGGCGCGGTGGCGGTGTCGGTGCCGTTTCGCCTGGATCAGTGCGCCGACCGCATCGGCCTGGGCTTCTCGCGGGTCTACCAGGCGCACTTCATGCGCGCGATGGTCGCCTACGTCAGCAACAAGCAGCGCCTGTTCGCCGCCCAGGGCCAGGGCGAACGCCTGTCGGTGCTGGAACGCCTCGGCCCGCTGCACGGCATGCGCACCTTCTGGGACTTCGACGGGCGCGTCACCGCCCCGCTGCACGGCTATGCCGACGCCCAGGACTACTACCGGCGCGCCTCCAGCCGTTTCTACCTCGGCGCGATCCGCACGCGGACGCTGATCATCCAGGCCGAGGACGATCCCTTCATCTTCCGCCACAGCCTGCCGGAGGCCGGCGAACTGGCGCCCGGTACCGAGTTCGAGCTGCACGCCCGCGGCGGCCATGTCGGCTTCGTCGACGGCAGCCCGCGCCGGCCAGGGTATTACCTGGAACGGCGGATTCCCGAGTGGTTGGCAGCACTGGGCGCCTGACCTGCCGTAGCCCGGATGCAGTCCGGGCTATGGGGGGCGTCACGGCGCCAGCCGATCACCCCAACACCTGCTCCAGCGGCACATGCAGGCGGCCGTACAGGGCTTCGACCGCCTCGCGCGCGGCGGGGGCGATATAGCCGCCCTCCAGCGCCAGCACCTGGTAGATACCGCGGCGCAGCATGTCCTGGCTGAGGTTGTCCGGGCTGGCGCCGGCGGTGCAGAGAAAGCGCACCCAGGAGGTCATGATGATCCAGCTGTTGAGCGTCAGCGCCTCGATCTGCGCCGGGCTCATCAGCAGGATGCCCGCCTCGACGAAACCCTGGTAGATCGCCTGGGCGCCCACCAGGCAGCGGCGGGCGAAGGCGCGGTAGCGCGCGGCCAGCTCGGCGTCGGCCTCCAGCAGGTGTTCGAGGTCGCGGTGCAGGAAGCGGTAGTGCCACATCGCCGCCAGCAGCGCCTCCAGGTAGAAGGTCTTGTCTTCCACCGTCAGCGCGCGACCCTCGGGCCGGCGCAGAAAGCCGTCGACCTGCGCCTCGTACTGGGCGAACAGCTCGGCGATGATCGCCTGCTTGTTGCGGAAGTGGTAGTACAGGTTGCCCGGCGAAATCCCCAGGTGCGCGGCGATATGGTTGGTGGTGACGCTGCGTTCGCCCTGGCTGTTGAACAGCTCCAGGCTGGCTTGAACGATGCGCTCGCGGGTCTTGGGTGGCGCCATGGCGCGGCTCGGTCTCGTGGTGGGAAAGCGGCAAAGGTACAGGCAGAAACGCCCTGGGTGTTACCCCCAGCCCTCGATCGGCGCACCGCTGACCTTTGGTTAGGCTGCGGCAGCGCGCTTGGCGCGCCATGCTATTTGACACATTAGAGCAATTGCTCTAAAAATCCAGCACGCCCACGCGCCCCGTCGCGCATCGCCCAGCTGGACCGTCGAGGAGAAACCCCATGGTCGCCGACATCGCCTACCTGCAGCACAGCCAACAGCAGATCAACCAGCTGGAACGCACCTTCGCCCTGCAACGCGCCGCCTTCGCCGCCAACCCCATGCCATCGGCCGAGCAACGCATGCAGTGGCTGAAATCCCTGCGCGAGCTGCTGACCCAGCAGCAGGACGCACTGGTGGCGGCGATCTCCGAGGACTTCAGCAACCGTTCGGCCGACGAAACCCTGCTCGCCGAGCTGATGCCCAGCCTGCATGGCATTCACTACGCGAGCAAACGCATCAAGCAGTGGATGAAGCCGTCGCGGCGCAGCGTCGGCCTGCAGTTCATGCCCGCCGCGGCCAAGGTCGTCTACCAGCCGCTGGGCGTGGTCGGCGTCATAGTGCCGTGGAACTACCCGCTGTTTCTCGCCATCGGCCCGCTGGTTGGCGCGCTGGCGGCCGGCAACCGGGTGATGATCAAGATGAGCGAATCCACCCCGGCCACCTCGCAGCTGGTCAAGGACCTGCTGGCGCGCATCTTCCCCGAGGACCTGGTCAGCGTCGCCCTGGGCGAGGCGGAAGTCGGCATGGCCTTCTCCAAGCTGCCGTTCGACCACCTGCTGTTCACCGGCGCCACCAGCATCGGCCGGCACGTGATGCGCGCCGCCGCGGAGAACCTCACCCCGGTGACCCTGGAGCTGGGCGGCAAGTCGCCGGCCATCGTTTCGGCCGACGTGCCGCTGGCGGACGCCGCCGAGCGCATCGCCTTCGGCAAGACCCTCAACGCCGGGCAGACCTGCGTGGCACCGGACTATGTGCTGGTGCCCAGAGACCGGGTGGAGGGCTTTGTCGCCGCCTATCGCGAGGTGGTGCAGCGCTTCTACCCGCAGCTCAAGGACAACCCCGACTACACCGCGATCATCAACGAGCGCCAGCTGGCGCGTCTGACCGGCTACCTGCAGGACGCCCAGGCCAAGGGCGCGCGCATCGTTGCGCTCTACCCCGAAGCGCAGGGCCGGCGCCTGCCGCAGAGCCTGGTGCTCGACGTCAACGACGAGATGAAGCTGATGCAGGACGAGATCTTCGGCCCGCTGCTGCCGGTGGTGCCCTACGACCGCCTGGAAGACGCCTTCGCCTATGTCAACGCGCGACCACGGCCGCTGGCGCTGTACTACTTCGGCTACGACAGGCGCGAGCAGCAGCGCGTACTGCACGAAACCCATTCCGGCGGCGTGTGCCTCAACGACACCCTGCTGCACGTGGCCCAGGATGACATGCCGTTCGGCGGCATCGGCCCGTCCGGCATGGGCCATTACCACGGCCACGAAGGCTTCCTGACCTTCAGCAAGGCCAAGGGCGTGTTTATCAAGCAGCGCTTCAATGCCGCGCGGCTGATCTACCCACCCTACGGCAAGGCGATCCAGAGGCTGGTCTACAAGCTGTTCCTACGCTGATCAACGCGGGCAGCGCCCGTTCCAAGCCTGGTGACAACAACAATGAACGACACCACTCTCCACGCGCCGCAACTGTCGCGACGCAGCCTGCTCAAGGTCGGCCTGCTGGGCACGGCGCTGCTCGGCACCGCCGGGCTGACCGCCAGCCTGAGCGGCTGCTCGGCCAGCACGCCGGCCAGCGGCTACCTGATCCTGCGCAGCAGCGATATGCCCTTTCTGCGCGCGCTGATCCCGGTGATGCTCGATGGCGCCGTCAATGCCGGGCAGATGCCGCAGGCCGTCGACGGCACGCTCAAGAGCCTCGACAACAGCCTGGCGCACCTGTCGCCGGAAATGCTCAAACTCACCGTGCAGCTGTTCGACGTGCTGGCCCTGCCCGTCACCCGCGGCCCGCTGACCGGCGTCTGGGGCAGTTGGGACAACGCCAGTGGCGACGACGTGCGGCAGTTCCTCGACCGCTGGCAGAACAGCAGCCTGAGCCTGCTGCGCATGGGCCACGCCTCGCTGCTGCAACTGGTGATGATGGCCTGGTACAGCCGGCCGGAATCCTGGGCCCATTGCGGCTACCCGGGGCCGCCTAAGGTCTAACGACCTGTCGCGGATGTCGTAGGGTGCGCCGCGCGCACCATGAAAGCGACGCGGGTACCTCGGTGCGCACGGCCTAGGCGGCCTCGCGACACGCTACGGCCTGTGTGAATTACAAGAAGAGAGCCTGAAATGCCTGTACCCGATTTGTTCAAGCAAGGCCTGGCCAAGGGCTGGAAGACATACGACGGCTCGCGCCTGGAAAACGACCTGAGCCTGGAAGCCGATGTCGCCATCGTCGGCAGCGGCGCCGGTGGCGGCACCACCGCGGAGATCCTCAGCGCCGCCGGCTACAAGGTGCTGCTGATCGAGGAAGGCCCGCTGAAGACCAGCGACGACTTCAGGATGCAGGAGGCCGAGGCCTACCCGTCGCTGTACCAGGAAGGCATCGGCCGCATGAGCAAGGACGGCGCCATCACCATCCTCCAGGGTCGCGCCGTCGGCGGCACCACCCTGGTCAACTGGACCAGCAGCTTCCGCACCCCGCCGCAGACCCTGGCCCACTGGGCCGAGGTGCACGGCGTGCAGGGCCACGACGCAGCATCCATGGCGCCCTGGTTCGAGCAGATGGAACGGCGCCTGGGTGTCGCCCCCTGGGCGGTACCGCCGAACGCCAACAACGAGGTGATCCGCGCCGGCTGCGACAAGCTCGGCTACCACTGGGCGGCGATCCCGCGCAACGTGCGCGGCTGCTGGAACCTCGGCTACTGCGGCATGGGCTGTCCGACCAACGCCAAACAGTCGATGCTGGTCACCACCATCCCCGCCACCCTCGAGGCCGGTGGCGAGCTGCTCTACCTGGCGCGCGCCGACAAGCTGCTGATCGAAGGCGACCAGGTGGTCGGCCTCGACTGCCTGGGCATGGACCCGCGCTGCGTGGCGCCCAACGGCAAACGCATCCGGGTCAGGGCGCGGCACTACGTGCTGGCCGGCGGCGGCATCAACACACCGGGCATCCTGCTGCGCTCGGCGGCGCCCGACCCGCACCAGCGCGTCGGCCGGCGCACCTACCTGCACCTGGTCAATTTCTCCGCCGCGCAGTTCGAGCAGGTCATCAACCCCTTCTACGGCGCGCCGCAGTCGCTCTACTCCGACCACTTCCAGTGGGACGACGGCACCGCCGGACGCCTCTCCTACAAGCTGGAGGTGCCGCCGCTGCAGCCGGCACTGACCGCCACATTGCTCGGCGACTTCGGCCGCGAGAACGCCCTGCGCATGGAGCAGTTGCCGCACACCAACGTGATGCTCGCCCTGCTGCGCGACGGCTTCCACGAAGACAGCGCCGAGGGCCGGGTGGAGCTGCGCGGCGACGGCAGCCCGGTGCTCGACTACCGGATGACCGACTACAGCTGGGACGGCGTGCGCCGCGCCTTCCTGAGCATGGCCGAAATCCAGTTCGCCGCCGGCGCCCGCGCGGTGATGCCGATGCACGCCGACGCCAGTTACGTGAAGACGTGGGAGCAAGCCAAGGACCTGATCGAGCACCTCGACCTGGCGCTGTACCGCACTCGCCTGGGCAGCGCCCACGTGATGGGCGGCTGCGCCATGGGCGAAGACCCGCGGCAGGCGGTGGTCGACAGCCTGGGCCGGCATCACCAGCTGGCCAACCTGTCGATTCACGACGGCTCGCTGTTCCCCACCAGCATCGGCGCCAACCCGCAGCTGTCGATCTACGGCCTCACCGCCAAGCTCGCCACCCTGCTGGGCGAACGCCTGAAGACCTGAGATGAGCAAGCTGATCGGCTTTCTGCTGCTGGTCGCGGGGGTGATCCACCTGCTGCCGCTGGTCGGCGTTCTGGGTGGCGAACGCGTCAATGCGCTGTACGGCATCGCCCTGGACGAGCCCAACCTGCAGATCCTCATGCGCCACCGCGCCGTGCTGTTCGGCCTGCTCGGCGCCCTGCTGGTCGCCGCCGCGTTCGTCCCGGCGTTACGCGGCGCGGCCCTGATCGGCGGGCTGGTCAGCGTGCTCGCCTTCCTCCTGCTGGCATGGAGCGCTCCCGTCTACAATGAGGCTTTGCGCCGAGTGGTGATCGCCGACTGGATCGCCCTGGCCTGCCTGGTGCCCGCACTCGTCCTGCACCTGCGCAGCAGCTGAGCTGTCGTCACGCTTGGCCCTGAGGGAAGCGCTGCGCTACCATCCGACTCCTTTTCGACCCGCCAGGACGTCCCGATGAATCGAGTGTTATACCCCGGCACCTTCGACCCCATCACCAAGGGCCATGGCGATCTGGTCGAACGCGCCTCTCGGCTGTTCGATCACGTCATCATCGCCGTCGCCGCCAGCCCGAAGAAGAACCCGCTGTTCCCCCTGGAACAACGGGTGGAGCTGGCCCGCGAGGTCACCAAGCACCTGCCCAACGTCGAAGTGGTGGGGTTCTCCACCCTGCTCGCACACTTCGCCAAGGAACAGGGCGCCAACGTGTTCCTGCGCGGCCTGCGCGCGGTGTCGGACTTCGAGTACGAATTCCAGCTGGCCAATATGAACCGCCAGCTGGCGCCGGACGTGGAAAGCCTGTTCCTCACCCCGTCGGAGAAATACTCCTTTATCTCCTCGACCCTGGTGCGCGAGATCGCGGCCCTCGGCGGCGACATCTCCAAGTTCGTCCATCCGGCCGTGGCCGCTGCGCTGAACGAGCGCTTTCGCCAGCGCTGACCAGCCCCTGTGGGAGCGGCTTCAGCCGCGAATGACTCGGCCGCTCGCGGCTGAAGCCGCTCCCACAAAGGCCGCGCCCACCGACTCCGCCTCTCGCTCAGCACATGGCGCGCCACCGCCCAATCCGGCACAATTCGCCTACCGTTGTCCGATAGTGTCGCGGCGTCCCGCCTCGACAGGAGTTGTTCCATGTCCCTGATCATCACCGACGACTGCATCAACTGCGACGTCTGCGAACCCGAGTGCCCCAACGGCGCGATTTCCCAGGGCGAGGAGATCTACGTGATCGACCCCAACCTGTGCACCGAATGCGTCGGCCACTACGACGAGCCGCAGTGCCAGCAGGTGTGCCCGGTGGACTGCATCCCGCTCGACGAGAACAACGTCGAGAGCAAGGACGAGCTGATGCAGAAGTACCGGATCATCACCGGCAAGGCCTGACCGCCCCCAGGGCGAACCGCCGCACGAGCGGTTCGCCGCCTGCCACACCCGCACGACAAACCAAGGCTGCTAAGCTTCGCCCTTTCCCCAGCCGCCTTCGGTAGATCGCATGTTGCGCCACCTCCTGCTCTCGACCCTGCTGCTCGCCGCCAGCCTGCTGGCCCAGGCCGCGCCGCAGCAGGCCGCCATCGCCACCGCCCACCCCGCCGCCACGGCCGCCGCGCAGCAGATGCTGGACGCCGGCGGCAACGCCTTCGACGCCGCGGTGGCGGCCAGCGCCGCCCTGGCGGTGGTCGAGCCCTATGGCTCGGGCCTCGGCGGCGGTGGCTTCTTCCTCCTGCGCACGGCCGGCGACAGGCCGAGCTACGACTTTCTCGACGCCCGCGAGCGCGCGCCGCTGCAGGCCAAGGCCGATATGTACCAGCGCCAAGGCAAGGCGCAGCGCGAGCTGTCGCTCAACGGCGCCCTGGCCGCCGCCATCCCGGGGCTGCCGGCGGCGCTGGTGGAGCTGGCCGAACGCCACGGCCGCCTGCCGCTGAAAACCAGCCTGGCCCCGGCCATTGCCCTGGCCAACGAGGGCTTTGCCGTCGACCGCGTCTACCGCGAGCGCGCCGCCTGGCGCCTGGCGGCGCTGCGCGACGATAGCGAAAGCGCGCGGCTGTTCCTCGACCGCGGCGAAGTGCCGGCCGAGGGCTATCGGCTGCGCCAACCGGAGCTGGCCGCCACCCTGCAGACGATCGCCGCCCAGGGCCACGCCGGGTTCTACGCCGGCCACCTGGCCGAGCGCCTGGTCGCCGGCGTGCGCAAGGCCGGCGGCATCTGGAGCCTGGACGATCTGAGGGAGTACCGCAGCGTGCGCCGCGCGCCGCTGCGTTTCCCCCTGGAGGACGGTCGCGAGCTGATCAGCGCGCCGCCGCCCTCGGCCGGCGGCGTGGCCCTGGCGCAGAGCCTGGCGATGCTCGGCCAGCTGCCCTGGCGCGAGGCCGAGCCGCTGCAGCGCGTGCACTATGTGGTCGAGGCGCTGCGCCGCGCCTACCGCGACCGCGGCCTGCTCGGCGACCCGGATTTCGTCGCCAACCCGCTCGAACGACTGCTCTCGCCCGGCCACCTGGCGGTGCTGGCCGGCAGCATCGACCCCGAACGCGCCACACCCAGCGCCAGCCTGCCGCCGGCCGGCACCTGGCACGAAGGCGACCACACCACCCACTTCGCCGTGCTCGACGCCGAGGGCAACGCGGTGGCCGCCACCCTGTCGATCAACCTGCCGTTCGGCGCCGCCTTCACCGTGCCCGGCACCGGCGTGCTGCTCAACGACGAGATGGACGACTTCGCCGCCGATATCCAGGGCGCCAACGCCTACGGCCTGGCCGGCAGCCAGGCCAACGCCATCGCCGCCGGCAAGCGGCCGCTGTCGTCCATGAGCCCGAGCTTTATCGAGAGCGACGCGGCCTTCGCCGCCTTCGGCACGCCGGGCGGCAGCCGCATCCCCAGCATGGTGCTGCTGGCCATGCTCGAATACCTGGACGGCCAGCCCATCGCGCGCTGGCCGGCGGTGGCGCGCTACCACCACCAGTTCCTGCCGGATGTGATCGAGCACGAACCGGATACCTTCAGCACCGCGCAGATCGCCGAGCTGCAGGCCCGCGGCCACCAGCTCAAGGCACTGGAGCGGCAGTACGGCAACCAGCAGGTGCTGCTGTGGGACAAGGTCAGCGGCGAGGTGCAGGCGGCCAGCGACCCGCGCGGTATCGGCGAGGCCATGCCCTAGGGTGCGCCGTGCGCACCGCAAGCCCCCATTCTCGCCAACAGCCGGTGTAGCCCGGACGCCATCCGGGGAGCTGCCGACAGACGCCCCCTGAATTGCCTCCGGGCCAGGGCCTGTCGGTCAAGGCGAGAGGATCAGCGGCCCACTGCTTTCATCGCCCAGCCGCCGCAATTCGCGGAACAACGCCTGCTCGTCGCCGAGCATCAGCACGTTGCGCAGGCTCTGGAAGATGCGGCTGACATAACCCAGGTCGTTCATCAGCGAGCTGGTCTGCAGGCCGTCCAGGCGACCGCTGCGCACCTCGGCGAACAGACGCTGGCGAAACTTCGCGTCGAACTCCGCCGCCTGCTCGTCGAGCCAGCGCAGGCGTGCCTGCCAGGCCTCCTCGGGCAGCTCCGAGCGGGCCAGTTCGCGCACCTCGTGCAGGGTGACGAGCAGGTGGCGGCGCAGCTCCACATAGGCCTCGCGCACCGCCGATGGCGGCGCGTCGAGGTAGTGGCCGAGGTTCTTCTGCAGGTGCTTGGCGTCCTTGACCGCATCCACCAGTTGCAGCGCGGCCAGCTGGCAGCTGACCCAGAACCGCTGGTGCGCCTCGTCCATCGGCAGCTCCATGCGCCCCATGAAGCTCAGCAGATCGCCGTACACCCCCTTGATATGGAACTGGTAGAGGTGCTCGGCATCGAAACCGCCGTGCGCCGGCCCGGCCTGCAGCAGCTGGTCGTCGACCCGGCTGCGCGCCAGCTGATCCACCGGCAGGTAGAGCGCGTGACAGATCACCTCCAGGCTCAGCCGGCCGAGGTGGCCGAGCTCCTGCACCACCGCGCCGGAGGCGGCGTCCACCGAATCCAGGGCGCGCTCGCTGAGGTAGCGGGCGCGGGTGCGCTCGGGCTCGGCGACCGGCTCGGCCGCCAGTTCGGTGATCAGCACCTGCGGCTCGGCCCGCTCCGGCAGCCAGCGGATCAGCCGCTGCGCCAGGCGTCCCTGCAGCGGCCAGAACAGAGCCACGCCCATGGCGTTGAACAGGGTGTGGAACATCGCCAGCTGGATCAGGCTGTTGTCGCCAAGGCCCAAGGGCTCGGCCAGGGCCCGCACCAGCCAGGTCAGCGGGCCGAGCAGACAGAAGGCCAGCACCCCGGTGGTGATGTTGAACAGCACATGGGCCAGGGCCAGGCGCTGACCGCTGCGGTTGCCGCCCAGCGAACCGACGAAGGCGGTGGTGACGCTGCTGCCGATATTGGAGCCGATGGCGATCGCCAGGCTCTGGCCCAGCTCCAGCTGGCCGCCGGCCAGCGCCGCCAGGGTCAGCATCAGGGCGGCGTGGCTCGATTGCAGCACCACGGTGATCGCCAGGCCGATGGCGGTGAACAGCAGCGCGCCGCGCAGACCGCTCGCCTGATAGCCGCTCATGTCCAGGCCGTCGCCGAAGCTGGCGAAGCCTTCCTTGATCTGGTCGATGCCGATAAAGATGAAGGCGACGCCCAGCACGATGCGCCCGGCCGCCTTGCTCTTCGGCCCGGCGAAACCGGCCAGCACGCCGAATACCAGCAGCGGCAGGGCGAAGGGACTGAGGCTGAGGTTCTGCCCGGCCAGCGCCAGCAACCAGATGCCGCTGGTGGCGCCGAGGTTGGCGCCGAACAGGATGGCGATGCCGCCGGCCAGCTGGATCAGCCCGGTGCTGATAAAGGCGATGGTCAGCAGCGAAACCAGGGTGCTGGATTGCAGCAGCAGGGTGCCGCCGACGCCGAACAGCAGGCTCTTGAAGGGCGTCGCGGTGCTGCGCCCGAGGATCTGCTCCAGCTTGCTGCCGGCCAGCTGACGCAGCCCCTCCTCCAGGCACTGCATGCCGAACAGGAACACTGCCAGCCCGGCGCACAGCTGCAGCCAGCCCTCGCTGAACCAGAACGAGGCGGCCAAGCCCAGCACCACCAGCAGCAGGATCACCCAGCGCAGATAACGCATCGCCCGCCCTCCCTAACGCAAACGGCCCCTCGCCCCGTTAGGGAGCGAGAGGCCGCGGTCATGCAACGAACGAATCAGTCGTGCTTGTAACCGCTGCTGGTGCAGCCCAGGCAGCGCACGAAGGCTTCCTTGCCCGGTTCGACCACCAGTGCCTCGGCCGCTTCGCCGACGTTGCCGCCCAGGGCGGTGAACGGCAGGCTGACGACGAAGGCCGCGACGCCGATGGCGGTGGCGCCGATCAGCAGCGGACGGGCGATCACCAGGTCGCCGATCATGGCATAGCCCTTCGGCGCCTCGACGGTATACAGGGGGTCGCCACTGACGTTCTGCTGCACCACTTCCGCCTGCGCCGGCAGTGCCAGCAGGCCAGAGGTCAGCGCCAGGACAGCAGCGGTCGTGCGAAACGGTTTCATGGGGCGATCCTTCAGGTTATTCGGGAAAGTGCCAGTAACTATAACAGCGCATTGGTAATTGTCAGCGTGACGGGCGTCAATCGCCATGAAAGGCGTATTGCGGCTTTTTCGGCACGTAGGGGCGGAAAAACGCCAGCATCGCCGCCAGATCGGCCTGCTCGTCGCCGGTGGGCTGGAAGGTCGGACCGATCACCACGCGGCGGTTCTGGTAGTCCAGCGCGCCCAGCACTATGGGCACGCCCGCGCCCAGGGCGATATGGTAGAAGCCCATCTTCCAGCGCTCGACCTTCTTGCGCGTGCCCTCGGGCGACAGCACCAGGATGAATTCGCGGTTGTCGCGAAACGCCTGCACCGCTTGCTCCACGGTGTTGCGCTGCCGTTCGCGGCGGATCGGGATGCCGCCCCAGGCGCGCATCAGGCCGCCGAACGGCCAGCGGAAGATGCTGTGCTTGCCGAACCAGCGGGCGTTCAGGCGCAGAACGAACTTCAGCGCGATAAAGATCACGAAGTCCCAGTTGGAGGTGTGGTGGGCGCCGATGGCGACGAACTTGTCGAGCCGGGGCAACTGCCCCTCGATGCGCCACCCCATGAGTTTCAGCACGCTGCGCCCCAGCCATTCGGCGGCCGGATTGCGCGGCAAATAGTTACCGGACATCGATCAACCTCGGTATTTCTTGTTGTTGTCATATCAGAACGTGTTTTACGAGCTCGCGAGCTAGAGCCATACAAGGCAAAAACAGGCGAGGACGCGGAGTTTACGAGCTGTAAATGAGCAGTCCGAGCCTGTTTTTAACGCAGTAAGGCCGACGCGCAGCAGGTCGTAAACAGGTTCTCAGCGCTGGCACTTGGGACAGTAGACGCTGGCGCGCTGGCCCAGCTTGACCTCGCGCAGGGTGCTGCCGCACAGCTTGCAGAACTCGCCGCCGCGGCCGTAGACGAACAGCTCCTGCTGGAAGTAGCCGGGCTGGCCATCGCCGCCGACGAAGTCGCGCAAGGTGGTGCCGCCGCGCTCGATGGCATGGGCGAGGATGCGCTTGATCGCCTCCGCCAGTTTCTGGTAGCGCGCCCGCGAGATCGAGCCGGCCGCGCGGCGCGGGTCGATGCCGGCGGCAAACAGCGCCTCGCTGGCGTAGATATTACCGACCCCGACCACCACGGCGTTGTCCATGATGAACGGCTTGACCGCCATGCTGCGCCCGCGCGACAGCTGGAACAGGCGCTCGCCGTCGAAGTCCGCGCCCAGCGGTTCCGGGCCGAGCTTGCTGAGCAGCTCGTGATGCAGCGGGTCCTCGCTCCACAGCAGGGCGCCGAAACGCCGTGGATCGGTGTAGCGCAGGGCCAGGCCGGACTCCAGTTCGATATCGACGTGCTCGTGCTTGGCCGCCGGCAGGCCGCACTCGACCAGGCGCAGGCTGCCGGACATGCCCAGGTGGCCGATCAGGCTGCCGCTTTCGGCCTTGATCAACAGGTACTTGGCGCGGCGCTCGACGCATTCGATGCGCTGGCCGGACAGGCGTACGTCCAGATCCTCGGGGATAGGCCAACGCAGTAGGCGCTCGCGCACTATCACGCGGCTGACGCGCTCACCGATCAGGTAGGGGGCGATACCGCGGCAGGTGGTTTCGACTTCGGGCAGTTCGGGCATGGCAGTACGGCTGGGAAAACGGCAGAGCGCCACCTTAGCAGGAGCGGCGCGTACAACGGTAGGCCGCTACAGCACCGCCAGGTCGCGAATGCTTTCGCGCAGGTTCTCGAAGTCGTAGGCGGACAGTCCCATGTACTCCAGGATCGGCTGCTCGATATACCGCCACTCCAGGTCCTCCGGCTGGGCGCCGAGCACCCGGTGGCTCTCGCAGATGTGCTCGGCCATCTTGAGGATCGCCAGCAGGGTCTTGAGCGGCGCGTCGCGGCCGGTTTCGTCGGCGAAGATCGACAGCGCGTTGTGGTGGTTGGCGATCACCTCGCACAGCGCTTCGGGCAGGCGCCAGGAGCGTGCGGTGAAGTAGCCGACCACCGCATGGTTGGTGTTGAGCAGGCGGTTCTCGGTGTCGACCACGCGGCGCTCGTCGCTGGCGCTGGCGTAGGCCTCCTCCAGCACCGTCATGTAGCTGGGGAAGCGCTTGATCATCAGCGGGATGCCGCAGTTGTGGAACAGCCCCAGGGTGTAGGCCTCGTCCGGCGAGTGGTAGCCGAGGCGCTTGGCCAGGGTCAGGCAGGTCATGGCCACGTCCTGGGCGGTGTCCCAGAAACGGTTGAGCACCAGGATCGCCTCGTCGGTCAGCTCGCCCTTGATCGACTGGGCGTTGATCAGGTTGATCACCGTGTGGCAGCCCAGCAGGTTGACCGCCTGCTGGATCGAGGCGATGCGGTTGGCCAGGCCGAAGTGCGGCGAGTTGACGATCTTCAGCAGCGCGCCGGACAGCCCGGGGTCCTGGCTGATCAGCTTGGCGATGCTCTTCAGATCCGGGTTGGGCATGACCTGCTCCATCTGCAGGTCCACCATGATCTGCGGCTGCGGCGGCACGCTGATGCCCTGGAGGACTTGCTGGATCTGTTCGGCGGTGAGTTCGTAGACCATGGGACGCAGGTGCCAGGTGAGAAATGCGCCACAGTTTAGCCAAAGCACCGGGTCCCCCGCAGCCGACTTTTGCAACTGCCGGGCGCCCGCGCGAGCCGCTATAATCCCGCTCTTTTCCCCGGAGCCCGCCCATGTCCCTGCCCAGCCTGCGCTTGAAAGCCAACGCCGATCGACGCCTGCGCGCCGGCCACCTGTGGGTCTACAGCAACGAGATCGACGTCGCCGCCACCCCGCTGCACGGCTTTGCCGCCGGCGACCAGGCCGTGCTCGAAGCCGCCGGCGGCAAGCCGCTGGGCGTGGTCGCCATGAGTCCGAACAACCTGATCTGCGCCCGCCTGCTGTCGCGCGACGTCAAGCACCTGCTGGACAAGTCCCTGCTGGTGCACCGGCTCAACGTCGCCCTGAGCCTGCGCGAGCGCCTGTTCGAGCAGCCCTGCTACCGCCTGGTGTATGGCGACTCCGACCTGCTGCCGGGGCTGGTGGTCGACCGCTTCTTCGACATCCTCGTCGTGCAGCTGGCCTCGGCCACCATGGAAGCGCACAAGGACGAGGTGCTCGCCGCGCTGATCCAGGTGTGCAAGCCCAGCGGCGTGCTATTCAAGAACGACTCCAGCGCGCGCGACGCCGAGGGTCTGCAGCGCTACGTGGAAACCGCCCATGGCCAGGTGCCGGAATGGGTCGCCCTGGAAGAGAACGAGGTGAAGTTTGAGGCACCGGTGATCGCGGGGCAGAAGACCGGCTGGTTCTACGACCACCGCATGAACCGCGCGCGCCTGGCACCCTATGTCAAGGGCAAGCGGGTGCTCGACCTGTTCAGCTATATCGGCGGCTGGGGCGTGCAGGCCGCGGCCTTCGGCGCCAGCGAGGTGTTCTGCGTCGACGCCTCGGCCTTCGCCCTCGACGGCGTCGAGCGCAACGCCGCGCTCAATGGCGTCGGTGAGAAGGTGACGTGCGTGGAGGGCGACGCCTTCGCCGCCCTGCGCGAGCTGAAGAGCGCCGAGGAGCGCTTCGACGTGGTGATCGCCGACCCGCCCGCCTTCATCAAGCGCAAGAAGGACCTGAAAAACGGCGAGGCCGCCTACCGCCGCCTCAACGAAACCGCCATGCGCCTGCTCTCCAAGGACGGCATCCTGGTCAGCGCCAGCTGCTCCATGCACCTGCCCGAGGACGACCTGCAGAACATCCTGCTGACCAGCGCCCGCCACCTGGACCGCAATATCCAGCTGCTCGAACGCGGCGCCCAGGGCCCGGATCACCCGGTGCACCCGGCGATCGCCGAGACCCGCTATATCAAGAGCCTGACCGTGCGCCTGCTGCCCAATAGCTGAGCGATACACGCGTAGGTTGGGCTGAGGAACCCGCGACTAAGCCCAACCTGGTCGCGCAGTTCGTCCAGATCGGCCTGCCCCGCTGGGCTTCGCTGTGCTCAGCGCCAACCTACCGGGCCACACAGGCGGCGCGGCGGGCCAAGCGGGTGCGCCGCATCGCCCGCCACGCGATCACGCGTCGTACCGATCAGCGCCCCGCCGCCCAACGTTCGAGCGGCGTGCACCTGCCGAGTGCGTGTCGGCAGGTGCCGCCCGCCCCGCTCGCTGTTACCTCCCCCCACACCGTCCTCGCATCCCGCCCAGGCTGGACTAGGCTTTAACCTGCGGAGCAGAGCGCCGCCGGCCAACCGTTCGTCGGCTGGCGTGCTTATTGCTTTTGGTTATTTACATAACGATCGGACCACACGACAGGGACGAATCGACTCAAGCAGTACGGGCGAGGCCACAAGCCGAGCCGGTCTTGATGGGCAATGGGGAGGACTATGGCTGCGCAGGCTGGGAACGATGCGTTCCTGCGATTCACCAATGTGAAGAAGACCTACGACCACAAGACGCTGGTGGTCAAGGACTTCAACCTCAACGTGGCCAAGGGCGAGTTCATCACCCTGCTCGGCCCCTCCGGTTCGGGCAAGACCACCTGCCTGATGATGCTCGCCGGCTTCGAGGACGTGACCAGCGGCGAGATCCTGATCAACGGCCGCAACGTCACCAGCATCGCCCCCTACGACCGCAACATCGGCATGGTCTTCCAGCAGTACGCGCTGTTCCCGCACATGACCATCCGCGAGAACCTCGCCTACCCGCTGAAGATCCGCAAGCTGGCCAAGGACGAGATCCACGCCAAGGTCGAGGACTACCTCGCCCTGGTCGAGCTGCAGGCCTTCGGCGGCCGCTACCCCGGCCAGCTCTCCGGCGGCCAGCGCCAGCGCGTGGCCCTGGCCCGCGCGCTGATCTTCGCCCCGGACATCGTGCTGATGGACGAGCCGCTCGGCGCCCTGGACAAGAAGCTGCGCGAGCAGATGCAGTTCGAGATCAAGCGCCTGCACGAGCAGCTCGGCTTCACCGTGATCTACGTCACCCACGACCAGACCGAAGCGCTGACCATGAGCGACCGCATCGCCGTGTTCAACAACGGCGTGGTGCAGCAGTGTGCGCCGCCCCACGTGCTCTACGAGCGCCCGGCCAACCTGTTCGTCGCCGACTTCATCGGCGAGAGCAACAAGCTGGCCGGGGTGATAGAAAGCGTCGGCGAGGAACGCGTCGAGGTGCGCCTGGCCGACGGCGGCCTGGTCAGCACGCTCAAGGCCAACTGCACCGAGGTCGGCCAGCCGACCACGGTGTCGGTACGCCCGGAGAAGCTCAACTTCACCGACCGCCTGGGCGGCGCCGGCAACCAGGTCAAGGCGCGCTTCGTCACCCGCCACTACGTCGGCGAGTACATCCGCTACCACTTCGAGACCGCCAGCGGCAGCGAGCTGGTGGTGAAGAACCTGAACGACAGTTCAGCCCCCAGGCTCAGCGCCCAGGAAGAGGTCGACCTGGCCTGGCTGCCGGAAGACAGCCAGGCCCTGGATCGCCCCGCAGTGCCGACGACGCCCTGACCCCACAACTAGTAGAAGCAAATGGAGCACAGCAATGGCTAGATCACTGACTACCAGCTTTTCCACCTTCGCCCTGTTGGCGGCCCTGGGGCTCGCGGCGGGCGGCGCCAACGCCCAGGACAGCCTCACCGTGGTCTCCTGGGGCGGCGCCTACGGCGCAGCGCAGCAGAAACACGTGATCGATCCCTACCAGAAGGACAGCGGGGTCAAGGTGCTGTTCGAGGACTATTCCGGCGGCGTGGCCGAGATCAAGGCCCAGGTCGAGTCCGGCAATATCCAGTGGGACGTGGTCGACTTCGAGGTGATCGACCTTGAGCGCGCCTGTTCCGAAGGCCTGCTGGAAAGCCTCGACCACAGCACCCTGCCGCCGGGCATCGACGGCACCGCGGCCGCCCAGGACTTCATCCCCGAGGCCCTGGCCAGCGAGTGCGCGGTGGGCAATATCGTCTGGTCGGTGGTATTCGCCTACAACCAGAACACCATAGGCGCGACCAAGGCGGCGAGCATTGAGGACTTCTTCGACACCGCCAAGATTCCCGGCAAGCGTGCCATGCGCAAGCGCCCGCAGGTGAACATGGAGTGGGCGCTGCTGGCCGACGGCGTGGCCCCGGAAGAGGTCTACGAAGTGCTGGCCACCCCGGAAGGCCAGCAACGCGCCTTCGACAAGCTGGCCAGCATCAAGAACGACATCGTCTGGTTCGACTCCTGGTCGCAGGCGCCGCAGCTGCTCAACGACGGCGGCGCGGTGCTGGTGCAGTCGGCCAACGGGCGGTTTTACGACTCCATCGTGCGCGAGAACAAGCCGTTCGAGATCGTCTGGGACGGCCACGTCTACGACCTCGACGCCTGGGCCATCGTCAAGGGCTCGCCGAAGAAGGACCTGGCGATGGAGTTCATCAAGTACGCCACCGGTTCCAAGCCGCTGGCCGGCATGCCGGACGTGGCCTACGGCCCGACCCGCAAGTCGTCCATGCCGCTGGCCGACCAGAGCGCCACGCCGCACCTGCCCACCGCCCACCTGGACAAGGGCATCCAGGCCGGCTCGGAGTTCTGGGCCGACTACGGCGAGTCGCTCGGCGAGAAGTTCAACGAGTGGCTGTTGAAGTAACCCGCACCGACCCCTCTTCCTGTGGAAGAGGGGTCCGCTTTACGGAGTAGTGCCTTGTCATCCCTGACCACCAGCGAAGCCGGCCAAGCCGCCAGCGCCCGTCGTAAGAAACGCCTCGCCGCCTTTCTCTTCGTGGTGCCGCTGCTGGCCTTTATCCTGCTGACCTTCGTCGCCCCGATCGGCAGCATGCTGTGGCGCAGCGTGCACCACCCGACCGTGGCCGAACTGATTCCGCTGACCCTGGCCGAACTCGAGCGCTGGGAAGATCAAAGGCAACTGCCGGACGAGCAGACCCTGCGGGTGTTCGCCGGCGAGCTGCACAGCCTCGACGAGCAGCGCCTGTCCGGCAAGCTGGCCGAGGAGTTCAACCGCGCCTTCGCCGGCATGTCCAGCGTGGTCAAGTCCAGCGCCCGGCGCATCGGCCGGCTGGATGCCGAGGCCCTGCCGGAGCGGGGCGTCGAGACCCTGCTGGCGGCCCACGGCAACTGGAGCAAGCCCGAGCTGTGGTACGCCATCGCCCGCGCCGGCCAGCGCTACACCTACGACTACTACCTCACCGCGCTGGACCTGGAACTGCACCCGGAACAGGGCATCCAGGTGCGCGAGGACACGCAGATCTACCTGCAGCTGTATTCCAAGACCCTGAACATGGCGCTGGTCATCACCCTGCTCTGCGCCCTGCTCGGCTACCCGCTGGCCTACTACCTGGCGCAACTGCCGGAAAACCGCGCCAACCTGCTGCTGGTGCTGGTGCTGCTGCCGTTCTGGACCTCGCTCCTGGTACGCACCACGGCCTGGATCGCCCTGCTGCAGACCAACGGCGTGATCAACTCCTTCCTCATCGGCATCGGTGCCATCGGCCAGCCCTTCGAGATGCTCTACACCTCGTTCGCCACAGTCGTGGCGATGACCCACATCCTCCTGCCGTTCATGATCCTGCCGCTGTACAGCGTGATGCGCGGCATCGACCCCAGCTACCTGCGCGCCGCCCTGAGCCTGGGCGACAAGCCGATTCCGGCGTTCGCCCGCATCTACTTCCCGATGACCCTGCCGGGCCTCAGCGCCGGCGCGCTCTTGGTGTTCATCATTTCGGTGGGCTACTACATCACCCCGGCGCTGGTCGGCGGCACCGACGGCCAGATGATCAGCAACATCATCGCCTTCCACATGCAGCGCTCGAACAACTGGGAGCTGGCCGCCGCGCTCGGCTCGCTGCTGCTGGGGCTGATCCTGCTGCTGTACTGGATCTACGACCGCTTCGTCGGCGCCAGCAATATCAAGTTGGGATGAATACAGGATGAAGACCCCCGCCTACTACGGCTTCTGGCATCACCTCGGCAGTTGGCTGCTCAAGGCCAGCTCCTGGCTGGTGCTGCTGTTTCTGATTCTGCCAATCCTGGTCATAGTGCCGCTGTCGTTCAACGCCGAGCCCTTCTTCAGCTTCACCGAGGGCATGCTCACCCTGCAGCCGGAGGCCTACTCGCTGCGCTGGTACGAGCAGATCCTCAACGACCCGAAATGGATACTGGCGATCCAGAACAGCTTCTTCATCGGCATTCTCGCCACCGTCATCGCCACCGCCCTGGGCACCTGCGCCGCGGTGGGCCTGGCCCGCGACGACATGCCCTATCGCCGCTTCATCACCGCGCTGCTGCTGTCGCCGATGATCGTGCCCTTGATCATCACCGCCGCCGGCATGTTCTTCTTCTACTCCAACCTCGGCCTGGCCGGCAGCTACCTGGGGGTGATCCTGGCCCACGCGGCGCTCGGCACGCCCTTCGTCATCATCACCGTCACCGCCACCCTCACCGGCTTCGACTACAGCCTGGCGCGCGCCGCGCTGAACCTCGGCGCCACGCCGCTCAAGGTGTTCTTCGACATCATCATGCCGCTGATCCGCCCCGGGGTGATCTCCGGCGCGCTGTTCGCCTTCATCACCTCCTTCGACGAGGTGGTGGTGATCCTGTTCATGGCCGGCCCCCAGCAACGCACCATCCCGCGGCAGATGTTCTCGGGCCTGCGCGAGCAGATCAACCCGAGCATCCTGGCCATCGCCACCCTGCTGATCCTGGTGTCCATCGCCCTGTTGGTGACCATCGAACTGCTGCGCCGCCGCTCCGAGCGCCTGCGCGGCATCGAAATCCCCAACTGAGCGGCGCGCGGCTGCGCCGGCAATCGCCCGCGCCTTGGCTCGGCGGCGGCGGCGGGCGTAGAATCCATGCATTCCTCGCCACCCATCCCCTGGCGGGCCCTGAGCACGGGTCAGACGCGCGGCCACCCCGCGACGTCCGGTGACCCCCGCCGAACGCACGGCCATCTCCCGTTTGCATCCGGTCCAGTCGACGCTCACCATACGAACATCACCTGATCAGCCGCAGGAACCGTGTCATGCCCGATTACCGCTCGAAAACCTCCACCCAAGGTCGCAACATGGCCGGCGCCCGCGCCCTGTGGCGCGCCACCGGGATGAAGGACGAAGACTTCAAGAAGCCGATCATCGCCGTCGCCAACTCCTTCACCCAGTTCGTGCCCGGCCACGTGCACCTGAAGGACATGGGCCAGCTGGTCGCCCGCGAGATCGAGAAGGCCGGCGGCGTGGCCAAGGAATTCAACACCATCGCCGTCGACGACGGCATCGCCATGGGCCACGACGGCATGCTCTATTCGCTGCCGAGCCGCGAGATCATCGCCGACTCGGTGGAATACATGGTCAACGCCCACTGCGCCGACGCCATCGTCTGCATCAGCAACTGCGACAAGATCACCCCCGGCATGCTGATGGCCGCCCTGCGCCTGAACATCCCGGTGGTGTTCGTCTCCGGCGGGCCGATGGAAGCCGGCAAGACCAAGCTGGCCAACCACGGCCTGGACCTGGTCGACGCCATGGTCATCGCCGCCGACGACAGCGCCAGCGACGAGAAGGTCGCCGAGTACGAGCGCAGCGCCTGCCCGACCTGCGGCAGCTGCTCCGGCATGTTCACCGCCAACTCGATGAACTGCCTGACCGAGGCCCTCGGCCTGTCGCTGCCGGGCAACGGCTCGACCCTGGCCACCCACAGCGACCGCGAGCAGCTGTTCCTGCGCGCCGGGCGCCTGGCGGTGGAGCTGTGCCAGCGCTACTACGGCGAGAACGACGACTCCGTGCTGCCGCGCAATATCGCCAACTTCAAGGCGTTCGAGAACGCCATGATGCTGGACATCGCCATGGGCGGCTCGACCAACACCATCCTCCACCTGCTGGCCGCCGCCCAGGAAGCCGAGATCGATTTTGACCTGCGCGATATCGACCGCCTGTCCCGCATCGTGCCGCAGCTGTGCAAGGTGGCGCCGAACATCCAGAAGTACCACATGGAAGACGTGCACCGCGCCGGCGGCGTCTTCAGCATCCTCGGCGAGCTGGCACGCGGCGGCCTGCTGCACACCGACGTGGCCACCGTGCACAGCCCGAGCATGGCCGACGCCATCGCCCAGTGGGACATCACCCAGACCCGCGACGAGCAGGTGCACACCTTCTTCAAGGCCGGCCCGGCCGGTATCCCGACCCAGACCGCGTTCAGCCAGAGCACCCGCTGGCCGAGCCTGGACGATGACCGCGAGAACGGCTGCATCCGCAGCGTCAAGCACGCCTACTCCCAGGAAGGCGGCCTGGCCGTGCTGTACGGCAACATCGCCCTCGACGGCTGCGTGGTGAAGACCGCCGGCGTGGATGAATCGATCCACGTGTTCGAAGGCACCGCGAAGATTTTCGAGAGCCAGGACGCCGCCGTGAAAGGCATTCTCGCCGACGAGGTCAAGGCCGGTGATGTGGTGATCATTCGCTACGAAGGCCCGAAAGGTGGCCCGGGCATGCAGGAAATGCTCTACCCGACCAGCTACCTGAAATCCAAGGGCCTGGGCAAGGCCTGCGCCCTGCTCACCGATGGCCGTTTCTCCGGCGGCACCTCGGGCCTGTCCATCGGTCACGCCTCGCCGGAAGCCGCTGCCGGCGGCGCCATCGGGCTGGTGGAAGACGGCGACAAGATCCATATCGACATCCACAATCGCACCATCCAACTGCTGGTCAGCGATGAAGAGCTGTCGCACCGCCGTCACGTGCAGGACAAGAAGGGCTGGAAGCCGGTGGAACAGCGTCCGCGCAAGGTCACCACGGCGCTCAAGGCCTACGCCCTGCTCGCCACCAGCGCCGACAAGGGCGCGGTGCGCAACAAGGCACTGCTGGACGGCTAAGCGCAAGCGCCAGCGAACCCGAGAGCCCGGCCCCGTGCCGGGCTTTTGCTTTGTCCCCGCTGCCGCTTGCGCGGGAGGGACGGAGGAAGAGGGAAGACATGAAAATCGGCCTGATCGGCGACACCCACGGCCTGCTGCGCCCCGAGGCGCTGGATGCCCTGCAGGGCTGCGATCACATCCTGCATGCCGGCGATATCGGCAAGCCGGAGATTCTCGACGCATTGGGCGAAATCGCGCCGCTCAGCGCGGTGCGCGGCAATAACGACGAGGGTCTGGACTGGGCGACGGAACTGCCGGAATCGCTCGAGCTGGACCTGGCCGGGGTGCGTCTGTTCATGACTCATGACGCCGCCCACCTGCCCGGCGACCTGGCCAGCCGCGGCATCCACGTCGCCGTCTGCGGCCATAGCCACAAGCCGCTGGCGGAACCGCGTGCCGGCCTGTTGCTGGTCAACCCCGGCAGCGCCGGGCCGCGGCGCTTCAAGCTGCCGATCTGCCTGGCGCTGCTGCATCTGCAGGATGGACAGATCCGCGTGGAGCACATCGATCTGATCTAGGCGGCGCCGCGCGCACCTATGTCATTGCGTCGAACGCCGTTCCCACACCTCGAAGGCATAGAAGGGACTTTCGCCGGTCGCCGGGTGCTCGACGCTGGAGGCCAGGCGCCAGTCGTCCTGATCGATGTTGGGAAAGTGGGCATCGCCCTCGGGCTCGAGGCCAACCCGGGTCAGGTACAGGCGATCCGCCTGCGCCAGGCCCAACTCGTACAGCTGCGCACCACCGATCAGCATCAGCTCCTCGGCCTCCTCCGCGCGCGCCCAGGCCTCGGCGCGTTGCAGCGCGGCGTCCAGGGTCGGGAAGACTTCGGCGCCGTCGAGCTGCAGGCCGACCTGGCGGCTGACCACCAGATTGAGCCGCCCCGGCAGCGGCCGCCCGAGCGAATCCCAAGTCTTGCGTCCCATGATGATCGGCTTGCCCAGGGTCAGGGCCTTGAAGTGCTTGAGGTCCGCCGGCAGGTGCCAGGGCAGCTGATTGTCGCGGCCGATCACGCGGTTGTCGGCGAGGGCGGCGATCAGGCAGAGGGGAAGAGTCGTTTTCATGGCCGCGAGCATAGCAGAGCGCCCGAAGCCCCCGCAGCCCACCTTTGGCTTTGCCGAGTGCCGCACAGAACCGTCTAGGCTTGGACCTCTGTAGCAGAATCGTCACCCTTGCCGGTGCAGGCTCGGGTTTCCATCCCTGTGCAAGGAGGTACCACCATGTTGACCAAACCGCTTCGCAGCTGGCTGCTCTGCGCCGGTCTGTTATTACCGAGCCTCGGCCTCGCCGCGCCCGCCACGCCCGATAGCGTGCAGGCCGCCATCGACTGGGCCCAGCAGCAGCCCGGCGCCCACCCGGGCAAACCCCGCGGCGAGGCCAGGCCGCTGGTGATCGCCCACCGCGGCGCCAGCGGCTACGTGCCCGAGCACACCCTGGCGGCCTACGCCCTGGCCGTGCTGCAGGGCGCCGACTATGTCGAGCCGGACCTGGTGATGACCCGCGACGGCCAGCTGGTGGCGCGCCACGACAACGAGCTGGGGCTGACCACCGACGTCTCCCAGCGCCCCGAGTTCGCCAATCGCAAGCGCACCCAGACGGTCGACGGCGTCAGCCTGGAAGGCTGGTTCAGCGAGGACTTCAGCCTGGCCGAACTCAAGACCCTGCGCGCCATCGAGCGCATCCCGCAGCTGCGCCCAGGCAACACGCGCTTCGACGGCCAGTTCGAGATCCCCAGCCTGCAGGAGATCATCGACCTGGTGAAGAGCCTGCAGCTCAGCCAGCAACGGGTGATCGGCCTGTACCCGGAGACCAAGCACCCGACCCACTTCCAGCAGATCGGCCTGGCCATGGAGCAGCCGCTGGTCAAGGTGCTCAAGCGCAACGGCTACCACAGCGCCAAGGCGCCGGTGTACATCCAGTCCTTCGAGGTGGAGAACCTCAAGACCCTGAGCCGTCTGACCCAGGTACGCCTGGTGCAGCTGCTGTGGACCGAGGGCCAGCCCTATGACCAGCAGGTGCTCGGCAGCGGCCTTACCTACGCGCAGATGAGCACCCCGGCCGGGCTCAGGGCCATCGCCCGCTACGCCGCCGGCATCGGCCCGGAGAAGAGCCAGATCATCCCGCGCGACGCCGCCGGCAAGCTCACCGCCCCCACCAATCTGGTGCGCGATGCCCATGCCGCCAAGCTCAAGGTGCACCCCTACACCTTCCGCGCCGAGAACGCCTTCCTGCCGACCGACCTGCGCAGCGACGGCGAACCGGCCGAGCGCGGCAATATCGAAGCCGAGCTGCGCGCCTTCCTCGCCACCGGCATCGATGGCCTGTTCATCGACCAGCCGGACATCGCCGTGCGCCTGCGCCAACGCGACTGATCAATGGCTCTCACCGCCGCGGGAGAAGGCCACGGCTGCTGCCATTCGCACCCGACCGGATCAGGGGTTATCCTCAGCCCCTGATCTGGCCGACGAGACGCCGCGTGACTGACGCCGCCCCGCAACCCGACACCCTGCACCGCCTCTGGCTCAGCGAGGCGATCCGCCTGCGCGAGGAACACGCCGGCGCGCTGGACGACGCCGAGGCCAATCGCCTGGCCCGCGCCAGCGGTGGCGACCTGAGCGCGCGTATCCAGCAACGCGCCCTGCTGCTGGCGCGCCGCGACGGCCAGTGGCAGGCCCTGCTGCACTGGCTGCAGGGCGCCCGCCTGGCCCTCTTCGCCCTCGCCGCCCTGGCCCTGCTCAGCGGTATCGGCCTGGCCCTGGCCGGTCTCGGCGACGGCAGCCGACCGGTCAACGTGTTCTGGGCCCTGGGCAGCCTGCTCGGCCTCAATCTGCTGCTGCTACTCGGCTGGCTGCTCGGCCTGCTGCTGGCCCGCGACAGCGCCGGTGCCCTCGGTCGTCTGTGGCTGTGGCTCAGCGAAAAGCTCGCCCGCGACGCCGCCGCCGTGCAGCTGGCCCCCGCCCTGCTGCTGCTCCTGCAGCGCCAGCGCCTGAGCCGCTGGGGCCTCGGGGTGCTGGTGCACGGCCTGTGGGCCCTGGCCATGCTCGCCGCACTGGCCAGCCTGCTGCTGCTGCTCGCCACCCGCCGCTACGGTTTCGTCTGGGAAACCACCATCCTCGGCGGCGACAGCTTCATCGCCCTGACCCGGGCGCTCGGCGCCCTGCCCGCCCTGCTCGGCTTCAGCCTGCCGGACGCCGAGCTGATCCGCGCCAGCGGCGAGGCCGCCCTGCTCGACGAGACCGCGCGGCAGAGCTGGGCCGGCTGGCTGGTCGGCGTGGTGCTGGTCTACGGCCTGCTGCCGCGCCTGCTGCTGATGCTGCTGTGCCTGTGGCGCTGGCAATCGGGCAAGGCGGCGCTGCGCCTGGACCTCGAGCTGCCCGGCTACGGCCTGCTGCGCCAGCGCCTGCAGCCGGACAGCGAGCGCCTCGGCGTCTGCGACCTGGCGCCGGCGGCCCTGTACCAGCCGGCAGGCGGCGCCCACCCGGACGGCGGCAGCGGCGCCCTGCTGCTCGGCCTGGAGCTGGACGAGCGCCGCCCCTGGCCACCGGCTCAGCTGCCCAGGGGCGTGCTCGACGCCGGGGTGATCGACAGCCGCGAGCAGCGCCGCCAGCTGCTCGAACAACTGACCCGCTTTCCCCCCGAGCGCCTGGCCATCGCCTGCGACCCGCGCCGCTCGCCGGACCGCGGCAGCCTGGCGCTGCTCGGCGAACTGGCGCGCTCGGCCTCCGCCACGCGCATCTGGCTGCTGCCGCCCGCGCCCGGCGAAACCCTGGACAGCGCACGCCTGGCCGACTGGCACCAGGCGCTGGACAAATTGCAACTGGCGCACGGCGACACGGCGCCGTTGAACTGGCTGGAGAGCGGCCATGATTGAAACCCGATATACCCGTATGGTGGATGACGCTTCACCCATCCACCATTGGCGACGGTGGATGAAAAAAGCGTCATCCACCCTACGAAGTCTCACGACGCCGAGATCCGTACCATGAGCCAGCCACTACGACTCGCCCTGGTCGGCCACACCAACGTCGGCAAGACCTCGCTGCTGCGCACCCTGACCCGCGACGTGGAGTTCGGCGAGGTGTCGCCACGCGCCAGCACCACGCGCCATGTCGAGGGCGCGCGCCTGTCGGTCGACGGCACCGCGCTGCTGGAGCTGTACGACACCCCCGGTCTGGAAGACGCCATCGCCCTGCTCGACCATCTGGAGCGCCTCGACCGCCCCGGCGAACGCCTGGACGGGCCGGCGCGCCTGGCCCGTTTTCTCGACGGCAGCGAGGCGCGCCAGCGCTACGAGCAGGAGGCCAAGGTGCTGCGCCAGCTGCTGGCTTCCGACGCCGGGCTGTACGTGATCGACGTGCGCGAGCCGGTGCTGGCCAAGTACCGTGACGAGCTGGCAGTGCTGGCCATGTGCGGCCGGCCGCTGCTGCCGGTACTGAATTTCGTCGCCAGCGGCGAACACCGCACCGCCGACTGGCGCGAGGCCCTGGCGCGTCTCGGCCTGCACGCCCTGGTGGCCTTCGACAGCGTGGCCCCGCCCGAGGACGGCGAACGCCGCCTGTACGAGAGCCTGGCCCTGCTGCTGGAGCGCTCGCGCCCGCAATTGCAGCGCCTGATCGAGGATCACCAGGCGCAGCGCCGGGCGCGGTACCAGGCCGGCGCGCGACTGGTCGCCGAACTGCTGCTCGACTGCGCCGCCTGCCGGCGCAGCGTGGCCGCCCAGCCAGTGCTGGAGCAGGCCGCCATCGCCGCGCTGCGCGAGACCATCCGCCAGCGCGAGCAGCGCTGCGTCGAGGCCCTGCTGCGCCTCTACGCCTTCCGCCCGAGCGATGCCCAGGCCGGCGACCTGCCGCTGCTGGACGGCCGCTGGGGCGACGACCTGTTCAATCCGGAAACCCTCAAGCAGCTCGGCATCAAGGTCGGCGGCGGCATGGCGGCGGGCGCGGCCACCGGGGTCGGCGTCGACCTGCTGGTCGGCGGTATCACCCTGGGCGCAGCTGCCGCATTGGGCGCGGTGATCGGCGGCAGCGCGCAGACCCTGCGCAATTACGGGGAAAGGCTTAAAGGCAAATTGAAGGGCCAACGCGAGCTGACCGTGGACGATGCCGTGCTGCGCCTGCTCGCCCTGCGCCAGCAGCAACTGTTGCGCGCCCTGGACGCCCGCGGCCACGCGGCGATGGAGGCCATCACCCTCAATGCCCCGCAGGAAACCCTGTGGCGCCAAGGCAAGTTACCCGCGCCGCTGAACCTGGCCCGCGCCCATCCCAAATGGTCGTCGCTCAACCCCGGTGCTCGCCTGGAAGAGGCCGAGCGCGCCGAACAGGTGGAGCGGCTGCGCAGTGAAATCGCCATGCAGCCGGTGGGCTAAAGCCCACCCTACGGGCGCATATCGAAACCCCGCGTAGGGTGGGCTTTAGCCCACCAACACCTACTCCCCAAACTCTCCATCACCATCATCCCGCCCACCCCAATCTGCCGGCAGGAGCCTGCGCGCGACGTAACGATGGAAGCTTGAAAAAGGCCAGTCGCCAACCTGACTCACCAGGCCATGCTTGACCGGGTTGAAATGGATGTAATCGACATGCCTTGCGAGGTCATCCTCATCACGGATGCGGTGCTCCCAGAAGCGCCTCTGCCAGATTCCTTTCTCACGCCTTCTGGACTTGCTGGCGCTGACGGTAGCCATGGCGGGTAGCGCCCGCGAGAACTGGCTTTTGATCAGTGCCCAACGCAGGGAATAGTCGCGGTCATCGTCAGGCAGTTCCCAAACAGCATGCAGATGGTCGGGTAGAACACCGATGGCGACGGTCTTGAATGGCATGCGCTTGCTGGCCTCGACGTAGACCTGGCGCAGCAGCGCGATTTCGTCCACCAGCAAGCTGGACCGACGATCAGCGAGGGTGACCGTGAAGAAGTAGGTTGCACCGGCAATCCGTTCGCGGCGGTAGTTGGGCATGGCAATCCTTTGCCTGTGGGATGTCGGTGAAGGGGCGGTTGGGGTGGTGGAGCGGTGGATTGATGGATGGGGGATCGGTGGGCTGAAGCCCACCCTACGCCCGCCTTACACCCACCCGTGCTTACCTACGTCCGCCCTGCGTTACCTCAGACCGCCACCGGCGCCTTGATATGCGGGTGCGCCTCGTAGCCGACCAGCTCGAAGTCCTCGAACTTGAAGGCCAGCAGATCCTTCACCTCGGGGTTGAGCTTCATGGTCGGCAGCGGCAGCGGCTGGCGAGTCAGCTGCAGGTCGGTCTGCTCGATATGGTTGGCGTACAGGTGGCAGTCGCCGCCGGTCCAGATGAACTCGCCCGGCTCGAGGTCGCAGACCTGCGCCACCATCAGGGTCAGCAGGGCGTAGCTGGCGATATTGAAGGGCACGCCCAGAAAGATATCGGCCGAGCGCTGGTACAGCTGGCAACTGAGCTTGCCGTTCGCCACGTAGAACTGGAACAGCGCATGGCACGGCGGCAGGGCCATCTGCTCGACCAGCGCCGGGTTCCAGGCCGAGACGATCAGCCGGCGCGAGTCCGGGTTGCTCTTGATCATCGCGATCAGCTTGGCGATCTGGTCGATCGACTCGCCGTTGGGCGCCGGCCAGCTGCGCCACTGGTAGCCGTACACCGGGCCGAGGTCGCCGTTCTCGTCGGCCCATTCGTCCCAGATGGACACGCCGTTTTCCTTCAGGTAACGGATATTGGTGTCGCCCTGCAGGAACCACAGCAGCTCGTGGATGATCGAGCGCAGGTGGCACTTCTTGGTGGTGACCAGGGGGAAGCCTTCGGCCAGGTCGAAGCGCATCTGGTAGCCGAACACGCTGTAGGTGCCGGTGCCGGTGCGGTCTTCCTTGAAGGTGCCGTGCTCGCGCACGTGGCGCATCAAGTCGAGGTACTGTTTCATCGGGCAGCTCCTTGAACAGGCTGGCGCTTGTAGGCGTAAAGAATCAGGCCGATACCGCCGAGGATCATCGGCAGGCACAGCACCTGGCCCATGGTCAGCCAGTTCCAGGCCAGGTAGCCGAGCTGGGCGTCCGGCACGCGGACGAACTCGACGATAAAGCGGAACAGCCCGTAGCAGGCGGCGAACAGGCCGGACACCGCCATGGTCGGGCGCGGCTTGCGCGAGTAGAACCAGAGGATGGCGAACAGCGCCACGCCCTCCAGGGCGAACTGGTACAGCTGCGAGGGATGCCGCGCCAGTTGCTGCGGGTCGGTGGGAAACACCATGGCCCAGGGCAGGTCGGTGGCCTTGCCCCACAGCTCGGCGTTGATGAAGTTGCCGATGCGCCCGGCGCCCAGGCCGATCGGCACCAGCGGGGCGATAAAGTCCATCAGTTCGAAGAAGCTCTTGCCGTTGCGCTTGCCGAACCACCAGGTGGCCAGCATCACCCCGAGCAGCCCGCCGTGGAACGACATACCGCCTTCCCAGACCCGCAGGATCTTCGCCGGTTCGGCGATATAGGCCGCGAAGTCGTAGAAGAACACGTAGCCCAGACGGCCGCCGAGTATCACCCCCATGGCCACCCAGAACACCAGGTCGGAGAGCTTCTCCTTGTTCCAGCCGGCGTCGAAGCGGGCCAGCCGGCGCGAGGCCAGCCACCAGGCGCCACCGATGCCGACCAGGTACATCAGGCCGTACCAGTGGATTTTCAGCGGGCCCAGGGCGATGGCCACCGGGTCGATCTGCGGGTAAGGCAGCATCAATCACTCCTTAGATCAAAAAACTCAGGCCCACGCTGAACAGCAGCAGGGCGAACAGACGCTTGAGCAGACGCGGCGACAGGCGATGGGCCAGGCGCGCGCCGAAGCGGGCGAAAAACATGCTGGTGACGGCGATCCCGACCAGCGCCGGCAGGTAAACGAAACCGACGCTCCACGGCGGCAGTTGCGGGTTGCCCCAGCCGGTGGCGACGAAACTCAGCGCGCCAGCGAGGGCAATCGGCAGACCGCAGGCCGCCGAGGTGGCCACCGCCTGCTGCATCGGCACGCTGCGCCAGACCAGGAAGGGCACGGTCAGCGAGCCGCCGCCGATACCGAAGATCGCCGAGGCCCAGCCGATCACCCCGCCGGCCGCCGCCAACCCCGGCTTGCCTGGGACAGCGCGGCTGGCCCTGGGTTTCAGGTCCAGGGCCATCTGCGCGGCGATGACCAGGGCGAACACGCCGATGATCTTCTGCAACCAGCCGCCCTCGATGGCCGCCGCGGTCAGCGCGCCCAGCGCCGCGCCGAACAGGATGCCCAGGCTCAGCCAGCGAAACAGCGGCCAGCGCACCGCGCCCTGACGCTGATGCTCGAGCGCGGAATTGATCGAGGTGAAGACGATGGTGGCCAGCGAGGTGCCCACCGCCAGGTGGGTGAGAATCTCCGCCGGCATGCCCTGCGCGGCGAAGCTGAAGACCAGCACCGGCACTATGATCAACCCGCCGCCCACGCCGAACAGGCCGGCCAGCACGCCGGCGGCCGCGCCCAGCAGCAGGTAGAGCAGCAGTTCCATCGACACCCCCGAAAACAAAGCGGCATGGTAGCGGAATTGCCCCGGCAGCGGCAGGCTCCGGGCGTCGGCCACAGGGCGCCGGGGCGGATCCACTCCGCCGTTTCGGCTTCGTGCTAGCCTGCTAGGCACACTCCGTACAAGGATCGTCCCATGTGCCTGATCGTTTTCGCCTGGCGTCCAGATCACCCGCAGCCGCTGCTGCTGGCGGCCAACCGCGACGAGTTCTACGCCCGCCCCAGCTGGCCGCTGCGCGAGTGGGACGACGCGCCGGGGCTGTTCGCCGGACGCGACCTGCAGGCCGGCGGCACCTGGCTGGGGATGAGCGCGGATGGCCGCTTCGCCGCGCTGACCAATATCCGCGACCCCAGCCAGGAGCCCGGCCAGCGCTCGCGCGGCGAGCTGCCGGTGGCCTTCCTGCGCGGCACGCTGACGCCGCAGGCCTACCTCGCGCAGATCGCGGCCAGAGCCAGCGACTACGCCGGCTTCAACCTGTTGCTCGGCGATGCGCGCCAGCTCTGGTACTACAACAGCCGCGAGGACGACCCGCGCCCCCTGGCGGAAGGGCTCTACGGCCTGTCCAACGCCAGCCTCGACAGCCCCTGGCCCAAGCTGCAGCGGGCCAAGGCGACGCTGGAGAACTGTCTCGACGCGCCCGACAGCCAGCGTCTGCTGGCCCTGCTGGCCGACACCACGCAACCACCCGAGCACCTGCTGCCCGACACCGGCGTCGGCCCGGCGGTCGAGCGCCTGCTGGCCACCGCCTTTATCGCCAGCGCCAACTACGGCACCCGCGCCAGCACCGCGCTGCTGCTCAACGCCGACGACAGCTGGGAGCTGGTCGAGCGCAGCTTCGGTCCGCAAGGCAGGCCGCTGGGCGAGGTGGCTGTACGCAGGTAAGGGGCGCCACGCGCGATCTGACGGGTAGCCCGGATGTCATCCGGGCTACGAGGCAGGCACGCCGGTTCAGGCCTGGATATTCGACGCGGGGTTGATCACCCGGCCCAGGCCGAGGTTGCGCAGGGCCAGGTGCAGGGTGCTGTAGATCAGGTGCGGGTTGTCCATGGTCATCACCTGGCCGAGCAGCTCCCTGGCCTTGCTCAGGGTGATCTGGCGCAGCAGCCACTTGACCTTGGGCAGGTTGGTGGCGTTCATCGACAGCGAGTCGAAGCCCATCGCCAGCAGCAGCACGGCGGCGGCCGGGTCGCCGGCCATCTCACCGCAGATGCTCACCGGCTTGCCTTCGGCATGGGCATCGTGGATCACCTTCTGCAGAGCCTGCAGCACCGCCGGGTGAAGGAAGTCGTAGAGGTCGGCGACCCGCGGGTTGTTGCGGTCCACCGCCAGCAGGTACTGGGTCAGGTCGTTGGAGCCGACCGAGAGGAAATCCACCTGGCGCGCCAGCTCGCGGGTCTGGTAGACCGCGGCGGGAATCTCGATCATCACGCCGATGGGCGGCAGCGGCACGTCGGTGCCTTCGTCGCGCACCTCGCCCCAGGCGCGGTGAATCAGGTGCAGCGCCTCCTCCAGCTCCTGGGTGCCGGAGATCATCGGCAGCAGGATGCGCAGGTTGTTCAGCCCCTCGCTGGCCTTGAGCATGGCGCGGGTCTGCACCAGGAAGATTTCCGGGTGGTCGAGGGTGACGCGGATGCCGCGCCAGCCGAGGAAGGGATTCTCTTCCTTGATCGGGAAGTAGGACAGCGCCTTGTCGCCGCCGATATCCAGGGTGCGCATGGTCACCGGCAGCGGGTGGAAGGCCTGCAGCTGCTCGCGGTAGGTGGCCAGCTGCTCCTTCTCGCTGGGGAAGCGCTCGTTGACCATGAACGGCACTTCGGTGCGGTACAGGCCGACGCCCTCGGCGCCGCGCTGCTGGGCGCGGGCGACGTCGGCGAGCAGGCCGGTGTTGACCCACAGCGGCATGCGCTGGCCGTCGAGGGTCTCGCAGGGCAGCGCGCGCAGGGCGTCGAGGCCCTCGGTGAGCTGGCGCTCCTCCTCGACCACCTCGGCGTACTGCTTGCTCAGCAGTTCGCTGGGGTTGGTGAACACCTCGCCGTGGTAGCCGTCGACGATCAGCTTGATGCCGTCGATCTTCGAATAGGGCAGGTCGACCACCCCCATCACCGTGGGGATGCCCATGGCGCGGGCGAAGATCGCCACGTGCGAGTTGCCCGAGCCGGTCACCGAGATCAGGCCGGCCAGCTTGCCCTCCGGCACCTCGCCGAGCATCGCCGGCGACAGCTCCTCGCTGACCAGGATGGTGTTGTCCGGGTAGACCAGGGCGCTCTTGCGCTCCTCCTGCAGGTAGGCGAGCAGGCGCCGGCCGAGGTCGCGCACGTCGCTGGCGCGCTCGCGCAGGTAGGCGTCGTCCATCAGCTCGAAACGCTGCACGTGGTCGAGCACCACCTGGCGCAGGGCGCCCTGCGCCCACTGGCCGGTCTTGATGACCTTGCGCACCTCGTTACCCAGGGCGGCGTCGTCGAGCATCATCAGGTAGACGTCGAACAGCGCGCGTTCTTCCTTGCGCAGCTGGGTGGCGAGCTTGGCGGACAGCTCGTGCATGTCCTCGCGTACCCAGCCCAGGGCCTTGTCGAACAGCTCCAGCTCGGCGGCGATGTCGTCCACCGCACGATCCGGCACCACGTTGAGGTCGGCCGGCGGCAGCACCACCACCGCGGTGCCGACGCCGGCGCCGGGGGCGCCGGGCACGCCGACGAACTTGGCTTCCTGCACGCCCTTGCCCTGACGACCGAGGCCGCGGATCGAGCCGGTGGCCTCGGCATGGGCGATGACCCCGGCGAGCTGGGCGCTCATGGTGACCAGGAAGGCTTCCTCGCCCTCGTCGAACTGGCGGCGCTCCTTCTGCTGCACCACCAGCACGCCCATCACCCGCCGGTGGTGGATGATCGGCGCGCCGAGGAAGGAGGCGTAGCGCTCCTCGCCGGTCTCGGCGAAGTAGCGGTAGCGCGGGTGGTCGGCGGCGTTTTCCAGGTTCAGCGGCTCCTCGCGGGTGCCGACCAGGCCGACCAGACCTTCGTTGGGGGCCATGCTGACCTTGCCGATGGAGCGCTTGTTGAGGCCCTCGGTGGCCATCAGCACGAAGCGGTTGGTTTCCGGATCGAGCAGGTAGACCGAGCAGACCTGGCTGCCCATGGCCTCCTTGACCCGCTGCACGATGATCGATAACGCCGCCTTGAGATCCTTGGCGGCGTTAACTTCCTGGACGATCTTGCGCAGCGTATTGAGCATGGCTCGGTTCTAGTCCGTATCAGTCGCGCACCAGCAGGCGCGGGGCGAGTTCCTTGAGGGCGCGGCGGTACACCTCGCGCTTGAATGTGACCACCTGACCCAGCGGATACCAGTAACTGACCCAGCGCCAGCCGTCGAACTCGGGCTTGCCGGTCAGGTCCATGCGCACCCGCTCTTCGGCGCCGGTCAGGCGCAGCAGGAACCACTTCTGCTTCTGGCCGATGCACAGCGGCTGGCTGTGGGTACGCACCAGGCGCTGCGGCAGACGATAACGCAACCAGCCGCGAGTGCAGGCGAGGATCTTCACATCCTGCTCCTCGAGACCGACTTCTTCGTTGAGTTCGCGGTACAGCGCCTCTTCCGGCGATTCGCGGTCGTTGATCCCGCCCTGGGGAAACTGCCAGGCATCCTGGTTGATGCGCCGCGCCCAGAGCACCTGGCCGACATCATTGGTCAGGATGATGCCGACATTCGGGCGGAAACCATCAGAATCGATCACGGCAAGCAACCTCGTACGCGCAAGTTCCGGCATTGTTCCACAAAGCCGGCGACAGCGGCAACGCGGCCTGCGGCGCGGTAGGAAAGGTCGTCTAAAGCGGCTATTCTGGCGCGCCCAACCGGTTTCCCACGAAGGTACTCAAGGTGCGCCTGGCCCTATTCGATCTCGACAACACCCTGCTCGCCGGCGACAGCGATCACAGCTGGGGCGACTTCATCTGCCAGCGCGGCCTGGTCGACGCCGACGAATACCAGGCGCGCAACGATGCCTTCTATGCCGACTACTGCGCCGGCAAGCTGGACGTGGTGGCCTACCAGAACTTCAGCCAGGCGATTCTCGGTCGTACCGGCATGGAGCAGCTGGCGCAGTGGCACCGCGAGTTCATGGCCGAAGTGATCGAGCCGATCATCCTGGCCAAGGGCGAGGCGCTGCTGGAAGAACACCGCAAAGCCGGCGACAAGCTGGTGATCATCACCGCCACCAACCGTTTCGTCACCGCGCCCATCGCCGCGCGCCTCGGCGTCGAGACGCTGATCGCCACCGAATGCGGCATGGAAGGCGGCCGTTACACCGGGCAGATCGCCGGCGTGCCCTGCTACCAGCAGGGCAAGGTGACGCGGCTGCACGAGTGGCTGGCGCAGACCGGCCACAGCCTGGACGGCAGCTACTTCTACAGCGACTCGCGCAACGACCTGCCGCTGCTGGAAGTCGCCAGCCAGCCGGTGGCGGTGGATCCGGACGAGGTGCTGCGCGCCACCGCCGTCGAACGCGGCTGGCCGGTGATTTCGCTGCGTTGAATCCAGCGCTTCGCGGCTGCAGCCGCTCCTACGCGCCGCGCGCATGAGAGGCGGCGCCCGCGACGCCGCCTACGCGGGCTTGGCGCCCATCAGCGCCATGATGGCGATCAACAGCACTAAGATCAGCGCCGCGTAGATCAGGCACAGGCGCCCCAGCGCGGTCGGCGCCGGGGCGTCGCCCAGCGCGCGCCAGGCGGCCAGACGCCCGGCCAGCAGCAGGCCGAGCAGCATCAGCACGGCGTAGAGGATGCTGCCCAGCAGCAGCCAGGTCTGTCCCAGCGGCCAGCCAACGTTGTCCACCAGCCACCAGCCGGTCAGCGGCAGGCTCAGCGCCAGCACGGCGAAGGCCGGCAGGCTGTACAGCAGGGTCACGCGCAGCTTGCGCGCCAGCACCGCGGCATCGCCTGCGCGCTGCGCCTTGAACAGCATCACGGCGTGAGCGATCAGGCCGAGCAGCAGCAGGATGCCCGGGGCGCCGTGGAGAATGCGGACCAGCAGGTAGTGTTCCATCAGACTTTCCTTATCAACCCAGAAACAGGGAATAGGCGGGGTTGTCGCTCTCGTCCCAATAGGGGTAGCCGATGGCGTCCAGCGCCTCGGCCACCAGGTGGCGCTCGCTGTCCGGCACCTGCAGGCCGGCCACCACGCGGCCGTCGGCGGCGCCGTGGTTGCGGTAGTGGAACATCGAGATGTTCCAGCGCCCGCCGAGTTTCTGCAGGAAGTTGAACAGCGCGCCCGGCCGCTCGGGGAACTCGAAGCGGAACACCATCTCGTCGCTGACCCGCGCGGCGTGGCCGCCGACCATATGGCGGATATGCAGCTTGGCCAGCTCGTTGTCGGTCAGGTCCAGCACCGGGAAGCCCTGGGCGCGCAAGCCTTCGACCAGCGCCGCGCGCGGGTCGCTGTCGGGGTGGGTCTGCACGCCGACGAAGATGTGCGCCTCGCGATCGGTGTGGTAGCGGTAGTTGAACTCGGTGATCTGCCGCTTGCCGATGGCCTCGCAGAAGGCCTTGAAGCTGCCCGGCTGCTCGGGGATGGTCACGGCGATGATCGCCTCGCGCTTCTCGCCCAGCTCGGCGCGCTCGGCGACGTGGCGCAGGCGGTCGAAGTTGACGTTGGCGCCCGAATCGATGCCCACCAGCACCTTGCCCTGGGCGCGCTCGCGCTCGACGTACTTCTTGATCCCGGCCACGGCCAGGGCGCCGGCCGGCTCGGTGATCGAACGGGTGTCGTCGTAGATGTCCTTGATCGCCGCGCAGATCTCGTCGCTGCTGACGGTGATCACCTCGTCGACGTATTGCTTGCAGATATCGAAGGTGTGCGCGCCGATCTGCGCCACCGCCACGCCGTCGGCGAACAGCCCGACGCTCGGCAGCACCACCCGTTCGCCGGCGGCCATGGCGGCCTGCAGGCAGTTGGAGTCGTCCGGCTCGACGCCGATCACCTTGATTTCCGGACGCAGGTACTTGACGTAGGCGGCGATGCCGGCGATCAGGCCGCCGCCGCCCACCGGCACGAAGATGGCGTCCAGCTGGCCCGGGTGCTGGCGCAGCACCTCCATGGCCACGGTGCCCTGGCCGGCGATCACCAGCGGGTCGTCGTAGGGGTGGATATAGGTGTAGCCCTTCTCCTCCACCAGCTTCAGCGAATGTGCCAGCGCCTCGGGGAAGGCGTCGCCGTGCAGCACCACCTTGCCGCCGCGCGAGCGCACGCCCTGCACCTTCAATTCCGGCGTGGTGCGCGGCATGACGATGGTCGCCTTCACCCCCAGGTGCTTGGCCGCCAGAGCCAGGCCCTGGGCGTGGTTGCCGGCCGAGGCGGTGACCACGCCGCGCTCGAGCTCTTCGGCCGACAGCTGGGCCAGCTTGTTGTAGGCGCCGCGAATCTTGAACGAGTACACCGGCTGCAGATCCTCGCGCTTGAGCAGAATCTGGTTACCGAGCCGCTCGGACAGCTGGCGGGCCGGTTGCAGCGGGGTTTCCACCGCGACGTCGTAGACGCGCGAGGTGAGGATCTTCTTCACGTACTGTTCGAGCATGGCGAGTTCGCAGGCGGTCGGGCTTGGAGGGGACTGCCGAGTCTACCCCAGCGCTTCGCCGTGCGACCACAGAGAGTGCGGGGTTTTTGCCCGCCATGCGGCTATAATTCGCGCCTCTTTTCCCTCCCTTGCCAGGCGCACCCCCGCGATGAACCAGGATCAGCTGAAACAGGCCGTGGCCCAGGCCGCCGTCGACCACATTCTTCCCCGCCTCGACAGCAAGAGCGTCATCGGCGTGGGCACCGGCTCCACCGCCAACTTCTTCATCGACGCCCTGGCCAAGCACCGGATGGAGTTCGATGGCGCGGTGGCCAGCTCCGAAGCCACCGCCGCGCGGCTCAAGGGCCACGGCATCCCGGTGTACGACCTGAACACGGTGAGCGAACTGGAGTTCTACGTCGACGGCGCCGACGAGAGCGACGAGCACCTCCACCTGATCAAGGGCGGCGGCGCCGCGCTGACCCGCGAAAAGATAGTCGCCGCGGTGGCGCGCACCTTCATCTGCATCGCCGACGCCAGCAAGCTGGTGCCGGTGCTCGGCGCCTTCCCGCTGCCGGTCGAGGTGATCCCCATGGCGCGCAGCCACGTGGCGCGCGAGCTGGTCAAGCTGGGCGGCGACCCGGTGTACCGCGAGGGCGTGCTGACCGACAACGGCAACATCATCCTCGACGTGCACAACATGAGCATCGTCGACCCGGTGAAGCTGGAAGCGGACATCAACGCCATAGTCGGGGTGGTCACCAACGGCCTGTTCGCCGCCCGCCCGGCCGACCTGCTGTTGCTGGGGACTGCCGAGGGCGTCAAGCGCATCAGCCGCTGAAACTGGCCGGATAGGCAGGAGGGGCTAGGCTAAAGCCGAATCCCCCTCACCAGGAGTGCCTCATGTCCGGCAAGTTCGAGCTGAAAAAGGCCAAAGACGGCCAGTTCCATTTCAACCTGCTGGCCGGCAACGGCCAGGTCATCCTCACCAGCGAGCTGTACAAGGCCAGGGTTTCGGCGCTGAACGGCATCGACTCGGTACGCAAGAACTCGCAGCGCGCCGGCGCCTTCGAGACCAAGGCCGCGAGCAACGACAAGCACTACTTCGTGCTCAAGGCCACCAACGGCCAGGTGGTCGGTCAGAGCCAGATGTACGCCAGTGCCGCCAGCTGCCAGAACGGCATCGAATCGGTGCAGAAGAATGCACCGGACGCCGCCCTGGACGATCAGACGGCCTAATCGGCCGCCTTCCTGAACAGATAGAACAGGTTCGGCTCGCTGATCAGGTAGAGGTTGCCGGCGTCGTCGGTGGCCACCCCCTCGGCCTGCGGCACACCGCGCCGCAGGCCGTGCTGGCCGGCCAGCAGCGACAGGGTGCTGACCGGCTTGCCCGCCGCGTTCAGTTCGATCACCAGGCGCGACTCGTCCGACAGCGCCAGCAGGTGGCCGGTGGCGCTATCGAAATCCAGGCTCGACAGGTCGCGCACGAACAGCCGCGCATCGCGCTTGGGGTCGGTGTTGACCTGCAGCGCCAGCGGCTTGCCCGCATCGACATGGGGGAAGCCGAGCACCTCGAAGATGCGCACCGGGTCGCGCTCCTTGGCCACCAGCAGGCGCTGGTTCTTGGCGTCGTAGGCCAGCCCCTCGAAGCCCTTGTTGCCGCCCGCGCCAATGCCCAGCGACAGCTGCTGAAAATCGGCGGCGTCGAGCACCCGGGTGGCGTCGTCGATGCGTACCTTGACCAGGCGCTGCTCGCGCTCGTCGGCGATCACGTAGGTGCCCGGCGCCACGTATTCGATGGCCTCAGGGTCGCCGAAGCCTTGCAGGTCGATGCTGCGCTTGAGCTGCCCGTCCAGGCTCAGCTCGATCACCCGCGCCGGTTTGTTGGTGACGCTAAACAGACTGGCGCGATCCGGGTCGTAGGTCAGCGCCGAGACGTCGCTGATGTCGCCGATCGGCTTGGCGTCGATCACCACCCGATAGTCGCCCAGCCACAGCGAGCGCTCGCGCCACTCTCCGCCGTGCCGCCACTCCTGAACCACGAACCAGGCGCGCTCGAACAGACGGTATTGCTGGCCCAGCACGGCGCCGACCAGCAGCAGGAACAACAGGAGGTAGAGCCAGGGGTTGAAACTCAGCAGACGGCGCATGACGACTCTCTCTGACGACAACGAAAAAGCCCGCCACGGAACGGGCCGTGGCGGGTTAGCAGAAAACCTTCGATCAGTTGATCAGCTCGACGCGGTCGACATCGATCTCGCGGCTGTTGAAATCCTTGTCCACTTCGCCGGTCAGGCGCACCTTGGCGGTTTCCGAGACGGTCTGGTTCGGCCAGTCTTCGTCGTCGATCTCCACCTGGATGGTGCCGCTGGCATCCTTGAATTCGTAGAGTTCGTCCTGCAGACGCTTGACGATCTGACCTTCGAGCACCACCTGGGTGTCGTCGGCCGCCTGCAGCGCGGCGGAAACGCTGGTGACCTGCGGCGTGGCGCCCGGGCCGGTGTAGCCGGTGGCGAAGGCGGCGGAGCTGAGCAGCGGCAGAACCAGCAGAGCGAGAGCGGTAGGTTTCATGGTGTTGACCTCGTTGTTCGTAAGTGACGGGGTCAGATTAGGGCGGCAAGCTGAAGCCAGACTGAATCGGCGCTTAAGCCAAGCTGAACGGCTCAGCCGGCGTCCGGCGCCGACTTGCTGAACACGTAGAACAGATTGGGCTCGGCGACGATATAGATGTTGCCCTGCTCGTCCATGGTCACCCCTTCGGCCTGCTCGATGGCCCGCTCCAGGCCGTTGCGGCCGCCGCTGAGGCTGAGGAAGCTGACCGGCTGGCCGGCGCGGTCGAGCTCCAGCAGCATGCGCGATTCGTCGGACAGCACCAGAGTATGGCCGGTGCGCGCATCGATGCTCAGCGAGGAGATATCGCGCATGCCCAGGTGCTTGTAGCTCAGCGGCTGCAGCACACCGGCGGCGCCGTCCTCGCCGGGGAACGGCAGGCTGAACAGGCCCAGCGGGCTGCGCTCCTTGCCCAGCAGCAGGCTGCGGCTGCGCGCATCCCAGGCAATGCCCTCGAAGCCCTTGTTGCCGGCATCGACGAAGCCCAGGTCGAAACCGGGGAAGTCGGCGGCGTCCAGACTCAGTTCGTCCTCGCCGAGGGTGAAGGCGGTGAGCTGGCGGCGGCGCTCGTCGATGATCGCCATGCGCCCGCCGTCGAGCATCTCCACCCCTTCCGGGTCGGCGAAGCCGGTCAGCTCGATGCGCCGCAGCACCTCGCCCTCGCGCGACAGTTCGACCAGCAGCGGATGCTTGCCGGTGACGGTGAACAGGGTGCCAGTGGCGGGGTTGTAGGTCAGCCCGGAGGTTTCGTCCTCCTCCAGACCGGCCAGCGTCTTGGCCTGGATCACCGCGCGGTAGCCGGGCAGCCAGACGCTGGCCAGGCGATCCACCAGGGGCGTGCGACCCTCCTGCCACCAGAGCAGCGCGCGGTCGTCCCAGTGCAGGGCATGCACCGCCAGCGCCAGCGTTGCCGCGGCAGCGCCGGCGAGCCAGTAGCGAGGACGGAACACGGGGGAACGGCGAGAGGACATGGGCGACGGCTCGGCTGCTTGATGGCAATCCGACATCCGCTGTCGAATGGAGTTCCGCCGCCCGTCGGGCGGCGGAGCGCGTCTTATAGCACGCGGCTGGTGAAGCTGCTGTGACCGACCAACTCCAGCACCAGCTCATCGCCCTTGTGCAGCGCGCCGACGCCCACCGGGGTGCCGGTGAGGATGACGTCGCCCGGCTGCAGGGCGAAGTGCCCGGCCATGTGCTGGATCATCGCGACTATGGGGTTGAGCATGTCGCGGCTGTTGCCGTCCTGGCGGATGTCGCCATTGATGCTCAGGCGAATGCCGATATCGGCCAGGTCTTCGATGGCATCGCCGGGCACGAAGGGCGCCAGCACGCAGGCGCCGTCGAAGCTCTTGGCGATTTCCCAGGGGTAGCCCTTCTCCTTGAGCTTGCTCTGCAGGTCGCGCAGGGTCAGGTCCAAGGCCGGGGCGAAGCCGCTGATGGCGTCGCGCACTTCCTCGGCGTCCGGCTTCTTCGACAGCGGCTTGCCGATCAGCACGGCGATTTCCGCCTCGTAGTGCACCGCGCCGCGGTCGTCGGGAATGGCGAAGCCTTCGTCCAGCGGCACCACGCAGGAGCCCGGCTTGATGAACAGCAGCGGCTCGCTGGGCACCGGGTTGTTCAGTTCCTTGGCGTGTTCGGCGTAGTTGCGCCCGATGCACACGACCTTGCCGAGGGGAAAGTGGACGGTGGTTCCGTCGACGTACTGGTGCTGATAGCTCATCACCGACTCCTGTGTTGTTCGTATTGTGGACATCCCGGCTTGTGGCCGGTCAGGTACCTTAACCGACGCGAGGGCGGATACGAAAACGCCCGCTGTAAAGCGGGCGTCTGCGTCGATCAGGCGAAGATCTTGCCGGGGTTCATGATGCCGTTGGGGTCGAACACCGCCTTGACCGCCTTCATGCAGGCGATTTCCGCCGGCGAACGGCTGTAGTGCAGGTAATCGCGCTTGGTCATGCCCACGCCGTGTTCGGCGCTGATCGAGCCGTTGTACTTCTGCACGGTCTCGAACACCCACTTGTTGACCACCGCGCACTTGGCGAAGAACTCGTCCTTGGACAGGTTCTCGGGCTTCAAGATATTCAGGTGCAGGTTGCCGTCGCCGATATGGCCGAACCACACCACCTCGAAGTCCGGGTAGTTGGCCTCGACTATGGCGTCGATGTCCTTGAGGAAGGCCGGCACCTGGCTGACGGTGACCGAGATGTCGTTCTTGTACGGCGTCCAGTGGCTGATGGTCTCGGAGATGTACTCGCGCAGCTTCCACAGGTTGTGCAGCTGCTGCTCGCTCTGGCTCATCACGCCGTCGACCACCCAGCCCTGCTCGACGCAGTGCTCGAAGGTTTCCAGGGCCTGGTTGGCCACCTCCTCGGTGGTCGCCTCGAACTCCAGCAGGGCGTAGAAGGGGCACTCGCTGTCGAAGGGCGCCGGCACGTCGCCGCGGGCGAGGATCTTGGCCAGGGCCTTGTCGGAGAAGAACTCGAAGGCGGTCAGGTCCAGCTTGCCCTGGAAGGCGTGCAGCACCGGCATGATCGAGTCGAAATCCGGGGTGCCGAGCACCATCGCGGTGAGGTTCTTCGGCGCCCGGTCCAGACGCATGGTGGCCTCGACCACGAAGCCCAAAGTCCCTTCGGCGCCGATAAACAGCTGGCGCAGGTCGTAGCCGGTGGCGTTCTTGATCAGGTCGCGGTTCAGCTCCAGCAGCTCGCCGGTGCCGGTGACCACCTTCAGGCCGGCCACCCAGTTGCGGGTCATGCCGTAGCGAATCACCTTGATCCCGCCGGCATTGGTGCCGATATTGCCGCCAATCTGGCTGGAACCCGAGGAGGCGAAGTCCACCGGGTAGTACAGGCCCTTGTCCTCGGCGAACAGCTGCAGCTGCTTGGTCACCACGCCCGGCTGGCACACCGCGGTGCGGTCGTACTCATTGAAGGCGAGAATCTGGTTCATGTAGTCGAACGCCACCACCACCTCGCCATTGGCCGCCACCGCCGCCGCCGACAGCCCGGTGCGACCACCCGAGGGCACCAGGGCGATTCTGTGCGCATTGGCCCAACGCACGATGGCCTGCACCTGCTCGATGCTCTTGGGGAAGACGATGGCCGAAGGCGCCGGGGCGAAATGCTTGGTCCAGTCCTTGCCGTAGGCCTCGAGGGAATCGGCGTCGGTCAGCACCTTGCCGGGTTCAACCAGGGTCTTCAGCTCTTCGATCTGGGCAGAGGTGGTCATCTACAGAACTCTCAAAGGATTCATGGTCGCCCTGAGAACCATTCAGGTCGCGACCGAGCATTGAAAAAGGCGAACATGCTAGCATACGCACCCCGTGAATCGAGCCATGCAGCGATCTACGGGCGCTGGCTGAGTTTCTCGGCCCTTCCCTGAAAACATCCCTGGGACAACAGGTACTCCGATGAGCAAGACCTCTCTCGACAAGAGCAAGATCAAGTTCCTTCTTCTCGAAGGCGTCCACCAGAATGCCGTGGACACCCTGAAGGCCGCCGGCTACACCAACATCGAGTACCTCAAGGGCGCGCTGTCGGGCGAAGAGCTCAAGGAAAAGATCGCCGAAGCCCATTTCATCGGTATCCGCTCGCGCACCCAGCTGACCGCCGAGGTCTTCGACTGCGCCAAGAAGCTGGTCGCTGTCGGCTGCTTCTGCATCGGCACCAACCAGGTCGACCTGGACGCCGCCCGCGAGCGCGGCATCGCCGTGTTCAACGCGCCCTACTCCAACACCCGTTCGGTGGCCGAGCTGGTGCTGGCCGAGGCCATCCTGCTGCTGCGCGGCATCCCCGAGAAGAACGCCTCCTGCCATCGCGGCGGCTGGATCAAGTCGGCGGCCAACTCCTTCGAGATCCGCGGCAAGAAGCTGGGCATCATCGGCTACGGCTCCATCGGCACCCAGCTCTCGGTACTGGCCGAGGCCCTGGGCATGCAGGTGTACTTCTACGACACCGTGACCAAGCTGCCGCTGGGCAACGCCACCCAGATCGGCGACCTGTACGAGCTGCTGGGTCTGTGCGACATCGTGTCCCTGCACGTGCCGGAGCTGCCGTCCACCCAGTGGATGATCGGCGAGAAGGAAATCCGCGCCATGAAGAAGGGCGGCATCCTGATCAACGCCGCGCGCGGCACCGTGGTCGAGCTGGATCACCTGGCCCAGGCGATCAAGGACGAGCACCTGATCGGCGCCGCCATCGACGTGTTCCCGGTCGAGCCCAAGTCCAACGACGAGGAGTTCGAGAGCCCGCTGCGCGGCCTGGATCGGGTGATCCTCACCCCGCACATCGGCGGCTCGACTGCCGAGGCGCAGGCCAACATCGGCCTGGAAGTGGCCGAGAAGCTGGTCAAGTACAGCGACAACGGTACCTCGGTGTCCTCGGTCAACTTCCCCGAAGTGGCCCTGCCGGCGCACCCGGGCAAGCACCGCCTGCTGCACATCCACGCCAACGTGCCGGGCGTGATGAGCGAGATCAACAAGGTGTTCGCCGACAACGGCATCAACATCTCCGGCCAGTTCCTGCAGACCAATGACAAGGTCGGCTACGTGGTGATCGACGTCGACGCCGAGTACTCCGACCTGGCCCTGGAAAAACTCCAGCACGTCAACGGCACCATCCGCAGCCGCGTCCTGTTCTAAGCCGGCGGCAGCAAGCGAAAAGGGGAGGCTTCGGCCTCCCCTTTTTCGTTCGTCGCCCGGATGCCATCCGGGCTACTGGCCGGCCTCCAGCCGTGCCAGCTCGGCGGCGGCCTCATCCAGTTGCGCCTCGTTGAACACCTTGACCCCGGCGCGGCGCAACAAGGCGGCGGTCACGCCTTCGCCCGGCACGCGCACGCCGCTGAAGCTGCCGTCGTAGTTCTCCAGATTGCCGCACGATGGGCTGCGCGCCTTGAGCAGGGCCAGGCGGATGCCGTGCTCGTGCACCAGCGCCAGCGCCTGCTCGGCACCACTGACGAAAGCGGCGGTGACGTCCGCGCCCTCCACCGTCAACACCGGCAGTTGTCCGTCCAGCACCAGGGCGCCCTGGCCGCCGCGGATTTCCGCCGGCGGCCGCGGCGTCGGCAGGCCGCCGGCCACCTCCGGGCACAGCGCCACCACCCGCCCCTCGTCCAACCAACGTTGCAGCTGATCGAAGGGACCATGGGCGCCGCCGTCGTAACGCACCCGATGGCCGAGCAGGCAGCGACTGACCAATATCTTCTGCATCGACTCTCTCCATTGCCGCCACCAGAGTAACCGCCGGTAACAGCGCCGTCAGCCCTCGCTCCGGCACGCGGAAATGCGCCCGCACGCCGCGATTTTCCGGGCCTGGCGGCCTATCCTTCGGCGGGAAGCGGCATTGCCCCATGGCCAAGCGGGCAGCGCCCCAGCAGACTGGCGCGGCCAACCAGGGAGGTTACCGCTCATGTCCCAGCCGCTCCGTCCGCTCGCCCTGCCACTGCTGTGCAGCCTGGCGCTGCTCGCCCCGTCCGCGCAGGCCGCCCTGCTCGCCCTCGAAGACGCCAGCCTGAGCCAGATCAGCGGCCAGGCCGGCATCAGCATCCGCCTCGACCTGATGGCGCGCATCGACGAGCTCCGCTGGCAGGACGACGGCGGCAGCCTGTCGCTGCGCAACGTCAAGATCGACAACGGCTGCCTCAAGCCCAGCGACTGCGACGGCTATGCCCTGGGCCCGGCCCAGCTGGGCGCCAGCGTGCCGATCCTCGGCATCGAGGTGCCGACCCTGGAGGTGGACGTGGTCAAGGGCGGCAACGGCCAGAGCCAGCTGCAGCTCAAGCTGCCCAACCTCACCGCGATCAACCAGCAGCTCGGCCCGCTGGGCAAGCTGGTGATCCGCGCCCGCGTGGCCAGCGACCTGTATATCGGCGACACCAGCATCGGCAACGTCGCCCTGCGCGATATCCGCGACATCAATGGCACCATCAAGGTCTGGGGTCACTGAGCGGAGCAAATCCTCAGCTCAGGTCACTACCGCGGCGCCTGAACCAGCCGGTCAGCGACAGCCGCTCGCGAGTGGCCGGCAGCACCTCGTGGGGCATCTCGGCGGAGAGAAACAGCGCCAGGGTGCCGGCCTGCGGCAGCACGTCATGCTCGCGGCCGTCGGCCAGGTACAGGCGCAACGCGCCGCCCTGCTCGGCCTGCCAATCCTCGTTGAGGTAGAACACCGCCGACACGCTGCGGCGGTCGTCGTCGCGAAAGCGGTCCAGGTGCTTCTGGTAGTAGGCGCCCGGCGCATAGAACGCGAAGTGGCTCTCGTAGTCCTCGAGGCCCAGATACAGCGCCTGATTCAGCGCCCGGCGCAAGCCGTCCATCAGCTGCAGATACTGGTCGCAGGCATGGCTCTGGCCAGGCTCCAGCCATTGGATGCGGTCCCCACGAATCCCCTCCTGCACCTGCTGGGCACTGCCGCGGCCGACGCCGGCGGCACTGAGTTCGCCGCTTTGTGCACGTCTGCGGCACTCGGCGGCCAGTTCGCGGGTCAGAAGCTCGGGGGCGAAAAGCGCCCGTTGCGACCAGCCCTGGCTGGCGAGGTCGTCGATAAGGCTGGCGAAGAGGTGGTGCTGGCTGGATTCGGTCATGGCGGCGATTGTATCAGCGCCAGTCAGTCCGCTCGACAAGCCCCGGCCGGCCGCCGAAAATAGCCGCCCGCTGCCCCCAGCGGACGGCCAGGCCCGTTTGCCAAGGAGTTCTCGATGCGCCTTCTGTTTGCCCTGTTGCTGTTCGGCCTGGCCCTGCCGAGCCTGGCCGACGACCACCTGCGCCTGTACCAGGCGGCCGGCTGGCCACAACAACGCGAGCACTTCAACCAGGCCCTCGACGCCGCTCAGCAGCGCTACCGCAGCACCCTGCCGCCGGCGGTGTATCAGGCGCTGGTGGACAACAGCAACCGCCGCTTCGCCGCCGCCGCCATCGACCGCCGCGCGCAGCACAGCCTGCGCATGGAGCTGGCCGACCCGCAGCCGGCGCTGGCCTTCTTCCAGTCCGAACTGGGGCGCAAGATAGTCGCCGCCGAGCAGCTGGCCACCCGCAGCGACCAGCTGGCGCGCTACGCCGACGGCCTGCCGCGCAGCGAGGCCGATGCCACCCGGCGCCTGCTGATCCGGCACCTGGCCCAGGCCCTGCCGGCCAAGGAAGCCGGCGCCGAGGTCAGCCTGGCGCTGGCCGGCGTCGCCGCCGACAGCCTCAGCCAGATGCTCCCCGGCCTGCTCGGCGGTGCCCAGGCGCAGAGCCTGCTCAACGGCCAGCGCCAGCGCCTGATGGCGCAGATCGAACAGGACCTCGACAACACCCTGCTGCACGTCTACCGCGAGCTGAGCGACCCGGAGCTGGAGCAGTTCGTCGAATTCGCCCAGTCGGCGGACGGCCAGGCCTACTACCAGGCCGCCCTGCAAGCGCTGCGCGCCGGGCTGGCGGTGGGCATGAGCACGGCCGAGCTGGAGCCGGCGCCGCAGGGGATCTGAAGCGGCGAGGCAGACGACAGCCAGGCTGGGTTAGGCGCCTATCGCGGCGGTCGATGCACCGAAGCCAGTCGTTGCGCCTTAACCCAGCGATGGTGCCCGCCGGTATATCGCTGGGCGGGCGGACGCCGGGCGGAGCGCTGCGCACTCCCCGTTGGGCTTCGCTGCGCTCAGCGCCAACCTACGCCAAATGCTCGCGCAGGAAATCGAAATAGCGCCGGCGCAGCGCCTCGCTTTCGTTGGCCAGGTGATGACGCGCTTCGGGCAGGCGCAGGATGCTCGGCCGGCCGAACTTGTCCTGCAGCACCTCGAGATTGTGCCGCCAGTCCACCGTCATGTCCGCCTCGCCCTGCACGATCAGCGGGCTGTGCGCGCTGCGCGGCGCCGCCTCGATGCGCGGCACCCACTGCGCCAGGGCGCCGACCCAGGCGGTGGGCAGGTTGCGCGGCTGCAGCGGGTCGAGGTTATGGACGAAGTCGATGAACGCGGCGTCGCTGGAATTCTCGCTGAAACGCCGCGGAATCTCGCGCACGAAGGGGCGCAGCAGGCGGTAGCTGAGCTTCGACCAGGCCCAGGCGCGCGGCCGCACCAGCGGCGCCAGCAGGATGCTCTGGCCCAGCTCGGAGCGTTTGCCGTCGGTCAGCAGGTAGTCCAGCAGGATCGCCCCGCCGGTGCTCTGTCCACATAGATGCCAGGGCTGCGGCAGCTGCAGTTCGGCGGCCTGCTCGAACAGCCCGGCGAGCACCAGCTGGTACTCGGCGAAGTCGCCGATGCTGGCCCGCGCGCCGCTGGACAGGCCATGGCCGGGCAGGTCGCAGGCCAGCACGGCCAGATTCAGCGCCAACGCCCAGTCGATCACGTGGCGGTACAGACCCATATGGTCGTAGTAGCCGTGCAGCAGCAGCAGGGTACCGCGCGGCTCGGCCGGCGCCCACAGCTGCACGGCGATCTGGTAACCGGCGGCGGCGAAGCTGCCGAGGCGATGATCCAGCCCGGCGTGGCGGCCGCCCAGGTCGAGGCCGTAGAAGCTGCGGTAGGCCTGCACCGCCGGCAGCTCCAGGCGCGCTGCGGCCAAGGGTCGCAGCAGGGGGCGCAGTTGTTCGGGGTGAAACGGCTCTGGCATGGGGCCTTCCCTAGAGCGCGGCGCGAACCGCGGGGCATTCCGCGAAACCTCGATCTTCAGCTGCCGCACGCGGCGTGGCAAGCTACACGCCCTTTTCGCCCGCCGCCGTCCATGCCTCGTCCCTCGCCCAAGACCCTGCTCGCCACCCTGCTCGCCCTCGTCTGGCTGGGCGGCATGCTGCTGGCCTTCTGGTGGTTCGAGGCGCGCTACCTGCGCCCCTTCGACGAGCGCGCCGCGCTGTTTTCCGGCGCCGAGCTGCGCCTGCCGGCCGAACTGGCCGGCCCCGGGGCGATCCGCCTGGTGCACTTCTGGGACCCGGCCTGCCCGTGCAACGTCGGCAACCAGCAGCACCTGGCCGAGCTGGTCGCGCGCTACGCGCCGCGCGGCGTCGAGTTCCATGCCGTGCAGAAGCCCGGCAGCCAGGGCCGCCTGCCAGCCGAACTGGCCGCGCTCAAGCCGATCGCGGCCCTGCCCGGCAGCGCCGCACTGCCCGCCAGCCCGGCGGTGGCGATCTGGGACGCCCAGGGCCAGCTGGCCTATTTCGGCCCCTACAGCGAAGGCCTGACCTGCAACTCGAGCAACAGCTTTATCGAGCCGATTCTCGAAGCCCTGGCCGCAGGACGCACAGTCGACGCCAGCAATACCCTGGCGGTAGGCTGCTTCTGCGACTGGGCCGACCAGCGACTGACGAGGCCCGAGCAACCGTAGGGTGGGTTAGCCGCCTGTCGCGCTTACCGGTCGATTAGCCCTGTTTGACGCGGCGTAACCCACCATCGGCGCAATACGATCTACCGCCTGGTGGGTTACGCGACGCACCACCTCCGCGGCGTTTGTCGATCCACCTCCAGCGTCGCTAACCCACCCTACGAGCTACGAGCGCCCTTCACCCGCCAGTTGCTCCGTGGCGCGATACAGGCCGCGCGGCGTGCCGCCCTGCCAGCGGCGAAAGGCACGGTAGAAGGGCGACAGTTCGGCGAACCCGCAGGCCCGCGCCACCTCGCGCACACCCAGGCCCTGCTCCAGCAGACGCAGGGCGCGCAGCCGGCGCACCTCGTCGTGCAGCGCGCGGAAGCTGCTGCCCTGCTCGCTCAACGCCCGCTGCAAGGCGCCGCGGCTGCTGTCCAGGGCGCTGGCGCAGGCCGCCAGGCTGCAGGCGGCGCCGCCCAGGTTGAGCTCCAGCCAGTAGCGCACGCGGGCCAGCAAGCGGTTTTCCACCAGCTCGGCCAGCTGCCGCTCGGCTTCCGCGCCGAGCACCTCGAACAGCCGCGGGCTGGCGCTGCGCGACGGCCGGGCGAGCAGCGCGCGCGGCAGGATCAGCACGTCGTGAGGCTGGGCGAAGCGCGGCTCGACGCCGAGCAGGCGGCGGTGCTCGTGCAGACGCCGGGGCGCGGCATGGCGGAAGTCGACACCGAGCAGCGGCAGCTCGCCGCCGGCCGCCGCCAGCATCTTCGGCAGCAGCACCGCCAGGCACTCCATCTGCTGGCGCAGCGAGCCGACGCCGCGGTAGTTGAGGTCGATCACCAGGCGCGCCTCGTCGCCTTCCTCCTCCAGGCGTGCGGCGAAGCCGCCGGAGAGGATGTGCTGGAAGCGCACGAAGGCCTGCAGTCCCTGGCGCAGGTCGCGCGCCGCCAGCAGCAGGTAGCCGACCACGTCCATCGGCCGCGGGCGCATCACTTCGCCCAGGTGCAGGCCGATATCGGCGTCGCCGCTGATGCCGGCCAGCGCCTGCCAGAAGCGCGGCGCGCTGTCGTGGTCCTCGCGCGCCTCCAGCAGCGGCACCGTCAGCGGCATGCCGGCGTAGGCGCGGCGGTAGGTGTCGGTAGGGTCCAGGCCCAGCTCGGCCAGCGCCTCGTAGAGCAGGCGGCGCAGGGTCGAGGAATGGGTCAGGGCGACCTGGGGGGGCTTCGCTCATGGCGTCTCCACACGGTGATTGACCATAGACTTTCAGCGCTGCGGCATTTGGTCAATGCCGCGACGGCCGCGCCTGCGCAGAATGCGGGCCGACCATAACAACAAGGATCGCCCGCGATGAAACGCACCCTGACTGCCCTCGCCCTGCTGGTCGCCGCCGCGGCCGGCGGCCTGACCTGGTACCTGCACGGCAAGCAGCCGCTGCGCGACGGCGAACTGCGCCTGGGTGCGCTGCAGGCGCCGGTCACGGTGCGCTATGACGAGCGCGGCGTGCCGCATATCCGCGCCGAGCACGAGGCCGATATGTACCGCGCGCTGGGCTACGTGCACGCCCAGGACCGCCTGTTCCAGATGGAAATGCTGCGCCGCCTGGCCCGCGGCGAACTGGCCGAGGTGCTCGGCGCGCAGCTGGTGGACACCGACCGCCTGTTCCGCACCCTGGGCATCCGCGCCCATGCCGACGAATACGCCAGCCGCTTCGACGGCGACAGCCCGGCCGGGCGCGCCCTGCTGGCCTACCTCGACGGCATCAACCAGTACCAGGCCAGCCGCCCGCGGCCGCTGGAATTCGACCTGCTGGGCATTTCGCCGCGCCCCTTCACGGTCGCCGACACCCTGAGCGTAGCCGGCTACATGGCCTACAGCTTCGCCGCCGCCTTCCGCACCGAGCCGGTGCTGAGCCATGTGCGCGAGCGCCTCGGCGCCGACTACCTCAAGGTCTTCGACCTCGACTGGCGCCCGCAAGGCGTGGTCGGCACGTCCCTGGCCGCCGGCGACTGGCAGGACCTGGCCGCCATCGCCCGGCTCAGCCACGCGGCGCTGGAGGGCAGCGGCCTGCCGCAGTTCGAGGGCAGCAACGCCTGGGCCGTGGCCGGCAGCCGCACCGCCAGCGGCAAGCCGCTGCTGGCCGGCGACCCGCATATCCGCTTCGCCGTACCGGCGGTGTGGTACGAGGCGCACCTGCAGGCGCCCGGCTTCGAGCTGTACGGCTACCACCAGGCGCTCAACCCGGTCGCCTCGCTGGGCCACAACCGCGACTTCGCCTGGAGCCTGACCATGTTCCAGAACGACGACGTCGACCTGATCGCCGAGCGGGTCAACCCGGACAACCCCGAACAGGTCTGGTACCAGGGGCGCTGGGTGGAGCTCGAACGGCGCACGGAAAGTATCGCGGTCAAGGGCGCCGCGCCGGTCGAGCTGAGCCTGCGCCGCTCGCCGCACGGGCCGATCGTCAACGACGCCCTCGGCCAGGCCGCCGGCAGCACGCCGATCGCCCTGTGGTGGGCCTTTCTCGAGACCGCCAACCCGATTCTCGACGCCTTCTACCAGCTCAATCGCGCCGACAGCCTGGACAAGGCCCGCGCCGCCGCCGAGCTGATCGAGGCGCCCGGGCTCAACCTGGTCTGGGCCAATGCCGCCGGTGACATCGGCTGGTGGGCGGCGGCCAAGCTGCCGCTGCGTCCGGCCGGGGTCAACCCGAGCTTTATTCTCGACGGCGCCGGCGGCGAGGCGGACAAGCCCGGCTGGCAGCCCTTCGCCGCCAACCCGCAGGAAGAGAACCCGGCGCGCGGCTATATCCTCTCGGCCAACTACCAGCCGCTGGCGGCCAGCGGCATCGAGGTGCCCGGCTACTACAACCTGGCCGACCGCGGCCAGCGCCTGGACCTGCATTTGAGCGACGCCGCGGTGAAATGGGATAGCGCCAACAGCCAGGCGCTGCAACTCGATAGCGGCAGCGGCTACGGCCCGCGCCTGCTGGCACCGATTGCGGACGAGCTGCGCGCCGCCGCGGCCGACGAGCGGGAGCGGGCGCTGGTGGAACAACTGGCCGCCTGGGACGGCGATCACCGGCTCGACTCGCTGGCCGCCACCCTGTTCAATCAGTTGACCTACCAGCTGGCCCGCGAGGCCATGGCCGACGAGCTGGGCGAGACCTTCTTCGACAGCCTGCTGTATACCCGCGTGCTGGACAGTGCCCTGCCGCGCCTGACCGCCGACGCCGACTCGCCCTGGTGGAACCGCCAGGGCAGCGAAACGCGCGAGAGCCGTGCGCAGATAGTCGCCGACGCCTGGCGCGCCAGCCTCGAGCATCTGCGCGGCCAGTTCGGCGATGCCCCCGGCGACTGGGCCTGGGGCCGCGCCCATACCCTGACCCACGGCCACCCGCTGGGCCAGCAGCCGCTGCTGGCCAGGCTGCTCAACGTCGGCCCGTTCGCCGCGCCGGGCGGTCACGAGATGCCGAACAACCTGTCGCACAAGGTCGGTCCGGCACCCTGGCCGGTGGTCTACGGGCCTTCGACCCGGCGCCTGGTCGATCTGGCCGATGCCGAGCGCGCCCTGGGCGGCATTCCGGTGGGGCAGAGCGGCGTGCCCTTCGACGCCCACTACGACGACCAGGCCGCCGCCCACGTGGCCGACCAGTACCAGCCGCAGCACCTGAGCGAGACGGACGTGGCGGCGCACAGCCGCGGCACGCTGCGCCTGCTGCCGCGCTGAGGGCGACCGATAGCGGCTAGCGGAGGCAGGGCGGACAGCGTGACGCTTGTCCGCCCTGCCCGCCGGCATACGCGCGCGATGCGACGCCGCGTGCACCATTCGGGGCGCAGGGCGCACCCTACTGAGGCAGGCCGGGCACCGGGCCGAACGTCGCAAAAGCCTGGCCGACCCAGCAAAGCCGCGGCTTTCGGCCTTGGTAATAAAATTGGCACACAGCCTGCATAAGCTAAGGCAAGCCCAGTTTCGGGGACCTTGGTACAGGCAGGCCGGGGAATCCCCTCTTTTATTCGCGGCGCAGGGTCAGACGCACCCGCCAGCGCCCATCCACCTCCGCACCGCGCCACTCCCCGCCCAACGGGCGGGCCGCCACCAGCATCAGGCGCAGATCCCGTCCTTCCCGCTGAATCCGCCAGTTGACCGGAGTGCCATCCAGGTCGAGGCGACCCTGGCGTTCGCGGCCGTAGGCATCGACGAAGCGATAGCTCAGCGCGCCCTGGACGTGCTCGGCGAGCGCCTCCGGTTCACGGTTGAACCAGACCTGCAGGCCCGCGGCCCAGGGCTCGGCGTCCTCGATGCGCAGCGGCGCCGGCTCGAACAGGCGGCCGAGCATGCTGCCGAGGAGGAAGGCCAGCAGCGCCAGCGACGCCATGAAGCGCCAGCGAATTCGCGGCCTGGGGTCCTCGACCGGCGTAGAATGGCCGTCGTCCCTGCGCTCGGAGCCCTGCATGTTCCACGTCATCCTCTTTCAACCGGAAATCCCGCCCAATACCGGCAACATTATCAGGCTGTGCGCCAACAGCGGCTGCCAGCTGCACCTGATCGAACCCTTGGGCTTCGAGCTGGACGACAAGCGCCTGCGTCGCGCCGGCCTGGACTACCACGAATACGCCACCCTCGAGCGCCATCCCGACCTCGTCAGCTGCCTGGCAAGCCTCGGCCAGCCGCGCCTGTTCGCCTTCACCACCAAGGGCTCGCACGCCTTTCACGAGGTCGCCTACCAGCCCGGCGACGCCTTCCTGTTCGGCCCGGAGAGCCGCGGCCTGCCGGAGGAGGTGCGCAACGCCCTGCCGCCCGAGCAACGCCTGCGCCTGCCGATGCGCGCCGGCTGCCGCAGCCTGAATCTGTCCAATACCGTGGCGGTGACCGTCTACGAGGCCTGGCGGCAGAACGGCTTCGCCGAGGCTGGGATGTAGCCCGGATGCAATCCAGGTTTAGTGCAAGCCGTCGCCCGCACAAACAAAAACGCCGCGCCCCTAACGGGAGTCGCGGCGCTGTTGCGAACCGGGCGTTGCTTAGTGCGCGGTGGCTTCGCCCTGCGCCGCCTGCTGCTGACGCTGCAGCTCCTGGGCGTACAGCGCGTCGAAGTTCACCGGGGCCAGCATCAGCGCCGGGAAGGAGCCGCGGATGACCAGGCTGTCCAGCGCCTCGCGGGCGTAGGGGAAGAGGATGTTCGGGCAGAAGGCGCCGAGGGTGTGGCTCATCGAGGCGGCGTCCAGGCCCTTGATCAGGAAGATGCCGGCCTGCTGCACTTCGGCGATGAAGGCCACTTCTTCACCGTTCTTCACCGTGACCGAGAGGGTCAGCACCACTTCGTGGAAGTCGCCGTCCAGGGTCTTCTGCCGGGTGTTGAGGTCCAGGCCGACGCTCGGCGTCCACTCCTGACGGAAGATTTCCGGGCTCTTCGGCGCCTCGAAGGACAGGTCCTTGACGTAGATGCGCTGCAGGGAGAATTGCGGATTCTGCTGTTCACCGGCGGCGGCGCCGTTGTTTGCTGGTTCGGTCATGGCCTTTGCCTTCTGGTCTTGAGGTTTATGCGGGGCTCTGCAGCAGCGCATCGAGCTTGCCGGCGCGCTCCAGGGCGTAGAGGTCGTCGCAGCCACCGACATGGGTGCTGCCGATCCAGATCTGCGGTACCGAGGTGCGGCCGGCCTTGCGGGTCATCTCGGCGCGCAGCGCGGGCTGGCCGTCGACGCGCACTTCGTCGAAGTCCACGCCCTTGCGCGTCAGCAGCTGCTTGGCGCGGATGCAGTAGGGGCACCAGTCGCTGGAATAGATGAGCACCTCGCTCATGTCACTTCACCAGCGGCAGGTTGTCGCCACGCCAGCTGGCGATACCGCCGGACAGCTTGGCCGCGGTGTAGCCGGCCTTCTTCAGCTCGCGGGCGATGCTGCCGGCGTGCTGGCCCATGGCGTCGACCACCACTATGGTCTTGGCCTTGTGCTTCTCCAGTTCGGCGATACGCGCGGCAACCTTGTCGTAGGGGATGTGCAGGGAATCGACGATATGCCCGGCGGAGAAGTCCTTCTGCGCACGCACGTCGAGCACCACGCCCTGCTCGCTGTTGACCAGCGCGGTGAGTTCGCGGCTGGACAGGTTCTGTCCGCCCTTGCGCATTTCGGTGACGATCAGCGCCACCAGCAGGACGACGAACAATCCGCTCAGTACATAGTGGTTAATGACGAATTCAATCAGGTTGGCGAGCATCTATATGACCCAGGACGGTAAAATGCCGGCCAGTATACACAGCCCCACAGGTCGGCCAAACCCCGTCCGGCAGTGACGCGCCAGGCGCTTGACCGTAAAATGCCCGGCCTTGTTTCCCGCCCATCGACCCAGAGCGAGTCTGCTGCATGAGCGCCACGCCCAAACCCTTGGTTCTGATCATCCTCGACGGCTTCGGTCACAGCGACAACCCCGAGCACAATGCCATCCACGCCGCCAACACGCCGGTCTACGACCGCCTGCGCGCCAGCTATCCGCACGGCCTGATCTCGGGCAGCGGCATGGACGTCGGCCTGCCGGACGGACAGATGGGCAACTCCGAGGTCGGCCATATGAACCTCGGCGCCGGCCGCGTGGTGTACCAGGACTTCACCCGGGTGACCAAGGCCATCCGCGACGGCGAGTTCTTCGACAACGCCGCGATCAACCAGGCGGTGGACAAGGCCGTGGGCGCCGGCAAGGCCGTACATATCCTCGGCCTGCTCTCCGACGGCGGCGTGCACAGCCACCAGGACCACCTGGTGGCCATGGCCGAACTGGCCGTGCGCCGCGGCGCCGAGAAGATCTACCTGCACGCCTTTCTCGACGGCCGCGACACCCCGCCGAAGAGCGCGCAGGGCTCCATCGAGCTGCTCGACGCCGCCTTCGCCCGCCTCGGCAAGGGCCGCATCGCCAGCCTGATCGGCCGCTACTTCGCCATGGACCGCGACAACCGCTGGGACCGCGTCGAACAGGCCTACCAGCTGATCGTCGAGGGCAATGCCCAGTTCAGCGCCGCCAGCGCCGTGGAGGGGCTGAACGCCGCCTACGCGCGCGGCGAGAGCGACGAGTTCGTCAAGGCCACCGGCATCGGCGCGCCGGTCCGGGTGGAAGACGGCGATGCCGTGGTGTTTATGAACTTCCGCGCGGACAGGGCGAGAGAATTGACCCGCACCTTCGTCGAGCCCGGCTTCAAGGAATTCGAGCGCCAGCGCGTGCCGCAGGTCGGCTTCGTCATGCTCACCCAGTACGCCGCGAGCATCCCGGCGCCGGCCGCCTTCGCCCCCGAGGCGCTGACCAACGTGCTCGGCGAATACCTGGCGAAACACGGCAAGACCCAGCTGCGCATCGCCGAGACCGAGAAGTACGCCCACGTCACCTTCTTCTTCTCCGGCGGCCGCGAGGAGCCGTTCGAGGGCGAAGAGCGCATCCTCATCCCCTCGCCGAACGTCGCCACCTACGACCTCAAGCCGGAAATGAGCGCGCCGGAAGTCACCGACAAGATCGTCGATGCCATCGACAACCAACGCTATGACGTGATCATCGTCAACTACGCCAACGGCGACATGGTCGGTCACACCGGCGTGTTCGAGGCCGCGGTCAAGGCCGTGGAATGCCTGGACGCCTGCGTCGGCCGCATCGTCGATGCATTGGACAAGGTCGGCGGCGAAGCGCTGATCACCGCCGACCACGGCAACGTCGAGCAGATGGAGGACGAGTGCACCGGCCAGGCGCACACCGCGCACACCTGCGAGCCGGTGCCGTTCATCTACGTCGGCAAGCGCCCGGCGCGCATCCGCGCCGGCGGCGTGCTGGCCGACGTGGCGCCGACCCTGCTGAGCCTGATGGGCCTGGAAAAACCGGCGGAAATGACCGGTACGTCCATCGTCCTGCTCGACTGAACGTCGATAATCCGCCAAACGCCCCGCGCCTTGAGGCCCGGGGCGTTTTTTTTGCCGGGCGGCGCGGGCATACTAGGGCCCATTCCACCGCCAGGTGTCGCCCCGCCCATGCTCCGCATCCTCGCCCTGATCCTGCTCAGCAGCCTGATCGCCCCCGTCCTTGCCGACCAGCGCGCCGACACCCAGCGCCAGCTGGAAGCCGCACGTCAGGACGTGGCCGAGCTGAAGAAGCTGCTGGAGAAACTGCAGCAGGAGAAATCCGGCGTGCAGCAACAGCTGAAGAAGACCGAAACCGAGATGGGCGCGCTGGAAGGCCAGGTCAAGGAGCTGCAGCGCGAACTCAAGGGCAGCGAACAGGAAATCCAGCGCCTGGATCAGGAGAAAAAAAAACTCCAGAGCGCACGCACTGAACAGCAGCGGCTGATCGCCATCCAGGCCCGCGCCGCCTACCAGAGCGGCCGCCAGGAGTACGTCAAGCTGCTGCTCAACCAGCAGAACCCGGAAAAGTTCTCGCGCACCCTGACCTACTACGACTATCTCAGCCAGGCGCGCCTGGAACAGCTCGCGGCGTTCAACGAGACCCTGCGCCAGCTGGCCAACGTCGAGCAGGAAATCGCCAACCACCAGGCCCAGCTGCAGGCGCAGAAGGCCGGCCTCGACGAGCGCCACGCCAAGCTCGCCGAGGCGCGCAAGGAGCGCCAGCAGGCGCTGGCCAAGCTCAACAGCGAATTCGCCAGCCGCGACCAGCGGCTCAAGGCGCGCCAGCAGGAACAGGCCGAGCTGGGCCGCGTGCTGAAGACCATCGAAGAGACCCTGGCGCGTCAGGCGCGCGAGGCCGAGGAGGCGCGCAAACGCGCTCTGCTGGCGCAGCAGGCAGAGCAGGCACGGCCGGGCAACCCGCAGCCGAGCGGCCCGCAGGTCAGCTCCGGCGCCACCTATGGCGGGCCTTTCGCCAGTGCCCGCGGCAAGTTGCCCTGGCCGGTCGATGGCCGTTTGGTGGCACGCTACGGAACCCCGCGCGGCGGCGACGCTCGTACTAAATGGGACGGCGTGCTGATCGGCGCGCCGGCCGGCAGCCAGGTGCGCGCCGTACACGGCGGCCGCGTGGTATTCGCCGACTGGTTGCGCGGCGCCGGTCTACTGGTCATTCTCGACCATGGCAACGGCTACCTGAGCCTCTACGGTCACAACCAGAACCTGCTGAAGAACGCCGGCGACCTGGTCAAGGCCGGCGAAGCCATCGCCACCGTGGGTACCAGCGGCGGCCAGGATACGCCGGCACTGTATTTCGCCATTCGCCAGCAGGGTCGCCCCAGCGACCCGGCGCAATGGTGTCGCGCGCAGGGATAGGCGCCGTTTTTCGCTAATTAGGAGTTCGACATGTCGCATCGCTTCCGTCCCACCTGCCTGGCGCTGGCCCTCGGCCTGCTGCTCGGCGCGCCCGCCCTGCAGGCGGCCGAGCCCGCCCCCGCGGCGGCGAGCAGCAAGGCGCCGCTGCCGCTGGACGACCTGCGCACCTTCGCCGAGGTGATGGACCGGATCAAGGCCGCCTATGTCGAACCGGTCAGCGACAAGACCCTGCTGGAGAACGCCATCAAGGGCATGCTCAGCAACCTCGACCCGCACTCGGCCTACCTCGAGCCGGAGGCCTTCCTCGAACTGCAGGAGAGCACCAGCGGCGAGTTCGGCGGCCTGGGCATCGAGGTAGGCATGGAAGACGGCTTCGTCAAGGTGGTCTCGCCCATCGACGACACCCCGGCGTCCCAGGCCGGCATCCAGCCCGGCGATCTGATCGTCAAGATCGACGGCCAGCCGACCAAGGGCCTGTCGATGATGGAAGCGGTGGACAAGATGCGCGGCAAGGCCGGCAGCAAGATCGAGCTGACCCTAGTGCGCGACGGCGGCCGCCCCTTCGACCTGACCCTGACCCGCGCGGTGATCAAGGTGCGCAGCGTCAAGAGCCAGATGCTCGAGGACGGCTACGGCTACCTGCGTATCTCGCAGTTCCAGGTCAACACCGGCGAGGAAGTCGGCAAGGCGCTGACCAGGCTGCGCAAGGACAACGGCGACAAGAAGCTGCGCGGCCTGGTCATGGACCTGCGCAACAACCCCGGCGGCGTGTTGCAGGCGGCGGTGGAGGTCACCGACCATTTCCTCAAGAAGGGCCTGATCGTCTACACCGAGGGCCGCCTGGCCAACTCCGAACTGCGCTTCAACGCCGACCCGGCCGACGCCAGCGAAGGCGTGCCGCTGGTGGTGCTGATCAACGGCGGCAGCGCCTCGGCCTCGGAGATCGTCGCCGGCGCCCTGCAGGACCACAAGCGCGCGGTGCTGATGGGCACCGACAGCTTCGGCAAGGGCTCGGTGCAGACCGTGCTGCCGCTGAACAACGACCGCGCGCTGAAACTGACCACGGCGCTGTACTTCACCCCCAACGGTCGCTCGATCCAGGCCCAGGGCATCATTCCCGATATCGAGGTGGCGCGCGCCAAGCTGACCCGCGAACAGGACAACGAGGGCATCAAGGAAGCCGACCTGCAGGGCCACCTGGGCAACGGCAACGGCGGCGCCGACCGCCCGAGCAAGGCCAAAGCGGCCCAACCGCAGCGCCCGCAGGACGACGACTACCAGCTGAGCCAGGCGCTCAACCTGCTCAAGGGCCTGAGCGTGACCCGAGGCGGCTGAGGCGAAGCGGCGATACGAAAAAGCCCGGACATGCAGGCATGTCCGGGCTTTTTCTTGGCTTGGTCCCAGGGGGCGCCGTGCGCACCGAAAAAACGGCTGGTGCGCGCGGCGCCCCGAGGCTGCGGGCCCGGTTACAGGTAATTGGCGGTGATATCGTCGATGTAACCCTCGGCGCGCAGCTCGTCCAGGGCCTTCTGCAGGCGCTCGACCACCTCGTCCGGGGTGTCCTTGTTCAGCGCCAGATAGAGCTCGGCATCGTTGAAGCGCAGCACGGTGGTCAGGCCGCTGACGTCCTCCTGCTTGGCCAGGTAGCGGCCCACCGGGTCGGTGGTGGCCCACAGGTCGATCTGCCCGCGCACCAGCTTCTTCACGTTCTCCTGATCGCGCAGGGCGTTGACCGGCTGCAGGCCCTGGCTCTCCAGATGCTGGCTGACCGCGTCGTTCTTGTAGGCGCCGATGCGGTACTGCGCGGCGTCCTTGAGGCTGGCCACGCTGAGGTTGTTGCCGGGCGCGGCGAGCAGCACCCAGCCGGTCTTGGCGATCGGCCCGACCCACTTGAACAGCGGCTGGCGCTCGGGCGTGAAGGTGGTGGAGAACAGGCCGTAGTTGGGCTTGTCCAGGGTCAGGCGGTAGAGGCGATCCCAGGGGAAGCGCAGGGTCAGGGTGTAGTCGATGCCGGCACGCTTGAACATCTCGCGCACGATATCGGCGCTGATGCCGTCGATGCCGTCGTCGCGGGCGAAGTTCTTGTCGTCCACCGCCATGTTGAAGGGCGGGAAGTTCTCGGTCAGCAGCACCACCTTGTAGTCCGGCGGCAGCTGCGCATGGGCGAAACCGCTGCCAAGCAGCAGGGCGACAAACAGGCTTTTCTTCAGAGTGTTCAGCATAAGACGTACCGCTCGCATGATTTGTGGTTATGGCTAGCGACATCCTTGCGTGGACCCGAGTCCGGTGATTGGCACTCGAAGGTTCTGCCGTCCATGGCAAGCGACCGGCTTTTGGCCGGTCGCAGGGTCTTACAGGTAGCTATTGAGGATATCGTCGACGAAGCCCTCGGCGCGCATCTGGTCCAGCGCGACCTGCAGCTTGGCGACAATCTCGTCGGGCATTTCCTTGTTCAGCGCCAGGTACAGCTCTGCGCTGTCGAAGCGCAGCACCGTCTTCAGCCCGGAGATGCCTTCCTGCTTGGCCAGGTAGCGCCCGGCCGGATCGCCGGTGGCCCACAGGTCGATCTGCCCGGCCATCAGCTTCTTGGCGTTCTCCTGATCGCGCAGCGCGGTCAGCGGCTGCAGGCCCTTCTCCACCAGGTGCTCGGCGATGGCGTCGCCCTTGTAGGCGCCGACCTTGTATTGCTTGGCTTCATCCAGGTTGTTCAGGCTGATCGGGCTGTCGCCCTTGGCCAGCATCACCCAGTCGTCCGGGCCGATCGGGCCGACCCACTTGAACAGCTGCTCGCGCTCGGGCAAACGAGCAGTGACGAACACGCCGTAGCCGGGTTTCTCCAGCGCCAGCTTGTAGATGCGATCCCAGGGGAAGCGCAGGGTCAGGCTGTACTTGACCCCAGCACGCTTGAACATCTCCCTGACGATATCCACGGCGATGCCGTCGATATTGTCTTCCTGGGCGAAGTTCTTGCCGTTGATGGCCATGTTGTAGGGCGGGAAATTCTCGGTCAGCAGTACCACGCTGTAGTCCGGGTCCACTTCGGCGCGCGCGGCAGCGGTCAGCACCACAAGGGTGCCGCCAAGCGCGAGGAGCAGGCGTTTGAACATAGATCTTCTCGTTCTTCTGAAAAGGCAGACCCCGCCAGAATAACCAGCACTTATGCCGCAGCACAGTGCTGGCGTGACAATCCTGGCAAATTGCCTCAATACCGGGCCTCGATGGCCTGCAGCACACCCTCGGCGCGCAGGGCGTCCAGAGCCGTCTGCAACTTCTGCACCAGCTCGTCGGGGGTCTGCCTGTTCAGTGCCAGGTAGAGCTCGGCGGTATGCAGGCGCTGCACCACCCTGAGGTTGTCGATGCCCTCCTGGCGGGCCATGTAGCGGCCCGCCTGGTCGGAGGTGACCCACAGGTCGATCTGCCCCTTGTCCAGTTTCCGGGCGTTCTCGTTGTCGCGCAGCGTGGTCTGCACGCTCAGGCGGCGGTCGAGGAGGAACTGGGTCTTGGCGTCGCCCTTGTAGCCGCCGATGCGGTAACGCGCGGCGTCCTGCAGGTTGGCCAGTTGGATCGGGCTGTCGCCCCTGGCCAGCAGCACCCAGTGATTGGTGGCGATGGGGCCGACCCACTTGAACAGCGCCTCGCGCTCCTGGGTGCGCGCGGTGGAGAACAGGCCGTAGCCGCCGTCCTCGAGGGTCTGCTGGTAGACCCGCTGCCAGGGGAAGCGCAGGATCTGCTGGCACTCGACCTCGGCGCGCTGGCACACCGCGCGCAGGATATCGGCACTGATGCCGCTGACCCCCTCGCCCTTGGCGAAGTTGCTGCCGTTGACCGACATGTTGAAGGGCGCCAGGTTCTCGGTGAGCAGCACCAGTGCCTCGGCGCGCGCCAGACTGGCGCCGCAGAACAGGAAAACAACGGCAAATAGCCGGAAAGCGGACATAGGGACTCCGTGTCGGGAAAGTTCGGGATGCAGGGCGCGCAGCCGCACCGGGCGGCGGCCGGAGGGCCTGGGCGCAGGGGCGCCATGCTAGCGCCATCGATGGCATTGTGCCGTCGACTCGCCCGCAGCTTTGGCCGGTAGAACACCGGCCAGCAGAGGGTCAGCGCACGACGATGCCGCGGCTGGCCAGATAGGCCTTGGCTTCCGGCACTGTGTATTCGCCGAAGTGGAAGATGCTCGCCGCCAGCACGGCGTCGGCCTTGCCTTCTAGGATGCCGTCGGCCAGGTGCTGCAGGTTGCCGACGCCGCCGGAGGCGATCACCGGCACGCGCACCACCTCGCTGATGGCGCGGGTCACGCCGAGGTCGTAACCGCTCTTGACGCCGTCCTGGTCCATGCTGGTGAGCAGGATCTCGCCGGCGCCCAGGCCTTCCATCTTGCGCGCCCACTCCACCGCATCCAGGCCGGTGGGCTTGCGCCCGCCGTGGGTGAAGATTTCCCAGCGGCCCGGCTCGCCCGGCGCGGAGACGCGCTTGGCGTCGATGGCGACGACTATGCACTGCGAGCCGAAACGCGCCGCCGCTTCGCCGACGAACTCGGGGTTGAACACCGCGGCGGTGTTGATCGACACCTTGTCGGCGCCGGCATTGAGCAGGTTGCGGATGTCCTGCACGGTGCGCACGCCGCCACCGACGGTGAGCGGGATAAACACCTGGCTGGCCATTCGCTCGACCGTGTGCAGGGTGGTGTCGCGACCGTCGACGCTGGCGGTGATGTCGAGGAAGGTGATCTCGTCGGCGCCCTGCTCGTCGTAGCGGCGGGCGATTTCGACGGGGTCCCCCGCGTCGCGGATATTCTCGAACTTGACGCCCTTGACCACGCGGCCGTTGTCCACGTCGAGGCAAGGAATGATGCGTTTAGCCAGTGCCATACGGAGCTCCCGTAGGGTGGGTGCAACCCACCGATAAAGATTGCGTCAATTGCGGCGGGTTTCACCCGCCCTACGGTTCAACCCTTGAAGCTGTCGCAGAAGGCCTGGGCCTCGGCCACGTCCAAGGTGCCTTCGTAGATGGCGCGACCGGTGATGGCGCCGATGATGCCGGGCGAGCGTGCCAGCAGCAGCTTCTCGATATCGCCGAGGTTGTGGATGCCGCCGGAGGCGATCACCGGAATCTTGCTGGCGGCAGCCAGCGCGGCGGTGGCTTCGACGTTGCAGCCCTGCATCATGCCGTCTTTGGCGATGTCGGTATAAACGATTGCCGAGACGCCATCGGCCTCGAAGCGCTTGGCCAGGTCGGTGGCCTGCACGCTGGAAACCTCGGCCCAGCCGTCGGTGGCGACGAAACCGTCCTTGGCATCCAGGCCGACGATCACCTTGCCCGGGAAAGCCTTGCACGCCTCGGCGACGAACTCCGGCTCTTTCACCGCCTTGGTGCCGATGATCACGTAGCTGACCCCGGCGCGCACGTAGTGCTCGATGGTCTCCAGGGTGCGGATGCCGCCGCCGATCTGGATCGGAAGGGTCGGGTAGCGCTTGGCAATGGCGGTGACGACCTCGCTGTTGACCGGTTGGCCTTCGAAGGCGCCGTTCAGGTCGACCAGATGCAGACGACGGCAGCCACCCTCGACCCACTTGGCGGCCATGCTCACCGGATCATCGGAGAACACCGTGGAGTCTTCCATGCGGCCCTGACGCAGACGCACGCAGGCGCCGTCCTTCAGATCGATAGCGGGGATAATCAGCATCGGTTGAACCTGCTCAAGTTTGAATTCGGTAAGGCGCTCAGCTCTTTTCGAGCGCCCAGAGGTCGCTCTCGATGCTGTCGAACCTGTCCTTCAGGTGCGCCTGCACATCGAGAATCGCCTTGTTGTAGTAGTGCGGTGCCAGCTCGCGGGTGATCAGGTCGAGCACTTCCTGCACCTCGAAGGTGCCCAGCTGCAGCTCGAAACGCTGGTCGAGAAAGCGCTGCAACAGCAGCAGCGCGGCCTGCTCCTGGGCAGGCTCGAGCGCCAGGCTCGGCACCTTGGCGCGCGCCATTACCAGCGGCCATCCCAGGCGGCGAAGTTCTGCAGCAGCTGCAGGCCGTGGGTATGGCTCTTCTCCGGGTGGAACTGCACGGCGAAGCGCGAACCCTCGGCCAGCGCGGCGGCGAAGTCCTTGCCGTAGTGACCGCGACCGACCACCTGCTGCGGCTTGCCGGCCTCGATGTAGTAGCTGTGCACGAAGTAGAAGCGCGCCTGGTCCGGAATGTCGTGCCACAGCGGGTGCTTGACCGTCTGCGCCACCTCGTTCCAGCCCATGTGCGGCACCTTGAGGCGCTCGCCGTCTTCGCTCAGGTCCTTGCCGAAGAAGCGCACCTGGCCGGGGAACAGGCCGATGCAGTCGACGCCGTCGTTCTCCTCGCTGCGCTCGAGCAGCGCCTGCATGCCGACGCAGATGCCGAGGAAGGGCCGGTCGGCGCTGACCTCGCGCACCAGCTCGTCGAAGCCCAGGCGCCTGATCTCGGCCATGCAGTCGCGGATCGCGCCGACCCCGGGGAACACCACGCGGTCGGCCTCGCGGATCACCTTGGCGTCCGAGGTCACCAGCACGCGGCCGGCGCCGACGTGCTCCAGCGCCTTGGCCACCGAGTGCAGGTTGCCCATGCCATAGTCGATTACGGCTACCGTCTGCATTTACAGGCAGCCCTTGGTCGACGGCATCTGCCCGGCCATGCGCGGGTCCAGCTCCACGGCCATGCGCAGCGCGCGGCCGAAGGCCTTGAACACTGTCTCGATCTGGTGGTGGGTGTTGTGCCCGCGCAGGTTGTCGATGTGCAGGCTGACCAGGGCGTGGTTGACGAAGCCCTGGAAGAATTCCTGGAACAGGTCGACGTCGAAGTTGCCGACCACGGCGCGGGTGAAGGGCACGTGCATCTGCAGGCCGGGACGGCCGGAGAAGTCGATCACCACGCGCGACAGCGCTTCGTCCAGCGGCACGTAGGAATGCCCGTAGCGGGTCATGCCCTTCTTGTCGCCGACGGCCTTGGCGAAGGCCTGGCCAAGGGTGATGCCGACGTCCTCGACGGTGTGGTGGTCGTCGATATGCAGATCGCCCTTGCACTCGATATCGAGGTCGATCAGGCCATGGCGGGCGATCTGGTCGAGCATGTGCTCGAGAAAGGGCACACCGATGTCGAAGCGCGCCTTGCCGCTGCCATCCAGGTTGATCGAGACCTTGACCTGGGTCTCCAGGGTGTTGCGCTCGACGAATGCCGTACGTTCGGCCATCACCAGCTCCACAAATTGCCAACGGAAAAAGGCCAGCATTATAGGCGGGCCAGGGGCCGTGCGGCTACCGGCGGCGGTCGGATCGCCAGGCCATGGGCGCGATAGCCGGCCGTGACGCGTCAGCCAGGCGGCGCCGCGGGCTCACCCGCCGGACACCGGCACTCGCATCGGCCGCGCCAGCAAGCGCCACAGCCAGCCCAGACTGGCCAGGCCAGCGAGCGCGACCGCCAGCGCCCAGCCCCACTGCCCCGGCGCCAGCCACTGCGTCCAGGCCAGCGCCAGCGCGGCCATGGCCAGCTGGCGCGCCAGCTCCAGGCGCCAGAAGGCGTGTCCCTCGAACAGCAGGCCGAGGCTGACGCAGCCGGCGAGGATCAGCCCCGCCAGCAGCCAGGGCTCCCAGAACGCGGCGCGCGCCAGGCTGAGCAGGAAACCCAGGGCCAGCGCGTTGATCAGCAGGAACTGCACCAGGGCGTAGGCCTTGAGTGCGGCCGGGTAGGCGCAGTCGAACTTCTCCGCGCCCATCTTCGGCCAGGGCAGCTGGCGCACGTCGGCCGGGCGCCAGCCGGTGGGCATCCACCACAGGCGCAGGCGATCCCACCAGGAGCGGGTGGCCCGCGCATCGGCCCAGAGCAGGCGCCACCAGGAGAACTGCAGACGGATCGGGTCGAAGGTGCGCACCGGCGTGGTCACCCCGTAGCGCACCGGCTCGCGCTCCTCGGCGAAGGTGCCGAACAGCTTGTCCCAGAGGATGAACACGCCGCCGTGGTTCTTGTCGATGTAGCAGTCGTTCTGCCCGTGGTGCACGCGATGCAGCGAGGGCGTGACCAGCACCCGCTCCAGCCAGCCGAGGCGGCCGACGTGCTGGCTGTGAATCCAGAACTGATAGCCCAGCTGCACGCCGAGCAGCAGCAGGAACAGCGGCAATGGCAGGCCGAGCAGCGCCAGCGGCAGGTAGAAGGGCCAGTCGAAGGCGGTCTGGAATGCGCCCTTGCGCAGCGCGGTGGAGAGGTTGAAGTCCTCGCTGGAATGATGCGGCTGGTGCGCGCCCCACAGCAGGTTGTAGCGATGCAGGCTGCGGTGCGCCCAGTAGAAGCATAGGTCCACCGCGACGAAGCCGAGCAGCCAGGTCCAGGGCGAGGCCGCGTCCAGCGTCCACAGCCGCGCGTGCTCGTAGAGCCAGGCATAGGGCAGGATCAGCAGCAGGCGCAGCGGCCCCTCCAGCAACAGGCGCAGCACCGCGGTGTTGATGCTGGTGGCGGCGTCGGCCAGGCGCCAGGTGTGGCGGCCGCTGTGCCGCTCGTAGGCCAGTTCCAGCAGGATCAGCAGGATCAGCAGGATATACAGGGGCAAGGCGAGTACCGCGACGTTCATGGCCACCTCGTGCTTCTTGTTATGCTGCCAGCCTAATCCGCGAACGCCACCCGCGCGGCAGCCAAACCCGCCAAACAGCAGCACCGAACACGCCATGCACAGCATCGACACCCTGATCATCGGCGCCGGCGCCCTCGGCCTGGCCTGCGCCGCGCGCCTGGCCGAAGCCGGCCGCGACACGCTGATCCTCGAAGCCGAGGGCCTGATCGGCAGCCACGCCTCCAGCCGCAATTCCGAGGTGATCCACGCCGGCCTCTACTACCCGCCCGGCTCGCTCAAGGCCGAGCTGTGCCTGGAGGGCCGCGAGCGCCTGTACGCCTGGTGCGCGCAGCACGGCGTGGCGCAGCGGCGCATCGGCAAGCTGCTGGTGGCGGTGGAAGAAGGCGAGATCGCCAAGCTCGACGCCCTCGCGGCCAACGCCGAGGCCTGCGGCGTGGGCGACCTGCAGGCCGTCGACCAGGCCCGCCTGCGCGAGCTGGAACCGGCGCTGCGCGGCGTGCGCGCGCTGCTCTCGCCAAGCACCGGGATCATCGACAGCCACGCCTACCTGCAGTCGCTGCTGGCGGTGGCCGAGAGTCGTGGCGCGCAGCTGATCCTGCACAGCCGCGTCGAGCGCCTGCGCCGCGACGGCGACGCCTGGCTCGCCAGCGGTCACAGCGCCGGCGAGCCGTTCGAGCTGCGCGCGCAACGGGTGGTCAACGCCGGCGGCCTGTTCGCTCAGCGCCTCGCGGCCACGCTCGACGGCCTGCCGGTGCCGCCGCTGCATTTGTGCCAGGGCCGCTACTTCGGCTACAGCGGCCGCGCGCCGTTTTCCCGACTGATCTACCCCATGCCGGAAGCCAACACCGCCGGCCTGGGCATCCACGCCACCCTCGACCTGGCCGGCCAGCTGCGCTTCGGCCCCGACGTGCACTGGCTGGACGCCCTCGACTACCGGGTCGACGAGCGCCTGCGCGCGCCCTTCGCCGCCGCCATCGGTCGCTACTTCCCGGCGCTCGACGCCGCGCGTCTGCAGCCCGGCTACGCCGGCGTGCGCGCCAAGCTCAGCGGCCCGGGGGAACCGCCCGCCGACTTCCTGATCCAAACCCCTGCCGATCACCGCCTGCCCGGCCTGGTCAATCTGTTCGGCATCGAGTCGCCGGGGCTGACCGCCAGCCTGGCCATCGCCGAGCGGGTCGCCGCGGCCCTGTAACGCTATACTCGGCGCCCATATCGACGGCCGCCCGCGCCCGACGCGCAGGCCGCCCGCAATCCGTTATCGAAACAAGGACTCGTCCATGAAAGCGCTCGGCAAGATCCTGGGTCTCTTCCTCCTCGGGCTGCTGCTGCTCATAGTGGCGCTGCTGTTCGCCCTGACCCACCTGTTCGACCCCAACGACTACAAGGACGAGATCCGCCAGCTGGCCCGCGACAAGGCCAACCTGGAGCTGCAGCTCAAGGGCGATATCGGCTGGAGCCTGTTCCCCTGGCTGGGCCTGGAGCTGACCGACGCCACCCTGGCCAGCGCCGACACCCCGGAGCAGCCCTTCGCCGACCTGCGCCTGCTCGGCCTGTCGGTGCGGGTGCTGCCGCTGCTGCGCAAGGAAGTGCAGATGAGCGACATCCGCGTCGACGGCCTCAACCTCAACCTGCAGCGCGACGCCAAGGGCCGCGGCAACTGGGAAGGCATAGGCAAGCCGGCGCAGGCCAGCGCAGCGGCGCAAACGCCGAGCGAACAGCCGCCAGCCAGCGACGCCCCCAGCGAGACGAAGACCGACAAGCCCGCCGGCCAGCCGATCAAGCTGGATATCGACAGCCTGACCCTGAGCAACTCGCGCATCGACTACCACGACGCGCAGCAGGACCAGCAATTCACCCTGGAAAACATCGAGCTGAAGACCGGCGCCATCCGCGAGGGCGCGGCCATCCCGCTCAAGCTCGGCGCCTTCTTCGGCACCAACCAGCCGCTGCTGCGCGCGCGCAGCGAGCTGGAGGGCCAGCTGCGCTTCGACCGCGCGCTCAAGCGCTACCAGTTCGAAGACCTCAAGCTGGCCGGCGAAGCCTCGGGCGAGCCGCTCAAGGGCAAGACGCTGAACTTCGCCGCCCAGGGGCAGCTGCTGGTCGACCTGGCGGCCAACGTCGCCGAATGGAACGGCCTGAAACTGTCCGCCAACCAGCTGCGCGCGCTCGGCGAGCTGAAACTGCGCGAGCTGGACAAGGACGCCAAGCTGGCCGGTGGCCTGTCCATCGCCCCGCTCAACCTGCGCGAATTCCTCACCGGCATCGGCGTCGAACTGCCGGCCATGCAGGACGCCGACAGCCTCGGCCAGTTCGAACTGGCCAGCCGCCTGAGCGGCTCGACCAAGGGCGTGATGCTGGAAGAACTCAACCTCAAGCTGGACGGCAGCACCTTCACCGGCAGCCTCGGCGCGGCCGACTTCGCCCGCCAGGCGCTGCGCGCCGACCTCAAGGGCGACAAACTCGACCTCGACCGCTACCTGCCGCCGAAAGCCCAGGACAGTGCCGGCGCCGCACGCAAGGCCGAGGTCAAGGACAGCATCGCCGGCGCCGGCAAGGACGGCACCACGCCGCTGCCCAAGGCGCCGACCCAGCAGGCCTGGAGCGACGAGAAGGTGCTGCCGGTGGACCAGCTGCGCAAGCTCGACCTGCAACTGGCACTGGGCCTGGGCCAGCTGACCTACGACAAGCAGCAGTTCGAGGATGTCCGCATCAAGGCCAACGGCCGCGGCGGCCTGATCAGCCTGGAAGAGGCCCGCGGCAAGCTGCAGGGCGGCAGCTTCGTCAGTACCGGCCGCATCGACGTGCGCCAGGCCGAGCCGATGCTCAGCCTGGAACAGCGCCTCAGCCGTATGCCGCTGGAGCCGCTGCTGAAGAAGGACGGCCAGCCCTCGCCGATCAAGGGCCTGCTCGACCTCGACGCCAAGTTCAACAGCCGCGGCAACAGCCAGAAGGCCTGGATCGAAGCGCTCAACGGCAACGCCAGCTTCGTCCTCAACGACGGCGTGCTGGTCGATGCCAACCTCGAACAGCAGCTGTGCCGCGGCATCGCCACCCTCAACCGCAAGGTGCCGAGCAACCCGCCGACCGGCAAGGACACGCCGTTCCGCGAACTCAAGGGCAGTCTCAACGTGCGTGACGGCGTCGCCCACAACCCCGATCTCAAGGCGCTGGTGCCGGGCCTGGCGGTCAGCGGCAAGGGCGACCTCGACCTGCGCGTGCTCGGCCTCGACTACCAGGTCGGCATCACCCTCGAGGGCGACCAGCGCGAAATGCCCGACCCGGCCTGCCAGGTCAACGAGCGCTACGTCGGCATCGAATGGCCGCTGCGCTGCCGCGGCCCGCTGGAGTTGGGCGCCAAGGCCTGCCGCCTGGACCAGGATGGCCTCGGCAAGATCGCCGCGCGCCTGGCCGGCAACAAGCTGACCGAGAAGCTGGAAGAGAAGCTCGGCGACAAGGTCAGCCCGGATCTGAAAGACGCACTCAAGGGCCTGTTCAACCGATGAGCCCCGAGCAGTTCAACGGCGCCGTGCTGGCCTGGTACGACCAGCACGGACGCAAGGATCTGCCCTGGCAGCAGAACATCACGCCGTATCGCGTCTGGGTGTCGGAAATCATGCTGCAGCAGACTCAGGTCAGCACCGTGCTCGGCTACTTCGACCGTTTTATGGCCGCGCTGCCGACGGTGCGCGACCTGGCCGAAGCGCCGGAAGACGAAGTGCTGCACCTGTGGACCGGCCTGGGCTACTACACCCGCGCGCGCAACCTGCAGAAGACCGCGCAGATCGTCATGCGCGAGCACGGCGGCGAGTTCCCCCGCAGCGTAGAGGCGCTCAGCGAACTGCCCGGCATCGGCCGCTCCACCGCCGGCGCCATCGCCAGCCTGAGCATGGGCCTGCGCGCGCCGATCCTCGACGGCAACGTCAAGCGCGTGCTGGCGCGCTACGTCGCGCAGGAGGGCTATCCCGGCGAGCCGAAGGTGGCCAAACAGCTGTGGGACGTCGCCGAGCGCCTCACCCCGCACGAACGGGTCAACCACTACACCCAGGCGATGATGGACCTCGGCGCCACCCTCTGCACCCGCAGCAAGCCCAGCTGCCTGCTGTGCCCGGTGCGCAGCGGCTGCCAGGCCCATCTGCTCGGCCTGGAAATCCGCTACCCGGTCGCCAAGCCGCGCAAGGCACTGCCGCAGAAACGCACGCTGATGCCGCTGCTGGTCAACGCCGCCGGCGACATCCTGCTCTATCGCCGCCCCTCCACCGGCCTGTGGGGCGGGCTGTGGAGCCTGCCGGAACTGGACGACCTCGAACAGCTCGACCGCCTCGGCCAGCAACAGCAGCTCGAGCTCGGCCGGCGCCGCGAACTGGAAGGCCTGACCCACACCTTCAGCCATTTCCAGCTGGCCATCGAACCCTGGCTGGTGCAGGTGACCGAGCAGCCGAGTCGCGTGGCCGAGGCCGACTGGCTCTGGTATAACCTCGCCACCCCGCCGCGCCTGGGCCTCGCCGCCCCGGTGAAGAAGCTGCTGAAACGCGCGGCGCAAGCCATCAATGCTGGAGAACCGACATGACCCGCACCGTGCTGTGCCGCAAATACAAACAGGAACTGCCCGGCCTGGATCGCGCGCCCTACCCCGGCCCCAAGGGCGAAGACATCTTCGCCAACGTCTCCAAGCAGGCCTGGGACGAGTGGCAGAAACACCAGACCATGCTGATCAACGAACGCCGGCTGAACATGATGAACGCCGAGGACCGCAAGTTCCTGCAGACCGAGATGGACAAGTTCCTCTCCGGCGAGGAATACGCCCAGGCCGAAGGCTACGTGCCGCCGAGCGAATGAAGATCCAGGGTGCGCACGGCGAACCCTACCCGCCACGCACCTAAGCGCCCGTAATAATTAAATATTTTTCAAACCCGCGCTTGACACTGATCCTTCAAATCCGTCTAATAGCGCCCCGTTGGCCCAGGTAGCTCAGTTGGTAGAGCAGGGGATTGAAAATCCCCGTGTCGGCGGTTCGATTCCGTCCCTGGGCACCACTAATTTCAAGGACTTAGCGCAACGCTTGGTTCAGTCCCACGCTCCAGTGGTACAGTTTCGGTACAGTGCCGGCACTTTGCTACTGGAGATGATGATGGCGACAATCGTAAAGACCCCCTCTGGTACCTGGAAAGCTGTCATCCGCAAGCAAGGATGGCCCACGACTTCCAAGACCTTTCGCACCAAACGTGACGCCGATGACTGGGCTCGCTCCACCGAGGACGAGATGGTCCGCGGCGTATACCTGCGTCGCTCCCCCTCCGAAAAGACAACTCTAGAGAAAGCCCTAGGGCGCTATCTGGAGGAAGTCACTCCGACCAAGAAAGCCTCCACGCAAAAAGCCGAGCAGACCAAGGCCGCCGCGCTCATCCGCCACCTCGGCAAGTATTCCCTTGCCGCCCTCTCGGCCGATGTAATCGCCGAGTACCGCGACAAGCGCCTGAAGGAAACCGTCCGCACGAAATACAAAGAAGGCAGCGACGTCGCTCCGAAAACCGTCAGCGCCAACACCGTCCGCCTTGAACTGGCCCTACTCAGCAACCTCTTCACGGTGGCCATCCAAGAGTGGCGAATCGGACTCCCCCAAAATCCCGTACTGAATATCCGTAAGCCAAGCCCTGGGGAGGGGCGCGATCGACGACTCACCCAGGACGAAGAACGGAAGCTGTTCCAGGCCGTAAACGCCTACCACAATCCAATGCTCGGATGGATCGTCAGGATCGCCGTGGAGACCGGCATGCGCTCCTCAGAGATCACCTCGCTACGTAGGCACCAGGTCGACGTCAAAAAACGCGTGGTGAAGCTCCTGGACACGAAAAACGGGGAAAGCCGCACCGTACCGCTGACCCAGGCAGCAACCCAAGCCTTCAAAGAGGCCCTGGAAAACCCCATACGCCCCATCGATACCAATCTCATTTTCTTCGGCGAACCAGGTAAGGACGAAAAGAGAAGGCCCTATGTCTTCTCGAAAGCCTGGAATGGGATGAAAAAACGGCTCGGCATGGCAGATTTCCGATTCCATGACCTTAGGCACGAAGCCGTGAGCAGGCTTGTGGAAAGCGGCCAGCTCACTGATCAGCAAGTTGCAGCAATCAGCGGGCACAAATCGATGCAAACGCTCAAACGCTACACACACCTTCGAGCAAAAGACTTGGTCAAAGCACTAGATAACATCGACCAGTCTCGCCAGGAGGCAAGGCCTAGCGCCTGACTCAAGCCCGCCTCCGGCATCCCTGCCGGCGCTGGTGACCAGGCCCCGGGCAAAAAGCCGCCCGGCGCCTGGCGCGGCATCCATGCCTCACCAGCTCGATTGAAGCGATCGAGCCATCGCGAGACTTTGCACGGTAAGCTAGAAGCACCAGCCGAGGGCGACTTCCATGACGGCCCCTGTAACGAGCATCTCAAACGCCTTGACCACCCTGGTTAGCGCCCCGCTGGCCCAGGCAGCGCCTGAGACGCTTATCGAGGTCGCCCTGCTCGTCTGGTACGACCCCGATCCTCTCCCCTTGCTGAAGCGCACCCTGGACGCTTTGGAGGGTGCCGAGTTGCGCCGCGCTCTGTACGTCCTGGATCGCCTGCGTCGCTACGGCACGGCACTGACCAAGCAGCGCTACCAAGAACTGACAGGCCTGGTGTGCTCGCCGCGCTGGGACCACCTAAAAGTTATTTTCGTGCCGCCACCTCCGTACCCTCGCGGGCCACTTAGGGTCGAAATACTTGCCATGGGTTGGGGGATGGAGGGCGAAAACGAGCGCCTAGACACCAAGACGATCCTGTACTACCAGACAAGGCATTACGCTGCCGAACGTCACGAGGGTTAGCACGCCCATCTATGCGAAAACTAGCCTGTAGCTCAACGCAGCGCCCAGGTTGACAAAATCTGAAATTTGCCAGATTCTTTCGGTTGACAAATATCGATTTTTGCCAGGTATCGCTATGACCCATCGACACCCCTCATCGTTTTACCCAGAGCTTACCGACGATCGCCTGGCAAAAATTGCCGAGCCCCTCCTCGACATCCGTTACAGCACCATTCGAGAAATGGATTCCCCTTTCGACGACACCTATACCCAAGAGACAGCAGTGTTCGGGCGCTCCCGAAACATGCTGATCCACCTGTGCATCAGTGGTAAGTATGAATGGTTGAGCCTTGCCAACCCGGGCATGGATGTGACCTTCCGGATCGGTAATGTTCCCTGCCGCTTTTTCCGCGACGACCCCGAGTCCCCTGAGAAGCCTGGCTTTTTCAAGCGCAATACAGTCGATGACCTCTTTTCTCTGGATGAAAACGATCCAGTCATGTGGCGCTTCGTCGTAGAAAAGGCTCTAACCGATGAAGATGAGGATCGTGTTTTCCTGATTGGTTACAACGTTTTCCAAGAAAAAATCTCGCAGTGGGCGTATGGCTCCTCCGGCCCAGTACTCCACTCCGTGGACAGCTTCACTCCCGAGGCCAAAGAGATTCCTTCCGCTGAGGTTGATGTACGCGAAGGCACTGCTCGGAAAGATAGAGACGCTCAGAACGAGTGACACCGATGAACGTTTTATTTGATGGAGCATCCCTAAGACTAGCCCGCGTATTCAGCGGGCTAGCTCTTGAAGAGGTTGCAGAAAAAGTAGGCAAGACACGGCAGTATTTACACAAACTTGAAACTGGCCAAGGCAGACCTACTGAACAATTGGCGCATGACCTTGCTGATGCACTTGATGTAGAGGTGGAGTTTTTTGCACCTAGAAGCAATAGGCTTCATGAGGATCAATTCCACTTTAGAAAGCTACTCACCACCAAAAACACAATCAAACAAGTTGCTGTTGCTCGTGGAGAGATGATCGACTCTTTGATCCGCTTCCTTGAGCAAGAGCTTCGCTTGCCTGAAGTCAGGATTCCCAGCCTGCCTCAAGTTCAAACCTATGAGGATATTGAGCGTGCCGCCGAGCGCTGCCGAAATGAGTGGGACATAGGCCTTGGCCCAATCGGAAGTATGACCAGACTTGCCGAAAACCTTGGAGCTGTGGTGACTACATTTAGTGGGATTTCTAAAGAGATAGATGCACTTTCAGTCTCTGTGGAGAGACCATTTATTGTTCGAAACACCGCAAAAGAAAGCGCCTGCCGCCAGCGATTTGATATAGCTCACGAGCTCGGCCATCTAGTAATGCACGAAGGAATAGTCACAGGCGACCGCGTTACTGAGAACCAAGCGAATCGATTTGCCAGTGCCTTACTCTTGCCTCGCACCATGATGGCTAAATTATTCCCTCGCCCTAACGGCTCGCGACTAGACTGGAAGGGCATGCGTGAATTCAAACTAACCTGGAAGGTTAGCAAGGCTGCAATTCTATACAGAGCCAAACAGCTTGACCTGATTACAGAGAGCCAATACAAGACCGGCGTTATTACACTAAAAAAATATGGAGAATCAACTGGTGAAAAGGAAGACTATTTGATCCCTCAAGAACCCCCAGAAATGCTCGCCAAATCCCTCTTTGTTCTGGCAGAAAAAAGAGGTCTACGGGCAGAGGATATCGCCAAGACTCTAAATGTAAAAATAGCCTTCCTAAATGAAATAACCGGGCTAGGTGAAATTGGCAAAATCCAGCCAGACTTAAAACCCAAGCCAACCCACTTGCGACTTGTAACCTAAACAGAAACAAAGGGCGCGCAGGCGCCCTTTCCTATAACTTTCTCAGTCGGCATAGGATCTCAATATCCATGCTGGATGGTTTTGTATACATCACAGGCTTTGAGGATGGATCCTGGCCCATCGCCCCCCCACACGATGAAGCCATGACCCGCACAAAGACGTGACCGAGGCAAGTGCCACAAGTGAGCTGGTGAGGCATGGATGCCGCGCCAGGCGCCGGGCGGCTTTTGCCCGAGGCCTGGCCACCAGCGTCGGCAGGGATGCCGGAAGTAACAGACCAGGCTCGCCTGCGCTTTAGACTGGAGCGCCGGCCATACGGTCTACAGGCTCCCTTTCCTTGGCCTTAGGGTTCTACCCCTTTCCACAGGTGGCTCACAAAGGGCCGGCTACCGATGGTATCTTCGAGACTTTACACATGGGAGTGACTGAATGCGCTGCAACATTGAGCTACTGGATAGCAACCACAACGCATGGTTCACCGGGACACGAGATCTACCGGCGGACTACATGCTCAAACTGGCGGCAGAGCGAAAGCCCGCCGTTATGGCGCAAGGATTAGATTTCGCGCAGAACGCCATTCCCTTTTTCGGTGGCGAGCTGGTCAAAGTCGTGAAGGCCGGTGGCAGCGAAGATCAAATTGATAAAGCCGTCATTGAGTTCGCCCTGGCTACAGTGGTGGTGGAAAGCTGCTTAGGTGTATCCGACGACGATCTGCTCGGCCGTCATTTCAACTTGGTCGTGTACGACGACGGGCTAGTTCGCTACGACCGTCTGGACGCTTGAGTCCATCGCCGAGAATACAGCGCTCGTGAGGGTCCACCCATTGCGAGCGCTGGAATGCCGTACCGAATCCTACTGTGGGGCAGGGCAGCTGTTGGCGGCGGCCTGAAGAGCCTTGGCGTAGTCCACGTAGGTCTCTGGATCATATGGTTCGGCGGTCATGCCAAAGCTGGACTCGCCGTCGTACCCGATATCCTGCCAAACCTTCAGAATCCACCGCCTACCTTCATGCTTGGCCAGCAAGTCAAAGACGTGGCTATTGAGATCACTGTTCTCGCCAAGAAAGGAGCTGTAATAACGCAAACCCTTATACCAGTCGGGCATCGCAGTGATGGCTCGGATAGCCGCTTTCGCAAGCTGTTCATCAACGTCACTCAAGGCATACATATCGCGAATAGTGAGCTTGTTGGCTCGTTCCAGCTCCGCCACCGGTACGGGTAGCGGCTGACGGCTAATGAGGCGTGTGCGACCGCAGTGGAAAACCCAGCGACCGGTCTTTACGTAATCGTCGGCATAGATTACTACGCCGTTGCCCATGTCAGTCTTGTATAAGCTCGTCATCACCTTGAACCCGTAGTAGCTCGCTACCAGTAGTAGCGCAGAGAGAATGGCTGTTGCGATCCAGAAGGTCTTACTTCGGTAAAAACTCAAAGTGGCCTCCTGGTACGCCAATGGGCGTGTCGCCTGAAATCACGGGATTGATTGCGCCCATCGTCTGGTAGGTGAAATCAAGCATGTTGTTATTGCTCTCTCGCTCCTTGGCCAGCGCACGCCATTTCCTACACCACTCTTCCCCAGGTGCGGCGTTATCGCTGATACCGCACAGCTTGCCCAACTGACGCTCCTCAAACGAGCCCCAGGTGTTCTTGTAGTCCGACCGGCGAACGTAGGCACGCACCTTGATTTGCAGATGATCGGCCAGCAGTTGGGCAAGGCTCTCATTGGTCCGAGGGAAGAACTGGATGCCATCCTCGATGGGGAATTCTGAGCGGTTGCCCATCCCTGTACGGCAGGCGTAGCTGTCGATCTGGGCGGTGCTGGTGAAGGCCAGCGGTGAAATCTTGGCGTAGCTCAGAACATCCAACGACATCTGGAAGTCATTGACGAGCTGATAGCCAAAGGCGATCCGGTGCGGGATCCCGTGGCTGAACAGCGAGAGATGCTCGATAGGCGACTGCTGCCGATCCTTGCCTCGGTTCAGGTAGTCGATCAACTCCTGGACGCTCGTAACCTCCACAAAGCCGGCATTGTAGGCCTCAGCAGACTTGCGCGCTGCACCGAGCATTGCTGCGTTGTACGAAGGCGTGAATACCACCAGCGTCCGGGCCAACACGGGCTTGGTGCGCTTGAACTCCGCCAACTCGCGCACGGCCTGACCGATGAACATCATCTTGTTGCCTGAGCCCCTGTCGTGCTGGCTGCCGGCGACGGCGATCAACTCGGGCGTCAACGGCTCCTTGGGCGTCGGCGAAGAAGATCGCCCTTGTTGCACGAGGGCGCCGGATAGCAGGGCACGCTGTTCCAGGTTCGGGTCGGCCAACAGCGTGGCCATGAGCTGATCATCCACCGAACCATCCGGGCGCACGGCGCCGAGCTTGGCAAAATCCACGATCGTCTGGGTTGCAGAACCGCCAAATTGGAACCCCCCGAAGGTATCGGGACTTCCGGAAATAATGGTGCCGCCATGGTTGGTCGGACTGCCCAGATACGCCAAGGGTCGGAAGTCGACGATGATGGACGGGAAGCCTGTTGTGATGACCGCGCCACAACCGCAGACATCGCCAACACGGGCAGCGCCGAGGAAATTGACTTGGGTGTCGGGTGAGGCTGAAGCAATAGGCGATGTGCCGTGGCCAGGGATAGGGCAAACGTGCATATCGCCAAGTCGTGCAACTGGGATCATGCCATTCCTTGGTGATAGTTGATCGAGGCCCAGAATGATAACCTCCCAGAGCTGCGCAAATTCTTGCGCAGAAGGCCTGTACGCCACGAATAGCGAGGCTTATAGAGTTTTCAACGCATTCAAAACACCCTCACCACCACTCAAGAAATCCGACTTTTTAGATTGTAAACCCGAGACCAAGGCAGCTCCGCTGCCGCAGCCGGTCGAGGGTTGGTACTCCGAACCTGAACCATGGCACGTAAACGGCGGGGTCATTTAGGGCTCAGGATCGATCGGCTCAGAGTCCGGGTATTTAGGATAGGCCGTGCGGCTCTTATCTCAACAGGGCACAAACCGCCGCCCCCTTGGCCGATCTGGGATTGACCATAGATGCTGGAGGTCTTGTTCACGCAGTGCCCTAATGCAGCCGAGATCTCCTCTTCGCTTAATCCGGCCCATTTCCAGTCGCTAGCTGCAGCATTTCGGAGGTGGTACGGGCAGACCCGGAATTTCAGTCTCGGCCACTGCTTCTGCCCGGCCGACGACAGTGCTGCACGCCAGTTGGTAGTTTTCTCGATGTCGACAACCATCTCGATCTTCTCCGTGTCCGGTGCAACCTTTCTGCAGACCTCATAGAGAGCCCCAACCAACGGATTCTGATCGACGCGATATGTGATTTCGCGCCAGGGCTGGCCTTTCTGCTCAGTCACCTTAACGCCGTTGTCGATACGGACAGTCAATAGCCCGCTTCCCTCGGAGCAAATCACTTTTACGCCTTTTTCGAGCTCACCTGGCCGACAACCCGACACTGCCTCCACCAGATAAGCCAGTTCGTACTTGCTCCCCTCAAGTTGCTTATACAATTGATCCCGCCAATTGGCAGGCAGGTATTTCAAGTCAGATCGCTTTGACTTCCTCCTTACCGTATTTACCAGAGGACACTGTCCTTTGTGCCTTTCAACAATATCCAAGATGCCGATTACCTCTTCGATTACTGCCGATTGGTATCTGAGGGCGCTCATATCACCCGCACGCTGAGCCGCATCCTGGCTCTGCAATGCTTCCTGAAGCTGAACGCGACAACAATGCACTGTTGCGGCCACTCTTCTCCGATACGTGGACTTACTTTTGGTTGCGCAGATTGCTGACCATAATTTTTCTGGATCAGCGCCTTCATCGCCAACCATACGGTTATATTCGCGAACATAATCATCATCAGTAGCCTTAGATCGGCTTCTGGACGGCAGTTGCTTTATTCGTTGGCGACCTGTTCTTACGATCTCGAAAATCTCTTCCTGGGCCTTCATACAGCTTTCTCCTGTGACCTAACTCGTTTGAGTCGGCTGGCTGACGGGGCACCTTTCGCTACGCGAATCGCCGTTCCGGCGACCGGTGCCCACATTCACGCAGCTGCGTGAATGTGTTTTATTTTTAGGTCACTTACGACCTATCCTTTTTAGGTCACACATGACTTATCGATTTTTAGGTCACATGCGCCTTTTTCTTGGGCTTACTGCTTGTATATGGCCGCCTCCTTTGCTTGAATACTCTTACTGAATCATGAGTGGGGACTAATCATGTCATCCGGATACCAAGCAGGGCTCTCCGCTGGATATGCCAACTCACGCACCGTACAGAGCTCTTATGCATCCGCAATCGAAGAGTGGCGCGCTTACTCAGAAAAGCTTAAGCACACCATTAATACCCTTAATGAGCGAATTGAAATCATGCAGGGGCATTTCGAAGCTAATGACTTCGTCCTCGGCCTATTGCTTGAAGAATTAAGAAGGTCTTCTCCAAACTCCCCGCTGCTATTGAAATCGAAGCGGGATTTCTTACGGCAGCAGGAGTTTGACAGGTTTATGGAGGCCAGGGAGGAACACTCTCAAGTTCGCCTAAAATGAATCTTTTAGCGGCCTGGGGGCGGCCCACCTAATAGTGTGTCGTTACCTGGGCTAGGCCTTTCTTTTCCCTCAGACCCACCTCCATCTGGCCGCTTCGCTTGGTGTTGGCCAAGCCCTGAGCCGTGCTTCGTCTCTCTCACTCCACCAACGAACACGTCCTGGCCGCTATCGCCTGTACGCTCTGCATCGGCGATACCACCAGTAGATCCATTACCGATCCAGCGCAAAATATTATCGGGGACCCAATGGATCAGGCTGAAGACGATATGGACAACCGTGGTCATCATCACGACGTAGATCGCGACGTAGGCAATGAACGACACGATGCCGGTCATGCTGTCGGCCTGTATGCCCGAGACGACGGACATGAAGGCCGCATTGATATATCCCACTAGCGGCTGCGTGAGCAGCATCCCACCAATCAGCCCGAACAACATCAAAGCCGGCCGCATCACCAGTGACAAGATCATCATATAGCCTTGACCAGCTCGGCCAACAGTATCGTCTCCGTCAGGATGTATATGGGCGACGGCGAACAATGGTGCAGCGATTACAGACTCCAGTACCAACACGAACCAGTTCACTACCGAAGTCGTCCACGTTATAAACGGAATCATCGGAACGTAAGTGCTAAGAGTGACGCCAAAAAAGAACAGTAGCAATACAAGTGTAGTTATAATTCCTGATGCAAACTGAATTACAGCTCCTGCATCAAATACGGCCCCCACAGTAACTTTTGCTGCAAGTGAATTTGCCGCGCCGCTGGCGCTAGCCATTGCAGCCAACATCACCTCACCGCTGGTCACAATTACATCGCCAAAGCTTTTCATCTGGCTCATGTGATTTAGATTTGAACCGGCGATGCTCTGCGTCATCTGGTTAATGGCGCCTAGGAATGGCGCTGACATCATCTTCTTGACGTACTCCCAGGCCCCCTCTCCGTCACGGGGTTCTCGCACGTTGGTTTCGGCGTAATAGGTGTTCCGGACCGAGTCGACGCGGTGCTTGGCATATTCGTCGGCGGCGAGCATTGTGTCGGTATAGGTCTGGAGCGTCTCCTTTGTTTCTTTTTCAGCAATTGATACCGGGTCGGCCGCTGGCAAACCATTTAAGGTCGATTGCAGTACGTCATTCATCTTGACCATGTGCTGATACCAGGTTCCGGCGAACAACCATCCGCCATCCTTGGCTGCCTTGAGGAAGTCGGCTGCAGCTCGGTCACTGGTTTGCATCACTGCCATCTTGGCTGCGGCGCGAAGTGAGTTTTCGTAGGTGTTCGCTGCGGCGTCTATCACGCCCGGGGCCGGCTTCTGCCCGGCGACGATCTGCTGTGCAGTCGGCCGGATGTCCTGGATCATCTGCTGGATGGCTTTCGCATGGGCCGCGAGGATCGGCTCTTTGATGACCTTGGTATTCGAATTTCCTTCGCTCGCTTCCCACGACTGCTTCCAAGTGAGAGCTCCGCAGACATCGGGGTTCAAGTACGAGTTGTCGTTGGCTCGCCATTTATAATCCGTGACCTGATACGAGGCGCGGTCATATTTCTGGACCAGATTGATGCCACCGTAGATCGGAATGGCGTCTGCGAGATCCACATCGATCTCCCCGGTGTTTACCACTTTACGGGTCGATGCGACGGCCTGGATCCTGGTGGAGCGGCCAGAAGCCTCGAACTGTTTGTTCATCGCTTCCGCGCAGACTTCGAACTTCAGGATATTCGCGGCGAGTGGTCGGGAGTCTGGAATTAGCGGCCGGGACAACATGCCATCCCGTCCGATCTGGTCGACGGCCTGGTTCCAGATCGCATCCCCAATCCCTACGCCCTGAATTGCAAGCCATAGCACCAAGACCTGGATCAACGAATATCCATGCCCGAGCGGCAATAGCAAGGCGGCGCCGGCTGCGGTACGCAGTGGGATCCAAACATCACTCATTTTCCGACCAAGAATCTCGCCATCTTGAGCGGAGTCCACTGTGCCTTTTAAGGTCGTGTACGCAATAAAGATCATTCCCAGGAACATCACGGCGCCACCAAATGCGGACATCATGCTGCCCAGAACGTCCTCGGTCTCGCCGCCCTCTACGTTCCCGCCAGAGTGGATGGTCCCCACGATCGAGCCGAACACTTCTTCCAGGAAGTCAACGGAAGTGTCGCCCGGGGGCGGGGTGAATTGGTTCAATCCGGCTGAGGATTCAGCGTGGGCTGCTCCCCCGAATAATGCGGCCAGAAGTAGGCAAAGCAGCAGCGATTTTCTCATCTGGCCGCTCTCCGCTGCGCTGGAGGTAGAACCAAAGGCGTGCAAAGAGCGTCATGCACATACAGCAGGGCATACGGGATGCCGGCGAGTGCATAAAAGTGACACTCGCCGGACAAATACTGCAGCACAGCCAAAAGGGCCAGTACGGCAGTTGTTGGAAACACCCACCAGCCTGGTAATCCGCCCCAGATACGATGCTGACCGAGCGGTGCTCCCAAATTGGTTAGGAGCAATAAAAGATAGAATACTCGGTGCGTGAGCCTGGTGAATCCAGGCGATGATAAAAACGCGAAAACATTTACTGCTGACATGCGAGTAACCCCGCAATTTCGACAGTGCGATAAAGAACTCTACGACCAACTTTAACTCGGCACTGACAAATGCCTTTAGCGAGTTCAGTTTTGCGCCATAGAAATGTGCTCAACCCTCTAGCAGTCATTCCCAATAGATCAGCAAGTTGGCTTTGGGAAACTAACGGGCCAAATCGATTCAAAAAGTCTTGTTCAAATTTTGCTTTCTGGTTCTGCTGAGTCATCATAACCGCGTTCATTCGGAGCAACCTTTGTAATATCTCGACAGGTGCTCAAATGCTCTCGATAGCCAAGCAGTACGTCAACAAGCGCAAAATTAAGTGGCTTTTGTCCCATTCGGGGTTTTCCATGGTAAAAGACCTATTAAACCCCGAGGAAAATTTCGTCACACCGAAATTCTTCGGGGTTTAGCCCAATAAAATGCATCACAAACCCCGAATAGAATTTATTTTTATTAACCTCAGGGAATCAATAAAAAACTACAATGCCCCATAAGCTTTCACCTTTCACCCCATAGACATTCACCTTTCGCCCCATATCCTTTCACCATGGCTCCCCATAAACTTTCACCCTCCACCCCATAAGCTTTCACCTTTCTCCCCATATCTATTCACCTTTACCCCATAAACGTTCACCTTGCGCCCCATAAACGTTCACCATAGAAACAAATAAGCCTTAAATAACAAGCACTTACGATGCGGAAGGTTATCCATTTGTTTGTATGTCTGTTATTTTTAAATAATAAAAAACAAACATACAAACAGACTGGACGGAGTTGAAGTTGGGAAGTAGAGTAAGGGGATCGGTGCTAGTCAGGGCGGCAACCCCGACTAGCACCTACCACCTGAGACCGAAGGAGGGTCCCACATGGCTAAGCAAATCATACCCGATCTTGTTCTGGACGACGCACTGGTAGCAGCTAATCCGCGATTGGAGAACCCTCGGGCTGAAGCCGAACTAAAAGCATTGCGAGACCTTCTTGCCCCAGCTTGCGAGAAAGTTATTGGCGCATATGCAGAAATTGCCAATCATAAAAGTGCTGAGCGCGCCTTTAAGCGATTCTTGCAAAATATGATTTCCGCAACTTGAACACCGCCTTAATGCCCTCACCAACCAGATGGGGGCATCACCTTTTTCATTTTACAGCCCCCACCAGCTCAACACATCGCGTAGCGCTTCCTCGCCGAGTCTGACGCGCCCCCACTCGACCGCCGAGTTGTAGCTTCCTTCTACCCTCTCCGATGCCAGAATCCTGATATCACTCGCCCCCACAATCGGCGCGCCCAGTAGTCCTGCAACCAACTGTGCTTCAGAAACAGAAGGCAGAATATCAAGGTGCCGGGTTCCGCCCATGAGGAAGCCCACAGCGCAAGCTCCGGCCCAACTCGCATCTACCCCAAATTCCACACCAGGCAAGCTGAAGCCTTTCTGAAACCCACGGAAACGGGGCGAAAGCTCAATCTCATTCTTCGTGGACTGAGCGACTAGATGAAGGTGGTTCCTTGCCATTCCTGCTCTGCTCCTATGAGGCGTTTTCCGGTACACTAGCGGTACAGTGCGAGTTTTCCCCGCTGTGACGTATTGAGACCTAATGCGTTGATTTTATAGTGATTTAGTGTAATGTACCGTGACTCATTGGAGCCTTACTGGTACCTAGCGGAATGGCGACACCGGCGAATTGAAAATCCCCGTGTCGGCGGTTCGATTCCGTCCCTGGGCACCATGAATAGCAAACGAAGAGCCTCAGCCCTGTGCTGGGGCTTTTTGCTTTCTGCCTCCGGCGATTTCCCCGCGCCATTGTTTCGCCTGCGCGACAAGCAGCTGCAGCCAGGCGACACCCCGCCCCTGGAGCAAGCCATAGGCCAGCAAACGGCTTGGCGGTCACGGAAACGCTATGCTAGCTTGGCCGCCAGCCAGGACGGCCCGCTGCACGCCGGAGCGCTTTCGAAGAAGAAGAGGATCACACCCCATGGCCGAGGCGACGCCCGCGCTGGAAATCCGCAACCTGCACAAACGCTACGGCGACCTCGAAGTGCTCAAGGGCATTTCCCTGACGGCCAAAGACGGCGACGTCATCTCCATTCTCGGCTCCTCCGGCTCCGGCAAGTCCACCTTCCTGCGCTGCATCAACCTGCTGGAAAACCCGCACCAGGGGCAGATCTTCGTCGCCGGCGAGGAGCTCAAGCTCAAGACCGCGAAGAACGGCGACCTGGTCGCCGCCGACAACCGGCAGATCAATCGCCTGCGCAGCGAGATCGGTTTCGTCTTTCAGAATTTCAACCTGTGGCCGCACATGAGCGTGCTCGACAACATCATCGAGGCGCCGCGCCGCGTGCTCGGCCAGAGCAAGGCCGAGGCCATCGAGGTGGCCGAGGCGCTGCTGGCCAAGGTCGGCATCGCCGACAAGCGTCACGTCTACCCCAACCAGCTGTCCGGCGGCCAGCAGCAGCGCGCGGCCATCGCCCGCACCCTGGCCATGCAGCCGAAGGTGATCCTGTTCGACGAGCCCACCTCGGCGCTGGACCCGGAGATGGTACAAGAAGTGCTTAACGTGATCCGCGCGCTTGCCGAGGAGGGCCGCACCATGTTGCTGGTCACCCACGAAATGAGCTTCGCCCGCCAGGTGTCCAGCGAGGTGGTGTTCCTCCACCAGGGCCTGGTCGAAGAACAGGGGCCACCGGCCCAGGTATTTGACAACCCGCTATCGGCACGCTGTAAACAATTCATGTCCAGCAATCGCTAACACGGAGCAACATGCATGCAGAACTATAAGAAGATCCTGCTGGCCGCGGCCGCCACCCTGGCCTTCGGCACCAGCGCTGTCGCCGCCGACAAGCTGAAACTCGGCACCGAAGGCGCCTACCCGCCCTTCAACCTGATCGACGCCAGCGGCAAGGTCACCGGCTTCGACGTGGAAATCGGCCAGGCGCTGTGCGCCAAGATGCAGGCCGAGTGCGAGGTGGTCACCTCCGACTGGGACGGCATCATCCCGGCCCTCAACGCCAAGAAGTTCGACTTCCTGATCGCTTCGATGTCGATCACCGAGGAGCGCAAGGCGGCGGTGGACTTCACCGAGCCCTACTACACCAACAAGCTGCAGTTCATCGCGCCCAAGTCGGCCGACTTCAAGACCGACGAAGCCAGCCTCAAGGGCAAGGTGATCGGCGCCCAGCGCGCCACCATCGCCGGCACCTGGCTGGAGGACAACCTGGGCAAGGTGGTCGACATCAAGCTCTACGACACCCAGGAAAACGCCTACCTCGACCTGGCCTCCGGTCGCCTCGACGGCGTGCTGGCCGATACCTTCGTCAACTGGGAATGGCTCAAGAGCGACGCCGGCAAGGACTTCGAGTTCAAGGGCGACCCGGTATTCGACAACGACAAGATCGGCATCGCCGTGCGCAAGGGCGACCCGCTGCGCGAGAAGCTGAACACCGCGCTGCAGGCCATCATCGCAGACGGCACCTACAAGCGGATCAACGACAAGTACTTCCCGTTCAGCATCTACTGACCTGACGGCACCGCGTCGCCACCCGGCGGCGCGGCTACCCGAGCCCTCCGATGATTTTCGATCTCCACGGATTCGGCCCCGCCCTGGCCGCCGGCACCCTGATGACCATCCAACTGGCGCTCTCCGCGCTGGCGGTTGGCCTGGTGCTCGGCCTGCTCGGCGCGCTGGCCAAGACTTCGCCGTACAAGCCGCTGCAGTGGCTCGGCGGCAGCTACTCGACCATAGTCCGCGGCGTGCCCGAGCTGCTCTGGGTGCTGCTGATCTACTTCGGCACGGTCAACCTGATGCGCAGCCTGGCCGACCTGCTCGGCATCGAGAGCCTGGAGCTCTCCGCCTTCGCCGCCGGCACCATCGCCCTCGGCCTGTGCTTCGGCGCCTACGCCACCGAGGTGTTCCGCGGCGCCATCCTGGCCATCCCCAAGGGCCACCGCGAAGCCGGCCTGGCCCTCGGCATGTCCAAGGGACGCATCCTCTGGAAGCTGATCCTGCCGCAGATGTGGCGCATCGCCCTGCCCGGCCTGGGCAACCTGTTCATGATCCTGATGAAGGACACCGCGCTGGTGTCGGTGATCGGCCTGGAAGAGATCATGCGCCGCTCGCAGATCGCCGTGACCGCCAGCAAGGAGCCCTTCACCTTCTATATGGTCGCCGCCTTCATCTACCTGGGCCTGACCGTTCTCGCCATGATCGGCCTGCATTTCCTCGAGAAGCGCGCCAGCCGCGGCTTCGTCCGGAGCGCCTCATGAACTGGGAAGTCATCATCAAATGGCTGCCGCGCCTGTCCGAAGGCGCGCTGCTGACCCTGGAGCTGGTGGCCATCGCCGTCATCGCCGGCCTGATCCTCGCCCTGCCCATGGGCATCGCCCGCGCCTCCAAGCACTGGTACGTGCGCGCCCTGCCCTACGGCTACATCTTCTTCTTCCGCGGCACGCCGCTGCTGGTGCAGCTGTTTCTGGTCTACTACGGCCTGGCCCAGTTCGACGCCGTGCGCCAGGGCCCGCTCTGGCCCTACCTGCGCGACCCCTACTGGTGCGCGATCATCACCATGACCCTGCACACCGCCGCCTATATCGCCGAGATCCTGCGCGGCGCCATCCAGGCGGTGCCGCCGGGCGAAGTGGAGGCGGCGCGCGCGCTGGGCATGTCGCGGGCCAAGACCATGCTCTACATCGTCCTGCCGCGCGCCGCGCGCATCGGCCTGCCGGCCTACAGCAACGAGGTGATCCTGATGCTCAAGGCCAGCGCCCTGGCCAGCACCGTGACCCTGCTGGAGCTGACCGGCATGGCGCGCACCATCATCGCGCGCACCTACCTGCCGGTGGAGATCTTCTTCGCCGCCGGCCTGTTCTACCTGGCCATCGCCTTCGTCCTGGTACGCGCCTTCCGCCTGCTGGAACGCTGGCTGCGCGTCGACGCCTGCCAGGGCCGCTGAGCAGCGCCGGGCCGTCGCCCCTCGACGGCCCGCCGCGCAAAACCTAGAATCCGCGGCTCCCGGTTCCGCCCGCCGCGTACCATGACCGAGCCCATCCTCTCCGCCGAGCAGCTGCTCGCCCGCTTCCAGGCGCTGGACGTCTTTCTCGTCCGCCACCAGGCGCTGTGGCGGCCCAAGCCCTTCGTCCAGCTGCAACTGCCCTGGGAGCGCGAACTGCCGCAGCTGGCCGCCTGGCTGCGCGCACGCACGCTGCAGCAGGCCGAGGCCAGCCACGGCAGGCCCTGGGAGCTGGACGCACCGGCGCCCTTCGCCGAACTCGCGACCCAGGCCAAGGCGCTCGCCGCATTGGGCGAACTGCCGCAGACGGCAATCGACGCGCGCCCGGCCCGCCTCGCCGTGGACGTCCCCGGACGCAAGCTGCAGCAGATCCAGGCCTTCGCCAGCCGCCTGCAGTTCGCCACACCGGCCAGCCACTGGCTCGACTGGTGCGCGGGCAAGGGCCACCTGGGGCGCTGGCTGGCGCATGAGGGGCAACGCCTGACCTGCCTGGAATACGATCCCGCGCTGGTGGCATCCGGCGCCGCCCTGAGCCACCGCCAGGGCCTGGACGCCCGCCATCTGCAGCAGGACGTGCTCGCCGCCAGCGCCGCCGGGCACCTGCTGGCCGAGCATACGCCGGTGGCCCTGCACGCCTGCGGTGACCTGCACGTGCGCCTGCTGCAGCTGGCCAGTGCGCGCGGCTGCCGGCAACTGGCGGTGGCGCCCTGCTGCTATAACCGCATCGCCACGCCGCACTACCAGCCGCTGTCCACGGCTGCCCAGGGCTCGTCCCTGCAGCTGTCGCGCGACGACCTCGGCCTGCCGCTGAGCGAAACCGTCACCGCCGGCGCCCGCGTGCGCCGCCAGCGCGACCAGTCGATGGCCTGGCGCCTGGCCTTCGACCTGCTGCAGCGCCAGTTGCGCGGCGTCGATCACTACCTGCCCACCCCGCCGCTGGCCGCCGACTGGCTGGCCAAGCCCTTCGCCCGCTTCTGCCACGACCTCGCCGCCCTGCGCGGCGTGCCGACTCCCGGCGCACAGGACTGGGCCGAACTGGAAGCCCGCGGCTGGCAGCGCCTGGCCGAGGTGCGCAACCTGGAACTGCTGCGCCACCTGTTCCGCCGCCCACTGGAACTCTGGCTGCTGCTCGACCGCGCGCTGTATCTGCAGGAGCAGGGCTATGCGGTTCGACTGGGCAGCTTCTGCGACTACCGGCTGAGCCCGCGCAACCTGCTGCTGCTGGCCGAGCGTGCCTGAGTTGCTCACAGAAGCTGTGGATAACTCTGTTGATGCTTTCTGGGCAAATGCCGCAAGCGCCCTGCCGAATGGCCTCGGAAACGACTGATCATTTTTTGATCAGTATTTTTAGCCTAATAAAAACAATAACTTGCATAAATCCGTGACGCCCCGCACAGAGACCGTGCACGAGCGTATCAAGTGCATTGCCATTGTGCATAAGCAAAACCCTGCTGATAGCCGAGCCCGCAACCAAGCGCCCCGCACAAGCTTTACTCGCCCTTGCGAATGGATATAATGGCGGCCCTTCTGCGCCGGTATAGCTCAGCTGGTAGAGCAACTGACTTGTAATCAGTAGGTCCCGGGTTCGACTCCTGGTGCCGGCACCATATAGATCAACGACTTAGGCTCGTCTCACGATGGGCCTTTTTCGTTTCTGGCTTCCTGGTAGCGAAATTTTCCCCGTTCGTTCCCCGTTTCATAAACGACAACCTCGCCTGCCTCTCCTGCCCAGTCCACTTTCACTCCCGCTGAGGCGTATCAGCTATAGGCCGAAATAGCGCCAGCGGTTAGGCTTGCGGCTTTGTCCTGCTCGCTATGGAGTTGTTGCGTGAACACGGAAAACCATTCTCAGACGGCCGCCTTTCTCTGGTCGATTGCCGACCTGCTGCGCGGTGACTTCAAGCAGTCCCAGTACGGTCGCATCATCCTGCCGTTCACCCTGCTGCGGCGTATGGAGTGTGTGCTGGCGCCGACCAAGGAAGCGGTGATCCGTGAGTCCTATGCGCAGGAAGGCCGGCCTGATCTGGTGCGTGAGCGTCTGTTGCTGCGCGCGGCCGGACAGCAGTTCTTCAATGCCTCCAAGCTGACCCTCGGCACGCTGTCCGACACCCAGACCGCTGCCGACCTGATGAGCTATGTGCAGTCCTTCAGCAAGGACGCCCGCGAGATCTTCGAGCACTTCCACTTTGAAGACTTCGTGCAGCAGCTCGCCGCTGCCAACCTGCTGTATCAGGTGGTGCAGCGTTTTGCCGCCACCGACCTGAGCCCCGAGCGCATCAGCAACTTCGGAATGGGCATCATCTTCGAAGAGCTGATCCGCAAGTTCGCGGAAAGCTCCAACGAGACCGCCGGGGAGCACTTCACCCCGCGCGATATCGTGCACCTGACCACCTCGCTGGTGATCACCGGGCAGGACGACAAGCTCAAGCCCAACAGCATCGTCACCATCTATGACCCGACCGCAGGCACCGGCGGCTTCCTCTCCGAGGGCGACGAGTACATCCAGTCCATCAGCCAGCAAGTCACCGTGTCGTTGCATGGTCAGGAGCTCAACCCCGAGTCCTACGCCATCTGCAAGGCGGACATGCTGATCAAGGGCCAGGATGTCACCAGCATCAAGCTGGGCAACACCCTGTCCGACGACCAACTGGCCGGCAGCCGCTTCGACTTCATGCTCAGCAACCCGCCGTTTGGCGTGGAGTGGAAGAAGGTGCAGAAGCAGATCACCGACGAGCACAGCGAAAAAGGCTTCAACGGCCGCTTCGGTCCCGGCCTGCCGCGTGTGTCCGATGGCTCGCTGCTGTTTCTGCTGCACCTGGTCAGCAAGATGCGTGACCCGCGTGAAGGCGGCTCGCGCATCGGCATCATCCTCAACGGCTCGCCGCTGTTTACCGGCGGGGCCGGCTCAGGCGAGTCGGAGATTCGCCGTTACCTGCTGCAGAACGATCTGGTCGAAGCCATCATCGCCCTGCCCACCGATATGTTCTACAACACCGGCATCGCCACCTATGTGTGGGTGCTGAGCAACCACAAGGCCACTGTGCGCCAGGGCAAGGTGCAGCTGATCGAAGGCAGCCAGCACTTTGCCAAGATGCGCAAGTCCCTGGGCAGCAAGCGCCAGTACCTCACCGAGGAGCAGATCGACGAGCTGGTGCGCCTGTATGGCCGCTTCGAGGAAACCCCACAGAGCAAGATCTTCCCCGTCGAAGCCTTCGGCTACCGACGCATCACCGTCGAGCGCCCGCTGCGCCTGAACTTCCAGACCAGCGCCGAGCGCATCCAACGCGTACTGGAAGAAAAAGCCATCGAGAAGCTGGAAGCCCCGGCACGCCAGCGCCTGATCGAAGCGCTACAGGCCATTGACGCCAGTGTGCTGCACCTCAACCGCGAGCAGTTCAGCAAGCTGCTGAAGAAGGCGCTCAGCGCCCACGACGTATCCCCCAGCACGCCGGAGCTGAAGGCTATCCTCAACGCCCTGAGCGAGCGCGACCCCGAAGCGGATATCTGCCTGATCAAAGGCCAGCCGGAAGCCGATGCCGGGCTGCGCGACAACGAGAATGTGCCGCTGGGTGAGTCGGTATACGACTACTTCGAGCGCGAAGTGAAACCCCATGTGCCGGATGCCTGGATCGACGAGAGCAAGCGTGATGAACAGGATGGCGAAGTCGGTGTGGTCGGCTTCGAGATTCCGTTCAACCGCCACTTCTATGTCTTCCAGCCACCGCGCCCGCTTGAAGAGATCGACCGCGACCTGAAAGCCTGCACCGACCGCATCAAGCAAATGATCGAGGGGCTGTCGGCATGACAAATTTGTCTGGAGCAAATTTGAACAACGGCTCCGCCGTTGGCCCGCAGGGCGAGGGCCGGGAAAGCCCGAGTACGTTTCCGAAGTATCCGGCGTACAAGGAGTCTGGAGTTGAGTGGTTAGGTGATGTGCCTGAGCATTGGGGTGTCAGACCTTTAAAGTGGCTGGCCGAGCAGGTCACTGATAAAGCGACAACATCAGAGTTTCAGGTAGGGCTAGAAAACATTGAAGGATGGACCGGGCGCTTTATTGAAACTGATACGGAGTTTGCCGGTGACGGAATAGCATTCCGACAAGAAGACATTCTGTTTGGAAAGCTGAGACCCTACTTGGCAAAGGTCTGGCTGGCAGACAGACCGGGGCAGGCTGTTGGTGATTTTTTTGTACTCCGTCCACGCGCGGTTAATAGTGAATTTCTTCATAAGTACATTTTGACGCCCACCGTCATTGAGGATCTCAATGCATCAACCATTGGTGCCAAAATGCCGCGTGTCGGCTGGGAGGACATGGCTGCCCTTGCAGTGCCACTCCCACCACACAAAGAGCAAACCCAAATCGCCCGCTTCCTCAACCACGAAACCTCCCGCATCGACGCGCTGATCGAAGAGCAGCAGGGCCTGATCGAACTGCTCAAGGAAAAGCGCCAGGCCGTGATCTCCCACGCCGTCACCAAAGGCCTCGACCCGACGGTGCCGATGAAAGATTCCGGCGTGGAGTGGCTGGGCGAGGTGCCGGCGCATTGGGATGTAAAGGCGCTGCGTCGAGTTTTGAAAGAATCTCTCTCGAATGGGGTCTTCAAGAAAAAAGAAGATTTTGGTCGCGGCGCACTACTTGTTAACGTTTTTGATGTTTATCGCCAGAATTTCCAAGTCAACTATTCATCTCTTGATCGGGTTGACTGTAATGCGGCTGAAATTTCTTCGTATTCGGTACTGCCTGGAGACTTGTTCTTTGTCAGGTCTTCTTTGAAATATGAGGGAATAGCCGTTGTTGCTGTTGCTGGTGAATGCTCAGAGCCTGTCGTTTACGAGTGTCATTTGATTTGCGCTCGACCTGACCCGGCCGTTTTTAATGGGCGCTATGGTAGCTATCTATTTAATTCCAGTAATTATCGAGCCACCATGATCTCCAAATCCAAACTGACAACGATGACGACTATTGATCAGGAGGCCATATCGTCAACTTTTATACCTACTCCACCGCTCTCTGAGCAAGCTGAAATATCTGCTTTCTTAGATAGAGAAATTAACAAGGTAGATCAGTTGATTGGTGAGGCTGATTCAGTTTGCGAATTACTTAAAGAGCGCCGCTCCGCCCTAATCTCCGCCGCCGTTACCGGCAAAATAGACATACGCGGCTGGCAGCAACCCGCCAGCGCGCAAGCCCCCGAATTAGAAGTAGCAGAGGCCGTATAAATGGCGGACAGCAAGGAAGCCCAGTTCCAGCAGGACATCATCACCGCCATGGTCGCGCAGGGCTGGCTGACCGGCCCGGCCAGCGGTTACGACCGGGCCACGGCCCTCTATACCGAGGACTTTCTCGGATATTTCAAGGACGCCTGGCCGGAGCGCTGGGACAAGTTCGCCAAGGCCAACCCTAACAAGCCGGAAGACGTGCTGGTGCAAAAACTGGTGCGCGAGTTGGAGCACGACGGCACCCTGGATGTGCTGCGCCATGGCTTCAAACTGCCGGGGGTGAAGGTCGAGGTGTGCAGCTTCAAGCCCGACCACGGCATGAACCCGGACACCCTCAAGCGCTACCAGTGTAATCGTCTGCGCGTGGTGCCTGAGGTGTCTTACTCGCCGCATTACCGTGAGGGGGAGTACAACCCGCGCCTCGATCTGGTGCTGTTCGTCAACGGCATCCCAGTCGCCACACTGGAGCTGAAAAGCGAGTTCAAGCAGAGCGTGGAAAACGCCAAGCGCCAGTACCGCTACGACCGCCCGGTGAAAGACCCGCTGACGCGCAAGCCTGAGCCGCTGCTGACCTTCAAATGCGGAGCGCTGGTGCACTTTGCCGTCAGCCAGGATGAAGTGGCGATGACCACCCAGCTGGCCGGTAAGGAGACCTTCTTCCTGCCGTTCAACCTGGGCAGCCTCGACGGCGGTGCCGGCAACCCGCCTGCACCGGATGACAGCCAGTACGCCACCGGCTACCTGTGGCAGCGCCTGTTCCAGCCGGATGCCTGGCTCAAGGTGCTGGGCCGTTTCCTGCACCTGCAGAAGAGCGTGAAGGAAGATGCCGATGGCAACCGCGTCACCAAGGAAACCTTGATCTTCCCGCGCTACCACCAGTGGGAAGTGGTCAACAGGCTGATCGAGACCACCCGCATTGAAGGACCGGGCAAGCGTTACCTGATCCAGCACAGCGCAGGCTCGGGCAAGTCCAACTCGATTGCCTGGACGGCGCATCAAATGGCCTCGCTCTACGATGCCGAGGGCCAGCGTCTGTTCAATTCGGTGATCGTGATTACCGACCGCACCGTGCTGGACAAGCAGCTGCAGGACACCATCTACCAGTTCGAGCACGCCCAGGGCGTTGTCAAATGCATCACCCGCGATATCGGTAGCCAGAGCAAGTCCGAGCAACTGGCCGAGGCGCTGGCCGAGCAGACGCGCATCATCATCGTCACCATCCAGACCTTTCCGGCGCTGTTCGATGCGTTGGGCAAGTATCCCAAGCTGGCCAGCGGGCGCTATGCGGTGATCGCCGACGAGGCGCACTCCTCGCAGACGGGCTCATCGGCCAGCAAGCTCAAGCAGATTCTCGGCAGCGATGCGCCGGACGCCGAAGAGATCAGCGCCGAAGAGCTGCTGGATGCCGCCGTGGCCGCCCGCGCGCCCAACGAGCGCATCAGCTACTACGCCTTTACCGCCACGCCCAAGGCCAAGACCCTGGAGCTGTTCGGTCGCCCGGCCAACCCGGCGTTGCCAGCGAGCGCCGACAACAAGCCCGAGGCGTTCCACCTGTACTCCATGCGGCAGGCCATCGAGGAAGGCTTCATCCTCGATGTGCTGCAGAACTACACCACCTACAGCACCGCCTGGAAGATCGCCCACCCGGACGGCGACGACGAGGAAGTGGACTCGAAGAAGGCGCGAATGAAGCTGGCGCGCTGGGTGCGCCTGCATCCGTACAACATCAGCCAGAAGGTGGAGGTGATCGTCGAACACTTCCGCGCCAACATCCGCCACCTGCTGGGCGGCCAGGCCAAGGCCATGGTGGTCACCAGCAGCCGGCAGGAGGCGGTGCGTTATCAGTTGGCGGTGCAGGCCTATGTGAAGCAGATGGGCTACGGCGACGTGCATCCGCTGGTGGCCTTCTCGGGCAGTGTGCTGCCGGACGGGGTGATCCCCGAAGAGGTGACGGAAAGCAGCAGCCTGCTCAACCCCGGCCTGAACGGGCGTGACCTGGCGGAAGCCTTCGACACCCAGGACTTCAACGTGATGATCGCGGCCAACAAGTACCAGACCGGCTTCGATCAGCCCAAGCTGTGCGCCATGTACGTGGACAAGAAGCTGCAGGGCGTGGACTGTGTGCAAACCCTGTCGCGCCTGAACCGCACGTTCGGCGACAGCAAGCCGACCTTCATCCTCGACTTCTTCAACGACGCCCAGGACATTCTCGACGCCTTCCTGCCGTACTACACCAAGGCCGAGTTGACCGACGTGACCGACCCGCAGCTTATCTATGACCTGCAGAAGAAGCTGGATGCCGAGGGTATTTACCACTGGGAGGAAGTGACCGCGTTTGCGCTGGCTTTTTTCGACCCCAAGGCCGCTGCCAGCAAGCTCAGCTACTACTGCGCGCCGGCCAAGGAGCGCTTCTCCAAACGCTACAAGCTGGCCCAGGAGTCACGCCAGCACGCGCTGGAGTTCAAGCGTACCGCCGAGCAGAACGGCGACAGCGCCGGCCTGAAAAAGGCCGAGGCAGCAGTGAAGGAAGCCGGCGAGCAGGTGGATCAGCTCGACCTGTTCAAGAAGAACCTGCAGAGCTTCGTGCGCCTGTATGAGTTCCTCTCGCAGATCATTCCCTATGAGGATCGCGAGCTGGAGCAACTGTGCGTGTTCGCCCGAAACCTCTACCCGATGCTGCGCGTGGATCGCCTGGAACAAGACGATGTGGATGTAGGCGAACTGCAACTGACTCACTACCGCCTGAGCAAGCAAGCCGAACACAGGCTGCGCCTGAGTGAGGAGCAAGGCGACTACGGCCTTGAGCCGGCCACGGGACTGGGCAGCGGCAAACCCCATGACCCGGAGAAGAAACGGCTGTCGGAAATCATCGAGGCGCTGAACGATATCTTCGGCGCTGAGGTGAGTGATGAGGATCAACTGCAGTTCCTCACCGGCATCGCCAATCGCATCAGCCGGCAGGAGGATGTGATGGCGCAGGTGAACAACCACTCGGTCGAACAGGTGATGCATGGCCTGTTCCCCAAGAGGGTGCTGGACACCGTGCTGGACGCCATGACCGACCACGAGAAACTCTCGCTGGAAGTGCTGGATAACGAGACCAAGAGCCGGGCGTTTGCGTTGGTGATTTTGAAGATGCTGACCCAGCAGGCTGGGCTGGATCAGAGCGGCGAGCGCCGCATCTAAACGGCCAACCAGGTTAGGGAGTGACGATGGCAATTCCGGATTTTCAAAGCGTAATGCGGCCTGTGCTCACCACCGTTCAGAACGGTGAGCCATTGCCACTCAATGAGTTGCGCGAGCGCGTGGCCGATCAGTTTCAGCTGACCGAGGACGAGCGTAAGGAACGCCTTCCCTCCGGCCATCAGACGGTGATTAACAACCGTGTTGGCTGGGCGCGTACCTACCTGAACAAGGCCGGGCTGCTGTGCATTCCGGCTAAGGGCATGGTGCAGATCACTCCGCGCGGCCGTGACGCTTTGGTCAGTGGCCCCGAGCGCATCACCGTGAGTTGGTTGAAGCAGTTCCCCGAGTTTGCCGACTTCCACACGGCCAAGCCGCAAGCGGTTGATGCGCCGGTAATGGTTGAGCTGGATGCCGCCGAAACGACACCAGATGAGCAACTGGCAGAGGCGCATCAGGCGCTGGTGCAGTCGCTGGCTGATGAGCTGTTGGCGCAGGTACGGGCGGCGACACCGAGCTTCTTCGAACAACTGGTGGTCGATCTGATGATCGCCATGGGCTACGGCGGCTCGCGCAAGGAGGCCGGCAAAGCGACCCAGGCCACCAACGACGATGGTATCGACGGCATCATCAAGGAAGACAAGCTCGGCCTCGACGTGATCTACCTGCAGGCGAAGCGCTGGGCCAACACGGTTCATCGCCCGGAGATCGACAAGTTCATCGGCGCACTGACCCGCCAGCGGGCGCGCAAAGGTGTGTTTATCACCACCTCGGAGTTCTCTGCTGGTGCCCGCGAGGCGGCGCTGGGGCTGGATATCAAAGTGGTGCTGATCGACGGTGTAGAGCTTGCGCGCCTGATGGTCGAGAACAACCTGGGGGTGAGCGTCAAGCAGTTGTACGAGGTGAAGCAGCTCGACAGCGATTATTTCGCCGAGGAGTGATGGCTGCTGGCCGATGTTGAACACGACAACATCCTAGCTATTCCTGGCAGGGGTGTTAGCAATTGTTAGCGTCCGTCTGGCCTTTTCGCGTGACGGCGCCGGCTCCAGTATCCGGATTTTGCCGTCAAACAACGTTAGCTGTTTTAGCAGCTTGCTCGCTTTTTCCGCCTGGTAACACTGGCGGCAATCACTGGGCATGTTAGGTATTTTTAACAGCTGGGGCCGCTGCTTGGCAGCAGCCAGCATTTCGGCAAAAGGTGCAACTGAACGTATCACTTCACCGACCGCGCTGTACGCATCCCTAGCTCTTCATCGTCTCCATGATTGCAACGGCAAGGAACTCCCTGAGCGCTGATACATTGCTCTGCAATGTGGTATTAGCCCTCCACACCACTCCTACATCCATGGTCGGAACCTTGTCGGCGATGATTCTTCGAACTATTCGCTGCCCCTCCAGTGACCACGGGCGATAAACCAAATCGGATAGGATCGCTACGCCGCGTCCGGCTGCAACCAAGCTGCGCACAGCTTCAATTGAACGGCTCTGAAATCGGACGTTGGGCTCCAATCCGTACTGTCCCCAATACTTTTTGACGGTAGCCACGTGCTCGTCCATATCCAGCAAGATGTAGTCATGTTGGGCCACGTCGGCTAATCCCACCCTCTCTGCCAGCATGAGGGGATGTTCTGGATGCCCCCAAAGCTGCCGTGAAGATTTAAGCAGTGTTTCGCACGCCACTTGACCTTGCGCCGGCAGGTTTGAGGCCAAGAGAAGGGCAATATCCACTTCACCCTCCAAAACGAGCCGCTCGATATCTTCGCGCTGATGCTCTACCACCACGAGGTCGAGGTCCGGGAACTTCTGCTCGATAGCCGGCAGGAGCGAAGGGAGGACATAGGCCGTGATTGTCTCAGTGACGCCGATACGCACTGTACCGGTGAGATGCACAGGCTCTACGGCAGCGGCAGCAACCGCCTCCTTCACAGCCGCTTCGATGAGTTGGGCGTGCCAAAGAAATCTGACGCCAGCCTCGGTCAAACGCACCCCACTCGAGTGACGAGAGAACAGGGCCGCCCCCACGATCTCTTCGAGTCCCTTGAGCGAAGCGGTCATTGAGGACTGTGTCACGTGACACCGCTGGGCCGCTTTGGATATCTGGCCGGTGTCCGCAATTGCCACAAAATACTGAAGCTGCTTTAGGGTGGGGAGCATCGTTTTTTCCGATATCGCAATACAAAAATAAAGAATTATCTATGCGTGATGATGCTGGCTAGCATCGAGCCATGACAGCACCGTGACAAGCTGCTGAGTGGCCAAGCATGAACGTTATCGAGAAAGAAGGTTATTGCACACTGTGCCGTTCCCGTTGCGGGACCATCAATGTGATTGCCAATGACGCACTCCTAGAGGTTCGCCCCAATCCCTCCCATCCCACAGGGAAAGCGATGTGCCTCAAGGGGAAATCCGCCCCTGAATTGCTCCATAGTGCTGATCGCATTTTGTTCCCCATGCGCAGGACCAATCCCAAGCATCACCCGGACCCGGGTTGGAAAAGAATCTCTTGGGAGGAGGCACTCTCAGAGGTCGCCAACCGTCTCCTGGAGGCTAAGCGCAGGGAGGGCGCCGAATCGGTCGCTTTCGCAGTCACCACACCCAGCGGGACTCCGTTGAGCGACAGCATCGACTGGATTGAGCGCTTCATCCGCTCGTTTGGCAGTCCCAACACGTGTTACGCCACTGAGATCTGTAACTGGCACAAAGATCACGCCCACGCCTTCACCTTCGGCTGTGGAATGCCTACGGCCGACTATCGCCGCGCCGAGCTCATCCTGCTTTGGGGTCATAACCCGACGAATACCTGGCTCGCCCAAGCGGAGGCAATCGGGGCGGGTAGAAGCGCCGGCGCCAAACTGATCGTGGTCGATCCGCGAGAAACACCATTGGCAGGCCAGGCGGATCAGTGGCTACGGGTGTCACCCGGTACGGACGCTTTCCTGGCGATGACTCTTGCCAATGTACTGATTGAATCCAATGCATTTGATCAGGAGTTCGTGCGCCGCTGGACGAATGGGCCATTACTCGTTCGCGCCGACAATGGCCATTTCCTTCGCGGCCGCGATATCGGGCTGCTCGATGAAGATGCGTTTGTGGCCTGGGACATCGTTTCGGAAACGGTGGCGCAATCGCACACACTGACTAGCGGAGCGCTTGATCATGTGGCGTTGCGCGGAACATTCCAGGTACCCATCACAGGACAGGGCACTTCAACTTCAGTGACCTGCCGGCCTGCCTTTGAGCTGTATGCAAGTGAGTGCGCGCGCTATACGGTCGAGCACGCCTCCGTCATCACTCAAATTCCAGAAGCACACATTCGGAACGCGGCGCGCCTTTTAGCCTCGGCGAAACGGGTGGCCTTTCACGCATGGTCAGGTGTAGGCCAGCATGACAATGCGACCCAAACCGACCGCGCCATGGCGTGCCTCTATGCCTTGACCGGCAGCTTCGACAAGAACGGTGGCAACCGGGTGTACCAAAAGCCACCGAACAACCCTGTTGCTTCGTTTGACCTCATCTCGGACGAGCAACGGCAGAAGGCCCTGGGTTTAGCCGACCGACCGCTGGGTCCCCCGTCTCAGGGCTGGATTACGGCGCGTGATCTCTATAAGGCCATCCTCAGCAAGCAGCCATACACTGTTCGCACGCTAATGGCTTTTGGTACCAACTTGCTGTTGTCCCAGCCGGATGTTGCCCGCGGTGCAGATGCTCTATGCGCACTCGACTTCTATGTGCACTGCGATCTTTTCGAGTCGCCCAGTGCCCGTTATGCGGACATCTTGCTTCCGGTTAACACGCCTTGGGAGCGGGAAGGGCTGCGTATCGGTTTCGAGATCTCGGCGGAGGCGGAGCAACTCGTTCAACTTCGCCAGCGCATGGTTTCTCCGCGCGGTGAGTCGCGGTCGGACAACGAAATAGTCTTTGATCTTGCTGTCAGGCTGGGAAAAGGCGACCAGTTCTTCGGCGGCAGCCTGGAGGCGGGATGGAACCATATGCTCAGTCCTGCCGGCCTGAGCGTGGAGATGCTGCGAAGCCACCCGGAAGGGATCAGGATTCCAGTTGTCGACGTCGAGATGAAATACGCTGCACGCCCAAGGCACAGTGCATTCAATACGCCTACGGGCCTTGTCGAGCTGTATTCAGAACGCCTGTTGCGCCATGGCTATGCCCCTTTGCCATTCTTCAAGTCGTCCCAAAACGAGGACAGCGCGGAGACCGGCCGCTCGTTCCCTCTCGTCCTGACGTCGGTCAAAAACGGCTACTTCTGCCATAGCCAGCATCGCAGCCTTGCCTCCGTAAGACGCAAAGCGATGCGACCAGAGCTGGAGTTGTCGTCGGAGTTGGCCGCTGCACGCGGAATCAAGCAGGGCGACCCCGTCAGAGTCACAACTGCAGTCGGTCATGCTCTGTTCATCGCACGTGTAACCGAAGGGTTGCATCCAGGGGTTGTAGTCGGTGAGTACGGGTGGTGGCAGCGGTGTGATGCGCTCGGCCAAGCCGAACTTGAGGCCTGGGGCAATTCCAACAGCAACTTTAATGGCCTGATCGCTACCGACAGTATTGACCCAATAAGTGGATCCTCGCCGTTACGCGCGTACCGCTGCGACATCCAGCGGGATGAAGGCTTCGACATTCAGCAGCGGCGTTGGGAAGGATTTCGCGATTTTCGCATCGCCAAACTGGTGAAAGAGGCCTGCGACGTCACTTCGGTATACATGGAGCCGGTCGATGGAGGCGGCCTGCCGGATTTCCTGCCAGGTCAGCACGCCACCATCAAGTTGCAGATCGGCGAGGAGGAGGTGGTGCGCTCCTACTCAATGACCGGTTCCGCGTTTGTGGCCAATCGCAAGGGCTACTCGATATCGGTTCGGCGCGCTACGGGTCTCACCTCCAGCGGCGAGCAGGTGTTCGGCCACGTATCCACGTACATCAACCAGGTACTGGCTGTGGGCGACGTCGTCTCGCTGCGCGCCCCGTCGGGTACGTTCGTCATGCCCATTGCCACGCCGCGCCCTTTGGTCCTACTCGCGGGTGGCATTGGCATCACACCGTTCATCAGCCTGCTTGAGACGCTTGTAGGTAATGCGGCGCCCCCCAAAACGCTCCTGCTCTACGCGAATCAGCATGGCGGTGCTCATGCATTCAAAGCTCGAATCAAGGAACTCAAGCAGAGCATTGCGGGCCTGGACGTCATCAATTTCTACGACCGTCCCCGGGAAGAAGACCAGCCGGGTGTGGACTATGAGGTGGCTGGCCGCGTCAGCGTCGACTGTATTCCAGCAGCGCTGCTGAAGCGTCGCCCGCTCTTCTATATGTGCGGGCCAGCTCCAATGATGGACGCATTTACCAATGCACTCATCAGTATTGGTGTTCTTCGCTTCGACATCATCAAGGAAATATTTCGCTCCCCGTCAACAGCCACGGTGGAACCCGGTCAGGCATTTCGCGTGTCGTTTGACAAGTCGGGTATCTCCCACACGTGGAAATCTGCAGATGGACCACTCCTCAGTTTCGCCGAAAAGCTGGGGGTGCAACTGCCCAGCGGATGCCGAGTGGGCCAATGCGAAAGTTGTTCGGTGCGTGTTGTGTCAGGTGTCGCTCGGCATCTGCACGGCGAAGAGCCCGATGACCCCACAACATGCCTGGCCTGCCAGGCCGTTCCCACCAGCGACATAGTCCTGGACGCCTGACGCAGGCGCTACCATCACTTGGAAGAAGCAATCATGCTGATACTCGACGCCCCAACCACTCGTTCTCTCCTCCCCTTCGAGCAACTCGTCCCCACCTTGAGAAGCGCGTTCAACAAAGGGTGTGAAGTGCCACTGCGGCACAACCACGGCATTGCCGTCGATGGTTCGGAGGCCGGCACGCTGCTGCTGATGCCCGCGTGGCAGGTCGGCTCCTACCTTGGCATTAAAACGGTGACCGTATTTCCGGGTAACGCCAAGCTCAAGCTCCCCGGCTTGCACTCCACCTACATGCTCCACGACGCCACCACGGGTAAGCCGCTGGCGCTGATCGATGGCAATGAAATCACTTCGCGGCGAACCGCCGCGGCCTCCGCACTGGCCGCCTCCTACCTGAGCCGGCAGGACTCCTTTTCCTTGCTGGTGCTGGGGGCCGGACGAGTCGCCAGTCTACTGCCCTATGCCTATCGCAGCGTGCGCCCGATCGAGCATGTAGCGGTTTGGGACATCGACCAAGGGCAGGCGGAACGCCTGGTGGAACAGCTGAACGCCGATGGGTTTCACGCAACGCGCGTCCAGCACCTGGAAACCAGCTGCAAAGCGGCTGACATCGTCAGCGCAGCGACACTTTCCAGCGTTCCGCTCGTGCGCCGTGAATTCCTCCTGCCAGGCACTCACCTCGATCTGATAGGCGGTTTCACGCCGGCGATGCGCGAAGCCGATGACGGCTGCTTCGACGGAACCTCCGTGTTCGTAGACACAAGCGAAGCGCTAATGAAAGCAGGGGATCTGTTGCATCCAATTAGCGCCGGTGTCTTGAAGGCAGAGGATATCCGCGCCGATCTCTCGGGGCTTTGCCGTGACAGCCATCCAGGCCGCGAAAACAGCAGGGAAATCACGGTTTTCAAGGCTGTCGGTAGCGCACTGGAGGACCTGGCAGCGGCCGTAATGGCCTACGAAGAGTACCACCCCCGCGGTTGATAACAGCACTGAAACGCACTTGAGCTCCAGGCATTAGAACAAGTACAGGAGACCGCCATGAAAGATGCATCGATCACAATGAACACACTTCCCATGTTCGCCAAGATAACCGCCTTCAGCGTCAACTTAGTTCAACGCTACCTGCCTTCGCCTTTCGTCTTCGCCATGCTGCTGACACTATCCGTGCTGATATTCGGCATGCTCGGTACCGGTCAGAGCCTGCCGCAGATGGCCCAGCACTGGGGCAGCGGCTTCTGGAACCTGCTCACCTTCTCCATGCAGATGGCCCTGATACTGGTCACCGGCCACGCCCTGGCCAACGCGCCGGCAGTCAACCGCCTGCTCGACCGCCTGGCACGGATTCCCAACTCCCCGGGCCAGGCGGTCATCTTCGTCACCCTGGTGGCGATGGCGGGCTCCTGGATCAACTGGGGCGTCGGCCTGGTGGGGGGGGCGGTGTTCGCCCGCGCCCTAGCACGTCAGGTGAAAGGCGTGCACTACCCGTTGCTGGTGGCCTCGGCCTATTCCGGCTTCCTGATCTGGCACGGCGGCCTGTCCGGCTCGATCCCGCTGTCGCTGGCCACCGGCGGCGCCGACCTGGAACGCATCAGCGGTGGCGTGCTGAGCTCGGCCATAGGCGTGGAACACACCCTATTCACCACGCTGAACCTGACTATCATCGCCCTGCTAGTGATCGGCGTGCCGCTGCTCAACCGCGCCATGCTGCCGGCCACGGCCACTGTGGCGTCCCCCGAGCTGCTGCGCGACCCGCCGCGCGAGCCGATTCCGCGCACGACCCTGGCCCAGCGCGTGGACGACAGCCGACTACTCGGCCTGGTCGTAGTGCTGCTGGCGGCGACCTACTTCGTCTACCACTTCGCCACCAACGGTTTCGGCCTGACCCTGAACCTGGTCATCGGCCTGTTCCTGTTCGCCGGCCTGCTGCTGCACGGATCGCCGGAGCGCTACAGCCGGGCCATCCAAGAAAGCGTGGGCGGCATCAGCGGGATCATCATCCAGTTCCCTTTCTACGCAGGGATCATGGGCATGATGGCCGGCGCCAATGCCGAAGGCGTGACTCTCGGCAAGCAGGTGTCCGACCTGTTCATCGCCTGGTCGTCGGCGGAAAACTTCCCAGTACTCACCTTCCTCAGCGCCGCCGTGCTGAATATCTTCACCCCCTCCGGCGGCGGCCAGTGGGCCGTGCAGGGACCGATCATGCTGCCCGCCGGCGAAGTGCTGGGGGTGGCGCCGGAAATCACCGCCATGGCTATCGCCTGGGGCGATGCCTGGACCAATATGATCCAGCCCTTCTGGGCGCTTCCGCTGCTAGCACTCGCCGGCCTGGGCGCCCGCGACATCATGGGCTACTGCCTGATCGTGCTGGCCTATTCGGGGCTGGTCATCACCGGCTGCTTCTACTTCCTGACCTGACGAGAGTCCCGGCTCGCTGACGACAAAGGCGCGCCTCATCTCTCCGTAGTTCAGCTTACTTGTGCGGTGTCTTCGATGGCGCCGCACAGGCTGGCCGGCCACAAACAGCCTCAAAGCTTCGTCGGTGAATTTGATCCGGCCTTAATCCGTTTTGAACAGGAAGGCGTCGAGTGTTAACTCGCAATTTGCTAGATAAATTCGGTCGGCGTGTAGACTACTTGCGAATTTCAGTTACGGACAGGTGCGACTTTCGCTGCGTATATTGCATGGCGGAAAAAATGGACTTTCTTCCTCGCCCCAGCGTGCTAGGCCTTGATGAAATTTACCTCCTGGCCGAGAGGTTCATTGCATTGGGAGTGATGAAGATTCGTCTGACGGGAGGCGAACCTCTCATCCGTCCTGGAATTCTCGGACTATGCGAGCGAGTCGCCAGTCTGCCGGGTTTGGATGAGCTTTGCATTGAATCGCCCCTAGTTTCGTAGACACCTCCAAGCCTCATAATGAGGCCCGTTAGGAGGTGCCATGAGCAACCAGCGTTACCCCGAAGAATTCAAGATCGAAGCGGTCAAGCACATCACCGAGCGCGG
>JAESGS010000092.1_pt1 | contig 154968 bp, 187 predicted proteins | sample 9269761 | NCBI WGS metagenome assembly JAESGS01 (sample SAMN15741799, study PRJNA653493) | algae metagenome | isolation source: Cyanosarcina radialis HA8281-LM2 and co-occurring heterotrophs from damp... | place: USA: Makauwahi cave, Hawaii | collected 2011-01-06 | reverse complement strand
CCGCTGGGCGATGCGCAGTTCGCGCTCGCGCCGCGATCGCGGGCGGTGGTTCGGAATGTGCTCTCCGTCGCTGGTGGTGACCAAATGCTCGATGCCCACGTCAAGGCCGATGGCCGCATCAGGATTCGCGTGAGCCTCCGCGACTGGAACATCGACCTGCATGGCAATGAACCAGTGACGCCCCGTCTTCGTGAACGTGCAGGATCTGATCGAAGCTCCGTCGGGAACCTGCCGATGCAGTCGAACCTTCAGGCCTCCCATCAATCCTGCCAACAGCAGCTTCCCCGCCTTAAGCCGGATGCCGCTCCATTCGACGAAGCCAAAGCTGCGCCACCTGGATCTGGACTTGAATCTTGGGAATCCCGGCTTGTCCCCACGCTTGACGCGAGAGAAGAAGCCCTTGAATGCGTCATCGACGCGGGCGATCGACCACCGGGACATCGCTACGGGCAACGCAGCGTAACTCTCATCGAAGGACCGGATCTGCGTCAGGGACTTGTTCTGGTCGAGCTTGGTGATCGACAAGCCGATCTTGCGCCATGCCTCGCAGCGCTCCAGGAGCGCCGCGTTGTAGAGCTGCCGCTGCAGCTCGCACATCCGTTCAAGCGCAGCGTACTGCGCTTTCATCGGGGCCAGCTTGTAGCGGAAGGTGAGGATCATGAGGCTCGCGAGGGATTTTCTATGCTGATCTGAACACGAGCGAACGTCGTTGTCAACATTACGTCAAAATCGCCATTCCACACGACAATCCGTATAGCCAGAGATGATCGTTCTGCACGCAGAAATGATCGAGAGTTTCGGACGGAATCCGGACCTTTCGGACCAGGGGGCCTAGCCCGGGCGGTAAGCGCCAACTACCCTCAGAATAGGGTCGGCGTGGCCGAGTCACGACGGCCTCTTTCTCTCCGCGCCTCAATCTGCGCGATCTTGGCCAGCTCCCGCTCCTCGACCTGCTTGTTGCCTGTGGTCCTCGCGTGATTGAGGCGCAGGTTGCTTGTATGGAGTGCCGGGCCAAGTCGATCTGTCTGGATGGCCCCGGCCTTGACCGCGAGCGACCTCTTGGACAAGGCGATGTCGAAGTGCACCCAGCTCGCGTCCCGGTACTTTTCCAATGACAGCGTCGGGTGCCCCTGTATCCACTTGCGACCCACGCCGATCTTGTCGACCATCGCCAGAAGCTCATCATCCGTATCGGCCCAAAGGTGGCACATGATCATGTTTCCAAATGGTTCTTGCATGTCATCGACGTAGCAGGGCATCGGCAAGCCTTCCCAAAGCGATCAAGTGGTGTGCGACCCGAGAATGGTTGATCCTCGTCGGGTCGCTGTCTATTTAGACGACAATGACCCCCCGTGTTGCAAGGACTCATTGCCGCACAGCGGATCGGCCTTGTGGTTCTCGAGCAGGGTGGCAAAAGTACGGAAACGCATGCTTGCACTGAAGGAGACGAAAAATGCTGGAGACGGTTGAAGCCCAGATGAAGCTGGACGAGCGCACCGCGCTTCTGCTCAAGCTGGTCGCGAGTGAGTACGTCAGGCGCGGGGGTCCCGTATGGGAATGCGCGCAGGAGTGGGACGAGGCCTTCACGCCGGAGGAGTTGAACAGGCTGGCAGACAGTATCGATGAGACCGTGGCGAGTATCCTCCCCGGAACTCCCGCTCCCTGAAGCCGCGCAAAAATCCCCTTGGGGGCCGACAGGATCGGCCCCCATTTCATTTCAACGAATCCATGTTTTCGGACAGTTCGAAGGATTCGATTGTTTTGCCCGTGCGGAATTGATATTCCTTCGATGATAAACGCGGAGGCGAGTGAGCACATGCACGGAAACGATCAGGAAAGCGGATGCGGAGACGTGTCCCGTCCGGCGGGAGGCCGTCGGCCCGGCGTTGGCGCACTGTTCGACGTGTCCTGGCCACACGAGGCACCCTGGACAAGCGACGAACTCATTCCGATCGAGGTCTTCTATGAGTTTGATGGTCCGCAGCTTTTCTCGGTCGCAGCCGGACCCTTCACGATCCTGATGCTGAAGATCGACGAGCTCGAGCGGACGGACCTCTACACTGCCAGCCTGGTCGATGAACGCATGCTGGCCGCCCTTGGGGAATGCCGCCTCTCCGTCTTCGGGGCGGTCGCGTACGATATGCGGTTCGTGATCGAGATGGACGGGATGGTGCCGGTCAGGGTATGGAAGATCGGCGTCGAAAACCTTCCCGCCCGAAAATTTTCGAAGCGCGGGTGCGCCTGCGCTCCGGGTTACCCCGAGGTTCCGGATGTGCTGCCGGGTTATCCAATCCCGGACTGGGCCCGCCGCCGGGTGCGCCATCTAGTGCGCGGATCAAGCTACGACGTTTTTTCCGAGGCGGCGAAGGTGCAGGCCTCGGCGCCGATCCATGAGGGAGACGTCGTCTCTGTCTACGTGGCGGAGGACGACACCGTATGGGTCAGGCCCGTCAACGAATTCAACGACGGGCGCTTCGAGGACGTGAAGTAGACTTTAGCCAGCCTTTGACCAATTCTTTGCCAGCACTTGGAATATGCCGATCGGGACTGGACGGGAGACGGGGAATGGCGGAGAAATTGGTTTCGAGGTTCATGCGGGCGCTGGGTGCCGATGTCATCCGGCAAAACCCCGCAATAGAGGATGTGTTGGCCTCGACGATGGTGGAGAAGCTGAGCCTCCGCCTGCTTCCGGTGATGCGCAGGAGAGATGTCGACGGCTTCATGCAAATCGTCAGGAAGGGTGTGGACGAACCTGGTTTCGACAAGGCCTTTGATGTGGTGCTTGAGTCTGCCGTCGCGAACGGCTGGGCGACGAGGAGCGAATGCGGCATGCTTCGCGGCGTTGCCAGAAACGCTTCGGCGGAGGAGATCATCGAGCACACCAGGGGCAAGGACGAGTATTTCGTCATGTTCGCTGTTCCGGTGCAGGGAGAAGCAGGGACGCTCGACGCTGCGTTCGACAGCGGCCGCGGCGGAAGGCTGATCGCAGATGCCCTGAAGAAATCAGGCTTCATCGACAATGGTGCCGAAGTGATGTTCCTTCCTGCCGCCATCGATCCGACGGATCTGGCCGAGGCCGGGCCTGGTGCCCTGCGATACGCGGCGGCCTCGATCGGGGTGGCCATGCTGTCAGGGTATCCAGATGCTGCGAGTTGGAAGTCCGCCCGCACCTTCGCAAGGCGTGTGGCGGGCGATCGTGAAGAGCGGATCTGGGATGATCCTGAACTGGGAAGCGAGGTCCGTTTCGCGATCGGCGGATACTACCGCAAATGGCATTCGGACGAGATGGAAGCTGATGCTCTTCTAATGTCGGCGGGAAAATATGACGGAGTTCCAGCAGATCTCGCCCGCCAGCGCGACAGGCATCTGGCCGTCCGGCGCCGCGACTTCATGAGCCAGGTTGAACAGACTGCGGAGTTCAGGGTCGGCGCGCCGGCCCTCGCGCCGCGGGCATGTTCGCAGCTCGCGTACATGAACATAGCAACCAGTCTTCTGAACAGCGCGGGCTACCAGGGGCTTGTCCCGGAGGGAGCCACCCGCATTGAGCCGGAAGATCTGGTCTACTTCGTGCGTGATGAGAAGATCGTGGTTCTCGCCAAGTTCGGCGACAAGGTGGCAAACTCCGACCCGTTGCCCTATTCCATGGTGTCGAATGACATCCAGCATTTCCGCTCGCTTTTGAAGGCGATCCATCCTGCAGCGCGGCCCATGGAAGATTCGGTAGACCCCGAACCGACCATCGGACCGCGCGCAGCTCGGCGTTGATCAGGCCGGACGGCCGGCCAGCCCTACCTCGTAGAGGTGGTCGTCCAGTTGGGCCCAGTCATCGAAGTAGATGTACTGCTTGTCCTGATCCTCCCTGGGCATAGGGATGTCCCTGAAGCGCGCGATGATTTCGGGAATTGTCGTGTAGTTGACCCCGACAGCATCGCCATTGGAGATCTCGCGCTGGACGCACCAGTGTTGTGAAAGCGGATGATGACTGACCCCGAATTCCGACGATACCAGCCAGTAGGTGTCGCTTTCTTCGTCGTGGAGCTGGAACGCGGTGCAGCCGCCGCCCGTCTGCGTCAGTTCGAAACCCTGCTCGAACATCGTCTCGAGACCCGGAATGCTTCTCGTCACCGAGTCGAACTTCCTCCACGACCGTTTACCTCCATGGCCGACCCAGTGAAGGTCACTCCATTTGTCGAAGTCGCGCTCGATGGGGTCCCCGTCGACATCGAACGACGGGGTCGGGATGCGACCATGTTCGGACAGCACGACCTCGATGGGAAGCGGTTCGTGGACAACCACCCTCGCCTCGCCGCCCTCGCCCTGCATGAAGCGGCCAATGAACCAGATATGGCTCTCCGGAGATGCCAGGTCGAACGCCAGGCCGGATGTCGTTGACGCGAGCCAGAAGCTGCCGTCCGCATCGTCCTTGCGGTAGTAGTCCTGCGCTTCGAATTCCTTCGTGATCCTGAAGCCATGTCTTGCCGCGATCTCCGCGTGCCGGTCGGTGAAGTCGATAGAATTATCCTTAGATTGTTCCGACATGTCGCTGAAATACCTCGTGTTATTTGTACAGCCTTACACGCTGCGAGTATCTGCCATGGGATTGCATGTTACTAACCTGCAGCGTGAAGCTTTGAACCTTTCGCCGCTGGGAGCCATGCTTCGGCGAGAGGAGAAGTCCATGAAAGATCTTGCTGGCAATGTATACGACCTCATGATCGAAGTGCGCCCCTACGTGGAAGCCCGCATCGAAGAGTGGATGGATCGGAACCCGGGATTTGAACGGCCTAACGAAGACGCGCCCCTGACGACGGGGTTCTGTCGGGGCGTGGCGGCGGGTGTCGCAGAAATCCTGCGCGCTTCGTTTCCCGACTGCTTCTGGCGCGTCGCGGGTGGCTTTGGCGCGGAGTACTACACCAATACGCCGCCAAACCTTGCGGAGTTCGTGGACGCGGATTGCTTTCCGGGCGGCATGGTCGATCAGTCGGGCGAATGGCATGGGCACTTCTGGGTCACCGGCGGTGATCCGGACAACGACGAGAGTTTAATCATCGACCTTTCGGCCGATCAGTTCGGCCACGAGGATGTCGTCGTCACGACGATCGAGGATCCGCGGTATCGCGAGAACTCGCTCCTGGGGGCGGATGAGATGATCCGTCCATCCGAGAAGGCATGGGGAATGCAACTGTTTGCCATGTGGTCGATCGGACGTGATGCGCAGGTTCCGGGCTCCCGCGCGGCGTAGAGGCTCAGGCTGCGGCGCGCATCTCGCCGCGGACATCCCTCGGAGCGATCAGGCCGGACGCAGCGCGAAGCCACCCCGGCGACAGATCCAGTCCGAGAAGGCGGTGGCGCTCGAAGTGTCCCGGCATGTCGAGATGGGCGGCCGCTTCTGCCACGAAGCCGAAGCGCGCGTAGTAGCTGGGATCGCCGACCAGCACGATCGCTCCATGTCCGAGAATGCGAGCGCGCGATATCGCCTCGACCATGAGGGCGGAGCCAATTCCCCTGCCAGACCATTCTGGCGCGACGGCGAGTGGGCCGAGGAGCAATGCGTCGATCTCTCCTGCGCGGACATCCCAGAGTCGGACCGTGCCGACCACGCCTTCGGCAACACCCCTTGCGACGAGTGCGAGGAAATCGGATGGCGTGCGCCCTCTTCTGAGGTTCTCAGACGACTTGAGGAAGCGTTCGTAACCCATTGCCTGGTCGAGAAGAAACTCCCTTTCGTCTAGGTCTCCGGGGCTTTCGGAATCGATGCGCCATTCAGTGTCGAAGGCGTGTAGCGGCAATGCGTCGGTCACGTCGCTCCTCCTCGATGTGGTGTAGTGGTCAGGCTATACGGAAGCGCCGGGTCGGTCGCAGGGCCGTGATCGGGTGATCGTCCAGCTCGCGGCCCATTGCCCGTTCCATGCAGTCCCCACATCCGCAGGCGATCATCTCGTCGGAGGATGCTGTGTCCGGTATCGGGCATGGCAGGGGTGGCGGAGCGTTTCGCCGTGCCTCCCTTCCTGCTTCGACATGGGCGAGGAACTCGGTGATGTTCATGTTTTCCTCCCTCAGATCACATAGGCACGCAAAGGCTCGAAGCCGTTGAATGCGACCGCCGAATAGGTGGTGGTGTAGGCACCGGTCCCTTCGATCAGGATCTCGTCGCCCACGGCGAGTGAGACGGGGAGATCGTATGGCGTGCGCTCGTAGAGTACGTCGGCGCTGTCGCACGTCGGGCCTGCGACGATGCACGGAGCCCTCTCGCCGCCGTCCCGTTCCGTCACGAGTGAGTAGCGGATTGCCTCGTCCATCGTCTCAGCGAGGCCGCCGAACTTGCCGACGTCGAGGAAGACCCAGCGCTTGTCGTCATCGTCGGACTTCTTCGACACGAGAACGACCTCGGTCTTCAGAACGCCGGCGTTTCCGACCATGCCCCTGCCCGGCTCGATGATCGTCTTTGGGATGTCGTTGCCGAAATGATGCCGGAGCGCTTCTACGATCGAGCGGCCGTATGACTGCGCGGTCGGCACGTCGCGGAGATAGCGGGTCGGAAAGCCGCCGCCCATGTTCACCAGCGCCAGGCGGATGCCCTGCTGCAGGAGCTTGTCGAAGACGCGCTTCGCATCGGCAAGGGCGCGGTCCCACGCCGTCAGGTCGGTCTGCTGGGAGCCGACATGGAAGGAGACCCCATGCGAGACGAGGCCGAGCTGGTGCGCGTAGACGAGAACGTCTACGGCCATCTGCGGGACGCAGCCGAACTTGCGCGAGAGCGGCCACTCCGCACCCTCACCGTCCGTCAAGATGCGGCAGAAAACCATCGATCCAGGAGCGGCGCGGGCGACCTTGTCCGCTTCCTCGTGGCAGTCGATCGCGAAGAGCCGGATGCCTAGGGCGAAGGCGCGTGCGATGTCGCGCTCCTTCTTGATGGTGTTGCCGTAGGAGATGCGCGCCGGATCGGCACCGGCCTCGAGCGCCATGGAAATCTCCTGGACGGAGGCGCAGTCGAAGCTCGATCCGAGCGATGCCAGCAGCGACAGGATCTCCGGCGCGGGATTGGCCTTCACGGCGTAGTAGATCGAGGAATCCGGGAGCGCCGCTTCGAAGGCGCGGTAGTTCTGTTGCACCACGTCGAGGTCAACGACGAGGCATGGCGAAGCCGGGGCGGCGGAAGCGAGGAATTCGCGGATGCGTGCGGTCATGTCCGTACTCCAAAGGTCAGATGCAGCCGGAGCGCCTTTGACCTGCGGATCCGGATGGAGGGAACGCGCGGGCCGCCGGAGCGCCGATACTCGATGGATGCGATCCCGCATCCGATGAAGGGCCTTTGATTGGTTGGACGCGCCAGCCGCACATCGGGCAATGAAGGTGTGCCTCTTCAGTAACGTCCGCTTCTGGAAGGCGGACTGAGACCAGAAAGGCCCGCACCGTCGTTGCTTCAGGTGTCCTCGCGTCTTCCGGTTGGCCGGAACAGCGACTGGAGGGGTTAGTTCCAGGTACCTTGCCGATGACCTCACCATGTCGAGGGTCGGCGGACACCCATGGGCACGTGCGACTTTGGGCTGGAATGAAGTTATTGCAGCGGCGTGAAGGATTCAAGTGGACGAATATGGATTCGTGTCGTTGACGATTGCGGCTCGGCGTGGGATTGAGGATCGAATGTTTGAGCCGCCAGCGCGGCCGTGGCGAGCGGAGAGTTAGTGCATGTCAGAGATCACAAGAGCATCCCATGAAAGCCCGGCAGTGCGGGTGCTTGAGGTCGAGGCGGCAGATGCCGGCGGTGGTCTTCATGTGTTCCGTGCCGTGAGCAGGATTCATGACATAAACGAGGATGGCTCCCGGGTCGTCGCCGCCGAAACGGTGCGTCAGGGCGTCGTTGATGATAAAAACCTCGCGAAGCTCCTATCTAACCGCGAGTTCACGCCGTTCCAGCCCTACAAGGCACCCCGGGAGGTGGGGCGGCTTACCCCGATGCTGGTCGCCCCCGAAGCTCTTGAGATCGCACGGCGGGAGGGGCATCCGATTCTGCACTCGAAGATCTACGACCGGATCACGAAAGGCGGCCTGCTGCATACGTCCGACAAGGCCAACTTGGCACTGAGGATGACAGACGGCGGAATGGACTTCGAAAACATCATTTTCTATGCCGTGCATGACTACTCGCTGGTGGATGTCCGCGGGAGGCCTGTTCCGAGGGCCATGCAGTTTGACTACATGGCCGGCGGGATTGCCAACGACAGATTTGACCTGGAAAAGGTTGCCGAAGTCCTCGTGGAGCATCCCGAGGTGGAAATCCTCAAAGACCGACGCGGCAGCAATGCGCGGATCAGCGCCATCCCGTATTACAACGCCGACGACGACCGCGACGAGCAGGTGCAGTTTATCTGGCGCCCCAGCGACGAGAGCTGGGACTCGATGCTCGAAAAGCTGGGCTTCGATCCAGAAAAGCCGGAGCACCTGAGGATCAAGCCGGAGATGGTCATCGGCGAGATCGACTTCTTTGGCATCGAGCAGTTTCGTTTGGAGCGGAGTGGTTCCGCTGCAACGTTCAAGTGAGGAGCTGCAGATGATCGATGCCCTGGCCGGGGAATTGACCGTGGAGGTCATGGGGGAAGTGGAGAAGCGTGCTTCATCCGTTGATGCTCAGTTCTTCACCATGGCAGACATCCGGGGGATCATTACGACTGTGATCGGTGACAGGCTCTCCTCGATGAGCCTCGCGGAAAAGCTGGAGGTCATCGCCACAGTTCCCGGCGCGTCCCAAGCTGAGCCGGAGATGCGAACCCTGCGTTTCACGTTCGGGGAATATGCGACTGCGGTCATGGCGAGCACTCTGGAGGATCGTCTCCGTCCTCTCAGGTACGAACTGGCATTCGCACACTACGAAGGGCGGATCCTGCCCATCATGCAGGAGGCCGGAAACCTCGCGTCGGAACTCGTCGAAGGTCCTGCGAGGCGATGCATGAAACCGGAAGCCTTGGAATCCTACCGGGAAGATCTCGGCCGGATATCCGGAGAGACCGCGGCTCCTTCCGAGGATTTCCTGAATTCATTGCTTTGCCGCGCCTGTGACTTCTTCTCGCCGCTCGATAATTGTCTGGAGAGCCCCGAGTGGGGCTTGCCCGTGGGCATCAGCGAGGAGACCGTCGGCCGGTCGGCTGCTGAGATCGGATCATGGTTCAGCATGGTGGCTGACCTGCAGCATCTCAACTTGAGGCGGCCCGTTGACTTCTCGCAGGCGCTTGCCGCGGAAATCGCCACGTTGGAGCCTCCGTTGGCCATTTGATTGGCGGCTTCTCCCTTGCCGCGGCGCGGGCCAGCATAATCCGTCAAGACGGAGAGGCAAATGGAACTGGACACGATCATCTTCGGAGACCCGCACTGCGACTTCCTCGCGGTGGAGGAAGCGGCGAAGGACATAGATCCCGAGCATCCGCCCCTCTGCGTTTTCGTCGGGGACTTCGGCTTTGCCGACCGGGATGATTCGAGCTGGGTGCCCGGCACGAGGCGGGAGATCCTGCCCTTCAGGGAGAGGCGTAAACCGGATGAGATACTGAGGCCATTGACCGATCTCGGGTGCAGGATACTCCACGTCAGGGGCAACCACGACTTCGATGATGCCGACCAGTATGGGGCTGTCATCGGGAGCAAGGCGCTGCGCGGCGGCAACCTTCACTGCAGGGTCATCGAGGTCGAAGGCGTGAGGATCGCGGGCCTCGAAGGCATATTCGGCGGCCCCTGGCTTCCGAAGGACGACCATGTCGTTTCTCCGACCCGCGAGCACTGGCTCGCAAACAACCGCTCATACCGGAATGGAAATCGTTGGAGGCACTCTCTCGAGAAGCAGTGGGGGATACCGGAAGGGCTGCAGGTCGGCCACCGGAAATACATCTTTCCCGAGGATGCCGACCGCCTCCGCGCTATGGAGGCGGACGTGCTCGTCACCCACGAGGCTCCGTTGTCTTCGGGATGCGCCGCGGGCTTCCAGGTTATCAACGACATCGCCTCAGACATGGGGGTGAAGGCGGTCATCCATGGCCACACGCACGAAGGATACGAGGCGGAGACCTCCGAAGGCATCATGGTCCACAGCATCCATATTCGTTCATGGGTGCGCCTGGACCTCGCCCAGTACAGGAACGGCCGGACGCTTGCGGCCTGCGCCTGAAGGATTCAATCTCGCAACAAATGTTGACAATAATGGAGAGAGTTGATATTCACTTGCTATCAACTGAGGGTCCGTCAATGGAACACGTTTCGATAGCCAACGCTGCGGTCATCGTCCGCTATCCCGATGATCTCGACATCACGACCTACGACGACGGCCGCTGGCACTACGCGGCATCGTATCCCGACGAGATTGGATCCTACCGCGAGGTTTATCTGGTTCCCCGTGATGGAGGGGGCTGGGAGCTCCGGCTGCATGACCATGTCGGAAGCACCGAGATCCAGGGCATGACAACGCCCCGCTGGAGCAAGGGATTGGTGATCGACCGCGACCGCGCGGGAGAAATGACCTACGAGACGGCCCGCGGTTCGGCCGAGGTCTGGCTGCGCGGCGGACGAATATTCGGGGTCGCGGCATGAGAGCTGCTTGCGAACAAAGGAGGGCATGACGATGCCATTGACCGACAGGGATTGCCGAAATCTAAAGGATCTCGCCCGCCGCGGCGATACGGCGGTGGAGCTTCAGAACGACGGCCAGATCAAATACTGGCGCGACATGGAGAAGCGAGGCTACGCCCGCATTTCCGAAACGGCGCGTTGCGGCCTCGAAAGACTGCGTGGCACGTTCGTCAGTATCACGGAAGCGGGACGAGCAGCGGTCTGAGTCCATGATGCGTGAAGCCCTCCAAGATCCCAATGGAACGATCACCATGACGACAATCGACCAGGTTGAGGCCGCGGAACGAGAAGCAGCGCGGGCACAGGACGCGTATCGGAAGGCTGGGAGTGATCCCGGCTATCTCCTCTTCAATGCCGCGTATCGGGCCTCGGCGCAGGCTCGCCGACTGCGCAAGGAATTTGAACAGAAACGCGGAGAAAGGGGCTAATCGAGGCCCCTTTCTCCTGTCTGCAATCTCGAGCAGGTCATCCAATGACCATCATGAGGAGGGCTGGCTTGCAGGTGCCCATGATCATCGAGAGCGATGTGGTCTCTCCGTCGGAAAAGTTGCCGTCGGCGTGCGCTCGGGGTGACCATCCTGCATTCCCGTTCACGCCAAGAGGCGTGCGTTGGGTTAGCCGGGCCGATGTTCTAGAACAAGCTTAAGGTGGGTCGGCTCGTTCAGGTCGAAGCCGAACCTGTCCTTCACGCAGCGGCGTAGGAACGGGAGCGTGAAGTGATCCTTGTAGATCGGGAAATAGTGTTTCGGGATCGAGCCAAGGAAGTCTTCGTACGGAACAGGGAGGTAGTTCTCCTTGACTTCGCGCGCCCAGTTCTCCTCGTACCGGAAGGTCAGGATGAAATGTGTCAGGCTCCAGTTCTCGGTGATTGATCCCCAGGTCGCCGTCCATTCGGAGAGGCGCTTCGGGTCGAAGCACTGGATGATGCGGGCGACCTGCATCGGGTCGCTCGGCCGCGACGCAGTCTTGCTGACCATCATGTCGCGGAACGCCACGTAGTCGAAGGTCACACCCGCCTGCCCCCAGATCTCCCGGTGGACGCTCTTCTGGTCTTCCTCGCTGAGGTAGCTGTGAACCTCGTGGAGCACGCTCGACAGGACGAGGCAGGACTTCGTGCCCTCCTCCCGCTTGCGCAGGACGATGTCGCGGACTTCGTTCCAGTCCGACGTGAAGACGATCCCGGAGTTCGGGTTCTGCCGCAGGGCATTGGCCCGCGCCGCCTCCAGCTTGCGCTCATTGATGTCGTAGCCGACGAGATGAACGCCGGGGAAGACGTGCTCGATGAAGCAGAGCGTGATCCCGTCCGCACAGCCGTAGTCGACGAAGAGATTGGCGTCTACCTTGTCGAGGAAGTAGATCTTGTCGATCAGCGACTTCGCCATCTCGGCGTTATAGAGGCTCTCGTTCGCGATGGGGGTCGGCGCGTGCATGTTCATCCTGTGGATCCTCGTTTGTGACGAGAAGCTATCAGGAACGGAGTTTATGTCAACAATTGTTGCGACGAATCCTTTTAAAGATCGCCGAAATCGTCGGCGTCGTCGCGATCGAAAGTAGCCTTCGGTCCCGGCTCGGCGCACTTGGCGGAAATTCCGGTGAGGGAGAGCTTTCCATTGACCACCCGCGCTGTCAGCCCGCCTTTCCCGGTCAGCGTGTCTTTCTTCGCCTGATATCGCATCGGCGAACTCCACTCGCATATGGTTGGCTCAGGGGCGTTGGCATCGGTGTCGAGCGGTGTGCCCTTGGTCGATGGCTGGGTCTGTACGAAGAAGATGTCGAAAGAAGATGGGCCCGTGCTGGAAAGGAAGATGCGGCAGTAGACTGCATTTCCGCAGGCGCGGATCCAGCGCCCTTCGAAATCCGATGCCGCCGCGGCCGCGGGCGTATGGAGAGCGGACGAAACCATGAGGGCGATGACTGATATTCGTGTGAGCATCCGTTTCCCTCCCAAGGGCACTGGTCGCGTTTTCGGTAGATTGCGTGAGCCTTCGCATGACGCTCCGTTCTTGTCAACAATTAAGCTTCTGCTAACCTCTCTCAAGAACGGGGCCTTTACTGTTGCGATGTAGATGCTATGGCAGGTTGCGCGCAGCGCGTGTGGCGAATCCATGGGGAATAACGATGAATCAGACTGCAGTCGTATCGTCCGATCCGGTGCTCAAGATGTTCAATGAGGATGTCTCGAAGGTTCTGGACGAGATGGCCGCCTGGCTGGGGCTCGATGGGATTTCCCTGCAGATGGAGCCAGCATTCGTTCGCCACCAGGTTTCTGTTGTAACCGAGCATTTTTTCTCGAACGAATTCTACAACAATCTGCTCCAGGGCAAGGCTGAAATCGAGGGCGCTCCTGCGTTGAAGCAGGAATATGTCGCGGACCATGTGAAGACGGAGGCTGACAAGCGCTTCAAGGCGCTGGTGTCGGCGGACAACCTGCGGCGTGAAGTCCTTGGTGGGATGCTCTGGGAGAAATCCCGCGTCGTCTGCGACGAGGTTTTTGCCACCTCATATGAGGACTGCGGCGGCTGCCACAGCGGCCTGGTCACATGCGGCGGCTGCTCCGGCAACGGCACTCAGGTCTGCAACAATTGCCGAGTGACCGGCCACCCGGCCGGATACGTCACCTGCTGGGGATGCCATGGCACGGGCGGGAACCGCGATGCGGGGACGGGAGACTGGTACAACTGCGGCACCTGCCGCGGTTGGAAGCGCGTGCTGTGCGGCACATGTGATGGAAGCACCCGAGTGCGATGCGGAGGTTGCGGTGGCGACGGGAACGTCTACTGCGGCTCCTGCGGCGGGCATGGGTTCTTCACACGTGCGCACGGATTCCGCGTCAATCTCGAGTCGAAAGCAAGTTTCAGTTCAACGACGTTTTCCGAGGCGGACAAGAAGTTCTTCTTTGTCTGGCTGAAGGAAGGGCTCCAGGCGCGCGCGAAGCAGGCGAATGGCACTGTCATGCCGTTCGCCGGGATCGACGCGTCCGATACTCGATATGATGGCTGGAAGGACGGGGTATTTGCCGCGCGGCTAGGCTTCGACTGCCATGCGACGACCGCGACCGTGAAAGCATCCTATGCCGGGCGGGAGACTGCGTTCCTCTACGGTCGCTATGCGAAGCCCATTATTGCATTCGACAACTTCCTCAACCATGTCGTGGACGACATTCTCAAGAAGGTAGTTGAGAAGCGCGACATGCCGCCAGCGGAATATCTGGCCACCTTCTCGCGGATCCCCGGGCTGGTGGCGGGGATGCGTGTTTCGGGTGCCTCCGAAGACGGCAAGGCGAAGTTCATGGCCGGATTGATGGGTGCCCTTCATGGATCTGTCCACCCCGATCTCGTGGACATCGCCGTCGACGGCTACCTCGAGTCGGTCGGATCGATGGAGCGGCATGTGTCGGGCCGCGTCGGGCGCGACGTGTCCCTTGCGGTCGCGGCGGCGTGGATCGCCTGCTGGTTCGGAGGGGTGTTCGAGTACGTCAACAATCTTGGCAGCGACTACGGGCTGTTGGCCTGTGCTGGTCTCGCACTCGGGGTCGCATCCCTCTCGGCTTCATTGGTGAAGGCACTGACACGCCGGAGGATCAAGGCCGAGACGGGCGCAGCGGCGAAATATGCTCTGCGCCGTCGTGGCAAGCTTTTCTGCTTCGTCGGTGGTCTGGCATTCGTCGTGGCGGGCATGGCCGCGGCCGCTTACGGCGGCTGAAAACCGCGGGCTACCGTTGGTGCGTTAGAGCCTCGGCCCCGGCCCCGGTGATGCCCTGTCCTTCTTGATCCAGACCTCCGCCGCTGCCACGGCGGAGTTGAGATAGTCGGTTCGCGCGAGAACCTTGTTCTCTCCTTCAGCGTCGACTTCCGCAATCCACTTCGGAGACCCTTCGGAGCCGAAGATCGTGGCCTTGTCGTTCTCTGTCGACGTGAGCAGAACCGTTCCACCTTCGATCGAGATAGTCCACCTGTCGCTGTAGTTCGAAAGGCTGTCGAGGATGTTTTCTTCCATCGCTTCGTTGGCCGCATCAATGATCTTCTGGCCAGCTTCCTTCGCTTCAGCGAGGCTTGCGTGGTCATCGGCGCCCACGTTGCTGCTCCTCGACACCCACCAGCGTCCATGTTCGTGTGTGACGAAGATGTCATCGGTCTCGCCGGAAATGTACTGGGTCGCATCCGCAGCCGGCATCTTCTGCCAGTAGCTGCCGTTGTCCAACTTGTCCCAGAGGTCGCCCGTTGTCGTTGTCATGATGCTCTCCCCGTATATCGTTCCGTCAGGTTGAAGGGGCGATCTGCTTGGAACAACCCACAACGTAGAGCCATTCCAGTGGATGGGCAGCGTTAGGATTCTTCTGGCCGTCGTTCGGCAGTGGCTCGCCGTCACGCAGTGGAGTGTTTGGTGATCGTGCGGATCGCGTTGAGGGAGCCGAGTGCGACTTGCATGTCTCTGATGGAGACCGGGCACCGAGCGTCTTGGATGGTGAGAATTCCTTGGTCGGCATCGGCATCCGGGTACGTCTCGGCAAACCGCGCGATCGGCTGCAGCGCCAGCTCGGCATCCTTTAAGAGTGCCATGACCGCTTTCGCCCTCTCGACCACCTCGTGGTGAGGTTCCAGCGGGTCTCCGAACCAGGTGTCGCCGCGGATCCCGATGGCGCGTGCCAGTTCCGAATACTCGTCCTTGGTCTCGACGAAGGTCTGTTCCCACGACTTCGCCTCCGCAACCCAGTCGGTTGCATCGGCGCTGTCTTCCGGATCGTTGATCTCGGCCCAATGGGTCGGCGGGTGAAACTCGCCATCAGCCGACGTGAAGGAATCGTTCTCGATTCCGCCAAGGTGGGTGACCGCAACCACAATGCCCTTCGGGAAGGATGCGACCAGGTATCTGTCGCGGTCGCTCCCCGGATCTTCGGTAGGCGCGGTTGAGATGGGTTGCCAGTCTATCACGTCACGGTTCCTTCTTTATTTCAAAGCGGCCTTCCTGGATCGCCTTCTGCGAATCCCTCGCCCATTCCATCCGCGCCTCATCTATGGCCTTGATGCGGGCTTTGGCTGCCTTCGCTTCCTGGAAGCCCTTCTCGGTCGTCACGAAGAGGAAGTCAGGTCGCGATCCCATCCATGTGACACCGTGCCGGGTGTCACGCAGCCAGCCGTTCCTCACCGCCTTACGGAAGGCGGGTCGCAGCCATTCTTCGCGTGGCGAGAAACGGGCCTTCGTCGGGGTGTCTCCGTCCTCCGCCCATCTCGCCATGACCGTGTCGATATGCTTCGGATATCCTGGAAGGCGGCGGCCGACCGCCTGTTCCATCCGTGTCATCGGCTTGGGCATGTTTCCAACCCTCCTGGTTGACGAGAGTGTGGTTGCTATTCGGTCGTCGGCGGGACGATCGGAGTGATCGAATCCAGGGCCTGCTTGAACCGCGTGTCGTCGATTTCGGTCCTTGCGGCGGCATTCGCCTTCGAGGCCCTGTCCCTGACGGCCAGCACGAATGCATCGATGTCGAGATAGTCCGGTGCGTGCACGTCCTGCTGCATCACGTCGAGCGCAACCATTTCATTGGCGTACGGGCGCTCGCGGAAATAGCTGATCGTGCCGTCCGCTGCGCGCACAGCCCTGATGTCGGCGACGGCGATGCACCCGAACGTGCTGGAAGACTGCGTCAATCGGAGGAAGCCGTTGTGTGCGCATGCCTGATTGAAATCATACCGATCGAGGGCTCGGGCGAGTCCTTTGGCGTAGTAGCCTCGCCATTCCTCGGTCCCGTGAGGCCCGTTCACATCGACCCGGGAGCGCATGACTTCGAGATAGGCGGTTTCCAGGTTGCTCGCCTCGATCGCGGCGACCATCGCCTTCCGTTGGCCAGTCAGAAAAACAAAGATACAGACTATCGCCACGAAAATGGCCACGAAGGCACTGACGGCAATGATTGCTTGCCAGTCCCTGTCGAGACCGGAAGGTTTGCCTTGAGTGCGCACCTCGCTGTCCGAAGCCGCATTCGCATTGCAAATTTCTGTATTGGCCATGATGTGTCCTTGCTGGATGTGGCTCGGTCAGCGGCTGACGGAGATGATGGCTTCGGGGTTCTGGATGCAGGCCTTGAGGTAGGCGGTGATGAAGCGAACGAGCCCATCGTAGGTGCCCCAGCCGTTTTCGGGGTTCATCGCTTCGAAGCGGTCAGGATCTGAGATGAGCGCGACAAGTCCGGCCTTCAGCGGATCGACAAGACCGCCGGCGCGCTCGATTCCGATCTCGTCCGGCCGCCACAGCGCCTCATAGCATCCGGCCTCCTTGGCCATGCGGCCGAGATTGTGGGTGATCTCATGTTCGAAGACGGGGTCGTCTCCTGCCTGCAGGCATACGTCGAGGCTCATGATCAGGCTCCCGTGTCCGGGACGTTGTCGAAGGCAGAGCGGAAGAGTCGCTCCTCGTAGTGCTTCTGCACCGCGGCCTTCGCAGCTTCGGGTGTCTCGAAGTGCTCGTTGAGCTCCGCGCTGAACCATGGGCGATCAGGCGGGGCGAACTCTGGCTCCTCGTTCTTCGCGATTACATAGGTGCCGAGCAGAGATGTGGCGTACCCGTAGGGCTCGTCCCGATCAAAGAACGTCCATTCCAGAGGCTTGACCGCCAGCCGTGGGGTGGAGATGAGCCTTGCATGGACATCCTTTGGCACATGGACGCAGTCGTCCGGCTCATCCGAGCGTGCGCGGATCAAGGCCGCGCAGACCTCGATGGTGTGCCAATCGCCGAACCCGCTGTGGCATTCGGCGGCGAAGGCGCAACCCTCGCGCTCCTGGGCGATCTCATAGTCTACGCGGCCGCGAATGATCCTGGCGATCGCATCTCGGCGGCGGTCGATGAATGGTTCCTTGGATGCCTCGGTCGCGATGCCGAGATAGAGAAGGATTTCGGTTGCCGTATCAGTGTCGGCGATGGTCCAGTCGTCAGTTGCCATCGGTGGTAACCTTCATGTTCGTTTCGACCGGATCGTTTGCGGGGAATGCCTCTGCCAGGAGCTTGGCCACTGGCGAGATTTCGGCCGCCATTTGCTCGAAGCCGCCCCAGGATCCGGCGGAGATGGTGGATCCATTCGGCGTGTATGTGAGAACTTCGCGAACGGAGCCGTTGCTTCCGACGTTTCCGACTGTGAAGTGTGCGAACGTCCCGGACCGACTCGTGTATTCGTTTCGCCAGATCCTGAGCTTGCCGCGCTCCAGGCAAGGGCGCAGATCGTTTCGCAGCCATTCGCCATCAACAACGTGACCGTTGAAGGTGCAGGCCTTGTCGAAGCGCATCGAGGTGGCAACGATCATGTGCCTTTTCGCGAGATCGACCGCCGAAAAGTATGCCTTCTGATGTCCGAGTTCGATGTCGCGGCTCGCCTGTCCGCTTTCCAATCCGGATTTGATGGCTCCCACGCCCAACATCACAGCGACGCAGCAAGCAAGAAAACCGGGAAGCTCGATGGCTGAATGCATGATGGAGTCCTTGGCCGGAGAGCTGACGGGGGCGGAACCGATGCTCCGCCCCCGGTTGGGTTATTCGATGATCGAGGCGACGATGCCTGCGCCGACGGTGCGGCCGCCTTCGCGGATGGCGAAGCGCAGCTTTTCTTCCATCGCGATCGGTGCGATCAGCTCGACGTCGACGGTGACGTTGTCGCCCGGCATGACCATTTCCGTGCCTTCCGGCAGCGTCACGATGCCCGTCACGTCCGTCGTGCGGAAGTAGAACTGCGGACGGTAGTTGGTGAAGAACGGCGTATGACGGCCGCCTTCGTCCTTGGTCAGGATGTAGGCTTCGGCCTTGAACTTCTTGTGCGGCTTGACCGAACCCGGCTTCGCCAGGACCTGGCCGCGCTCGACGCCGTTGCGGTCAACGCCGCGCAGCAGTGCGCCCGTGTTGTCGCCGGCCTGCGCCTGATCGAGGATCTTGCGGAACATCTCGACGCCCGTGACGGTCGTCTTGGTGGTCGCACGGATGCCGACGATCTCGACTTCCTCGCCGACCTTGACGATGCCGCGCTCGACGCGACCGGTCACCACCGTGCCACGGCCCGAGATCGAGAACACGTCTTCGATAGGCATCAGGAACGGCTGGTCGATCGGACGCTCAGGCGTCGGGATGTAGGCGTCGACAGCTTCCATCAGCGCGCGGATCGCATCTTCGCCGATTTCCTTGTTCGAGTCCTCGAGTGCCGCGAGGGCCGAACCCTTGATGACCGGAATGTCGTCGCCCGGGAATTCGTAGGACGACAGAAGTTCGCGGACTTCGAGCTCGACGAGTTCGAGAAGCTCGGCGTCATCGACCTGGTCGACCTTGTTGAGGAAAACGACGATTGCCGGAACGCCGACCTGGCGGGCGAGCAGGATGTGCTCGCGGGTCTGCGGCATCGGGCCGTCGGCGGCCGAGCAAACCAGGATCGCGCCGTCCATCTGGGCAGCGCCCGTGATCATGTTCTTGACGTAGTCGGCGTGGCCGGGGCAGTCGACGTGAGCGTAGTGACGGCCGGCGGTCTCGTATTCGACGTGGGCCGTCGAAATGGTGATGCCTCGGGCCTTCTCTTCCGGAGCAGCGTCGATCTGGTCGTACGCCTTGAACTCGCCGAAGTACTTCGTGATCGCTGCGGTCAGCGAGGTCTTGCCGTGGTCGACGTGACCGATGGTGCCGATGTTGACGTGCGGCTTGGTGCGCTCGAACTTGCTCTTGGCCAAGATTTTCTCCTTGTAAACTGGATTGGCAATCCGGTGTTACGTAAGGATTCGTCTTTCGTCAACAGGATTCGATTCGCGAAGTGCGATGAGAGCCAAGAACTCGCTGTCTCGCTTCCGGCGTCGTCAGCGGATGATCGTGGCTTCCCGCACCTTGCGCATCTTCTCGATATCGAATGTGTGGAAGTCCTTCGAAATCCCGGTCGAGACGAAGATCCAGTCCACGAAGAGGGAGATGTCGGCGGCGTTCTCCGGCGTCACGCCGCTGGCCACCGCGAGATCTCCGTTCGGGATCCTGTGGCGCATGGTGCGCAGCTTCTGCAGGTCGGGCGCGATGCCTGTCGCAGGTCCGCTCGTCGTGGGGATCCAGCCAAGTCCTTCGGCCTTCCAAGCCGCTATAGCCGCATGATCGTTGGTGGGTTCCGGATGCTGCGTCTTGAACGCGACCGAGCCGAAAAACAGGTAGCTGTTGTCGGCTCTGAGTGCCCGCGAGAAAGTTTCCTTGTAGATCTCGGTGACCGACGTTTCTCCCTGCGACGAAAGGCCCGGATTGTCGACCCATGTGCCGTCGAGGCCGAGCGCCACATCGCGCGGGACGACCAGCTCCGGAGGCGTGGTCAGTCGGTTGGCGATGACCTTGAGCTCAGGGAACTCGGTCTTGATGCGGACGGCCGGGCGGTCGATCAGTTCGTCCAATCCCTCCATGTGGATGAGGGACACGCCGTCGAATCCAGCCGCCACCGCCATTCGAGCGTTCTCGAACGAAAGTTGGTCGTTGTGATGATGGATAACGGCGATCAGATTCGTTTTCAGGCTGTTGTAAGGCAAGGACGGCTCCGTTGTCGTGTTGGCGGCACTTACCGCTCGCGTGCGCGTGTGATAGGAATATGCTAACGTGCAAAGGAGACATGGGGCTATGGGCACACGAGCAGATTTCTACCTAGGGCGTGGAGAGGACATGCGCTGGGTTGGCTCGGTGGGCTGGGACGGCTACCCGGCGGGCACTGCGGCCAGCATCGACACATACGGCATCCTGAAGGCTGGCAGCGAGGAGGAGTTTCTCGCGGGCATCGCCAGGATGGCCGCCGAGCGCAAAGATTTCACCTCTCCCGAGATGGGATGGCCATGGCCTTGGGCCGACAGCGCCATGACCGACTATGCGTACGCCTACGACAGCGGCAAGGTGTACGTCTCCCGCGAGGACGACGACAACAACTGCGACTGGGTGGATGCCACGGCATTCGAAGCGGGCATGCTCACGGACGATCAGTTCGACGCCCTTCCGTCCTGCGGGCCTGCCGTCTATCCGGACATGACCGCGATCCAGAAAGTGGATCTCGGAGAGCGTTCCGGCCTTCTGTTCGTTGGCCGCTGAGGATTTCAGCGTGGATTGCGCGAACAGGATAAACTCAAGGGGTGCGGGCCTCGCACCCCTTGAGTTTCTGTCTCAGCCCTGGAGGGCGGCCGAGACCGGAAAGGGCTGTCTTCGGTGGGTGATTGGCCACGAAGTGGTCGAATGGCCTGCTGAGCTCGGACTTTAGCGCCTTCAGGAATTCGTCCACGCCGACATCTTCCCGGTAGTCGTCGGTGACGGAGTTGCAGATCGGACGCAGTGCCTCGACGAGACGCGTTTCCCTTGTCTCGAGCCAATTGTACTTGACCCAGTTGTAGGCGCTGACGCCCTGTGCCTGGCCGAGCCGCGCCGCCGCCGCCGGCAAAATCCGCGCATAGGCGAAGGTGACATCCGAAAGCATCCGCTCCTCGTTCCCGGGGCCGAAGACATCCCAGTTGCGGCTGGCGAAGAGCGCCTTGTTGTACGTGCAGCTCGGTCCTTTGCCGACGAAGGGAACATCGGCGCTGCGAAGGTCATCGATCGAGAGATCACGTCCGCCGAGCATCGTTGCGAATGTGTCAGCCGCATCGCCCTGAAGTTCGCGCAGGATGCGAAGCATGCTGGATGGGGCGAACTTGATCTTCGGGGATCTCAGGGAGTGGTAGGTGAGGTGCATGTCCCAGCGGTCGAGCACCGTGCCTGTAAACGTCTTTCGGGCCGCGCCGGTGTAGATGCCGATGTAATACAGGCTTCCCTTGCAGAAGAGGCCGTAGATGCCCGGCCCCTTGAGGGCTTCGCTGCCCCTGGTGCCCGGGTGCCGCTTCGCCTTCAAGTTGGCGAACGGAGGAAGTCCGGGTGCGACGTCCTCGTGCAGCGTGAGCACTTCAGATGCCTTGAAGGGGCCGTTGACTTCGAATTCCATGATGTCCTCTCCGTTTCCTATGCGAAGCTGACTATCGCATCACGGGTAAACAAAGAGCTCTGCGACTTCTGAGAATTGTTCTTTGTTGTCAACGAAGTACTAACAGGCGTTGGTGCGTTCCATGAAAAATCCGCCGTGGTGCCATCAGAGGTCGAGATGGTAGGTAATCGTGCTGCCTTCGCCGCCGCGGTCGTCCGCGGCGGACCTTCGTTCCCGCATGTCGGGTCTCAGGCGTGGATGTGCGGCAGGAAGGTGCGCAGCATGCCGTAGTGGTCGAGGAACGCGGTCTCGTGCCCCCATTTCGCGATGGGGTTCCACTTGATCGCCTTTGCATCGTCACGGGCCTCGAACTTGATCTCGTGGATCGGGAAGTCGTCCGGCAGTGCGTAGTGATAAGTGTGACTGATGTACTGGCCGCGCGGATCACGATTAGGTGCGTCGAAGTGGCGATAGCCTGCGAAGTGGGACAGCATCACTTCCTTGAAGCCGGGATTGAGCCGGAATGCGCTTGCCTCCTCGTCGAACTCGCGCAGGGCGCAGGCGTTCAGCGTTTCGCCGAGGTTGTGCATCCCCCCGGGGAACGCTTCGAGGCCGTATCCGACACCGCCGTTGCGGGTGATAGTTAGGACCTTGTCGGCGTGCGTCAGGATGATGTCGCCGGCGTTGAACGGGCCGAGGCCGTAGTCCTTGATGTTCTTCTCGATCGCCTCGCGCTCGCGCACCACGTAGACGAACTCGTCCCTGTGCATGAAGCTGTGCAGGTATTCGATGACCTTCGGGCTGAGGCCGAATGCGGAGGTCTGCGGCACGCGCTGGAAGAAGGCTTCGCGGATGTGGCAGGCGCTGAGGAGCGCGAACTGCTTGCCGACCTGGATCGAATCCCATTCCGGGAAGCGCTTCAGATAGTAGCTCGACGAATCCTTGCCGAACCCTGCGAGCGCGATCTTGTAGTCGCTGGGATCGTGATGCGCCTTGCCCTCGGTGACGAGGTGCTCGGTGATTGCGTTGTTGACGACGAGCTTCGTGTTCGCGATCCAGCCTGCCTCGTCGTAGATGTAGTCCGGCAGAGGCTTGATGATGATGCGCTTCGTGCTGATCTGGTGCTTGTAGAGCATTTCCAGGATTGCGGAGACTTCCGGGAAGCTGAACGCCGAGTTCATGTAGCTGCGGGCGCGGTTGGCCGATCCGACGAGGACGATCAGGCACTTGGCACGCTTTAGCGCTTCGTTGATGATGAACTCGTGGGCGAGGTGCGGCGGGCGCATGCGGCCGATGAATACTGCGAAATCGATATCGTAGCTGGCGGTCATCTCGTGTCTTTCTCTTGCGGGAAGGATTCGTCTCCCCTTCTTGGAATTCACAATAGCGCTATCATGAACTAGTTCGCAATATGCAAATTTGCATTGTGCGAATTATTTGGATCAAGCCGGCCAGATGAGGTGTTGATCAAGCCCTTGCGTCAAGCTCCTGCATGCGACCGAGCTGTGCGTGGACGCCGACCATTCACAGTTGAATTTTTCGTTTCACGTCCCCAAATTTGCCCTGGCTGGCCACACACGTAAGCCGAGCAGGCTGAAATTCAAACCAAGAGGATACCATGCCGATCAAGCTTCCTTCTCCGTCTCCAAAGCGCGCGCTGTTCCGGAAGCTTGTGGATGCCAGTGTTTCCATGATTCCTTTTGCGGGCGGTCACCTTGCGGCGATCTACAGCCTCACGCACCCGCCGCAGTCGGAGATCGAGGAGGAGCGCTGGCGCGGCGAGATCACGAAACTGGCCAATGATACCGAGGCGGCCGTGGATTTTGTTCTGAAGCGCGTGACCTTGTCGGACGACGCTGCTTATCTGGGGCGCTGGATGAGCGAGAATGCCAGGAGCGGCTGGTCGGATCTCTTCGGCTATGACGACATCGTTGCCCAGTTTCCGGAGGCCACGAAGTCAGAGATCCTCGAAGCCGTCGGGGAGCTGGAGCTTGCTGGAATGCTGCGCATCGGCAAGGTCCTCGGCAAGCCGTTCGGTCACGCCGCCGCGACACACAGGCTCTACGAGGCTTTCGACCCGATCGTCTTCGAGGATGTCGCTCCGCGCCGAGACGCGGCTGTTGTTGCGCTGGCGATCCTCGATGGCGAGGGCATGATTTCGTGTCGCGCAATCGCCGAAAAACATGGATGGAGCGTCCGGCGCATCAATCCGGCGCTGGCTATCGTCGGCGAGATGATTGCGGACGGACGCAAGAGCCGACCGCTTGGGCAGCCCTACGGCATCAAGGCGATGGCCGCAGATCCGCAGGAGCGCGCGCGGCTGCGGAGGTTCGTGAAAGAGGTTGGCGGTGGGGAATAGCGAACCTGCGAAAACCGCCTTGGCCCTGATGGGCTTCAACAGGACCAGCAAGGAATGATGGAATGATCGACCTCTGGGATCCGAGTACGCTTCCCGCGGCGACGCGTTCGCTGTTGGACGACAACGAAAGGCTGATCGTCGACTACCTAGCGCGGCAGGCGGCCCTCTTGGAGGTAAGAGAGACTGCTGCGCTCAGGGATGAGATCCCGTTGAACGAACTCCATGAGCGCAAGGCGGCGCTGGATGCCGAGGTCGCAAGGTCGATCATGTCGGAGACGATCCGCGGCTTTCACCATACGAGACTGACCGATGACGAGGTGCGTGCCATCCGGTCTCATGGCATCCCCGTGACATCTCTCCCTATGCTTCGCCAGAAGCTCGACGCCGTCGTGGCCGCAGGCTTGCTGATGCAGGGTGCGGCGGATCATGTCTACGACAACAGCCCGCTCGTCACGGGGGAACACGGGGAGCGGATCGGCACGTTCTATGCCACGGCTCATCCCCTCTCCGTCGATGACGGCAACATCACGCCATTTCATGAGAGCTGGGGCGGGGAAATCTCAACTTGGGCGATAAAGGATGAAGGCATCCTGGATAGTCTGCGTTCGATAGGAAAACCGCGTGTGATCGAAGTCGCGATTCCTATCGCTGCGACTGGATGGGTGGCATCCCGTATTGCCCAGGCTATTGTCGCGGCCAAAGGCTGCGAACCAGAACAGCCGAAAGACCTCGCCATCGACATCTCGATCCGTTCAGCGCTGCCGGCTGACTACGTGCTCCGTGTTCATACGGAAGGAGAGCCGGATTTCGCCGCCCTGGGGCGGGGATACCCCTCCACGTACGTCAAGCCACTGGACGAGGACGAGAAGTGAGCGGTGTGGGAAGTGCTCTGGCGCTAAGATGTTGGCATTTAACCCGGGTTTCGCCCCTTAAATGCTAACATCGAAGCATTTAGGCCCGGATCTCAAGGCTGGGCGCGCGGATCAGCAAAGCCTCAATGGAAATTCCGTGCCTTCACCTTGAGCGTGTCGATATGCAGATCCGGAATGAGTATGTCTCGTGGTCGGGCGGCTGGATTCGGCTGTTCGCGAGGGTCAGGCCCACCGCCGCGGGCGAATTCGTCGCCCTTCCCTGCAGGCAGCTTGAAGTCGATGTCGCGGTCCGCCAGCCCTGACAGATCTCCGGAGAGGTCGAAGAGCTGCTGGGCCACCAGATGCACGACATCGCCCTCGCGCTGGATCCGGCCGTTGATTGCCATCATCGATGACCCCAGCACCACCCGGCGGCGCTTTTCGAACAGGCTGGGCCATACGACGACGTTCGCTGGTCCCGTTTCGTCCTCGATCGTGATGAACATGACACCCTTCGCGGATCCTGGCTTCTGGCGAACCAGGACAAGGCCCGCAGCCATCAGCCAGCGGCCATCGCGCGCATTCATGGCCTCTGTGCACGTGACGATGTTGCGCTTATGCAGATCGCGGCGGAGAAATGCCACCGGGTGCTCGCGCAGTGTCAGGCCCGTGTGTCCGTAGTCCTCGATGACGTTGTGACCGTCCGTCATCTGACGTAGCGCGACTTCTGGCTCTTGCTGCTCGGGAACGGCCTTTGACTCCCGCTCCGCCGCGGCTGCAAACAGCGGGAGTGGTTCATCGCGCAGTGCCTTGATCGCCCACAAAGCGTCGCGCCGCTGAAGCTGCAGGGAGGGCAGGAAGGCATCGGCTTCGGCGAGCTGGACAAGCGCTTCCGTCGGAACGGACGAGCGTCTCCAGACATCATCGACGCTCTCGAATACGCGGTTCATGCGGGCCGCGACAATCCGTGCCGCATCGACGGTCGCAAGGCCCTTGACCATCCGCATGCCCAGTCGGACGGCGTGGCGGCCAGTGTCACCAATGCGTTCGAGTGTGCAGTCCCAGCGGGAACGGTTGATGCAGACGGGCCGGACCTCGACGCCGTGGTTTCGCGCGTCGCCGACGATCTGCGCGGGTGCGTAGAAGCCCATCGGCTGCGAGTTCAGGAGCGCTGCGCAGAAAACGTCCGGGTAATGGCATTTCACGAAGTTCGAAGCGTAGGCGATGAGTGCGAACGATGCCGCATGGCTTTCCGGAAAGCCGTACGATCCGAAGCCCTCGAGCTGGCTGAACGTCTTCTCGGCGAATTCAGGCGTGTATCCGTTCCGGATCATTCCGGAGACGAGCTTGTCCTTGAACCTGCTGACGCCGCCGGTGAACTTGAACGTTGCCATGGACTTGCGGAGCTGGTCGGCCTCGCCTCCAGTGAACCCGGCGCAGACCATCGCCACGCGCATCGCGGACTCCTGGAACAGCGGCACGCCGAGGGTCTTTCCGAGAACTGCCTCGAGTTCCGGTGTCGGGTATTCGACAGGCTCCCTGCCCTCCCGGCGCCGAAGATACGGGTGAACCATGTCGCCCTGGATCGGCCCCGGGCGTACGATCGCGACCTGGACGACGAGGTCGTAGAAAGTGCGTGGCTTCAGCCGCGGAAGCATGGCCATCTGCGCGCGGCTTTCGATCTGGAATGTGCCCAGCGTGTCCGCCTTGCGGATCATCGCGTAAGTGGCGCTGTCCTCCTGCCGGATCTTCGCCAGGTCGAGATCTTCGTCCTTGTGGTTCCGGATCAGATCGAACGCCTTCGACATGCAGGTGAGCATTCCAAGGGCGAGAACGTCGACCTTCATGAACTTGAGGGCCTCGACGTCATCCTTGTCCCACTCGATGATCTGGCGGTCCTGCATGGCTGCGGGTTCGATCGGCACGAGGTCATCCAGCCTGTCATGTGTCAGCACGAAGCCGCCCGGGTGCTGGCCGAGGTGGCGGGGCGCGCCCATGAGCTGCTGGGCAAGCTTGAGCGTCAGGGCAAGGCGGCGGTCCCCGGGGTTGAGGCCGAGTTCTCGAATGTTGCGCTCAGGGACTTCGTCCGACCACGACCACATGCCGGAGGACAGCGCCTTGATGACATCCTCAGGCAGCCCGAGCGCCTTGCCGACATCCCGGATCGCGCCCTTGGCCCGGTAGCGGGTGACAGTCGCGCAGAGGGCGGCGTTCTCGCGGGTATAGGTGTTGTATATCCACTGGATGACCTCCTCGCGCCGCTCGTGTTCGAAATCGACGTCTATGTCGGGCGGCTCGTCGCGCTCCTGGCTGACGAACCTCTCGAAAAGGAGGTCGTTCGTTGAAGGATCGATGCTCGTTATTCCGAGGATGTAGCAGACGGCCGAGTTCGCCGCCGAGCCGCGTCCCTGGCACAGTATGCCCTGGCTCCGGGCGTACCTGACAATGCTAAAGACCGTAAGGAAGTACGGCGCGTACTTCATCTTCTGGATGAGGTCGAGTTCGTGGCGGACGGTCTTCAGGACAGCGGGAGGCAGGCCTTCAGGAAAGCGGCTTGGCACGCACTCCCAGAGATAGTGCTCCAGCGACTCCTGTGCGCTCTTGCCCGGCACGATCACCTCTTCCGGATACTGGTAGGTCAGTTCCTCGAGCGAGAACTTGCAGCGGTCGACAATCTCCATCGTCCTTCTCAGCGCGTCCCGGTACCGTGGGAACAGCCGCTCCATCTCCTCAGGCGGCTTCAGGTAGCGGTCGGCGTGGCGTTCGCGCTCGAAGCCGACCGTGTCGATGGTGGTGTTGTGGCGGATGCAGGTGACGATGTCCTGAAGCTGCCGCCTGCCCGGGTCATGGAAGAGCACGTCGTTCGTGACGACCGTTTTCACGTTGAAGTGGCGGCCCAGATTCGCCAGTTCGTGCAGTCGAAGCTGGTCGTTCGGCCGCCGCCGCAGGCAGAGCGACAGATATGCGCGGTCTCGGAAGATCTCCGACATCTTCCTGAGCTGCAGCGCGCAGGTCTCGTCGGGAAGGTCCGGCACGACGATGCCGATCATGCCTTCCGAGTAGGCTGCGACATCCTCGAGATGAAGGACGCAGTTGTTCTTGCCGCCCCTGGACTTGCCGAGCGTGATGAGGCGCGTCAGCCGGGAGTATGCTGCGCGGTCGGTGGGGTACACAAGGATCGACATCCCGTCCTGCAGGTCGAGGCGGCAGCCGACGACGAGCCTGATCCCCGTTGCCCGCGAAGCCTCGAGGGCCCGGACAATCCCAGCCAGAGTGTTCCGGTCGGCGACGCCAACAGCATCGATGCCAAGTTCCTTCGCGGTCTCGAACAGCTCCTGTGCCGAACTCGCTCCGCGCAGGAAGGAAAAATGGGTGGTGACCTGAAGCTCGGCGTACCTCATGCGAAGACCCCGTGAACAAACCACTTGTGGCTGCCAGTTTCGGCATCCACGCCGTCACCTGATCTGAAGATCCAGAGGCGTTCACCGCCCTCGTCCTCGATGACGAAGTAATCCCGGACCGCGGCCATCTCCGCGTCGCGCTGCCACCATTCGCCGAAGATGCGTTCCGGGCCGTCGGCGTTCTTCACCTTCCGGCGCTTGCCCCGCCACATGATCCAGACAGGCGGGTGGTCCGGTAGAAGGGCCATCACATCGACCTGCTCAGGCCGGGCCAGCAGGCGGGTAGGCCGCCGCCAGTGGCTGACCCACGCGGCTTCCACCGGATCCGATGCGGCGTCGATCCTTTGCACCGCGCGCTCCGGAACGTCCGACGCAACCGGAGCGACACGATAGACGCGCTGCCCCCTGTTGGCGAAGATGTCGATCAGCGGAGTGACGTCCGCAACCTCATCCTCAACAAGCGATGAGGCTTTCTGCACCTCCTCCAGCGGCTCGGCCATGACCGCGGCGAGCGTCATCTTCTCGATGCCGAAACCGGGTTCGATCTTCTCGGTCCTGTCCCTGAAGAGCTTCGTCAGCCAGGCAACATCGCGCGCTGGCTTGGCGGTGCCGGCGCGGATCGCCTGCCGGGTACCGTCGACCTTCTCAACGATAAGGTCGGTGCGACGCACTCCGAGACCCCTCCTCTGCAGTTCGTCGATAAGCTGGACGACCAGTCGCGAGACATACTTGTCTATGGTCTCCGCCGCACCGATGGGCTCGGCGAAGGCGCGGCTGACTTCCACCAGATCGGTGGTCCGGATTGGATCGATGGGTTCAGGCGTGCGACCGAACATCTGGTCGAGCCTGCGTCCAAGCTCCGGCCCGAAGCGCAGCGCCAGCGGAGAGCGCGGAGTGTTTGACAGTTCCCCGATCGTCTGGAATCCAAGCGTCCGCAGATCCGCGACGACTTTCTCCGGCAGTCGCAGAAGTGAGATCGGCAGGCGCTCGACGGCCCTGACCGTCTCGCTCCTGGGGACGATGACCGTGTCGCGGCTGATGGCGCGCGCGCATGCGTGAGCAGATCCCCAGGTGTCGGCGATGGCGACACGGGCGGTCAGTCCCCTGCCTCGGAACCGATTGGCTATCCCGCTCACCATCAGTTGCTCGCCCCCTTGAAGGTGGTCGGCGCCCTCGGTGTCCATGACGATCCCGTCGGTGCCGTCGACCGCGACGATCGGAGAATACTGTGTCAGCGCCCAGAACGTGATCCGCTCAAGTGCGGCCGCGTCGGCGACCGGATCCGCCTCGACCATCATCAGTCCCTGGAACAATGCCTGTGCCTTGGCGGCCTGCATGCCGACGTGCACGCCAGCCTTCTTCGCGGCAGCGTCAGCGGCCGAGACCACGCGTCTCGATCCTGATCTCGCGATCACCGCGATCGCCTGTTCAGCCGAAATGGACGGATCGGCCCGGCGTATCCGATCGGTGGCCAGATCGGGAAGATAGATTGATACGACCCGCGGCATCACATGCTCCAACGATAAACTCTGCACAATCGCCCGCACGCGATCTCATCAATTCCAGAAACCATCGGGGCCGACCGACACCCGGCACCGGGAGTTCCTCCGACGGCACGGCGCTGATCCGCCATCTCGTGGTCGAGGCGGTTGGCTGGCCGAAGTCGTTGGCCTCGGTCTGCCGCCGCCACCGACGGACCGCGAGCGCTATCGTCCCGGTCCTTTCCGCCACCAACTGCAGCCGCCTGCTCACCACCATCGGAAGTCGCACCATCTCGCCGACCACTGCCCCGAGACCGCCGAACGACAGCGCCTCCTCCATGTTGGCGGCGACATCCTCCTCCTTGCCGCTCTCAACGAAGATCACCCTGTCAGGATGCAACCCAGCCTGCGCGAGCGCCGGGAAGAAGAGGTCCGGTCTCGTAAGACACCAGACGATCGGTCCCTGCGTCCGGGCCGCGATCCCGGCTGCGAACAATGCCGCCGTGGCACCGTCCACCGTGCCCGCCCCGCCTCCGGCAAACTCATGGAGCGCTCCCCGGGCAAGTCCTCCGCCTGGCAGGACGGCGTCGATCTCCGGAACTCCGAATGGCAGCGTCCCAGCCTTCCGACCGGCAACGCCCTCCAGCGTCGAGATGCGCTCTCGCAGTTCGGCTATGACGTGCTCGCGGACATCCGTCATTGTTCACGGAATCCCTTCGATTCGTGCTAGGAAGAAGGCGATATCATATCGCCGGAAACGCTTGATGTTCCTCTTCTGTTCCTTCATGAAGGCAGAGTCAAGAGGTGATTCTCGGGGCAGCGGTGCCGCGTTGTCGTGTCGGTGCCGGATTGTCCAGATGAATCAGGTTGGTAGGCTTTGCCGACAAGCGGTTCGTTCGATCGCAGAAATTCGCGGAGGTTTGAAAAGGTGGGAAACTCAAAACCTCGGGAACCCGGCCTCGCCTCTCCCTTGCGTGCGGTTCGCGACCCCATCATCGAGGTCGAATGCCGGGCCTGCAGGCGCTCAGGATCGCTCGAACGGGCATCCCTCGTAAAGAAGTACGGTGCCAGCCTCACCTTCGCTAGGCTGCGCCGGATGGTGGCGATGGGTTGCGAGCGGCTGATCAGCGCGGAGGGGGATCGCTGTCAGACGCGTTTTCCATGTCTTGAGGACAGGCATCCAGATCCACAAGCAGGGCATCGCAATCAAGGCAACTGATGCAGATCCCGCATCCGTCGTCATCGAACTGCGAGGCTGGCTTTCGCTGTCGGCAGCAGTCGCAGATGACGGTCGTTCTGCCGGATGTGCGCACAGGAGGAAGTATCTCCAGCGGCAGAGTTTCGACAGCGCGCGCGGCGGATCCGGGCATCGCAGCCTCCCGTTTGTTTGTTTTCACTTGAGATAGGAGCGGCCGCGCGCGCTTTCCAGAGATCGGCGCTGGTGCGGATTGGCAGAAATCGATCTCTCGTCTACGTTGCGCCCTCGATCGGGAGGATGGGTCATGTGCAATCTTTACCGCATGGACGACAGGGACTGGGTCCGCAAATGGGCCATCGATGCCGAAAGCATGATCAACCTCATGCCGGCGTACCAGATGAACCCGGACCAGATGGGGCCGATCGTCAGGAACACGGCCGATGGGCGCAGGCAGCTCGTGCACGCGCGCTGGGGACTGCCGTCCCCTGTATTCGTGCAGAAGAAGGCGGCCGAGGCTCGCGCGGCCAAGCTCGCCGCCAAGGGGAAGTCGATCGACATGGACGAGCTGATCCGGATGGAGCCGGATCGCGGCGTGACCAACGTGAGGAAGCTGAACCTTCCTCACTGGAGGCGTTGGTTCGGGGTCGAGCACCGATGCCTCGTTCCGGTGACCACCTTTGCCGAACCGGACCCGATGACGCATATGCCGGATGGCAAGACCCCGAATGCCTGGTTCGGGCGTGACGAGCGCAAGGAGCTGATGTTCTTCGCCGGGATACATGTCCCGCAATGGAAGAGTGTGCGCAAGGTCAAGGACGGCCTGACCACCGATGACCTCTATGGCTTCCTGACGACAGAGCCCAACGACGTCGTGCGGCCCATTCATGAAAAGGCAATGCCGGTGCTGCTGCTGACGAAGGAAGACGCGGATGTCTGGATGAACGCTCCCTGGGAGGAGGCGCAGCATCTCGCCCGACCGGCGCCGAACGACGCAATCGTGGTCACGTCGCGCGAACCATACGGCTCCACCATCATCTCCAAGGACGGCGAGCCACTGCAGGAAAACCTGCTCTGATACGGTGCCTTACCAATGGATTCGGCCGCTGCGACAAATGTTGACAATCAATCGCTCGTATTGTTTGATCCGCCGCAGCCTGCCTCGTCGGCGGGGCATGGAACGCGGGGCAAAATGACATCCAAGCATCTGATGATCGCGGTCAACTGGTACGGGCCGTATCGTGATCTCGCTGAAGCGCGGTCCGAAGCGCGAGCGTACTACGGCGAAGGACTCTACATGTGCATCGGCAAGCGCCCATATCAGCGCAAGGTGAGCATGCAGTACGTCGGGATCGGCCGCAACGTGCATACCCGGATGATGGAAGGGCACCACAAGCTGCGGGAGGTCACGCAGGAACGCGTGATCTGGCTCGGCGAGATCGCGACCGCCGAGCCTTCGGGAAAACGGATGAAGGCGACCAAGACCACGCTGGATCTCGCCGAATGGCTTCATGCGCGCTTCATGCAGCTTCCTCTCAACGAGATGAAGACGAAGACCCTTCCCTCGAGGAGCGTCACCGTCCTGAACCGCTGGTACAAGACCGATTACCAGACACCGCGAAGGAACCGCCCGCATCCGGACTGGCCTGACCTGATCGACTTTCCGGACGACAATGGGCCGGCCCGCATGATCTGGTTCGGCGGGCGACAGCAGTATTTCCATGCCCCGGACTATGCGCGGCCAAAACCGACAGTTCGTCCTTCGAAACGCGATCTGGTGGCGATCAAGTTAGTAGAAGAGGAGAATGCTACGGAAGAGAGCGCCGCAGAGTGAGAGAGCCGCATGTCCGGAAGGACTGGGATCCGCGCCCGCAGCGAAGATTCCAGTCCTGTCGTTGAACAATGCAAGTCGGATCAGATCGTCGGCTGGATGGGGTCCAGTCCGAGAGACTCCAGATAATCGGAGGGTTCGATATCCTCTTCGTCATCCAGACTGGAGCATCCGATGGCGTGCTGCATTACGCTCAGGTGATCGTGATCTCCGGACCTCAGCTTCCTCAACGCTTCGAGATCCTTCTCGATCATCATCCGTGCGTACGGAAGGAAGCCTGTGCGGTAGGCGGCCGCGCCGAGTTCGAGGCTGCCGGTGGCGATGTCGTAGGAATAGGCCAGGCCCTGTTCGGGACGGCCCGCCAGGATCGCGGCAACGAGAACGTCCTCATTCGGCCGCTTCTGCTGCTCCGACGTGAACTCAACGAGCCTGTTGAACCCGCGGCCATCGGCGCGGTCATCGAGATCCTTCTCAGTCCAATCCTCGAAGGTGTGAAACCAGGACTGGGCGATGTAGATGTCGACCGACGCATAGGCGCCCCCATCCTTGTTGAGGACGAGAACAAACACGTTCTTCTCATTGAGGTCTATGTTGTTGTGGACGACGATGTCCTTCGCCTCCGTCGAGACTCCATAGACAAGTCGGTCTCCATCGCCGTGCGCGAGCATCGTGCCGCTGCCGAGCTTGAGGTCATCTGACAGGGAGACGATCTCGGTCAGTTCAGGAAGCTGCGCGATGATGTCGGTCTCGAACGCCAGCGCGGCGGCCGATGCGAACATGGGGAGGAGCATTCCGTCCCTCGCAAGCTGAAGGTGGTCGCGCGCCTCGAACTCGACGCCCTCGTCCGAAGACAGGTCGAGCGTCGATGCGATCTTCTGGAGCAGGTCGATGCGCTGGCACGACCGGGGGGCGCTGCCCTTTCCGATCCCGGGCCTATCGTTGAAGGCGACGATGCTGACCTGGCCCAGATATCCGCCGTTGGCATCGTTCGCGCCGCAATACGGATGTCCGTCGCGCGCGAACTCGACCGCAAGCGGAAGCATCTGGCGCAGCGTGGCGCCCGAGCCGAGAAGCTGCTCTCTCCGGGCCAATGTCTCGGGAGGGAGTCGGAGGGAATAGTGCTCGACGTCGATTTCAGTCTGCTTCATCCGCTCGTCGCTGCTGTCCCTCCATCTGAGGAGGGCACCTTCGCCGTGATCGAACATTATCTGGAGGCTTCCGCCGTCTTCGCTGCTGTACGTCAGTGTCGCATCCGCTATGCGGTACGTGGTGTCGCCAGCTCCTTTGGCTTCGCTCTTCCTGACCTGCGGAAGCGCCGATGTGATCACCGCGCCGAGTGCGTTGCAGTAGAAGTCCTCGAAGAATTTGGAGGACACGTAAGCGACCTGCCCGCTGTCATACCTCGCCGCGAATTCGAGGTCTTCCTTGATCATTTCCCGCGCTGCTGCACTCGTTTCCGACATGCTGTCACCTTGTTCTGTTTGCCGAGCTCCACGGTGACCGAAAAAGGAGCAAGACCCAAGCCTCTCGATGACGATAGTTGAATCTTGCGCAGGACTACCGGAACAATGGTTGAAAGGAGCCTCTTAATGGTTGATTTCACGAAGTTTCTCTCCCCGGAGGCCATCGCCCGCGGCAAGGCCGAGCGCGAGGAACTCATCAGGATGTGGCGGCTGAACGACCGCTTTCTCGCGGCCGATCTCATGCGGAAGGTCCGGGACGCTCGCTCCCGCTACCGGGCGGTTCTGGACATCGACCCCAGGGGATATTCGACCTACGAGACGACGTTTGCTTGGGATGTCGTGCCGGAGATCGCGGCACGACTCGGGGAGACGGCGTTCCAGCCGAACGAACGTAAGGCGGAGGTGCGGGCCTGCACCGACGTCGAGCTGCGGGAATGGCTGGGACTCAGCCTCAAGCACATGGGGATGATCCGCGAGGCATGGAACGACAAGGATGCTCTCCCCAATCCATGGCTCATCCTCACCTACAGCATCCCGAATGGAAACCCGGTGCTGTTCGCGATGGACCGGATTTGTCCTCCCACGCTTGAAAGTCAGGACTGGGGCGCGAAGCATGTGCGCGAGATCGCCCGTCACAGGGGATTCGGCGATGTGTCAGAATGGTCGCCGATGCTCCAGAACTACGAGCGGGGCGGCCGCCCGAGCTGGATGCCCGAGGATCCAGTCGCAGATGATCCATCCGTCTCGATCGCTTGGTAAGCCAAGGCAGGGAGCGCGCCACCCTCCCTGTTGCCCTCAGGCTGCCTGACGCTGTGCCGCGGTGCGCCGTGCGAGTTCCCTGAGCTGGTCCATCGTCATTCCGAGCGCCGCCGACGCAATGCCGTAATGGGCTTCGCGCATGTCGCCGGTCTGGAAGGCGATGCCGTCGGATCCCATCGAACGGTCGAAGCCGCGGAACGCTTTGTTGTCATCGATCAGCATGTGCAGGCTGTAGAAGACCTGCGAGAAGTCCTTGTTCTTGATCTGATAGACGCCGCCCCGTCCGGACGTGTTGATCTCGGCGTCGAAGTTGCCGATGAAGAACTGCTGCACCTGGTTGAGACCGTCCTTGCGGCCGCCCCAGACTTCGCCGAGCTTGCACGATCCGAGCCACGGAGCGACGTCCTTGCTTATGAGCGAGGCGTGAAGGTGCTTCTTCATCTTGTGGTTCGACGGCAGTTTCCCGGCGAACATCGCGTAGTTCTCGTCGCCGAGGATGCCGAGGTTCGACAGCGTGATGCTAGCTATCTCCGCCGCGGCCATGCGCCCGATGTCGATCGGCCGGAGCTGCGGCTTGGTGATGCGGTCGCCGCCCTGGTTGTCTTCGCCGAAGAACCACTTGGAGTATTTGGTTGCGCCGACGGCTTTCTCCTGCGCTTCGGCCGCCCGCAGGCGTGCCTGTGCCGCGATGTCGGTGACGTTCGCTCCGAAGCGCTTGCTGTAGTCGAGGTTCGATGCCGATGTCATTGTCGTGCTCTCGGTTTCTGGGTCTGTTCTGGTGTCTGGAGCTTGTCTTTGTGGTCCGGCTACCCGGCCCTGCTACGTTTTACGCTGTTGTGATCCGTGCGGTCGATTTCCATGAGCTGGTCGATGGACATGCCGGTGCTGATCGACGCGATGGCGTAGATGGCCTTGCCCAGATCCTTGGTCTGGAAGTATTTGCCGTCCACGCCCTTGTCGTGGTCGAAACGCTTGCGCCGTCCGGCCTGGTCGATGACCACCCCGACGCCGAAGAACATGCCGCCCTTGCGGTCGGTCGGCGTGTAGAACGAGCGTGTTGTCGTGCTGAGGTGAGCGTCGAAGTTCGTGACGTAGAATTCCGCGGCTGAAAACTCGTCGAAATGGCGGCCGACAATGACCCGTCCGACGCGGCACACACCGTGCAGGGGGTTGTGGTCGAGCGCCTTCGCCTCGATCGCCTTGCGCAGGCGGCTGCCTTCCGGCATGCGGCTCGAGATGGCGTCGTAGGTCTGGATTCCGGCCTTCTCCATCAGGGCGCGCGTGAGTTCGCGGGTCGCCTCGTTGATGTCGATGACCTTTGGCTCTTCCGGCGGTCGTATGACGGCGGGCGCCGATATTCGCTGGCCGTCGAACCAGTCGACATAGCGCGGCTGGACAGGCTCAGTCGCCGGGTTGGAGCGGCTGCGAAGTTCCTGTATCGAGGCTTCGAATCCTCTGTTCTGCATGCGCTCGCTCATCCTTTCGCCCTCCCCGGGCCTGGGCGGATCTCGCCGTGTCAACAATTGAATAGACCGACAACCCTTCCCGGATCAATAACAAAATGGATAAAAATTTAGCGAAATCCTCAAAAGGCCCAATTCTCATAAGGATTCGATCGAAGTGCGCCAGAAAATGTCAACATTTATTGCATCTATCATCGGCACGGATCGGAGAAGATCTCGAGGACGTTCTCGTTGAGGGCTTTCTGGCGGTTATCCATGCAGAGCGCCCAAAGCAGGTCGACGCGGGAGTATGGAAGGAAGCGCGGTGCCAGCGCCGCAAACTGGGGAGCAGAGGCCTTGGCCTTCACCTCCGCGGCCTTGCTGTCGTCGGCACATATGATGAAGCTGGTTCCGCCCTGCCCGCCGTTCGCGTACACCCCCGCCATGCTGTGCCGGAACGTGTTCATGCGCGTGAGCCCCGAAGAGACACCCGTCGAGTGCTCGATCTCGATGACCGCAGGAATGAAGCCGTCTTCCCTGATGTACATCACGTCCAGATGCCGGGCGGCTTTTATGGCCGCCGGATGAACCTGGAGGATGGGCACCTTGGAGAGGTGCTGGATGGCCGAGGGGTGGCTGACAAGGCGTCTCCTTCCTATCCTGATGTTCTGGTCGTTCTCGGCGATCCATACGGCCCATTGTTTGGCTGCGCCGATCTCGAACGCCTTCACCTGGACCTGCTGGTGCGGCCTGAGCTTGGCGAAATTCCGGGCTGGATGGCTGGCCGCAGGCAAGGCGTAGGTCTGCTCGGGTCTCGACACGACCCCGCGGATGTCGTCGGTCTCGGTGATCGAGCCTGCGCGATGCGGCTTGTCGGGGTTCCAGTAGAGGTACTTGCGTCGTTCCGGTATCCCGTTCAGGTGCCTGCCAGGGTAGCAGACATAGAACTCGGACAAGTGGGCGATGATCGCTTCGAGAACGGACCTGTTGTTTCCCGTGCCGTTGAGCATGGCGTCGATGCTGAAGGCTTCGTGGGGAGAGATCTGCCCCGCAACGCGCCTGATGATGTCCTCGGATATGTTCTCGACCTTGCATGTCCGGGAATGCTGGCCCTTGCGCCTGCGGGTGTAGGCGATGGGACCATAGGGAAGCGTGACGCCGAGCAGCGTGATCTCAGTGTCGTTCGCCGGGTTGACATATCGCAGCCCTTCGCCCCGGCGGACCTCGTCATGGATCTTCCTGACGAGTGTCGTTGCGCCGATGGTGTTTCGCACGTCCATCTCAGGCCGCCGCCGGGGCCACCTGGTCCAGGATGGCGGCGACAGCGGAAAGGCCCGACAACGGGCCGAGCGGCCGCGCACCGTCGGTGACGATGATCTGGGCTGCGCAGGCAGCGCCCAGATGGAGGCAGTTCTCCGGCGGCAGGTCGCGGGCATGACCAACGAGATAGCCGGCCGCAAACGCATCCCCGGCGCCGACCAGATCAACGATCCGGTCAACGGGGGCTGCCGGAACCGCCGTTACCGTCTTTCCGGAAATCGACACAGCGCCGTCTGCCCCGAGCGTGATCACCGTGGTGAAGTCAAAATGGTCGCGGCAGATCGAGATGGCGCGTTCGGTGTCCTCGACTTCGAAGCCGGACACCTCGAGGAGCGCCGTGATCTCCCTCTCGTTGGCGATGAGGATGTCCACTACGCCGCCTTTTCCGCCGTCGATCAGGGAGGAGAAGAGCTGCGAGTTCCTTCGGACGCAGTTCGCATCGGAAAGAGACAGTGCGACAGTGCGTCCGCGGGCGGATGCATCGATCGCTGCCTTGTGCAGCGCTGCCGCGCTCTTCGGGCTGTCGAGCAGATAACCCTCGAGGAAGACAATCTTCGATGACGCGACGAGATCCTCGGAAATGTCGGCTCCGCTCAGCTCCCGACATGCGCCCAGGAAGGTCGACATGGTCCGCTCACCGTCGGGCGTGACCACGGCAAGGCAGTTGGCCGTCGAGATTCCCTCGTGCAGATCGCCGCCGTTGAAGGATACCCCGGCGAGCGCCATCCCTTCGCGGAATGCGAGGCCGAGTTCGTCTTCGGCGACCTTGCCGATGTAGGCCGAGGACGCGCCGAGCGAGGAGATGCATGCGGCGGTATTGGCCGCCGACCCGCCCGGAGCCTGCAGGGTTCTTTCCAGAGTGGCGAGCATTGCCTTGGACTGGTTCTCGTCGACGAGCCGCATCGTTCCCTTCTGGAGTGCGTGGGTCGAGATGAATTCCTCCTCGACGTGGGACAGGATGTCGACGATGGCGTTGCCGATCGAGAGGATCTCGTACTCGTGGGTCACATTGAATCCTTTCAGATGGTTGTTTCAGAAGTAGAGCATCCTGTTGACAGCTTGGCAACGAAGGATTCGGGTCGCCAGGTTCCGCTTTCGCCTTTCATTGCCGCCGTCTATCCTTGCGGCAACCTAACGTGGAGAGCGCACATGCCGGTGAAGGTCGAATACAACCAGTTCCGTTTCTCGCAGGCGAGATACAACAAGCCGCAGGACGTCGAGCTGTTCGGCTGTGACAAAGCCAACGAGTTCATCAAAACGGCCAACGATATCGTGAGGCAGATCGCGCGCGCCGGCTGGGACATTCCGGGTGTCGACGTCACCATCCGCTACTACGGTAGCGGCAAGAGCATCATGAAGTACTGCAGCTCGGTGTCTTTCGATGCCGACCAGGGTGACGGTGCAACGGAAAAGGTGACCCTGGGCTTCGCGAACAAGGCCGGCCCGTCGGTCGGGCGGTGGAACAGCCTCGGATCGGCGTCGCAATTCAAGATCGGCGAGGAGGAATTGAGCCTCAACAGTGATCGCAGCGGGGACTGGCGGAAGCATGCGAAGTTGGACAAGGCGGTCGCCGCTATAACGCCGATGCTCGAGAAGCTGCGGTCGCTGCCCAGCAAGGAAGGATTCGATGTCGACCACCCGGAGGGAGACATCAATCTTCGCGAGATCTGCACGACCGTTCCGACCCCTGCCCCTGCGGACTTTCCTACGATCTATGCATGGGTGGAGCGTAGCGACGCCTATAAAGCCCTTGGCATCGTGGACAGGCACAAGGACGATGACTACGCGCGCGACGAGGAGTTCAGGCTGTCCGGCAACGGATGGCGGTTCGTCACCACCGACTGGGGCATCAAGTGGGACGAGATCCCCGCCGGAGGATGGGAGGGTTATGAATATGCCAGCCCCGACATCAATGTGCGTCCATCCGGTCTCACCCACACGAGCAGCGGCATCTTGCCCGTCGAGGTGAACCTCAAGCACCTCGATGACATCTACGTCGCCGACATGGCCCCTTATGAGAAGGCGCGCGAGGAGGATTGGAAGCGCGCCAAGGCCGAGGGCCGCAAGGAATACACGAACAAGGAGATCGGCGACCAGCGCCGCGCCAGCATCGTGACATTCGTCCCGGCGGCCGAATACAAGGGCGGCTACGAGAAGCCTGTCTACATGATCGGACGCCAGCTCCATGCGGACGAGGCCAGGGGCATGGCCGGGCCTGTGTCGGTGGCGATGGAGGATGGCTTCGTCGTTGCGCGCATGCGTGATGTCGCCACCGACCGCGACGTGATCATCTACGAGGGTGGGAACGAGCTCTATCACAAGAACAGTGCACTCCGCGACGCTCGCGAACTTGCCGGGATCTTCCATCTGGAGCCTGAAGTCGCACCCGAAATCCTCGACGCCCTCGAAGCCCATCGGCGGAAACTGCGTGAGGAATACAAGGGGGACAAGGCAATGTCCGTTATACTGGGCTGATCAGTCCTACACTGCTGCAGCAACAACCAAAAACTTCGGCCAGCGTTGCGCCTACCTTTGCGCTGCTGGCCGAAGTTTTTTAGTCATGGCCGGCCGCCCGCGAAAATCTGACCGCATGGCGCTCCATCAGATGATATTTGGCTTGCGAGCTCTGGACTCGCCTCGGCCTCGATCTCCTATCTTCCGCGGAAGGCTCGCGACCAAAGGCGCTCTCCATTGCCGGGACGATAACGTCTGAGGTTGTGCTGAAGCTCCGCAGCAAGCACGGCGGCCGACAGAACATCACCTTCGGTTCCCGTCGTGGCGATCCCGCCGGAAATGGACATGCCGATGTTCAGATTGCCGTACTCGATACTGGTCGGGACACCTGCGAAGGACGTTTCCAGCAATTGATCGGCCCGATCGGGTTCGGAGGAGATGACGATGGCGGCGTTCTCGAAGCCGAAGTGATAGGCCGGCACTCCGAGGCATGCCGCGACGTCGCGGACTTGTGCGCTGAAGAGCCTCAGCATCTTTTCCCCGCATTCGGCACCAAAGGTGTCCCCTATGTGCTTAAGATTGTCGGGCCCGAAGACAGCGACCTGCAGACGGAATGGGGCTGCGGAGTTCTCCTTGCGGATCGTCGCCGCCGCGCGCTCGAGTGGGGGAAGCGCCTCGCCGAGCAATCGGTGTGCAAGCAGCTCGAGGTCCGTACCAACGGGTATGATCATTGGTGGTGAAGGATCGCGGATGGGCTTAATCGCTTCCAGCGCCTCACGTTGCTCCTTGTAGGCATCGAACAAGTCGAGGTCTCTCTGGAGGTTGAGCCATATCTCGATGGACGAACCCGTCGCCTTGGCGAGGCGCATGGCCATCGCAGTCGTCACTGTTCGGTTGCCGGTGACGATCTGGTTCACGGTGAACCGTGACGTATCGAGTGCGGCCGCAAGCTCTTCCTGGGTCACGTCGAGATACGCCAGGAGGCGGCGGAGATACTCTCCGGGTGTGACCGGGCGGGCCGTCCACCGCGCAATTTCGAAGAGGTCTGGCATGGCTGGCTCCTTCCGATTGATTTGGTAGCCCGGCCGTGAGACAGCGTCAAATATGCGGGGCATTACATCGCCGAACTTCCCTCCGGCGTGGCCGCTCTGAAGGATTCGCTTGACACTCGTTGTCGAATTCCTTCTAGTCCGGCAATCTTGCTACAGCAGCAATGAGGGACGAATCCATGTACATCCAGATCCGCGACGCGGTGTTCGAGACCAACTCGAGTTCGTCGCATTCCGTTACGGTGTCTGCCGACGAGCTTGCCGACGACTACGGCATCTCGAAGGAGACGTTGCGCAAGGGCGTGATCACGGCGAAAGTGTATCCCGACGGTTATGGGTGGGAGTGGGTTCGCTTCTATAGGCCAGAAAACAAGCTGGCCTATCTGCTCTATCAGGCGATGCCTTGGACAACGCGGGGAAAGGAGCCTGAGCGCGGGGTCGATGTCGCCTCGAAGCTCAAGGAGGTGTCGCCGCGTGCGCGCCACATCATCGAGACGGTTGAGAAGAAGACGGGGCTCCGTGTCGAACTGGTCTTCCCGGATGTCGAAGGCGCGCACTTCTATGTGGACGACGACAGCGCTGGCAGGGGTTTGGAATACACAGCTCCGGGCAGAGAGGATGAACTCCTGCGTCTCATCTTCGGCAGCAATTCGTATGTCGAGCTGGGCAACGACAACTACGAGCCGGGCGAGTACATTGCGAGCGACATTGGCGAAATCCATTCCTGTCCCGACAAGATGCTGGACGAGCCGCTCGATGAAGAAGCGACCTTCATGGCCGACTTTTCCCTGGGCTTGGGCGATACCGATTCCCAGTTCATCGATGCAGACGGCGAAGCGCACACGGGCGTACTGTCCATGGGCTGGATGCAGAGCATCCTATGCGATTTGAAGGGGGCCACCCTCACCGATGTCCATGTCGCCTATGCGCCCGAACGGTTCAACTCCTTGGGGGAGATGCGCACTCCGGTGGGCGAGCAGGCACGCGAAAGCTTCTTCCGGTGGCTGAATGGAAAGAACAAGGTCGAAGATTGGAGGGACTACGGCGAGGAAGGTCCGACCGACATCAGGCTGCTCCGAGGTTTCCGCTTCGGCTTCGAGGAGGTGGTGTCCAAACGTGGAGGGGGAGATCACGACGACATGACGCGCTTCACTGTCTCCGGCGTTGGCTCCCGCGCGCAGATCGAAGATATTGCTTCGCAGTTCGACCGCCTGCTGGAGCGTTCGGAGGAAATGCGCAGCAGAAATCCGGGATGAAACACCACGAAACGGCCCGAGGAGGCCAGGCATGACGAAGATGCAGATCCGCGATGCGGTATTCGAGACGAACTCGAGTTCGTCTCATTCCGTCACGATCGACCGGGAGGAGGTTGTCGACCTCCAGCTTCAGAAGGAGACGTTGCGCGACGGTGTGATCCGAGTCGAGCTGCACCATGACGGCTATGGCTGGGAATGGTACCGCTACTACAAGCCGGAGAACAAGATTGCCTACATGGTGACGCAGTTCGCCGGCGGGCATTTGCCGAGCGGCTGCTCCGACCTGTCAGCGTCGGACGACCATGTGGCGCTTTTCCGCGAGGACACGCGCTGCGACTGGTTTCTGCGCACGATCGAGGAAGCCTCTGGCTGCCGGGTGGAGATAACCCGCAGTTCGGAGGATACGGACTGGGGCTATGGCATAAACCACCAGTCGGTTGGACGCGACATCGAGGAGATCTCGGATGAGGCGGACATCCTGAAGCTGGTCTTCGGCAGGAACTCCTACGTCGAGACCGGGAACGACAACGACTATCCTCCGGAGAAAATCCAGACCGACGTCGGCGCACCCGTCCAGTACTTCGAGCGCATCCTCGTCAGTCACATGCCGGACGGAATCCAATTCCGGCTGCGCGAGAACAATGGCGAAGGGGGGTACAAGAACATCGAACTCAGAACCCTGAGCGATGGGTGCCTGTCTACGCCAGATGTCACGTGGCCCTTCCGCAAGAAGTTGCAGGAACTCATCGCCGAAGGGGACGTCGTCGTCGGTGGATTCCATGTCTGGCTTCCGTATCACGACGATGCTCCGGATTCCCAGGTGGCGGCCTTCGCCCGCCGGGTTGCCTATGAAAAACACATCGACCTCTTCAGGGGCGCGAAAAACATGCGCGTCGTCAGGGACTTCGAGGTCACTTTTGATCTGAAGCCTTATGTCCAGGACGATGATAGGAGGCGCAGCAGTCCCGGCATCCACGATTTCATGAGGCAGGCTGAGGTCACGCTTTTGGCGACCTCCCGCGACGACACCGTCGACCGCCTGATCGAACTCGTGGCGGATGCGGAGAACTACGCACCGAAGAAGGAGCCAACCGCATGACGATTCAGATCAGGGGCGCAGTATTCGAGACGAACTCGAGTTCGTCTCATTCCGTTACGGTCTCGGCCGACGAGCTTGCAGATGACTACGGCATCCCGAAGGAGATGCTGCGCAGCGGCGTTCTCAGGGCTCAGATACGGGAGTTCGGCACGGAATGGGAGCGCTTCTATTCCCCCGGCACAAAGATCGCTTATCTCGTGACGCAGCTTGCCGGAGGCCGTGCATGCGGAGCATCCGGCAAGGATGTAACACGGGACGTGCGACAGAATTCACGCGTCGATCGGATGCTGGCCATGATCGAGAAGTGCACCGGATGTCGCGTCGAGGTGATCGGCTCCGGCTCCGCATTGGTGGATCACGCGTCCGCGGGTATTGGCATCGAGCTTCTCGATGATCCCGACCAGCTTCTGAAGTTCGTCTTCGGACAACGCTCGTATGTCGAGACGGGCAACGACAACTCGGAAGCTCCGATGGTTATCGAGACCGATCGAGGCGACGAATCCTATCATGAGGGTCGGTATGTGCCGACTCCGGAGGGCGGTGAACGCTTCGAGATGACGCTCGACCTCTATGGTGCAAACGTCTTCATGCGTCCCGATGGTGGAGAACCCATCTACGCCTATGTTGACGACCAGGATGACTTGAACACGTTTGTCACGGATCTCGATGGTCTGGTGATCGACAAGATCGGGGTATGGTGCCCACGGCCGGAAACGCTTTCAGTGGAGGACGCAGCCGATGAGGCGCAGGAATTCGTTCACCTTTATCTGAAAGAACTCACACAGATACTGCCAGAACTTAAAATCTTGCGTGAGGTGTCGGTGGACAGCACGTTCGATGTCTCTGCCAGGGAACTCGGGCGATGGGACCGCAGAGGTGCCGCCCAGTTCACGCTTTTCGCCTCCGCGGATCCGGAAAAGGTTGCTCGCATGACCTCCCTGCTCTCGCGGCACTCAGGCATGGCCCAGGCGCACCCGTAACAAGAAGGCAAAAATCATGACCATGCAGATCAGGCACCAGGTGTTCGAGACGAACTCGAGCTCGTCGCATTCTGTCACTGTTTCAGGGCAGGAGGCGGAGGATTTCGGCCTTGGCCGGGAAGTGCTGCGCTCGGGCATCATTTCGGTGATGCGGGCGGATTCCTTCGGTGGGGATTGGCGGACCCACGACGACACTATCAACAAGATCGCCTACATGCTGATGCAGTGCTCTCCCTGGGGGTTCCCAGAAGGCCTGGGCGTCGATGTCATCCCGTCCCTCGTGCAAAGAAGCGAGAACGCCAGATGGCTCGTCGATGTCATCCAGAGGGCGACGGGCTGCACCGTCGAGTTCAGACCGGGTCTCACTGTCAGCATCGATCATCAGTCGCATGGCGAGGGATCGGAACTCTTTTCCGACGAGGCGGAGATGCGTCGGTTCCTCTTCAGCCCGGCATCCTATCTGCAGACGGGGAACGACAACGAAGATCCATATAGTTACTGAAGCAGGAACCGGATAGGAACCGCCCACGACCGACGACGACGAAGAAGAAACGACGGCACCGCTCGAACACCGAACAGTGCCGTTTTTGATTCAGTCGCGCGCCTTCCGCATGCTGGCAAGGAACCTTGCAGCGGGATCCCACACAAGTCCCACGAGCATACCAGCGCCGAGCACGCCTAGGATTATCCGCGTGAGCATGTCGTCGTTTGTTGCGGCGACGGCAAGAAAGATGACGCTGATGACGGGGAGAATGCCCCTGATGCCGTAGTGGAGATCCATAGCTGCCTTCCACGCGCTTGAGCTTCGCCAATGCAGTAGGCGGAGCTTCAATGAATTCAGCGCCCTATGCGCTCTTGCCGATAAGCGGGATCACGTTCGACGGGGTGAGCGCGGACGTCCTCGCGAGCAGTTCATTGGCAGCTTCGCTGTCCATCGGCCTGCCGAAGATGAAGCCCTGGATCAGGTCGACGCCGACCTTGTTGATGTGGTTGAGCTGGTCGTCGGTTTCCACCCCTTCGACGATCACTCCCAGATTGAGCTTCTTGCCCATCGATACGACAGCCTCGAAAAGCTGTCTGGACTTCTCGTCCTTGTCGATGTCCTTGATGAACGACTTGTCGATCTTCACCTTGTTCAGCGGCAGCTTGTTGATGTAGCTGAGGTTCGAGTATCCGGTGCCGAAATCGTCGATCGCGGTTTTCACGCCCATGGCATGGAGGCTGGTCAGGATCTTCTTCGCCTTCTCGGTGTCCTTCAGGAAGATGGACTCTGTGATCTCCACCTGCAGGCGCGTGGGCGGCAGGCCCGCCTTCTTCAAGGCGTTGGAGATCATGTCGATCACCTCGTACCTGGCGAGGTCAAGCACGGAGAGGTTGACGGAGACCATCGGGTTGCCGATCCAGGTCGCGCAGTCCATGCACGCCCTCTCGATCACGTGGCGGGTGATGTCGCCGACGATGTTCATGCTCTCGGCGATCGGAATGAAGTCGTCCGGACCGACGATGCCAACGCCGGGCCTCTCCCATCGCGCGAGCGCCTCGAATGACTCGATCCGGAGGCCGTCGGGACTGAACATCGGCTGGTACTGGACGGGGAAGCGTCCCGTTGCGATCGCGTCCGTGAGTTCGAGGCGGACCTGCTGGTCCTTCTTGAACGACATCTCCATCTCGCTGTCGAAGAGCTTCCAGCGCAGTGGGAAGTCCCGCTGCGCTCGCTTCATCTGCTTGACCTGGTAGAGGGCGAGGTCGGCCTTGCTGTACGCGTCATCGAACTGGAATGTTTCTTGCGAGCAGACGATCACGCCGCCGCTGCAGCGCACGTCGACATCCTTGCCGAGAATGTCGTATTCGCGGCAGATCGTGGCGAATGCCTCATCAAAGAACGCGGAGATCGGAAAGGTCTGATCGATGTCGGGAAGCGCCATGACAAACTCGTCGCCCCCGAGGCGTGAGATGATGAGGCTCGGATGGCGCTCCTTCACTTCGATCATGCTGCGCCCGACGGACTTGATGACTTCGTCGCCCGACGCGTGGCCGAGCGTATCATTGATGTCCTTGAACTTGTCCACGTCGAAGACGCAGAAGGCGATGCGCCTCCCGTAGCTCATCCCTTCGTGGGCAGCGATGATCAGTTCGCGCATGTATCGGCGGTTCGGCATCTTGGAGAGCATGTCGTAGTTCGCGAGGTACGTGACCCGGTCGGCCGACTTGATCCGATCGGTGACATCTGCGCAGACCATGACGAAACTGTCATCGTCGGACGCATCGGGCAGCAGCTTTGCCTCGTCACGCCCGATGGAAAACTCGATGAAGAGGTCGTCGCGCAGCCTGACCACTTCGCTGAGGCCATCGCCATTGAGAAGTTGCCGGATCGCCCGCGCGCATTGCGAAGCCTGTTCGCGCGGGAATGCGCCCATCCTGACCCCAACTTCCAGCAGGGTCGTGATCTTCTTTCCGTCTACTTCATAGTCCTCGGGCATGTCGAACAGCTTGCGCGCATTCTTAGTGGCGAACTTGAGTTCGCCCGTGCGCGTGAGAACCAGCAGGCCGTCAGGCATGTTCGAGATTGCATCGTAGAACATCTGCTTCAGCCGATCCACGTTCTTGAAGGCGCGGTCTGCTTCGAGGAACCGCTGGCGCACCGCGAATGTCATGTTCTTGGTGGAAAGCGCGAATGGGATGAGCAGAACGGCGATGCCGAAACCGAGCACCATGTTCGTCGTGATGCCGTAGTAGATGAGCGAGATGATGATCGGGATGAAGACGAGGGCGAGGATCATCAATACGTTGGCGGTGGAGCCGTGGTTGCGCCCAATCACCGAGATCATCATGCCGAGCGACAGGGCAAGCGATACGCCTGCCGCCCAGGTCTCCGGGTGGACCGCGATCGAATAGCCGGTCATCACGCCGACGATGACACCTGTGAAGCCGGTTCCCGTCATGTAGTAGATTTTCCACCGCTTCAGATCCTGCGCGGTGCTGCCGGTGGACATGAGGTACGCCCGGTTGCGGTCATATGCCTTCATGCAGGCGATGCGCCCAGCCCAGACCAGCCAGATGAAGACCACCAGGCCGAGATAGAAGGAGTCTCCGACGTTCACCCAGAAGAGCATGCTGCTGGCGAATTGTCCGATCGTGCCGTGGAGCACAGTCGAGCGGCTCGCGTGGAAAGAATCCAGAAAGGTTCTTTCCAATGCGAGTTGGGACCGATCACCGCTGGAAGCCTCGTCTTGGCCTGCGTTACCTATCGGACTGTCGAAGTTCATTGGATACCCGCGCTCGTACACACTCGCCCATGGGGAGAAACCGCCGGATGCGATGGCACTCCCTTCACACGAACGGGTAGAAAAATCAATTGCCAGTTCTTGAATGAGGTTAATTATTGTAAGAACTCGCGACTGAGTCAGCCGCTAGTTGTAATTTGACAACAGCTAACATTCGTAGGACTTGCGTAGGGAGCCTGCGCGCCGCGGACCTCGGCTTCGCAGTAGCCCATAAGGATTCAGGGGGATTGCTCGCGGGCGCGTCCCTTGCTGTCACGGTCTGTATGGCCGTGAGGGCACATGGTCCTTTCATTCATGCATGGATTCATGTAACAAGACTGGCGAATGAAACGAGGAACCGCATGACAATCACAAAGGATCCAATGACCCGCCCGACGGATGCGCCGATCATGCATAGCTACGTGAATGGTGGCTACGAGGTGTCGATCTTCGCCGACGGCACGAAGATGCGCGTCGAGCGGGATGCTTCGATCGGCCCCATTCATCCGGAGCAGATGGATCTTAAGATCACCGACTGGTGCGACGCGGGGTGCTTCTGGTGCCACGAGAAGTCGACGAAGCGCGGCGCGCATGGAGACATCGGCGCGATGCTCAAGCTTCTGTCGGATCTGCCCGCAGGCGTGGAGATCGCGATCGGCGGCGGCGATCCCCTCTCCCACCCCGAGTTCGACCGCCTGGTGCTGGGCCTTCGCGACCTCGGCCTCATTCCGAGCGTGACCGTCAACGGTCGCCATATCGACCGCCATCGCGCCCAGCTCGAGCGCCTCATCGCGCAGAAGGCGGTCTACGGTGTCGGCATCTCCTTTTTCGAGAAGATTCCGGACTGGGACTACGAGCACAAGGTTATTCACATGATCGCCGGGGTCGATGATCCCGCCTCGCTCGATGACGCTGCCCGGCAGAAGATCCTCGTCCTCGGCTACAAGGATTTCGGCCGCGGCACAAAGTTCAAGGAAAAGCATTCGGAAGCTGTCGAGAAGAACATCGCGCAGTGGTACCGAGAGCTGCTGTGGATCGCGCGCGAGCACCACGTGTCCTTCGACACGCTGGCCATCAAGCAGCTCAACCCGAAGCGCCTGTTCAAGTCGCCGGAACTATACGACCGACGCTACATGGGTGACGAGGGGCAGTTCTCGATGTATGTCGACGGAGTCCTGCAGCAGTTCTCGGTTTCGAGCTACAGTCGGGAGCGGTTCCAGTGGACTTCCATAAATGACATGTTCCAGCAGGTCCGCGGTATGCGTCACGTCGTCGGACGGGAGCTCTTTGACGACCAGCCGCGATCGTCAGCAGCCTGAGCACTTGCCAATTTCCGGGCAGAAGCTCTACCGAATTCATCTAACGGAGATAGCGCCATGAGCAGGATCGCCCGTCGGACGGCACCCCAGGATCCGGTTGAGCAGGCTACTGAGCGTGCGTTCCATGTGAACGCGATCCTTCTTCATCTGTTGCAAAGCTGGAAGGAGGCGCCGGGTGAGCAGGACATGCGCGATCGCGTGCAGGCTCTCGGACCCGTCGGACATACCTTGAAAGTGGCCGTTGCCGATGTGGAGGATGTCGACGGGCTGGCGGAGACGCGCGGCGCGATCACTGACTTCGTCACTGCGATTCAGGGCATCTATCATGACCACGAAGCTCTGCAGGGTATGGATGTGCTGAGATGGCGGCTACGCGATCTGCTGGCCGCCACATATGTTCTGGAGCAGGTGGTCGAAAGGGCCGAAGCGAACAGGGATTTGCTGTCGCGTCGGCCTGAATGATCGCGGCGAGACTACGAGCGTAGTCTCGGGGGTATGGAAGCCGCTTCGATGACCGCGGAGGCGATATGCCGGCCTGCCCCGAGCCTGACGAGTCCAGCAAGGTCGGCCCTAATGCGTTCCGCGAGGTCGGGACGCACTCCATCCGCCGCCTCGGACGAGACCTCGATGTCGGTCCTGAACAGGTGTCTCGAGAGCGCGCTCGCCTTCATGGTCTCGAAGGAATTTCCGTCGGTGGGAGCGAGCGCGAGGAGGAGGCTGTTGCGCTCGACGGGATCCCATTCATCGAACGGGACCCGCTCCTCGATCAGAGTCCGGACAGATGACAGTATCTCGGCCTGCTCGTCGAGATGCTCCTCGACTGTGTTGCGCATCGCGTCATCTGAGATCATTACCGTTGCCTTCAAGTCCTATGTCTCTTGCCTCGCGCAACATCTCCTTGACGAAATCAGGAACCTTTAGTCGCTCAATGATCTCGGCCGGATCGCGCTGGAAACTGTCGGCGAGAAAATTCACGAAGCCGTCTGCAAAGGATATTACTGCATTCCGGTCTCCGTGCCATCCGACGACGGTGTTGAAGCGCTCCAAAAGCGCCTCTGCATCGGTTCGTCGGGCGATCAGGGGTAAGTCCTCCCTGTCCTTCTGACGGCCAGCTACGAGCTTCACCATGGCGAGATCTTCGACGGAGAGTTTGAGTACGGGAATGATGAAGCCACCCACCGACACCGTCTCGTGCTGCTGAGAGCTTGCGATGTCTCGGAAGAGGATCGGCCCCCAGAGGTTCTCTCCCTGGGTGGCGTCGATCTTGAAGTCGCGTCCGTAGATGGCCTTCATCTCACGCTCGACCGAAAACACAAGGTCGTCATCGACAGCCGGCGAATAGTAGTCGACATCGGTCGAAAGGGTGCGGATGCCGTGCGCGGCCAGCGCCGTTCCGCCGACAACGACGAGAAACGGAGGGGCTTCCCCGTGTTTCTCGACATGACGTTCGAGGACGGTTCGGATGCAATCGAGTGCCTGCTCGTAGTTGATCCGCATAATGCGATCCTTCAGCGACATCGTTGATCCCTTCTATGGCCTGCAGAACGTCAGTCAAGTGACCCGATTATGGGACTCTTGTCTGAAAGAGAGAACTTCCTTGGAATGGGTCAGCTTGCGCGCTGCATCCTGGCCCTGCCTGATCGCATGTTGCAGCGGATGCCATCACGGGTCACCATAGTCTCAAGGTTTCCCGGAGACCGCAGCGCCTCCGCCCGAAAGGGTACGCCGAACACCGGGATTTCATCTGTGCCACTCGTCCAACTCAGGCGGCCGCACGGGAAACGGAGGCATCTCGAACTCAAGTCGTCATGGGATTGGAAACGATGGAGCAGATTGTCATCACGCATGGCTTTGTGAAGAAGCTGGCGAAGAATATCCGCAGCAAATATGGGCGGGATGCCCGCCACACCGAAGTCCTCGAACTCGTGGCCGATGCGCTCGGCTACAAGGCAGGCCCGCTCATGCATGCGCTCAAGCGGGCGGAGGCCGAAAGGCCGAGGGACGGTGCCGTGTCGTGCGAGAGGCCGATGGAGCTTCCGCTGGGACTTGTACTGCGCCGCACCGAATCTGATTTCGACCTGAACGCGTTGCCGTCGGACAACTTGAGCATTCTCCGCAACTTCATCGATGGCCAGAGGGCCGGGAAGAGGATTCGGGCGGCTGGTTTGGAGCCACCGAACAAGATCCTTCTTTTCGGATCGATGAAGGGAGAAGTGGCAGGGGCGATCGCGGGTTCTCTGGGGGTGCCTCTCTTCGAGATCTCCTGCGGTGATCTGTTGTCTCAAGGGCCGGGAGGGGCCTTGGAGCGCCTCCGCGCAGCCTTCGACTTCGCGGCGACGCCGCAGTGTGCTCTCTTTGTTGATGACCTCGATGTCGTCGGAATGGATCGCGAGGCCTTCCGTCCGACGGACGAAGTGATGAAACGAATTGCTTCAACCCTTCTCGTTCATCTCGATGACGTTCCATCCAACGTGATCCTCATCGGAGGCACCAATCACCCGGCGCTGCTAGACCGCCCCCTCCTGAGGCGTTTCCACGTCCGCATTAACCTGCCTGCATCCAAGCCCGGCATCTCGCGCGTCCCTCACCTGTGGCCGGAGCGTCTCCTCCTGGAATGCGAAGCCTTGACGGAATTCCAGCGCCGTCACATCGCTCTCGTGGAGAAGGAGGAGACGGGAGAGCACGTCCTGCTTGTCGTTGAGAACTACGACAAGCATCCTGATGTTTCGGCCGCACGCTCGTATCTGCAGCGCAAGGGCTTTAGTTGGAGCCGCGTGGAATTCTGCAGCGTGGAGGATCTGGCAGCGGTGTACGAATCCGCCGCCAGATCCAGAGGCGACCAGTAAGCAGAGCTTGCAGGGGCATCGGCCCGGGGGTTGTTAGGATTGACACGTCATATGCCTTGAGCCAGCATCGCTTCAAGGCTCGGTCGCGCCCTCATGCCCCACTCCGTATGGAGACGGTAGAGCGACCATCGGAATGAAGGATTCACTGTCAAACCAAACCGTACTCTGACGAGCGGATGGCGACATGAGAATTGGGGCAATCTGTACTGGCGCCGATATCCGCGTGGATGGAGTGAGAATTGGATACGACAATCAGGACCGGAGCTGCAGATGCTCCGACCGCGAAGGCTGCCGCGCGCAATGTGAAGCGGCGTTTGCACGCCCTCGGGCACGAAATCAGCCTGAATCACGCCTACGAAGCCGTCGCGGCGATGAGCGGCTATCCGACATGGTCAGTGATGAAAGCGAAGCTCGAAGAGACGACGGCCCTGCCACCGACCACCGTGAAGCCCTTTCCGATCGGGAAGATACCGTGGCATAAATTCACACCAGGCGAGCATAATCCTACATCTTTGTTCTTCGGTCCCGACGGCGACAGGCGATCTGCGATCATGGAGGAGATGGGCCGGGAGTTCTTTGCGGGCTTTCACGAACATTCGCCGTTCCTTCGAGCGATCGCGTTCTCGACGGGAGCCGATCGGATCCCCGAACTCGAGGGCATCGAGGCGGACTTCTGCCGTGCGCGAATATCGAGAGAGGACTGCGACCTCAGCATCTTCGACCTTCCGCTGGGGCGGCGCTATCCGTGTCAGGCTCACCGTCAGAGGATCATCGACTTCCTCACCGACCTCGTAGCAACGCTCGCGGGAAAGGTGGATTTGTCGCCAGCCGACATCCGAGCGCTCGCGGAACCAGTTCCGAGAATGGTCGATAAGGCCTACGCCAACTGCGACCGAAACCCGAAAGCATACAGACCAGAGGTGTTCGAAGAGATCGATAAGGAACTCGACCTCGAAGTCTCTGGTCGCAAAGATCTGTTGGCGAGTTGGTGGGAGACGTCCGATCTCCTTGCCTGGAGATCCCGTCCGACATGGGCGCAATGGGCGCAGGCACAGGCGGTGCCGGCACTCGTCGACTTCATGGGGATCGCCAGGGAGGCCGACATGGGGGGTGTAATCTCGAGCGGCGAGCGAGCCGCGGATGTGATTGTACGCTGCATTTCCGCCGCGGTCCGGGAATACGGCTTTCTACGGAAGCCGTACAGAAGGCCCGGACGCAGGCACGCCCGAGCGGCGGTCATAGATATCGTTGAAACGCCGCTCGACCCCCGCGCCGACAACCTGCTCTTCCGGATAGCCGAGAACGACTATCGCATGCTGGTTGACGACATCGACGCTCATGAGTCGACCCGAGCCCTCTATGAGGAGCGAATGCCGACGGCAGCGTCTTCAATGAGACTGCTGGTGTCCGCTAATGGGCCTCAGTATGCGATCATGGGCCAACTTTCCGGGCTTCTGGGTGATGCCATAGCAGACGGCCGGGAGCTTGTGATTTTCACGGATGATGTGAGATGCGCGTCAACGCTGCGCGATATGAGCAGCTCATATTTCGTCCATGGCTGCCATGACCACGCCGACGTTGCCAGAGTGGCGAGGGCCTTGGGTCTCGATGGCGACCACGTCAACGTGATCCACGACCACATGGTCGGTGACATGCCTCGGGGGCTCTCGGGCATTCCTCTCGTGGCCTGCAGGCGCAAGTTCCACTTGACGGAGACAAGCGCGGTTATCCTGCCTTCATGATCAATATATGTTGACAAATGAATCCTTGCGGTGAATATGACGGCAACGCACGTTCAACCGCAAGGATTCATTTGATGTCGCAGATGCTCGAAATCGTCCGTCACTACGCGCTCGGTATTCGCAATGGGCGCAAGGCCGCCGATGCATTCAAGCATCTGAAGTCGGAAATCGAGGAGCTTGGGGTCGAGCTAGAGAACGGCGGTGCCGGGGCAGACGGGGTCAAGGGCGAGGTCATGGACGTGATCAACTGCGCGCTCGACATCCTGTTCCTCGTGCATCCCGAAGTCACCATGGACGAACTCGATACCATCATGGAGGCCAAGTGCCAGAAGTGGGTGCGCAAGTACGGTAAGGATGACTTGGAGCTCGAGGCCGATGGCATGCTGCCTGGTGGTGCCGTTGTTCGAGAACTCGGTGCGGCCGGAGTATCCGACGAGCGCGTCGCGGCCATCGCGGCGATTGAACTCAACTCGGTTAAGCGCATTGGCGCGGGGTCGATGTCGTTCCGGGCGACACAGGATCGATTGAACGCCGTTGTTCCCATCCTTCGCGAGGCCGTCGGCGGCGACCTGGCAAAGCTTCCCTACGTCCTTGATGCAGCGGCCGACGGAGGTGACAGCCTGCAGAATCTGATGTCCGCTCCCGTGGTCGACCTCGACCGAGTGCGCCGCTGCATTGCAGATCTGAGCAACGGTTCCGGGAGCCTGTGGTCCCCGGAAGTCGTGAAGCGTGCGCTCGGTGACGCAGCTTAAACCAATCCGGAAACAACGAGGGAAGAAAGTAAAATGAGACTCGTTCACTCGCATATCCACGGTGGCGAACACTCATCGATCTACGCGCTTACGATGAATGATCTGGAGAGGATCGTGGCCGATGCCTTTGGCTGGGATCTGCGGTCGGTGAACATCGATGGACTCGAGGCCGACGGATTCGAGTTCCACGTTTCTGGAACGACTGGGTCCAATCAAGCGGACGATCCGGTGCCGTCCCGCTAAGATGTAGCTCAGCGGGCGGACTTGGTTCCCGCATGAGCCACAAATGCGTCAAGTTGTTCGTCGGAGAGCGGAAGCATCGCCGCCTCGTGCAGCCACTGGACGTGTCTGTCAAGCGCCTCGAGATCCGACATGCTTCCTATCCGGGCACCCGCGTCGTTCGTGACCGGCGCTGGGTTGGCGCGAAGCACCTCCTCCACCTGATCGTGGGTGCATGTCGGCTGGAGCAGTGAAGCCCCCCGGCGTGTTCGTTCTATCCACATCGAGATCGCCATGGTCTGCCAATGGACCCCGGCAGAGAGATCCGCGACCGTAGCCTCAGCGGTCATGGCGGCGTTGTCTTCGATCAGCTTTCTCGTGTCCGGATTGAGAGCAAGTGCCCCGTCGCCGGGATAGCGGCTGAAATCCAGAAGATCGATGTCGCGCACGGACGGAGACAGAAGCTTCTCATCGATGCTTAAAATGTCCGCGCGACGCTGGATGGACTGCGCCAGTCTGGCCCTGGCGAGGATCGATGCCTGATGGCTGCTATCTGTTGCTGCCGGAGCGAGCTCATTAAGTCCGGTGATGTATTTCTTCAGGAGCGCGGCCCCTCGCTGTGCCTGCTCCGGCCCCTTGGGATTGATGCCTAGCTTGCGGGCGGCGGAAAGAAAGTCCTGCGCCCTACCCTGCGAGAACGCCCTCGAGATGCCGCCGAAGACCGCAATTGAATGCTCGCCTGGATCAAATGAGAATTCCGATACGAGATCTGCAGATATGCGGTCGAGCTCGTCCAGCACGGTTCTCGCGTGATCGACTTCGCTCCGCGTTGCTGAAGAGCGGGAAAGAGCGGTTATGTCCGCCGCACGCAGACTGGCCGAAATTGCGGCGATGAAGGCTGCATCGGACAGCCTTGGGGCCGTTCCTGTCCAGTCGAGTAGCGATCTTGCAAGCCGGTCAAGCTCTTGCATCGATGCGGCGTACCTGACGACAAGCTTCTCCGCGGCTTCGATGTTCGGCATGGCCGGAGAATTCCAGTCTAGCCCCAGAGTCTCGCTGAGTCCCCTCGCCGCTTCGCTCTGCTCGGCCTCCTGAGACAGGGAAGCCTGGAAATCCGCAATCAGACGCTCGGCCGCCGGAATGTCGGAAGCGTTAGGGAAGAACTTCCAGACTTGCGCATGGTGAGACGCACTGGCCATGAGTGTCGAGGTCTCGCCTGCAAGGACGCGTATATCCTTGTCCTTCATGAATGCGAGGTCGGAGGCGGGGAGCCATCCCGCCAACGCAGCTCTGCCTTCGTCGCGCTCACCTGTTGTCTGGGGTGCCTGCTGGGGTATCGGATCCAAGGGGCGGGGTGCGGATGCCGGCAGGGAGATCTTCCACGAAATGAGATCGGTCATCTTAAATCCTTTTGCTCCTGGAATCATTGCAAGCTCCCGCCTGTTTGGGAAGCCTTCTTGCAGGCAAGGTTGCGATATGAAAGAGTTGATCCGACCAATGCACCAAGGATTCGATATGGGATTCGACAGGAACGCCCCCGCACTGCTCCGCGAAGCTGTCGCCTCGATCGCGCCAGACGCTGCTGGGGCAGAGTGCCCCGTGGAAGCCCTTACCGAGCGCCAATATGCGCGCATCAGGCTTCATGTGGCGCGCAGGCTGTTCGGGAAATGGTTCCCGGGCAGCCTGGAACTTGCGGCTTATCTCAAGAAGGGCGACTATCCGGAAAGTTCGGCGAAGATGGCGCGGCTCACTCGGGAAACGCTGCCGCTCGATGGCATCGGAGAAGACAGCTTCTACCTCAACGAATACTACGGAGACGGGCCGAGTCTGTCGTCGTTCGTCACGCTGCGCGACTGGGACAGGCATACTCACGACACACAGGAGAGCTACCAGGTAGAGGACGGAAACCGACCGGACGGCCCCCGCCCCTATGAGGGAAGACTTCTCTGGGATTGGTCGAGATGGCTCGATGAAGGGCGGCTCGTTTACGGGAACCTGTCGGTCGCCGCGTCACACCTTGCGCGGACGCTCGACGACTATGCCGGCGATCTTGCGCGCGAACGTTACAACACGAATTACGTGGAGGGTCCCGAACATGGGGCGCGAACCGAGCGCGGCACCTATCGCTGGGACATGGTGGAAACGCCACGGGATAAGGCAGCCTTGAGATTTGCCACCGACCACGTCGGAGGCGAACTTGTGAACGGGTGGATGGAAGCAGGGTTGAGGAGCGAGATCGAGCGATCGGGTGTCTGGGTCGCGCGCAGGCGTCGCGACGTTGAGGGGGAGATCAACGAGGATCTGGTTTTCTCCGGCCCCGAAGCGATGGCCGCCATGCGCTTCCGCCATTGGAAGACGGATCTCGCCGCCATCGCCGATGGCACGGCAATCTACGGAGAGATCGAGAGCAAGGCGAAGAACGAACTTCGCGGGGTCATGAAGCTTGTCTTCGCTGCGGCGGAAGTGGCAGCGGAATCGCTCGAAGGCGATGAAAAGCTGTCGTGGAAGAGCATTTCGACGATGGTGCTCGAGTGCATGGGTGGGGCCACCGCCGACCGAGCCTATCGTGGCTGCATGCCTTGACCCTGGACTGCTTCCGGATCAGCGAAGGCCCCTCCGGTCAGCTCGGCGTAGACTGCCGAAACTTCCGCTCGGGATGCGCGTCGCACTTCGAGCATCCGTTCGACATCGTCGTGGTCTCTCCGTCGGTTCGGATTATCGGAAAACACCTCCTCGGCGACGCGCATCTGCGCCATCCGAGCTGGGAGGCTTGCCTCGATGATCTCATTCGCCTCATCGAAGGTGTCGCAGATGAACAGATTGCTTGTCTCGAGGTAGTAGAGCGACGGCCGCTGATCAAACGACGGATGAACCGGCAACTTGCGCTGCCCGGTCAGCCTGTATCCGGCATCGAGATCTCGCTCGGGCTGCCAGACCCTGAGAGCAGGATAGGTTTCGGCGATGATCAGCGCGTTGTCATAGGCCAGCCAGTCCCGACCGTACAGGTTCAGAATGATCTGGCCGACGCGCAGGTCGACGCGGCGGATGTCATCCTCGGGACCCAGGTATTGAATCATCTCATTCTCCGCGTCGGTTCAATGTACCGATAAATCTATTGCCGCGACGTGAAACCGTCAAACCCTCTACATCGACAATGCCGCAGTCAGGGCGCCGCCGAAAAGACAGGCGAAGAACGCGAGGCTCAGGAAGTCGAACGCGTCATCGATGTCGAAAAGGCGATCGTTATCATAGTCATTCATGGCGGTGCCCTCGTTGGATTGGCCTCAGGACTAACATGCGAGGATTCGATTTGCAAAAAGGATTCGAAGGACTGAGTCCTGTATGTCAGAAAATGTTTAAAGGAATCGCGAAAAACCCGTTGACGAATCCTTAAATGATGTTCTAAACACCTGCGTAGAGGCGAACTCGCCCGTTAGGACTCGAACAGCAGGATCAGGGGATACCGTTATGAAGAACACCAAGAGCAACATCATCTCTCTCGCCTCGCGCAGCGACGAAGCCAAGGGCGTCCATGTGGACCGCGGCATTCGTTCCGGCCTGAGCGATGTCATGGGCCGCGTCATGGGCAGCAACGTCGCCCGCGACATCCTCAAGCGCTCCTCCGACTTCCGCGACTTCGGCTGCATGGCCTTCGAGTACATCGCAAACGCCCACGAATCCTACCAGATCGATGACCTTGACCGCGAGATCGTCATCGAAATCACCAAGGGTCCCAAGGGCCGAGTCCAGATCAGCGACAACGGCTGCGGCATGCACCTTGAATCGCTCGTCAAGTTCTGGACGATGCATGCCGAGACCTCCCGCCGCGAACAGGGCCTCAATCTCCGCGGCTACAACGGCACCGGCAAGATTGCTGGCTTCAAGTACTTCAACCTGCTCACCCTCGAGACGATCAAGGACGGTCTGCGCAATGTGACCCGCCTGAACCGCCGCCACATCGAGGAAATGGCGAAGACCGCCGGCCCTGTGCAGATCGAGGAAGTCGCCGTCAACGAGCCGACCGATCTTCCGGACGGAACGACCGTCATCCTCTCCAATCCGATCGACGGCGTCTCCGCGGCCCAGATCATCGAGCTGCGCGAGAAGATCGCGATGGAAATGATGATGTGGATGAAGGGCACGAAGGTCTTCGTCAACGGCGAGGCTGTCGAAGCCGAAACCATCACCTTCGACGAAAGCGAGGAGGTCGTTTCGCCCTGCGGCAACTTCCACGGCAGGATCTACTACCTCGACAAGGGGTATACCCAGGAGCTGCAGAAGATCTTCATCAGCGCCCACCGGGTCTTCATGGCGAGCGAGAACTTCGGCAAGGAAGGCCATCGCTTCTCGGCAAAGGTTCATGCCGTCTTCACCGCCTCCGCGGAATGGTACGCCGAGTTCTTCGAGGGCCGCCGCGAGCAGTTCGTCTCCGAGGCCCGCGATCTCAAGCTGAAGGTCAGCCATCCGGAGGCGCTTCGCTACAAGGAATTCATCGAAGCTGCGATCCGCGCCTTCATGAAGATGCTGGACGAGCGCGAGAAGGAGCGCCAGCAGAAGCAGATCGATGAGAAGATGAAGGCCATGCAGGACAAGCTCAGCCGCCTGTTCTCGAACATGTCGGACCGCCTGAACTTCAAGCGCCGTCTCGAAAAGCAGATTGTTCCCTCGGAGAACCCGGTGCCACGCGAGCGCTCGCTCAATCCCCGCGACCGCAAGCCCAAGCTCAACGTCGTGTTCCGTGAGTTCGAGAATGATCCGAGCGAATACCGCATTGATCCCGAGCAGGGTTTCATCGAGGTGAACATCAAGTCCCCGCAGCTCGCAGGCATCGCCGAAAACCGGAACGACGCCACGTGGGATCAGGCTGTTCTCGAGATCGTCAAGAACGCCTTCGTCGAGATGGAGGTATCCCGGCGGCTGTCCGAATCCTTCGGTGATCGCTCGTCTGACATCGTCACCTACCTCCGCGACCAGGCAGAGTTGACCCGCGAGATCCGCGTGTCGGTCAACACCATGCTCGCGGAGATGTACCGAGCCTTCCAGGCCCGCCGTCAGACCGAAGTCTCCAAGTAACGATCATGGGGCGGTGCATTCACCGCCCCTCACTCATTGTCTGCCAGGGGCCAGTATTGATGGATACCGCTGAAATCGAACGCATCCGCCCGCTCGTAGCCGACCTCGTCAGGATCGGCTTCTTCCGTCTTTCGGGCATATCGACGACGCTCTCGCTGCCGGAACTCGCGCAGATCGCTGCAGAGGAATCCGACTTCCATGTCATCGCTCTCGAAGACGGCTGGTATGTGACCAACTCGGAGGAGACGCTCGCCACGGAGACGCTGAACCGTATCGCCGGTGTCGTCTATGAGTCTGTCGTGGTCGGTGATGTCGTGGGATCGCTCATGCGCGCCATCCTCTGCGGGCCTTCGTGGGTCGACGAACGGAACCGCCGGAAGCGCGGCCGGGTTCTCAATGAAGTCTACGAGTCCTCGCCGTCGCGCGCAGTCCTCACTTATCTTTCCGATATCGTCGGCGCTCGCATGGAATCGTTCAACGGGGTCGACAGGATCGACTTCTCGGACGTCACGTATCCCGTCTCTCCCTCGCAAAAGGAACAGGCGATCATCTACGCGCTTGAGGAAAGCCCCTATGGCGCAATGCAGGTCAGCAGGCTCTGCCGCCGCGTGGGGATCAGCCGTGCATCGACCTACCACCGCATCGACAGCATGCCTTATATCCTGAAGGACCACCGGAAGGCCGCGCGGCTGATTGGTGCGGACGGTCATCCGGAAGGTTACATCCCCGCCGACATGAGGCCTTTCTTTCTTGGCTTGCGCTGGAGCCGATGCGGCAGCCGTGCGCTGGTTCATCTGAGCGCGAACGAGGAATGCATCGAAAGCAACTCCTGCAACATTCCAGCAGACGCCCGTTCCCAGATCGAAGGCTCCTACGTGGAGGTTTGCTCCGGCAACGTTCTGGAGTGCGAGCATCGCGAAGGCAGGGACAATCGCAAGATCAGTGGGTTCACGGAGACGGTTCATGCGCTCTGTGAAGACTATGTGTCCAAGGACAACATATATCTGATCCTCGACAAGCAGACTGGCGAGGCCCGTCTCGATGTACTCAGCATGCATGCCTCCGGAAAGATGGCGGCCATCGAACGCATGCTGGAAGAAGGCATAATTCGCGGTCAGCTTCCGGATAAGGAATGCGTAGGAATGGCAGCATGACGAAGGACGGCGCTGCCCGACCGCAGACATCGCGTGACCATTTGCGGGCGGCGGCCATCGATATCCTGTCTAGCCGGGGGTTGGGCCTGCACGACATACGCGATGTCCGTGACAGGATCCTTTCGGACAGCCGGGCGGAGGCGTTTTCGCTCCTCGTCGGTGAGTACCAACTGGGATCTTCAGAAGCCAAGGTGGTTCTGGATTACCTTGATCCCGCTCTGAAGGGACGACCCCTCAGGTTTGAGGAGATCTCTCCTTCCGAGATTGTCTTTCCGGTCGGCGAGGCTGCCGAAGATCCATGCGATGCTCTCGAAATCGGGCCTTTGTATTTTGCCAGACGGGGACTGACGGTCGGTCAGATGGTGCCTGTCACCACGATCGTGTCGGGTGACCTTGCTAGTCAAAGGACTGACAAGGTCTGGTTCGACGGAGCAATGCTTGATCCATCGCGGCTTTCCCAGGTCTGGCGGGTGTTGCCCGTGTAGGCTGGCTCCTGGGAAAGCTCCCGCGATCGCAGGCCGCCGTTGCCTTACGCGGCGGGAGATGCGGCCAGCGCGTCATCGATCAGCGTGCAGTCGATGTCCTGACCTTCCTCGAGTTCCGGATCCCGTTCGTATATCCACAGGCCGGGGTTCTCTCCGTCGAAGGCATCCACAAGGAATGTGAGTTCGAGGTCGAACGTCCTGCGGGCTTCCAGTTCGGATTCTGCCTCGATATCCATCGAGTAGACGGCCTTCACGTTGGCGTAGACGTCGAGTTTCCACTCTTGCTCGCCGTCATCGTTGCGGACGACCTCTGCGGTCGACATGTCGATGAAATAGGAGACGAATTCGGTCTTGAAGTTGTTCAACAGGGTCACCCCCGGGAAGGGTTCGTCGGCCGCACATCTGGCGGTAAGCGCGACTTCGCTTTCGCCTTCCCGATAGTCGATCGTCTGGAAATTGAGGTACTTGGCCCAGCGCTGGTCTGTGAGGCGGAAGGTCGGCATCTGCTGCTCCTTGAGGTTCATTGAAATTGATGATGTCGCCGCGGCGGGCATGCAACAAAGCCTAAGGATTCGGCGTGTACGGCGCCGGCCGCCCTGCCGCGCCATCCTCTTGCGTTTCTGACAGAGGACCAGTCAGACTGAAGAAAACAACTCATGGACGAAGCGATGCTGGAACAGACTGTAGCCCTGAAGATAAACGACTGGACGCGCTGGATGCTGGAAAGACATATGGCACGGCACGGTGTAGGGCTGGACGAACTTGTCGCTGCCGCCTTGGCGGCAAGGGACGATGATTGGTATGGAGACGATGCCGGGGAGTTGCTCCGGCAGGACCTGCTGCTGGGCCGAGCGATGCAGGACATCAAGAGACCCGCGGCAACCGTTGAAATCCCGTCCGACGTTCTGAGGGGCGTGGCGGAAAAACTCGCCGTGGATGGCGGCAATGAAGCTGCTGTCGCATCCCTTCTGTCTTGGTGGAATTCGGTGAAGCCGGACAGTTTGCCCCTAGCCACTGCGTTCGATGTGTTCGGCGCCAGAGAGCGCGAAGGATACAGCTATACGGTTGACTGTCCTGACCATCGACGTCCTGAGAGTTTTGAAGGAATGGCAGGCACCGCCAGGTCATCCGGTATCTATGTCGAGTTCAGGTTCCACCGGATTAGTGCCAGCGACGGCTACCTCACCGTCTACAACATGGACGGATCATCGATCGAGGGGTGCAAGGCACCCTATGGTCAGTATGTCTGGTGGATGGCAGGGGCGCTGAAGCGCGCCTTCGAGGTGGAGTGGAAGGAATTTGTCCCGGAAGGGACATGAAGGCGCTAATCCTTCTCCAGCGGGATGAGCCGTCTGGTGCGGTACCGCAATGCCCTGACTGTGATCCAGCCGCGGCCATTGACCGGGCCGAGGTAATACTCGTCGGCATGCCGAGGGACAGTGGCAGAGATTCGAGCAGGCCGCAGCCAAACAGCCTGGTCCGGCTAAACGGAAGTCCCGGCTTTTATGCGTCGCTGCCGATCGCGAGGAATTCGTCGCGCGAAGCCATCAGAAGCGTCTCCTCGAGCCGTTCCGGCGTCACCATCGCGGCGAGCGCCTTCCGGAGCATGTCGATTTTCTCCTGGAACAGCTCGAGCTTAGCCCGGTTCTCGTCGGTAGCGATGATGGTTGCGACGAGCTTGCCGTTCTCCTTCACGTCCTTCGGCCACGGCTCGATGATCCAGGTGTTGCTGTGCAGATCTCCCCAGCGGTTGAAGCGCCGCATCAGGACGGAGCCGTCGAGTGCCACGCCGCGCTCGATCGTGTCATAGGAAAACTGCAGGCCAGTGCCCAATCCACCATCGAAGTTCCGCGTGGGGCCGACCCGGACAATGAAGTAGTTCACCCACTTGATCTTGAAGCGATGATCGAGCTGGGCGCGCATGTCCTTGAGCATGACGCTGACATCTGAGCCTCGGACTTTGATATCCAGTTCCGAGCAGTGCAGCGTGAACGCAAGGTCTACCGTCTCGGCCGGAGGCGGACGGTCATCGAGGGTGTTGAACCTCTTGGTCATGTAGAGGTCGATGCTGACCTTGCGGTTCACGACCTTTCGTCGGTCCTCGGCGGCTTCGTCGTCCGACTTGTCGTCGCCTACAAGCTGCTCGATGTCGTACCAGATCGTGTCGACCTTGGTCCCCATTCCCGAAGACTTTGAGGGTTTAGCCCTTGCCATGATGCTCTCCTGTCAGGCGGACAACAATAAGTCACAAGGACTCGAAATCAAGTCCTTTTGCAGCTCAGGGCAGGAAAATCAGCCTCGCCAGAAAAACGACTGTATTGATGCTCGCCAGCATCAGCGCAACGGCCGCGAGGCGGCCAGTGTGGGTGGCTTCGTCGTGATCGAAGAGATCCGCAAGGTGCGGCGGAACCTCGGAAACGATGTGGCGCTCTACGAAACCCTCGGCCTTCATGGCCAGTTCTGCATTCGTCATGAACTCAATCCTTGGGTACTTGCGTTCACCAAGCTCTACCTGCGCCTATCCCTGACGTCAACCGCGTGAAAGGATTCGTTAACCGATCGATGTTTGCCGAACTTCGCAGGTCGGCGTTCCGCGCCTATTGCTCGAAAAAGCACTTGCTCCGGAGTCGCCGGAGTATGACGCGTCCTTCTCCGCTGGTCTGGCGGAGACGAACCCGACGTGGCTCTACGATCTTGGCCGTGAAGTCGCTGAAAGCGACAACCGGCAGGCATCTAGGCCACCCGACTACAGGGTTTGACGGGTCGGCAGCGCCAGACGGACGAATCCCGGAAGGCCGAGCACGTAGACTGTGCCTTCGTCCGACACTAGGATATCCCCGCAGGAGGTGCTGCGTTGTGGCCCCGCGCACGCAAGTTCCACGCCGTCGGGCAGGTTGTCCGTCCACTCGTCATCGAGGTTCTGTGTCATCGGGAAAACCTCGTTCATGGAGTGGCCGTTCAGGGTGGCTACCTTGAAGTAGTCTCCGCGCGAGTATGCAAGTGCTGCCTGCTTCGCCTGCTCCAATCCATCCGCGGCCGGGGAAATGAGCGCAAGGAGGACATCTGCGCCCTGGCGCTCGGCCCTCCTCCAATCGAGATGAAAAAGTTCCATGGGGCCTCCGTTTTACGGTGTGATCATAGTGGGCCCCCGAGGCAAAGCAACCGCCTTCAGGTGCTGGCGGCGAGCTGTCGCTGGGCGAGCACGAGGAGGATGGCGTTGGCAGCCCTGGCGGCATCGGCATCGTCGGTGAACCCGAGCGTGACAAAAATGTCCTTTGCTTCCCAGTCGCTGACCTTGTTTCTGGAGAGGAATGCGTCACGCTGCCGCTGTGCCTCGTGCCAGAGCCGCTGCTCCCGGGCTTTCGTTTCCCTGGCGGCCCGGGCTGCACGATCCGCGGCGTGGATCATGCGATCGTCTTCCGACGGTTCTGCAACCTTCCGGATCACTTCCCATTCGAGAACACGGAGCCGCGTGATTTCTCCGTTGTCGGAGATCGCCCCGCCGCGGTCGCTGTCATCGAGAAATGTGAACTTTGCCGTCTTGGCGTAGCTGGGTTCATTGAACGCGAGGCCTGCGAGGATGCCGTCGCGTGTTTCAATCTCAACCCGGCAGACCTCTCCTGAGAGCGGGTTGACGATGCCGCCCGTGGCGACCCAGTCACGGAGGAGCTGATCCTGCCACCCGGAGAGGTGGGCGGTGAATTTCTCGAACAGGTCGACATAGTCCTCGGTCGGGGTGTCGTCCATTTCGCTCGCGAAGTCTGAGGCCATCTTCCATGGGTCGGTCGACGTGTCCGTGGATACGGTGTCGATGAAGGTCTCGCGGAGCCATTCCTCGTCGCTGGCGCTGAAGTCAGGAAGGATCATCGAAAGCTCGTGCGTTGACAGGAAGGACTCCACGGCACCGTTGATCACGGAGGCGGAGTGGATGCGCGGGCGTGGGCGGATGTCGTTGAGAACGAGCAAAGACTGCATGATGGCCTCCGGGTGAATCCTTGTGTTTAACATTTTTGCTAGGATTCAGACTTGCACGTCAACATGTTTTATCCTTAGGCTTCTGTACGAGAACGAACCCGAGGTCTTTGCCGTGAAACGTATCCAATCGCTGAATGTAGATATCGAAGCCATGCCGGACGGCGACCTGACGGTGGACGCGGCAACCGTCGACAAGGATCTGGTTGACATCCAGGGCAGCGACTGGGAGATGCCGGACGGCCATCTGGATTTCGAGGACCCCCTCGTCCAGTCGCTGGCACAGTGGCTCGGAAAGGACGCGGTCGACAAGCTCCGGAACGAAAGCTTCCAGGCATTGAAGCGCGCCATCGCCATGCTGCCAGAGCCTGTGGAGCAGGCGAGTTTTGTCTGGGACGCTATTGGCGGCCCCGATGACATCCTCAAGGTGTCGGAAGCCGTGGTCTCGTACCGCCAGTTCGACGAGGGTGCGCTCATCATTGCGGACGCCATGGGGGCCAATACGGAGTTCCGGAACGTCATTCGCGGGCTCGACCGGGGCGAAGAAATGCCCCTCAAGGACTTCCTGGCCCTCGAGACTGTCACCGTGAACAACATCGACGCATTCAATGGCCGCCTCGAGGGCCTCATTCCGTTCATGAAGAGCCTTTTTGGGGATCGCCAGTTCACTGTGGGTGCGGCCGTCGTTGTGATCGCAGCCGTGAAGGGCTTTGTCCGCGGTCTTGGCAGACTGGAAAACGGCTTCGAGCTCTCGCAGCCGATCAGTGACGAACTTCTGGGGCGGCTCGAATACTTCAGGGAGGAGATCGTCAGGGCGGCCGAGATCGTCAAGCAGACGTGCAAGGTCAACCCGCTGCGTTTCTCCCTCGGCGTGCTCTCGGGCGTGAGGCGTTCGCTTGTACCGGACGGTGCAGGTGACTTCCGTTACGCTGTCAGGGCCATCGGAGGGACCATCGAGACCAGGGAGGATATGGTCGCCGCCGCGGCGGCGTTCGGTGAATATCTTCGCAGCACCGACGACTTCAACCAGATCGTGACAAAGGCCGGATTCTCCTTGGAGGAGGTTTCTCAGATCATCAGCCATCTCATGGTTCGCCGCCATCTCATGACTTCGGCGCACAGCGTCGGCGTTCCGTGGCCGGAAGTTTCCGCGGAACTGTCTGTCAGTGCGGACGCACGGCTGGAAGGATTGGGAGAGTTGATCGGCCATGTTGCTGGCGATGGTCTCACGGGCCGCCTCAAGGCTGTGGCGAAGGGCTATTCCAAGAGGGTGGGTGATGTTCTCGAGGTCGGACGCCACCACGTCACCTCGCGCCGCTACTGGCTGGATGCCGGCGAGCGCGTGGCCGTTATCGACCCCGAGATCTCGATCGGTGATCTCAAGGAACTTGTGCGCATCGAGCCTCAGATCGGCCACGCGAAGGATCTGCTCAAGTCGTGCGGAGCGGCTTCTCGCGACGACATCGACACCCTGGAGCGGCATCTTGAATGGATGACCTGCGCATATGCCCTGCCCGTCGATGACACCGCTTTCGACGCGATCATCTCATCGAGGGCGGAAGTCATCCCGCTGCGGCTAAGTCAGCAGTAATTGTTGACAACGTCTGATTTTGATGTTTCGATGCCACGAATTCTTGGAGACGTGACATGGAAGCCGAAGTCATCGATATCGAGTCCATCCGACTAAAGCGCGACAACCAGCGTCGCGCCGCGTCCGCCGGGGTGTTCGGACGCCTCCCCTGCCCGTGCTGCGATGTCATGACCTCCGCCTCCGGGATGACCGATGGGCGGATCCGTTTTTTCTGTGACGGGGGTGGCACACATGCGATGGCTGAATGGACCTGGGACGGAGCCGATCGAGTGTCCGACCATCGCGGCCGCGTCCGCTTGTATCTTGGCTACTGAGGTCTGCAGAATGTCCGACACCATCGTCACCACTTACGGCTTCATGAACCTGCAGACTGGCAGGTTTCTCCGCTTTTCCAAAAACGACACGCCTTTCGACGGCGAGGAGGATCATGCGGACGCGTGGTTCTCCAAGGACGTGTCCGATCCCATTTGGGAGACAGACAGCGCCGCTGCCGTTCTTCACCTCCTGGATCCGTGGAGTTTGAAGTCCGATTGGAGCAAGGAAGACATCCTGAGCGGTATTGGCCTTCCCAGCTTTGGCTGGTGGTTCGACCGCGAGGCGCTGAACGCCATGCATCCTGTCGCATTCCAGCGTGTGATGCGACCGATCGTTGAAGGTGGCGATCCCGTTCCTGTGGCAATGACGGTCTCAGGCGTTCACTTCGAGACGAAGAACGATCCCAATTCTGTCTGGCTTGTCTCGCTGGAGACCTCCGAAGCGGTGAAGTTGACCCCCTGACCGCCGGGCAGGTTTTCAAGGGGAAAACCTGCCGTTCCCAATCTCCGCTCAAATGGGTCGTGCGGTGCGCTCCCTGACTCTGGGGGCAAGCCAGCAGGCCATTCGCAACAAGAAGGGTTTGGTGCCGGGGGCTTCGCGCCAACGGCACCATGGTCTCGCGCTCTAAACGCAGTTGAAGCGCTTCACCAGTGGCTTCGCGTCCCTCCTCGATATCGGTCCGATGCCGACCGCGGTCATGACCTCGGAACCGTCGAAATGCGGCTGCAGGACGTGGCCGCTGTCGATGACGACGGCATGTGGAACTCCCATGGCCCGGCATTCGTCGGCGAGCCGCTCGAGCGCGAATGCGTTCTTTGCCTTCAGGCATGCCTTGGATCCCGCGTTGTCGCCGCGTCGGTATCGGTCTACGAGGTGTGGGGCCTTGTCGAGGCAGTCGAGCAGCGCGTCCGTGTAGGCGTGTCCCGCCTGCGCTGCGAGCTTCCCGGGCGGCATTTCGAGATCCGCGCGGATGATCGCGTAGATGAACAGGTGTTCGTCGCGATCGAGGTTGTCGGTGGTGGTTTCAGTCTTGTCTGTCGCCTGGTCGGCGATGCGGCCTGTCCGTTCGCAAGAGCTACATCATTGTCCTGTTCTCCATTGGAGCCGTCCCATACGGCCCGCCAGTTGAATGTAGGTGTTGTGCGACCCTGTGGCTAGGACCCCGCGGTTCAGCGCGTGTGCGTGCTGCTGTTGGGGCGGCTGGCCGCGAGGTCGATGACCTTTCCGTCACGGGAGCCGTTGGTCGTCGCGATCTGCGTCTTCAGTGCCGAGCTGCTTGCAGGCTGCCCATAGAGCCAGCCCTGGATGAGATCCACCTTGGCGATGCGGTTGATGGCATCGAGCTGCTCCTGCCGTTCCACGCCCTCGACGACGACCTGGTAGCCGGCGACGCGCGCGAGCTGCACGGTGGCGCCGAAGATGTTGTCCGCCTTCTCGTCCTGTCCGATGAGCTTGATGAAGGATCGGTCGATCTTCACCTTGTCCAGCGGCAGGTCACTCAGATACTGGAGCGAGGAATAGCCCGTACCGAAATCGTCCAGCGCGATCTGCACGCCGAGATCGCGGAGCGATCCGAGGATGGCCTTGGCGGTCTCCATGTCGCTCACGAACACAGTCTCGGTCACTTCCACCTGCAGGCGTTCGGCGGGAAGTCCCGAGGTCTCCAGAGCCTTGCCGATGACGTGGAGAATATCGGGCCGGGTAAGATCCATGGCCGAGAGGTTTACCGAGACCGACACGTCGTCCGGCCACGTCATCGCCTCGCGACAGGCCTTGTTGAGCACGATGCGGGTGATTTCCGAGACCTGCCCGATCTCCTCAGCGGTCTTGATGAATTCCATCGGGCTGACGAGGCCGCGGGTCGGGTGGAACCAGCGGGCGAGCGCCTCCGCGCTGACGATGCGGCTTCCGTCCGGTGTCCGCATTGCCTGATAGGCGATGTGGAATGCTTCCTCTCTGATCGCCTGACGCAAGTCGTCGCGGCTCTGCTCGCCCTGCTGCCTGCTTGCGGCCATCGCGGCCGAGAACATCTGCCACATGCGCGGCTTTCCGTTCCGCGTCTCCAGTTTCGTTTCATAGAGCGCGATGTCAGCCTGCTTTAGCGCTTCGTCGAGCAGGAACTCCGAACGGCTCATGCAGGTGACCCCGCCGCTCACCTTAACAGCGAGGCTGCGGCCCTGGATGACATAGTTCGTGCAGATCGATCCGAACACGTCGTTGAAGATCTTCGTGATGTCGTCGTCATTGGTGAGGCTGTGGAACGCAACCACGAACTCGTCTCCGCCCGTGCGGGACAACACGACGCGCGGGTCGCTGATCTTCCTCATCTTGTTGGCGACGTTGATGATGACCTGGTCGCCGGCGCTGTGGCCCAGCGTGTCGTTGATCTTCTTGAACCCGTCGACGTCGAACATGGCGAGAGCCACGTGGCTCTGATCGTCCATTCCTTCGACGGCCCGGGTGATGAGGTTGGTGAAGTGCAGGCGGTTGGGGAGCGCCGACAAGCCGTCGTAGTGCCCCATGTATTCGATCTTCGAGCGGGCGTTGATCCGCTCGCTGACGTCTTCGAGGATGAAGACGACCCCGCGTGTCTCCTCGTTCAGGAACGGCTTCGGCTTGTTCTGGTCGACGGAAACAGCTTCAAGAACGGATCTGACTGTGCGGAAGGCCTTGATCTCGATGACTTCTCCGTCGCGGAAGAAGAACAGGTCGGAAGGCGTTTCGTCTTTCTCCAGCGCCTTGATGAGGCTCTGGAACTGCTCCGCGTGCTTGCGCGCCTGCCTCTCGCTGTATCTCCCGGCCTTGGAGCCGTTCCTGATGACCGAAAGGAGGTTCTTGCCCGCAAGGTGCTCGGAGGACAGCCCCATGTAGCGCTCGACCTTCAAATTCATGAGCTGGATGCGGTTGTTCTCGTCGAGCATGATCAGGCCGCTCGGCATGTTGTCGAGCGCGATGTGCACGATCTGCTTGGAATAGTTGAGCGCCGCCGTCGACGTGAATGCGTGGTGCAGGAGGGTGCGGACGTTCAGCGCGAGTTCGCGGGCGATCTGCATGAGGGGTGCGAGCAGGATGGCCGTGGCCGCCAGCAGGATCCTTGGATCGAGCTGGTCTTCGAACAGCGGCGCAACCTGCGGGAGGAAGGAGGAATCGTCCGGGGGTATGAAGAAGCTGCGCGACAGGAGCGCGAGGCACATCGGCATGCCGCAGGCCATGGTCAGAAGATTGATCTTGCGGATATTGCCGAAGTTTCGCCCGACGACCGAGATCAGACTTCCGCAGGCGAGGCCGACCGTGATGACGGCGGCGAGACTGACCGGATAGAAAAAGAGAGAGTAGCCCGCCATGAAGCCGAGCGCGCCTGCCTGCACGTAGACGCCTATCGAATACCGCATGTCCCAGTGCCGCAGGAACTCGCGCGTGGCGGGTTCCTTGCGGTTGATGGTCGCCCTGTCGTAGAAATACATGTCGAGCAGACGGGCTGAGATGATCACGCAGGAAAGCAGGGCGTACCAGATGAAGGTGAAGTCGCCCGTGGTTGCGATGCAGAGCGCGCATGCTGCGATCTGCCCGATGCAGCCCGTAAACAAGGTCCGGCGGCTCCCATAATGAGAGTCCAGGAAGCTGAACTGCATGTTGATCGGCATTTCGGATTCCGATCGCGGGGCATGAGGGAAGTGCATGCGGCTACTCCGACCATTTCGTGCGCGCGGGCCTGGCCCGGCACCCAAGCGGTGGCTTAGTAAAGACCTGAGCCTGAAACCGCAAGGTGTGAAACAACGGATCGCCGATGTTTCGTGCGCCGTGTTGCACCCGCGCACAAGGATATGACTGTATTTTCTTTGCCAAGCGTGAACGCGGAAGATCAAATTTTAACGAAACGAAGGTTCCGACGATATTTCCTTGACTCCGAGTTCTTGAACGCCGGCGGAGGGTCTCACTCGCAAGGTCTCGTTGCCGAACGTCCCCGGGAAGGGCGTCGGCACGACGCGGAGCGAAAGACAGAGGTCAAGGAAACGAGGATGGCCCCCCTCCCTGCTCCGGCCCGTGGTTCTGACGAGCTGAAATCCGCCTTCAGCGCCACCGATCGGATGCCATTTTGTCGTTCGCCGGCACGTTGTTGAAGGATTCGAACAAATCCTTGCCGCAGGGCTTCACAAATCCTTCCCAAGCTGGCATAGGAATTGAGTTTTTCGTCGCTCCCGGACAATACTGGAGGATCGGCGCGGGGGTGATGCCATCCCCGCGGATACGGTGCCTGACCTGCATTTCCGTGCGGAGCAACATGGATAGGTGAATGGAATGAGCAAGAAGATCGTATCCCTTGGAAGCATTGTGGCCCCCTCGGTTCCGCCGCAGGCAGGTTTCTATGAATCCCTCGTGTTCCTTGACGAGAACGGATACTTTCACGACACGCAGCACTACGTCACGGCCATGGCCCGGGCCGGTCTGCGCTGCGTGAACTCGCGGTCTGGCGGCACCCCAGTCTATGCCGTGCACAGCCATCCCGACGGTCTTTTCAATGACGGCGTCAGTGCGCTCGGCCAGGATCTGCTGCAGGTCCTCGCCTACGAAGGTTTCGAGGGCGAAGTCCGCGACGTTGATGCGGATGTCGTCTATGTCCTTTCGGGCGGCAATCTTCGGCGCCACGCCTATCACCAGAACGAGGGCGAATCCTTCTACCAGGCAGTCCCGATGTCGATGGTCGCCTGAGAATGTAGGTTGTCGGGTACTCGCTCGTTTCCAGCGATCCGGGTGGTGGCCAGCCCTGCTGCCCGCGCCGAGGGGCGCGGCCCGTGAGATGCTTCACCAGGAGCATGGCTAGTCGAAGCGGAAAAGGCGGACTTGTCGTGTAGCTCCCCCGTGGCCGCGCCGGTTGCCAGAAAGCGGACCTGCCTTGAAGCGATATTGGGCCCGCGGGCGGTGATTGAACCCGAAAATGGATGGGTTTACCCTCCGTTTTGACAGGTTCTCACCCAATTGGGTGCTGGCGAGTCGAGACCAACCTGTGATACTAGCCTCGAAAAAGCATGTGTAGAGGGGCTACTGGTGGATCTGGCGGACGCGATAGAAGAAACTCGAAAGCTTAAACGGAGACTTTGCTCCGCAGAATGCGGTTTTACTCCGGAAGACGTTTTTAGAAAACCTTTCCTCGACTTGGGGCATCTGAGAAATCTAAGAGATCGCCTTCAGAACTACGTGAAGACCAACTGCGTGTCGGATGCCGAGCCGGACGAGCTTCTATGCTGCATGGACAGGCTCGTCGAGAATCTCTCCGCTGATCTGGCCCGTCCCTCAGACGACGCGCTTTGCAATCGATATTCGTCCGGAGGATTGGACGCGCGCACTGTCCTCGACATAACAGGATGGTCGGTCGACGAACTCTACGACAACTGCGAGCGCCGGGGGCTGCCGACCGCGGTGTAGTGCAGCGCGCTTATGGGCTGTGGACGCAGGTTCGGAAATTTGCGACATCGAAGGCTTCAAAAGTGAAGCGCAGGTGCAAAATCGATGCGGTGGCCGAAAGGGCACGGCGGCACCGTGGCCGCCGCGGGACGACGGTGAACCGCCCTCGGTGAACTTCAGGATCCTCGCGCGAGGATCCCTAGCAATCGGGCGGTGAGTTCAGCAGTGCGAGCAACGCCTGTGCCTTGTCCATCGGAATGAGTGGGCCATGGCGGACGTCGTCCGGCCGATCGGTCAGACCGGCAAGTGTCTTGTATTTGATGGTCCGCACCAGAACGCCGCATCTCATCCCGGAAGAGATGACGGAGTATGTGATCGACTCCCACGAGTCGTCCGAGGCCAGGGTCGAACTCAGGATGGTCGCGAGGTCGACGTTCCTCCTGCTCAGGTGATTGATCGCGTCTGTGGCAAGCCTGGCGACCTGAGGTTCAGTGAGTCCCGCGAAGGCAAGCGCTCCGTATGTGCGAACGGCATTCACCGTTGCGTCTACGCCCGCCTCCAGAAGATGCCGCCTGTCTGCCATTTTCGTGCTCCTCACCGTTGCTTGGTTCGAATGCGGTCCAGAAAACTCCGCTCTCAAAAAAAGAGGCCGCGTCGTTGATAACGCGGCCTGAAGTGGAGGGGAACACATGAGCCATCTAAACGCTGACGAGAGGGAAAACCGTCATCGGTCAGTTGACGAATCCTTTGTATGCGATCTACCAAGGACTCGTCAACTCCTTTTGCGAATCCTTTGATACGTTTTTCGGGGTCGCGCATCGAATCCTTTGATATGTCTTGGATTTTAATGCCGACCGCGCGATTATGTATCCAAGGCGGCCACGCAACCCACCGCCGGGAGACGACGATGAAGACCACCACGTTCTGACCCTGAATTCGAGGACAACACGCTGATAGCCCCGCTGGCAGTCAACGGGCGGAGTGTGTCCAAGGAAAAGGAGAAGATCATGCGCAAGTCAGAAATCCGTCTGGGCCGGACGATCAACGCGGCCACCACCAACACCGACAGCCTCATGAAGCAGGCGGCGCCCCTACCGCTTGCGGATTATCATGCCGGAGCGCGTCGAGTTCGCGAGCTTCGAGCATCGTGGCAGGCGGTACTGCTTTTCCGCCCGCCTCCTCATCGAGGTCGAGGAGTTGAACGGACGCGTGCCTCCTGTTGTCATCCGCAAGCGGTAGGGGCGCTTGAGCCGCGTCGGCAGCGATGGTATCGGTTCCCGACGAAGGGAGATCGCCATGAATGCTGCCGCGGCCGAGACGCAGGACGTCAAGCCTCCAGCCTGGATGGATGACTGGCTGGAGCTCCTCAGCGACAGGGAGAAGTCTCGTGTGCGCTACCGCGAGGTGGGCGAGTGGTTCATCGCCGTCGTCCCGTTCATGTTCACCTCGGGGATCATCAAGGGATACCGCTGGGCGCACGGGAGATACGAGGATCGCTGGTGCTTCGAGACGTTGGAGAAGGCGAATTCAGCTTTCGACGCGTGGGAGGGTATGATCGGCGAACCGTTCGGGTGGCATCGACACCCGAATACGGGGAGGTGCCGGACGAACGGCGATCCGGCACAGGAGTATGTGAACCTGTAGGAACGTTGGGGTGGCTCGAGGAGGAAAGGCTGCTGGTGTCTGTTCGCTGCGAAATCGCGTAGGATGGACGGCCGTATAGGCAGGACTTTCGGGGAGGAAACGCCGATGGTTGAGCGTCTCGAAGCCTGGGCGAGCATCGTCCAGGGACTTCAGTCGATCGAGGATGCCGCAGATCTGATTTCTGGAGTCGAACTGGACGAGGAAGAACTCGAAAGCCAGCTTTCGACAATCCGCCGGGCGGTGAAGGAAATCCGAGGCGTGGCCCACGACTATATGCGGCCAGACCAGGGCTAAATAGCCATCTTCTCGTCTGGCCGTTGCAGGACGGCCAGGTTCAGGCGGCCACAGCGGGCTGCCATTGGTCGAACAGGGCTGGAAGGCGGTCGTAGATCGATCCCTGGCCGCGGTCAATCTGGCGGGGTTCGACCTGAACGACCCTCTGAAGCTCGGGGTCGGTCTGCCAGAACGTCAGTGATCGATCGTCAGGGTCAACGAGGCACATGGTCAGACGGTCTGTGTTGTATGCTCCCGTGTCGATGGAGATCCGGTTCTCGGTGACCACAGGAATGCCGCCTCTCATGATCGTGTGTCCATGGATGACGGGCGTTGCGTCCTTGTCGACGTTGTCCAGGAATGGTTCTCGCACCCACAGGAACGGATCCGCGCCGCCGAGATAGGCGTAATCTGTTTTCTTGACGGTATCGAGGTCGAGCCTCGGGTGAACGCCTGCGTGAACGGCGAAAAGCGGGCCGTTCTCCGACCACCGCTTTGCGTTGCGCAGCATCTCGACGTGATGGTCATAGAGCTTGCGGATGTAGGCGAACGCGCGCTCCGGCTCGGTGACAGGCGTGTACGATTGCATCGTGTGCCAGCCGCCGTGCATGACCCAGGAATCGACATCCTGAAACTCGCCATTGCTTTCAATGGCTTGAAGGAACCACTGGTCGTGATTGCCCAGATGCAGAAGGGAACCAGGGCATTTCTCCAGCGTCTCGTGGACGAGTTCCATCGCCCCGCAGCTATCGGGTCCGCGGTCAACGATGTCGCCAAGAAAATGCACTACGGGAGCGATCCCCTTTGCCACGCAGCGCTCGCGGATGAATTCCAGCATCTGCCCCAGAAGGTCGGCGCGCCCATGGACATCGCCGATGTAGTGAACAGGTGTGATGCCGGACATGATGGTCTCCTGAGTGACGAAGAATTTAATTCTACAGATGGGGACGCATTTATCAACAATTTCGGATGATTTGAGAACAGCGAATCTTGTATCCGAGTTCCATGTTCTGGAAAGCGGAAGGATTGACGCGACCGTTGGTCTGTTGTGTAGTTGTCATCGTTTGGTTTGTTCACAGATTGGGTTGGCGGGATGGCGCACGAGATAGACGCGAATGAGAAACCGGAAGATTCGAACTCGGAACCCGCAGGTGGTTCGACGGCTGTGCCGCCGGAACCAATGTCCAGGTCGCAGAAAACATGCCTGTCCGTGTCCCTGACGTTTCTCGTTGTCTCGGTGCTGGGCATGTTTGGCGCGCATCATGCCGTGTACAAGCTGTTCACGGAGCACTACATCGCATTGGCTGTCATGGCTGCGTTGGGCGTGACAGGTTTGGCATCTTGCCGTGAAGGCAAGCTTGGTCGGATGGTCTTCAACGTCGGATCGGCCGGTGTCGTTGCCGGGCTTCTGTTCACTGCGGTGGCTGGTTGGGTTCACATCCTCCAGACGGGCAAGATCGGTGGAAACGAGTTCGCGCCCGAAGCAATTCCAAGCCTGGCAGCATGCCTCGGCGTGGCGGCGGTCGCGTTCTGCCTCGAGTATCACGATCGCATCGGACCCAGTGGCGGATACAAGCGGGCGTTCAACCTCGTCGCGTCGCCGATCATGTCTTTCGTGCTTGCCTCTTTTACCGTTCTGATCATCAACGGGATCATGACCATCGAATCCAGGATTGAGGAGAACGCAAGGAAAGGCCAACTCGCCGCCACTGAACAGCAGTTGAAGGAAATCGGCGGCGGAACCTGGCGATGCACCTACGACGGTGCGAAAGGAGCCGTCACTTGCAGGGAACCGCGCGCCTGATGCTCGCTCAGGACCGTGCTCGCGCCGTGTGTTCGACAGACAGGCGGCGCAGTTCACTCCAGAGCGAAAGTGCGACCTCGGCCACGTGATCCCAGTGTGTTTCCTCGCCTTCGATTGGGCGGCATGCGGTGACACCGCATTCTGTCTCCACCTCCTCCGGCCGCTCTAGAATCCACGGGCCAAGGTAGTGGTGCTGGACGATCCCGATCGTGGTGTTCCACTGGTACATGAGCCATTTGGCGGGAATGTCGGACGGGCCACCAATCGCCGAGCAGACGAAATTCGTCTTTGGGCCGGGGTCGAGGTTCTGGTAGAGGTACTCCATCGCGAGATCGCTTCTCGCTGCTTCGGTGAAGCCGAGGTTCGCGAAGTAGTACCGTGAGGTGCATGCCCTGCAGGTTCCAACACCGAGCGCAGCATCCCATGACCGCGCCCTCTCCGCTTCGCTCAGTCCCTGCCACACGGCGAAAATGGTATCTCCGTCCTCGATGACGTAACCTCCGTCGGGAACCTTGCTCTGGTCCGGGGTTGCGGCGAGAAGCGGATTGCTGCACGACGGGCACCGGACGAAGAACTCGTCGACGATGGGCGTGGCTTCAATGTGCATTTGGTGGTTCCTCGGCTGGGATCATGCTTCATTGGAAACCGAACGCAATGCCTCGGCAATTGCCGGCCGTTAGAGGATGCGTATGCGCGGCCCCTCGATCAGTATCACCTGGGAGTCCGTGAGTGCGAACACGTTCTCGGGGCGCGTCCAGCGGCTGTAGCAGTCCATCACCGCATCGCCCAGAGCCGGGTGTCCTAGGTGCGGAAGGATGGAGAAGCCCACCAGCCCAAGGCCATCGTCGTTGCCGTCCCCCTGGAGTGGGTCATCGAGGGAGGCGGCGTAGCCGATGTCGGGTGTGGCAGCGACGGCTCCGGCGCTGGAGCCGATATAGACGACACCGCCCCTGTCGACCGCGCTCCGGACGATCTCGTCGAAGCCCGTGCGGCGCATGTGGCCCATCAGGAAGAACGTGTTGCCGCCGCAGACATAGACCGCGTGGAAGTCCGAGATGATGAAGCCCTCCGGCAGCGGATCAGCGCCCTTCGAAAGGTCGTGGGTGATCACCTCGAATCCCATGCGCTCGAAAGGAAGGACGTGGCTTACATGTTCGGGTATCCATCCCTCGCCCGTCGCCGCGGTCGGAATGAACAGCAGTCTTCGGCCTTGCCCCGACAGGAAGCCGGACAGCTTGGGCAGTGCTGCAGTCAGTTCCGAGGCGAGAAGCATTGTCTTCGGCATTCGTGTTCTCCTTCGGAGCCTTCATAGGACACGATGCGGTCAATCGCAATGGAAAGTGTTGACATGCGGCTTGCGTATGTCAGAAAGGATCGAGCGAATCCTTTGAAGGCATTGAGATGGCATCCGAATTGAAGATCAAGACCGTGGCTGACAACCGCAAAGCCAGGCACAGCTATGAAATCGTCTCGACGATCGAGGCGGGCGTCGTGCTGACCGGCTCCGAGGTGAAGTCTCTTCGCGAGGGAAAGGCCAACATCGGTGAATCCTATGCCTCCTTCGGAGGGGGAGAGCTGTGGTTGATCAACTCCTATCTCCCGGAGTTCCTGCAGGCCAACCGCTTCAATCATGCTCCGCGCCGCCCGCGCAAGCTGCTGCTGCACCGGAAGGAGATGGCGAAGCTCGATGCGTCCGTTTCGCGCGACGGAATGACGCTCGTGCCGATGAAGATCTACTTCAACGAGAAGGGGCGCGCCAAGGTCGAACTTGCTCTCGCCCGCGGACGCAAGCTGCACGACAAGCGTCAGGCCGACAAGAAGCGTGACTGGGAACGCGAGAAGGGGCGCCTCCTGCGGGACAGGGGCTGACCTTGTAACTTGCGGCTCCGGTGCGGAACGTTTCGGCGACGTAGCACTGATCTGAGGCTAGACATGACGGATCTCAAGACCATCCCGCTTGGCAGCATCTGGCGGTCCAGCTCTTCATGGTTCCTCGAAGGGCGATATACCGTCGAGATTGCCGATACGCTCTACCGTAGCCTTGGGGACTATGGCGGCCGACCTCTGTACAGGTTTGCCCTCCGCTTCGATATCGAAGGGCTCTATGAACTTCCGGAACATCCTGGTTACGCTGTCGCCCGTTCGAAGGTCGGCCGCGACCCACGCTATGTCCTGCTCGTGGAGCTGGATGGCGACGAGCGCAGGGTTGTCGGCGGTCTCGAGTCATGGGGGCTCTACATCGATGAAGCCCACCGGGGTCAAGGCCTCGGCGCGTGGCTTGCCTGGGCAGGCATGAGCCTCTCGGGGGAGAACACGACTGACTACGGTCTATATTCCAAGGCGGGATACGCCGCCTTCGCCTCCGCCCATCGGATCGCAGTCGAGATGGCCAGGAAACATGGTCATCAGGTTTCAGAGGAAGCGCTCGACCGCGATTGCGCTGGCGCCCCCGACTGCGATGACGGCGAATTCGACGGCTACGACTATTGAGGTCGCGCGGCGCTACCCGGCATTGGATAGCGGAGCCCACATCTCGCGCATGTACTCCCACCTCGGTCGCAGAAAATCGAGAATTGCCGCTTCGTCGTTTCGGCACACGGAGATCCGGCACGACCGGAGGCTTGCCTTCCGCTGGCCGATGACCTGCAGAAGAAACCGCGCGTGGCGACGGCTGTCGTCTCCGTCATAGAAGCCGATGCCTTGCTCGTATTCCTCCTCTTCGGCAGGTGTCCTGGCTTCGATCCAGTCCCACCTGACGAACCAATTATAGTCCAAGTCGGATCCGCCCCATTCCTCGAGGAAGTCCTGCCATGTGTCGAAGGTATCGATGCAATTGGTGGAGTGGTAGTTGCCTTCGGTCATGTAGTAGGGGTGTTGGACTTCCCACAGATGCGGCATCATTGACCTCGCTTGGACTCGCGCCCGAGGGCGCATGAAAATAAGTTGACACTCTGATATCACTGTCCATTCCGAGACGCAACGATGTCAGGATTGAATCCTTGCCAACGGGTCCTCGGGCGGCTTTGATTGTTGCGGACAAGTGAGGAGCGTCGGATGACTGCAGGTTGGATCATTGACCAGTACATGCTCGATCTTTCATCCGATCGCGGATGCGGATCGATTGCCGAAGCCGTCAGCCGTGCGGGCATGGATGTTCATGTCGTCTGCTCGGGAGCGACCCTGCCTCGGGAGATGGAGCTTCCAGAATGGAGCGGCCGTTGCGTCGTCCTCTACGGCAGCTTCCGCTTCGTGCGGCGGGTCGAGCGCCAGTTGAAGGACGCGGGGCGACAGCCGCTGCTGCCCGGTGCTTTCGCGAACGTTGGGCCCCTGTCCTACTCCGCCTTCGGCTCGCATCTTGGTGACCTCCTCCTGAACGACGACTTCGTCATTCTGCCCTTCGGCGAATTCAGGCGCCGGCGGCTCGGCCGCTGGGGCGGAAAATGCTTTGTGCGGCCAGATGCGGTCACCAAGTCATTCACCGGGATGGTCGTGAACCAGGACGACTTCGATCACGAGATGAACGCCCTTGCGAAGCTGCAGCACGTCATGCCGGAGGAACTCGTCGTTGCGGCCGCAGCGCGCGATATCCGGCGCGAGACCAGGTTCGTCATCGTCGATGGCAAGGTTGTCTCCGGAAGCACCTATGGGTGGAACGGAAACGGCGACATCGGACTGCCGATCGATGATGCCAGCGTCGCCCTCGCCCGAGAGGTCGCGTCGCGCGGCTGGCAGCCGGACAGAGCCTATACCTGCGACATCGCCCTCGTGGAGGACGCTGGCGATCTGAAGGCCCGCCTGATCGAACTCAATTCCTTCTCCTGCGCCGGCCTCTATGGATGCGATCTCGATGCTGTCGTTGCTGCGGTATCAGCCGCCGCGCGGGACGAATGGGAGCAGTGCGGCGGTGTGGTCTGATGCTTTGCGTGCCCCTACCCTGAAACGATCAGGAGGATGGGACATGAAACCAGAAGGATTGGAATACGGATTCAGGAGCCGCAGCTCCGGCAAGCTGGTGCGTCTGGAAGAGCGCCACAGCGGTTCCGTGGATTACGGAATCGGTCATGAGGGAGAACGATACCTGACGTTCGATGAGAGCTATCCGTTCCTTCAGGAGGATGATCTCAGGGCCATCGTTAACTTCAGGCACGGCGACGTTCTCCATGGACGGCGTCCCGAGGAGTTTCTGGTACCCAGTGCGATCGATGTGGCTGATTTGGACATCATCGAATTCTCAACGAGCACCGAGGCTTCCGATCACGGTGATCCCTTGAAATACACGGTGGAGATCAGCAGGTTGGACTTCGACTTTGTGCAGGATGTCATATACCAGTATCCGCCACAGCGGGGCGAAGGAGCGCAGGCCCTTTCCCGGATATTCAACAAGGCCGAAATGGAATCGATGGCCGACGTGCCATGGCTTGAACTTGTCACGCTGAAGTCAAAGGTCATCGATGTCGCGCGCGCCGGGCTGGCGGGGAAGATCATAGTTCCAGACCGCAAGGTCCGTCCCCTCACGCATTCAGGGCCACGGGGTGTCGTTGATGTGCGGAGCATCGATGGAGTGACGTATGCGGCGGTCACCTCCCATGTGTGGCATCCCCGCTTTCATAAGACGGTAAGCCTTTCCGACGGCGCGGAACTACATGACCAGCCATGGGACGATCTGAAGGTCGCGTTCGGTTTCGATGACGAAGACGAGCGTTCGGTCGAGTTGCTTGAGGAGATCTGGGACGCCGGATTTGGCGGAGAGTCGATCTGGCCGGACGGATGGAGCATGGATGAGACCGACAGGTCCGGCGCGCGGATGGTGGTCGTGTTCCGGATCGAGGGGCCTCTCCGAGAGGGGGACGGTCGTCAGGTGCGTTCGATGCTCCGCGACATCTCCGCCCTGCGCGATCCCCGCGATGGCGCATCAATGGCACCCGTGCCGGGTAGGCGCTAGGACGACCATACGGGTGTCGATCGGCTCCTCTGCGGAAACTCTCCATGGGAACTTTGAAAAGTGCGAGTTCCTCTCAAAATGCCAAAATCGAATTCTCCTGGAGAAATGTCGAAAAAATAAGGACTTACGCAATCACGAATCCTGTTGACAGATAGGATTCGTGGGCTCATTCCTGCCGCTGCAAACGAGCAAGGAGAGAAGTCAGATGGGTAGCAAGATCAAGCAGGGGCGGGAGATCATCGCGTTCCACTACGGCTGGAACATGACTGACGTCAGTGATGGCCTCTACCAGAACTACAAGCCGTCGGTTTACGTGGTGGGAGACGACTACTTCTGCTGCCCTCCCGCCCACGGCAAGCCCCCAGCCCCCGATCGCTTTGTCTGGAAGGTCGTCGGGGAGCATTACGGGCGCAAGGTCTACATCAGTGAGCTCGCCGACATGAACGCAAGATTCAAGGCCGAGGCATAGGCGAATAGCGAAGGGGCGCGGTCACCGCGCCCCTTGTTCGTTCAGCTTCGGCCGAGGAAGTCACACGGTGACGATCCGTGTCACCTGCGGGACCAGGTGGCGCATCAGGTTCTGGATGCCGTGCTGAAGCGTCGCGGCGGCCGAGGGGCATCCGGAGCACGCTCCGCGCATCTCGAGGCCGAGGGTGCCGTCCCGGTAGGATCTGAACACGATGTCACCCCCGTCTGCGGCCACGGCCGGCCGGATCCTTGTGTCGATGAGGCCACGGATGGTCTCGACGGTCACCGCGTCAGTTTGATCGAAGTCGGCCGGAGCTTCCGGGATCGAGCCGCTGGCATCGCTGAGGAAGTCGGACGAGAGCATGGCGGAAACTGTCCCCCTGATGGCTGGAACCGCATCTTCCCACGCCTCCTCGTCATCGACGGTTACGGAGATGGCGTCCTCGCTGACCAGCACCGACTTTACGACAGGAAGAGCGAAGATCGCCTGCACAAGTACGTCGGCCATCGGCTTGTCGCGGTTGAACTCCCGTGGGATCGAGGACAGGTGCCTCCCCGGCAGGAACTTTCGCGTGCGCGGATTTGGCGTGGCTTCGACGATGACGATCATCTTAAGGACTCCTGTAATTTCGTCAGATCATGCTGCGGTGATTTTTGAGAATCAAGGACTCGATCCCTTTTCTTCAGGATTGATGTTGAAAATGTTGACCAGGTGTCGTAGTGAATCCTGACACGATCGTTAGCAGGCAAGGAGCCGTCCCTCTCATGACCGAAACCAAGGAACTCAAGCGCCAGGCAGTCTTCTGGCTCGGGGTGTTTCTCGCGTTCACCGCTCTGCTCTGGGTGTTCAGCTCCATCCTCCTTCCCTTCGTTGCCGGAATGGCCATTGCCTACTTCCTGGATCCGGTGGCTGACAGGCTGGAGCGCATGGGTCTGAGCAGGCTTGCGGCTACCCTTGTGATCCTCGTTTCCTTCATCCTGGTCATCGTCGCCGCACTCGTGGTCGTCATTCCGGTTCTGGTCGGGCAGTTCAGCGAATTCTCGGTGCGGCTCCCCGGGTATGTCGGCCTTTTGCAGACCTATGTTCTCGGTCTGCAGGACACGCTGCTCCCCGATTGGGCGAAGTCACAGCTTGGCGCCGTCAAGGACAATCTTTCGGGCATGCTGTCGCAGGGCATGGGGTTCGTGGTCGGTCTCGCGGGGCAGATCTGGACCTCCGGGAAAGCGATGGTCGATCTCGCGTCACTCTTCATCGTCACCCCCGTCGTGGCCTTCTACGTGCTGCTCGACTGGGACCGGATGATCGAGAAGGTCGACCAATGGGTTCCGCGAAACCACCTTGCTGACGTGCGGTCGATCGCGAGCGACATCGACACGGCCATTGCAGGCTTCATCCGCGGACAAGGCTCGCTATGTCTGATCCTCGGCGTGTTCTATGCCGTCGGCCTCTCGGTCACGGGTCTCAACTTCGGCCTGCTCATCGGCTTCTTCGCGGGGATGATCAGCTTCATCCCTTATGTGGGATCGGTGCTTGGGCTCCTGCTGGCTGGCGGGGTGGCGCTTGTCCAGTTCTGGAATGATCCAGCGTGGATCGGTGCGGTGGTCGCCGTCTTCGTGGTCGGGCAGTTCGTGGAAGGCAACATCCTTCAGCCGAAGCTCGTCGGCGAAAGCGTGGGGTTGCATCCGGTCTGGCTGATGTTCGCGCTCTTTGCCTTCGGTCTGTTGTTCGGCTTTGTCGGCCTTCTGGTCGCGGTTCCGGCAGCGGCCGCGGTGGGCGTGCTGGTTCGCTATGGCTTGTCGAAATATCTCGAGAGCGAGATCTATCACGGCCGAAAGTCGGCTGATGCCGGGGCAGTGACGGGAGAAGGCGCATGACGGTCGGCTTGGACAATCGGAGCCGTCAGGTGGCCCGCGCGAAGCGGTTCAGTGATGCTCTATCGCGCGGATACGCGGAGTATCAGTGGAAGCTGGAGAAATCCAAACAGCCCAGCCGGGGACAGAAAGTTGCGCGGAAATTGGGCGATGTCGGGTGCCTATCGTACATCGCTGCACTGCCCCTGATCTTTCCGTTGGTTTCAGTACCGTTCTGGTCCGATGAATTCCGCCGGGCATATGGTATGGTTCCCGTCTGGCTATTCGCGGGGTTAATGTCTGTCAGTTTGATATGCCTCGCAGGGTGCTTCGTCATCGGAATCTGGCGGGCGATCCGCGACTACTACCGGGAATGAATGACCAGCGTGCCCGTTTTCGGCCGCCATCAGAGTGGGAGGTTCTGATCAGCGGTCTGGCGTCGCGTTGGATTTCGGAACCACTTCATAGTCTTCCAGGGCATCCAGCATAGCTGCGAGGACACCCGATATCTCGGGTGTCTCGGCCTCGTTGCGGAACCGGATGGCCAGCGAAGCCGATTGGTCGAGGATGTCCTGGATTGCCTGGATCGAAAGCGAGACCTCTCGAGTTTCGCCGGTAAGGATACCTTGGTCATCGAACACGTTGAGTTCGAGCGTGAGGTTCGGCATATGCTGCTCCTGATTGGGATACGGTTGCCACTAGCGTGGCTGGGAGAGGCGCAAGCTGCAATGTCCGTAAGAGCTGGAATTGTTGTGCGCGTCGAGCCGCCGTGCGATCGTCGCGGAGACGATGATAGATGGCCCTGCGGGCAATGATGGAGATGGCCGATGCTCTTATCTAAACTGGCTGGTGAGATCGACGCTGCCGCTGAACGCTTTGGCGAGATAACTGTGGCCATCGGTACGATCACCGGATCATGGATGGCTTTCTCCGGCATCAGCCTTGGCACGGAGGCAGGCGAAGCCGCAGCGGTCCTCACCGCTCGCGAAATCGCGTACTTCCGAGCGCCTCCTGTCTCATCGACCGAGCTGCGTAAGCTAATCGCGGATTTTCTCGCAGATCACGGCGACATGCCTGTCGCGATCGCTGACCGTGGAATGCAGAACACATTCATCGACCTGAATGTCGACACCGATGTCGATGACGCGGGCGACGATGTTAGCGTCATGGTCGTGCAGGCCTATGTGATGAAGGCCTCGCCGAAGATGGTTCGGTAGCTTAATCGAACCGTGATGCCGGGTGCTTCCGGCTGCTGCACGGATATCGTTCCGCCGTGGCACTCGGTGGGCGCCGCGTCTGCGCATTGACGCGGAATCCTTCTCGGCCGATTCTTGTATCGGACACAGGAGGACGAGAATGGTTTCCGACCAAGAAGAACTTGCGCCAAAGGATCCGCAGGCGATCATTCGCATCGCGTCAAGGGATTCCCTTCCGGAGACGATGTACGAGTTCGCATTCGTCTGGAGGCACGCGAAGTTCTTTGCGCAGAGGCCATATGAGGCCGACGGTTATGTCGGCGCGGCCTTCCAGAACGGGAATGGCGACTACTTCGAGGTTCGTACGTATTCTGATGCGCCTCGAGGATCCTGCCGCGTGTTCGCCTCCAAGGAGAGCGAGAAGGAGAAGGGAGATGCGGACTTCCGGAGCGCACTCTTGTTCCTGGGTGCGACGGGCATGAGGAACATGAATGCCTTGCAGCCGTATGACAGCAAGGAGCCCTACGATGTCCGGAGAGACGACTACGACTCTCTGGTTGCCATCGAGACCCTGTTCGATCTCATCCTGCGCGAGGCTGGGCGGGCGCTTCCCGGGGTCGTCAGCAAGGACGAGGTGCAGGCGATCATCGAGGCTGAATGGTCGTTCCCCGACGGGGACCTCAAGCCTGATGCTTTCGGCAGAAAGGGGGAGATGGCCCAATGGCTGTCATCGTACGAGATGCTCTTTTCCTCGTATCCCAGCGGCTACAAGAGGCGCACCATCTCCTTTGATGGCGCCCGTCGCATTACGCTGCGCGAAAAAGGACTCGACTACCTTCGCGAGCGAGCCTTCATCGCCTGACCGCAACCATCAACGGTTCCCAACGGAGGACTCAATGTCCGGATCCATGCTTATCGCCGTGCGCACCAATGACGGCACCTTTCTGTATGCGAACGGGCACTCCCGTTCGTCGTACAACGTGTTCAGCTACCGCGAGCTGTTCGACGGCGACGACACCAAGGCGATCGAGTTCATCAGGGAATGGAACGAGGGCGAAGCCGTCCCCACCCATGTCAGGCCACTGGAGTATGGTGCTATCGTCATCGACTTCCCGACGAAGCAGATCTTCAACGACAGCTACTACGACACCAACATCAACCTCATGACTCATCTATCGGGCGGATCCTTCATCGATGAACTCATCGCGATGGAGAGAACCAGGACGGCTTCCGACGAAGAGTTGGCCCGACCGGTCTACGATCACGAGGGAAACCTCTGGGATGGCATCGGCGATAAGCCGGACGAGGGCGGCTACCGGGAGGGTGAGTACAAGGATGCGTTCTTTATCGACTACTCGCCGTGGAAGGTTCGCTGCTTCCCCGAAACGCCAGGTGGACGTGTCGCCTTCTTCAAGGCCGTGGAGTCCTGCGGCTTCCCCGTGAGGCGCGATCTCTGGGAGAAGCGATCCGGTGAGACCGAGGAGACCGAGATGAAGAGAGCGAGGGAAAGTGCCGACATTCTCAAGGTGATCCCGCGTCTGCGCCGTTCCGGTGTGGGGTCCGGGCCGCTCTGGAAAGTCGATGAGACCGGCGCCTATACCGCCAACATCATCCTGAAGTTCGATCCGGATGACGGTGATACGGAGTATGTGCTCGTGCCGATCACACTGCCGGGAACATCGGAGATCAGGCCGATCTGCCGCATTGTCGGCGCATGGCATTCGGACGAGACCTTTTATACCGATGGATCGACGACCTACTCGGACAGGGATGACGATGACCCGGACGGCCGGCTGTTACCCTTCTCGAGGGTTGTCGGGCCGGACGAGCGTCTCGACCTGTTTGCCTGTCTGCTTCTCGGTGCGGGAGGAGGCGAAGACAGTGTTCTCGATTCGCTGGATTGGTTCTACGACGATGGCAAGCACGCGCCGGAAATCGCCTGTGCTGGCCTCGCATCCGTGGATCTCGAGGATGTCCTGCTGCGAGAGGAAGCTGAGACACCAGCGGATGAGATCGAGCGCGCAAGGGCCGAAGCGGAGCGCCGCTTGCGTCAGTGCTGGGCCGTCTATGAGGGGGCGCTGGTTAAATGCTCGCGCGCGCCCTTCTGGGGTGTCTCCTGTGATAACGACAACAGCGAGAGGATTGAGGTAGGCCCATCCGTCTATGGCGGCAATGGATCAGGTACCATCCACGGCTTCTTCGGAGTCGATCGCCGGGAAGAGGCCTTCGCTTACGCCCATCGCCTTCTCGAACTCGGATGCGGGTCTTCACTCGAGGTTGCAGGCACCATCGAAATGATCACGCCGGGAGTGCAGCGCGAAACGATGAACCACGGCGACGAGATACGTGAGATGGCGGAGGCATTCGTCACGGAAGTGTTCGGTACGCTCAGGAAAGGCAAAGGTGTGGTTGATCCCAGCGTCGAGCCACAGCTTCAGGAAATTTCGGAGCTTCTCAACAAACACCGCACTGAGTGGGAGGGTGTAGATCGGGAATGGCCGCTTGATGCCGAATGGAAGGCCGTGTGGTCACCTCTGAGCGACGCGCTGGGCGAGGTCACTCCTGAAAAGCTCGCCTCATTGGAAAAGCCGAGGCGCTCGTGGCAGGATCCCGCCCGGCTATGGCGCCTGAAGGCCGCCCTCGACATGGTTACGTTCCCGGAGCGGCTGGCAGCTCTGGCGGCCGAGAGGCAGTAGCCCTGCTGCACGGGAAGGTTCACTTTGGCAGGCCCTTCCCGTCTTGGCTGGTTGCCGCCTATGGCCTCGCAGCAGGGGAGAGCGAAGGTTCGGCTGACAGATCGATCCCGGCCTCGGCGCAGAGATCGACATATCGAGCTCCGAGTTCCCTGATTGCGTCCCAGTCGTTCGCCCCCTCGGCGATCCTGGCGGCCGCGTAGGCGATGGTCTCGCGCAGGCCCGCGATTTCCTTGTCGAGCTCGAACCCACGCCGCCGTGCCGCGTCCTTCCGATCCTCTTCCCGCCAGTCGGCAATGATCCGATCCCAGGGCATCTTCGCGAGTTGTGCATCCAGAGCCTGCCTGAGGAACTTGCTCGGAGCGATCCCCGTCCGGTCTGACCAGTAAAAGACGTTCGTATTGATCCTGTTCTTTGCGGTTACGCCTGAGCGGACGGTGCCGTGGCCCTCGATCGTGAAGCCATCGATGACGAGGGGGATCTTCCTGTCGGCGAAGCGGGCGCCGATGGCGTCGAGCAGTTCCGTCTCGGTTGAAGGGATCGTCACGAACCGCTTGCTGACATGTCCGCGGATGTCAGAGAACTTGCCGCCGCAATCCTTGACCCGCTTGCCGAAGATTTTCGGGAATTCCGCCTCGGCGGCGATGTGGATGCAGACGTTGTCGTAGGTCACTGCCGGAATATTCATGGGTTCGTTCCTCGCATCATCGTGCGAAAGTCTGGCATGCGCGGGCGCAAGCGACAGAACTGCATTCATCGAACGGGGGCGGCCAGCGACGGCCATTCACGGGATTCCACCAGGCAGTCCGTGGGTGCGATCGTCGCCGAAAGCAGTTCGACAAGGGTTGGCAGGTGATCGGAAAGGGATTCGAGGCGAACAATCCCAGGCTCACGAACTCGAATGGATCCCCAGCCGTATGACAGAACAAGTCCCGTCATCTCAGCGCGTTCATCGTGTTCTGGGTTGTACGGCCCCTGCTCGTATCGGTGCCACTCGATGTGGCCTTCAGGATCCGCGTCGTGGCTGCACTCCCAGAATTCGTGGGATTGCCGTCGACCGTCTTCTTCGACAGCGTCGGCGAACGCCTTGGCGGCTCCGGGCAGTCGGTCGGGATCATCCACGAAAGTCGCGAACGGAGCCTGTGGAGGACATTCGAAGATCCCGCCGCCAGGGGAAAGCCATCCGCTGAAACCGGGACAGAAGGATGACCAGACCTTGTCTCTGGGAAGCGGTTCATGGTTCCGGTTTGGTTTCTGGAACGGCTCGGCGACCCTGCAGACGAGTGCGCGGTTGAGCAGCCGGGCGATGAACTTGGTTTTCCGGCGAAGTTCCTTCAGGTGCTCGCTCGCGCAGTCGAGTTCGATCCTGTCGCCGCCAAAGGTGCCGACCCGCCCCCATCCGCTGCCGTAGACAATGTCCATCGCCTCCGCCATGTGCTGTCCGGAGATCTTCAGGCCGCCATCAGGCGAAACGAACTTTGCAAGGAAAGACGAGGCCTCGGGAAGGATGCCGGTGTTCTTGATGAAGAAGCTGAGGTGTTTGAACAGGGGAACCACGTGGAGAACGCCGTCGGGCGCGATCCATGCGGTCGTGCTGTCGCTGCGCAGCGACCTGAGGGCATCGATGTTGATCGAGTGGAGATCCTGCTTCGTCATGCACGAGCTCGCTTCATGTCTTCGTAGAGGCCGTGCATCCAGTCATGGTAGGCCGAGACTTCCTTCAACTCCGGCCTTGCTTTGGGCCGCTCGTACCATCGAAGGACGATCCGGGCCCGCATAAGGCGGGACGTAAGCGACGAGAAGGAATCGATGTGCCGCGGCACAGCTCCGATCTTGTTCAGGTGGTCTCCCCGCGCGAGGCTCATCGCCCAGTCATCGAAATAGATGGCGTAGAATGCACTCGGGAATGGATTGAGCGTGCTTGCCTTCGCATGGACAGCCTGGACCCGAGACCGGATCATTTTCCAGCCATCACGGTAGTACAGGGTCGCAGCCGCCCGCCTTGCTGCCAGAAACAGGCCGGCATGGGAGGCAGGTCCTTCCAGCGGGTATGCTCGTGCCATCTCCTTCGCCCAATATATGGTGGGCGCCGAAAGGAGCTTCAGGCTGTCCGATCCGTCTGGGCGCTCCATGGCCGCGCCAGATGGGCCGGAACGCCACTCGTGCGCCAGCGCCGCGTCGTAGCCGTCCCTGCCCTTAGCAGTGCGAGTCCAGTCAAGCTTTGTCATGGGATGCCTTCCGCTTCAGGACTTTCTGCAACTGACCGCCTCCCGGCGCTGGCTTCTCATCTGCTGAAGCGTAGCGATGCAGACGACGGCGTCCTCAACGCTCCGGAGGTTCCCGCGCGTCTTCCCGGTTCCGTCGCATGCACCGCAGGCAGGGCTTCCGTGACGGTCGTACCGCCCGGAACCGCTGCACGCGGTGCAGGTATTCAAGCCTATTCCATGGCTGCGCCAGTAATCGATGCTGCGCTGCAGCTTGCGTTCGTGCCAGGTCTCTCCGTAAGGGAGCATCACTTGCACTCCTCTCGGTTGGCGTTTTCGTCAGCAGAGAGCGCGATCGCTGCCCGCTGTTCGCCGTCGAGCGTCTCCCAGACTTGCTGGACGTAGGTGCCGACGTAGTTGCGCCAGTCGGGCACAGAGCGTGGAGCCGTGAACAGCGGGGTGTCGAGATCCGAGTGCCTGCCGCGGCCCATGCGGTCGTACCATAGGGTCTGGAGTCGTGACATCGCCGTTTCCTTTCAGTCCGCGAGACCTTAGGAAACAGCGCGGGGATTGTCAACATTTACAATAAGGAGGAGAGGCTCATGAATCCCGCGAATCCTTCTTGTAGGTTCCGTGGGGGAACCCGAACGCGCGCCGAAGGTCTTGAGCACCTCGGCTTGGAAACTTTAGTCACTGAGAATGGTAAGGAGGATTCGCGGTTGACAAAAGAGGCCCGGAAGGGCCTCCCAGGGAGCTCGAAGCACAAGGTGGGTTAGTGGCGCTTCGGCGTGATGATGGTCACGACGACGCGGTTCTTGCGTCCGAACAGGCCCTTCGCACCATTGCTGGAGAAGCCACCAAAGACGATCGAGTCCCCCTCCCGCACGCGCGCAAGACCGCTGAGGTTCTGGTGGTGGGTTTTGGCGAGGTCAATGGGATTGCCACCGACGGAGACGCGTCTGACATCGATGATTTCAGCGAGCCTCTGCTCGTACGCGACCTTGATGTCACCGTTCTTCATCGAGGTCGGCGTGGCCTTGAGCGAGACGCCCGTGAAGAGATCGCGGGTGCGCCTCTCGGTGGTGATGCGGCCATGATCGTCTGTGGTCACAACGGCCCCGTTGGCAAGTTCAAGAACCTCCCCAATTTGGATCGGAACCTGCCGCCCGCTCTTTGTGACTACCCTCGCCGACTGCAGTTGTTCGACCGTGCCGAGCTTGCGCAGGGATGTCAGCACGCGGGGTTCCGGGATGGACGCGAGCATGCCGAGATACACGGCGTTCGTCGGCTTCCTGGCATCGGTGATGTTGTTCCGGCCGAGGGCCCTGGTGAGAACGTCCGCCACCTCGGTCGACGACTTGTAGGTGTCGACGGCATAGATGCGGATATCGTTCTCGATTTCCTTGGGGGCTGCCTGGACAGGAGCTGCAAGCAAGGCAGCAGCGGCGGACAGGACGAGCATCATTTTCTTCATATTGGTTCCTTTGTGCAGAGCACGTTAGAGGTGGTATTGACTAAGATTCGAAGGATTCGCGCGACAAGCGATCAATATCCCGTCGCAGCATCAACTCTCATCTTTAGTTGGGGTGTAGAGGCCCGCCTCCATGCCCTCGATATACGAGTGCAAGCCTTCGATGGTCATGGCATTCGATTCTGATATGTCGCCGATTAGGCTCCCGAGTTCCGAAATCTCCTTGCCCATGATCCGGATGCGCTCGGCCGGGGTGAGTGACCGTCCGTCGTCGTCGGTCTTTGGCGACCAGGCCAGCTCCAGCGCAATCTCAACCGCGCGAAGCGCCTCAAGCGCATCGGCAGGGAGCTGTTCGGCAGGTTGCAGGTACGCCCTCACGTGGTCGAAAGTCTTGGAGGCGCGCATGTTGGCCTGTCCGCTATCGAAGCTCTTTCCTGCCCTGCCGTCATCGAATCCGGCCCTGTAGGCGGAACCGAACAGACCCCGGATGCTCATATTGAGGCCGTGAAGGTCGTGAGGATCAGATGACTTTGTCATGGTTTTCTTTCGGATGTGATGTGGTTTTGTCGGCGACCGTCCCGCGTGCGCTCATCTCAGAGATCACGCTAGGCTGCCTTCCTCATGAGAGACGCGATGCGATCATGGGTGTCGATAGCGGGTTCATCCGTGTCCGACAGCGCCCATGCGAAGTTGCGCCGATGAAACGCAAGATGATCCGACACGAGGCGTGCGAGGGCGTCGGCCTGACTTTGCTGCGCCTCACCAACAAGGATCTCCCGGTCGTAGCCCCTCCCCGGATGGGTCATCCAGAAGCGGAGCATGCTCCTTCCGGAAGGCATCGGGACAATGTGCAGATCGAAGAGAAGGTTGCGGGCATCCGCGACGGCGAAGTCCTCAAGGAACCGGTCGAAGGTCGGAACCTTCACGTTGTCGAAGAACCACCCGCCCTTCTCCTTGAATTCGCGCTCGCTCGCGTCCCAGCCGCCGCGGCCGGGCGCGGATGCAAGGCGCTTGCGGATGGCGAAGAAGGCATCGCGCATGAACGCGCGGATTTCATCATGATCGGCCTCATCGGTGAGGCGCACACTGTCAATGCGGCCCGCTCCTGGCACGGCACCCATCGACCAGATCAGAAGCTCGTCACATTCGTGCCCTTCCGCCTCGACGGGCCGAAAATAGAAGTCGTGCACCCGTCGACCGTGCGCAAGCAGCGCTTCGCGGCATTCGGCCCACGTTCTGTGGTCGGCAACGCGCCCTTCGAATCCTTCGAGCTCCGGCATCCACAGTGGGAGGGGGCGGGTCATGGTCGTTGGCATGCGGAATCTCCTTGGGAGTGGTGGCTTTTAGCGGGAAAGGCGCGACCGCGCATTCGGAAGCTGTGGCTGCTTTCGGGAGCACCTAGTGGAGCGTGCGGGAAGGCGGCTTCATCAAAAGTGACTGACGCTCGTATTCGGCGCGGAGTTCGGCAAGGAGGGTCTCGTGCGCGAACTGCGTCATCGGAAACTCTCCCGCCTGGTGGACGTCGGATGCGACAATGCCTGCTTCGATGCCTATTCGCGTCTCCAGTGCCCGCATGTCGCCGAGGGAGTGGAACTCCTCGGCGACCCACTCCGCAGCCTCCTCGGCGGTGATGTCCCTGACTGCCGGAGCGCGTATGGCGGAAAAGGCGCTGGCTGAGGGGCTGATCTTCATGGCTGCGAACCTCCAAATTCAAACTGAATGCTTGCTATCATATTGTTGACAACCTAGCAAGTCCGCGAGGAATCCTTTCTGGATCCCGGCGGTTCTTTAGTCCGGGATCCCGTCGATCCAGCTTCTCACTCCGTCAACTCCGCGCAGTCGGAGCTCGCCCATCCCAAGCGCGATCAGCTTGGACAGGTCACGAGCGGTCTCGGGGTGCTTGTTCATATCGGAAACCATCGAGTTGTAGGCGGCCGGCGCATCGCCCATTTCCAGGTACTCGCGCGCGCGTTCCTTGCACCACTTCATGTGTTCTGCATATGTCGACATTCCGGCATCCCCTCTCTGGTTCGAAACCATACCTAGACGCTACCCGTGGCTGTGGGCAAGGTCCTATTTCAAGCGGCATGGGGCTTCGCATACGGGTCGCCGTGGTCCGGTTCGGGCAACTCGGCGGCCTTCGTCCAGTAAGTGAAAAGAAAGCTCAGCAGCATCAAAATGTTAAGTGCGTCGGTTATGCTGTTCGGTTCCTGCGGCAGCCCAATGCTGGCTGGGCGCATTGAAAGAATGATAAGCGTCAGGACGGTGGCGAGGACGAGGGAGCGCGCCACGAGGAGTTCGCGGTTTCTTAGCGCCTTGGCGCCGTACTTGCGGTACAAATCGGCCGTCCACTCCGCGCGCATGTCCGGGAGATCAGGCTCAATCAGGAGATAGCTGAAAGCGGCGTACATCGCGATGATCAGAAGCAATGTGATCTTGCTCGGATCGAACGCAACAATTGCCAGGCCCGATGCCACATATGCGCCGCTGGGTGCATGGCGCATGGCGACCGGATTGGAGCCAAAATTCCGATAGGCGCCGGCGATGAGCTTGGCTGCCAGCCATAGGCCTGCCCTGTCGGTGAGTTCGAAGGGGTTACGGGAGAGTGGGTTCATGGATCCTTGTCCTCTAGAAAATTCCAATCAAGCCGACTGCGGGCGCGCATACGGGTCGCCGTCGTCCGGTTCAGGCAACTCGGCGGCCTCCACCCAGAAGAGCGCGACGACGCTCAGGAGCATGGTGATGCAAAGCGAGGCGGTCGAGATGGACAGCTTTTCGGAGACGTAAGGGCTCGCGAAGACGAACAGGATTGTGACGAAGGTCACTAGAGAGGCCGATCTGAGCGTGGTGAAGTTGTCGCGCTCGGCGAGCGCCTTGGCGCTGTATTCGCGATATCGGTCGGCGTTCCAATCGGCCCGGATGCACGGCAGGTCGTACATCAGCCTAAGATAGCTCATGAACCCGAAGATCACGACAAAGCCTGCTGTCAGCATCATCTTTGCGGGTTCGAGCACGATGAGTGTAATCCCGCTGCCGACGTAGGCCCAGCGGGGAAGTTGCCGGATCACGACGGGGTTCACACGATGGTTCCGATAGGCATGCGCCATGATCTTTGCTGCCAGCCAAAGTCCCGCGCGGTCGGCGAGCTCAAATGGGTTGTGTGCGAGCGGGTTCATGAGTCCTTCTTCCTTCTCTGCGATCAGGACGGCTGCGATGCGAATTCGCGGTCGCCGTCATCAGGTTCGGGGAGTTCGGCCGCGGCGAACCACTCATCGAAGATGAAGCTGAATCCCATGACGAGGAAACACGCGAACGGAACGGCCAGAGGCACGGTGGTCGAGTAGACGATCCCGGTGCCAATGGTGGAGAGCGCCACGGTGACGCAGAGGAGGATGCGACGCAACACCGTGTTTTCTCGCGCCATCAAGGCCTTCGCACTGTACGAACGGAACACGTCAGCGTTCCAGTCGGCATGTATCGACGGAAGATCCTCCTGGATCTTGAACACGGACGAGAGAGCAAACGACAGCGCCAGAACGAGCATCGGAAGGCCGTCGGCGGGGCCTGCGACAGCCATGGCCGCCGTGTCGACGGTCAATGCCGCGCGTGGGACATGGCGCATCATGATCGGGTTGATGCCAAATTTCCTATAGCCCGCCGCGATGATCTTCGCGGAAATGCGGATGCCAAGGGCGTCGGCAAACTCGACCGGGTTCTGCGCTAGAGGATTCATGTTGATCTCCTGATTGTGACGAGTCCTTAGCACCAGGCCGGATCCTTCGCAACAAATTCTTTCCAGGGTCTTGCTATAAATGTTGACAATGGAGATGGCTCGGATAGAGTGGCCCGCAACGCAATGGAGTTGAGAATGCGCGATCCGAAAGAAGTCCTCCGCAACGTATTCGGTCATGACGAGTTCCGTGATCTGCAGGGCGATGTAGTCCGGCACGTGTGCGATGGCGGCGACGCGCTGGTTCTGTTCCCGACGGGCAAGGGCAAGTCGCTCTGCTACCAGATCCCTGCCATCTGCCGCGCTGGCGTGGGTGTCGTCGTCTCCCCGCTCATCTCCCTCATGCGCGACCAGCTCACCAAGCTCGAGGAACAGGGCGTTGTCGCTGTCACCATTAACTCGGACACGAAGGTCGCCGACCGCCGCGAGATCGAGGAAGCCCTCAAGGCAGGCCAGATCGACCTTCTCTACGTGACGCCCGAGCAGGTCGCGACCCCGCGCTTCAAGGGCCTCATCAGGGATGTCGAGGTTTCGGTCATCGGCATCGACGAGGCGCATTGTGTGGTCGATTTCGGTTCGGACTTCCGGCCCGACTATGCGGCCCTCAGCGTCCTGCGCAGCCTCCTGCCTGGCGTTCCAGTCGTAGCGGCCACGGCAAGCGCTGATCAGGAAACGGTTGCGGAAATCATTCGTCGTCTCGATATCTCGGATGCGAAGACGTTCCAGTCGAGCTTCGACCGAGCCAACATTCACTACACGATGACGTTCAAGTCCTCGAAGCCGAAGGAGCAGGTTCTCGCTGCTCTGGATACCCACAAGGGTGAAAGCGTCATCGTCTACTGCATCGGCCGGAGCACCGTCGACAACACCGCCAGGTGGCTCAAGGAATCCGGCTACTCCGCCCTTCCCTATCACGCGGGCATGAAGCAGTCCGACCGCGACCGCAACCAGGATGCGTTCATCCGCGGAGAAGTCGACATCATCGTCGCCACCGTCGCCTTCGGCATGGGCATCGACAAGGCAAACGTGCGCGCCGTCATCCACACCGACATGCCGACAGGCGTGGAGGCATTCTATCAGGAGTCGGGCCGTGCGGGCCGCGACGGCCTTCCCGCGCGCTCCTACGTCTTCTACGGCAACGCCAACATCGTGCAGCGGCGGCGCATGATCAAGAAGAGCAAGGGCGGCGCGGTCGTAAAACGCACGGGCGCGGCCAAGCTCGACGCGCAGATCGGGCTTCTGGAGACCGTCGGTTGCCGCCGCAAGGCGATCCTGCACTACTTCGGCGAGGCATATGGTTCATCCTGCGGCAACTGCGACAACTGCGAACATCCTCCGGCAACCCGTGATGCCACGGAGGAGGCCAATGTGATCGTGGACATCGTCCGCAAGGGGGCCCGCATGACCGCCTTCGAGATCGTCACCGAAGCCTGCAACGCCTCGGGAAACAGCGGTGAAAAGAGCTGGTTGATGTGGTCGACGGTCGTCAAGCAGATGGTGTCGTCCGGCATTCTCGACGTTTCCTACGGGAAATACGCGGAGATCACGCTCAATCCGTCCGTCGAGGTTCCGCTCCCGGAAGGTTCCTTCCCGATGCTGGCCGCTCAGAAACTCACCTCCGCGAAGGTCCGGTCGACTGGGCGCAAGTCCTCCGGTTCCCGCAAGTCCCCGTCTTCGGCAACGGCTCGCCGCGCTCCGGCCAGATCTCCCTCGCCGCGTGCTCGCCGCAACCCCTACGAAGTCGAGGGCAACTTCGGCGAAGGCATGGATCTGGTCGCGGCCTTGAAGAAGAATCGCAAGCAGCTTGCGGCGGCTCAGAAGGTGCCGGAATACTACGTCATCCACAACGCGCCCATCGAGGAGATGGCCCGTCTCAAGCCGCGCAACGCCCGCGAACTGCTGGAAATCCGTGGCATCGGCGAGAAGAAGGTCGAGCAGTACGGCGGCGTGTGGCTCAGTATCATCAATCGATTTGCAGCCTGAGAAATCCGGTGAGAAAGGAATAGGAAATGACTGAGAACATTCGATACATGGTCGCCTACAGCGCCTACCGATACAACGACGGCAGCGCCAACAATGCCGAGCTGCGCCGAGAAACTCAGGTCGGTTCCGCCGACGAAGCTTGGAAGCTTGTCGGGCGCATCGAAAAGGCCGCGAAGGGTTATAAGGAACAGTGCAACGGCACCCACGACGATGACGACGTGGTCGACGACCTTCCCCACGAGGAGACTGAACAGTACCTCATCGACTGGCTCATCGGCGGCGCCTGCGGCGGGTTCTTCCATCCCGGCGCGAAGGCCTATGTCGAATATGTTCGCCGCGAGGTTCTCGAGGCCCCTGCAGCGGACGTTTCAGCAGCATGAGAAGGATCCGCGCAGACCTCTGGCATCTCGAAAAAGCGCTCACGGCGACTGCGGTCATGGCGGCCGCCATCGTGATTGCCGCCGGTTTCATCGCGCTCGGCGAACGACTTGGTTGGTTCGCTGGTGGTCTCTTTGCTCTTGGAGCGCTGAGTTGCTGCGTCTGGATCATCGTGCGATATGTGCCCTTGAGCGAGTACAGGAGCTGTAAGAGATGAGGCGAGTGATGAAGGAGTGCGCCAGCGTCTGGTCCCCCACAGGGCATTTGCCTAAGGAGATCCCGTCGGAAACTCTGATGGCTGCGCGGCTGGCCAACGCCACGAAGATCGCCGATCGGATTTCAGGCCTTATCGAGGCCGGGCACCGGGTCTTTGACGAAGACGGCGACGAAGTGGTCCGTGTTGATCGCAGACCGAACGGAGACCTGATCTATCGGTTCAAGGAACGCGGAAGCGTGATGATGTTCATGAACGACCGGACCTGGGACGGTGGAGCTTTGGACGAGGCCGCCGCATACACGGACTCGTTCGCGGGCTGGACCTACATCCACCCAAGTCACATTCAACGGCTGTTTTCCTGAAGGTGGGCCACTCCTGATCGTCAGGCGGCACGCCGCCGAACCGACATCGCCGCGAAGGCCTCGTTGAATGCCTCTGCACAGCCGGAGAGCATGGCATCTCGCTCGCGACCGGACACCTCCATCAGGTCTGCTATGTCGATGACATGGTTCCAGACGGCGGCTGTTTTCCTTCCGAGTACGGGCGGCGGAGTTACATCGAGCTGGGAAGCGGGCTCTGGGCGTTCCACAGGCACAGGCTCAGGGGGCGTTGCTGGAGCGGCAGTTTCGAGCGATGCGATGGAGGTCTCCTGCTCGACCTGAGTGAACTCTGGCTCCGCGGCGGGGTCCGGGACCGGACTTTCCTCCGGTTCCGTAGTCGCCGCCTCAGGCGCGGGTTCTTCCGCCAGGGAAACTAGCTCGAACGCCGTTGTCACCTCAGTTGATGCTGCTTCCTCCGGCGCTAAGATCGGGTCGGGCTGCTCAATGAGCTGCGGTGCCGCCAGCGCTTCCGTCGGTGCGGCTGGACCTGGCGCAGGCATGGGAACGAGATGCTCGGCTGCCTCCGGCGAATTGCGAACTGCTTCCCGCTCGGCCATGACCCTCAGCGCGTGGCGATAGAGCGCCGTGGCTACGAACTTCGACAGCTCGACCGGGACCGCATTTCCGATCATCTGTTCCTTTGCGGCCTTCGGAACGTCGACATCGAAGTACCCAGCAGGGAACGTCTGGATGCGCGCCCTCTCCTCGATCGTCAGGGACCGGACATCGGCGAGATCCTGCACGGCGTCGTTGCTATGAAGCTTGTAGGTTGGAGGCATCGGGCGATTGATGCCACGGATCGTTGGGGATGGCTCGTCGAGAGAAAAGATTGCGCGCCGCTCATAGGTTCTAGGATGGCGGTAGTAGAATTCGACATCGATCTCGTCGCCGAGGTATTCACGGAGGGTCATCGGGGCGGCCGTTTGCGCCGCCGTCAGATCCGCGCGGAGGAAGTCATCCGGCTCGCCGAGCATGCCGATCAGGAAAAGGCGCTTGCGGAGCTGGGGGACACCGCAGTGAGATGCGTTGAGGACGATGGATGTGAGTCCGTAGCCTGCGGCGCGGAAGACTTCCACCGCAGACGCAAATGCAGCGGACAACTGTGCCCGGGCAACGTTTTCCATGATGAAGGCTTCGGGACGGCTCCGGGATATGACCCGTGCGTACTTGACCGTGAGGTCGGCTCTATCGCCCTCCTTGCGGTGTCCGGCGCTTGAAAAGTCCTGGCACGGCGGCCCGCCAGCGATCAGAAACGGAGCATAACGGGAAACCAGGTCGACGGTTCCATCCTCGTCCGAAAGATCATGGACGATGGCATCGTGGCCAGTGTGGCCGTTGTTGGCGGCGTAGACTCTGATCGCGTCGTCCCAGGCATCGATTCCGGCGGAAACATCAAAGCCACCTTCCGAGAGGCCCCTGGAAAGTCCGCCGCATCCGCAGAAGAGGTCGACTGCAGTGAGATACATTCACAACCCTCATGACAGGAATCAGTCGACTCCCATCATTTGGGATATGAAATCGATCAAAGGATTGCAACGCCGCGAACCGACGTTTCACTTTCTATTCAATGCTTTTTGCGGCCAGGCAACGGGAAACGGAGCTACGTCGACGGAATGGGTGGAGCGAGGATTCCTCGCGCGCGGTTCAGGCGGCGATTTCAAGTTCCTGCGGTTCCGACACATAGCCTGCGTTGGTGACGTGCTGGAACAGCTTCCCGGCGACGTACTTTCCAAGTTCGACCGGAACCGCATTGCCGATCATCTGCTCCTTCGATGCCTTTGAGAGCTTGGTGTCGAAGTACCCCGCCGGGAACGTCTGGATCCTCGCGCGCTCCTCGAGCGTGAGCGCCCTGACGGTCGCGTCCGGATCGTGGGTGTCGTTCTCGTGCTTCTGGTAGGTCGAGGGCATCGGGCGGTTCACGCCGCGGATCGTCGATGACGGCTCGTCCATGGAGTAGATGCCGCGGCGCGCATAGGAGCGCGGGTGGCGATAATAGTGGTCGAGGCCCAGTTCGTCGCCGAAGTAGTCGCGCATCGTCATCGGCTTGTCGGCAAGGCCTGCCTTGAGATCCGCGAGCAGGAAGTCGTCGTCTGCATTCAGGAGGCCGATCAGGAACAGGCGCTTGCGGAGCTGCGGCACGCCGCAAAGGGCGGCGTTCAGAACGATCATCGTCAGACCGTAGTTCGCCTCCCGGAAGATCTCCTTGGCGGTGGCGAATGCGTCGGCATGCTGGGCGCGTGACACGTTCTCCATGATGAAGGCCGTCGGACGGACGGTCGTGACGATGTTGGCATACTTGACGGTCAGGTCGGCGCGGGCGCCTTCCGTGCGCTGCCCGGCGCTGGAGAAGTCCTGGCAGGGTGGCCCGCCCGCGATCAGGAACGGACGGTACTTCCTGACGAGATCGATCGTCGAAGCCTCGTCGGAGAGGTCGTGCTGGATCACGTCGTGCTGGTCGTTTTCGTGGTTCGCCTTGTAGACCTTGAGAGCGTCGGCCCATGAATCGACGCCAGCCGCGACATCGAAGCCGGCGGCGGAGAGTCCGGTGGTGAGGCCACCGCATCCGCAGAAGAGGTCGACGGCTTTGAGAGACATGGAGAATCCTTGAGGTGATGGAATGAGTTCTTTATCGAATCCTTGCACGCGGAGCGAAGAACCTCAATAGGAGTTGCCGCCGAAGGATTCGATTCTGTTGACGGCCGCTGTCGAGCGGCATCAATCTTCGTCGTCACCAAAGATGCTGGAGTTGTCGGAGTAGTCGTCGCTCTCGTTCCCTCGATCCTCGTGCGCGACCCTGTAGCCGAGCTCCTCGATGATGCGGGTGTAGACATCGGCTTCGCTGTAGGAGGTTCCGTCGAAGCAATGGGCGCTCGGCAGCATCTCGATCGGCTCCCTGCCCTCGATGTGGATGACTGCGCCTTCTGCATAGGACGAACCGCAGTTCTCGCAATCGTGTTCGTCCGTATGCCATTCTATGCGGATTAGTGCGCGGGCGAGTGGTTCGGCGACACCGGTTTCCGGAGCAGTCATATTGAATCCTTGGGCTTGGTTGGAGGCTGTAGGGCAATGCTCGTTCGGGACGAATGCTCTGTCAACGAATGGACTGTGCCGACGCGGCGAATAAGAAATAGACGAATGGAACCAATGGGATGCCATTTTCTCGACAGTTCACTGTCACGAAGCGCTTGACGACCGCCGGAGTATTGCGACAGTCTACTGTCATGAAAGGAGACTGCAGTGAACAGGGAAGAGCTTGAGGCAGCAACAGGCGTCTCGGCCCGCAACATCCGCTACCTGATCACCGAAGGCATCCTTCCACCGCCGGAAGGCCCGCCCAGAGCCGCGCAGTATTCGGACGAGCATGTTCGAATCCTTAGCGTCTACATGGAGGCGAAGGCCGAGGGGGTTTCGTCGCTGGATGTGATCCGGCGGCGGATTTCGGGCGAAGGGAGCCGAAGCGCGACGATTGTCGTGCCGGGGATCGAGCTTGTTGTCGACAGGGATCTTATCCCGGCCGGAACGGACATCGAAGACATCATGGCGGCGCTGAGGGCGGCCGTCGTAGCGAAACTTGGAAAATAGGGTTTGAAAATGAGCAAGATCGAAAACACAAAGATGCTTGAAGACTTCGTCGCGAAGAAGAAGTACGGCAGCCACCCGGTTCCGCTGAAGGAAACCTCCTACGACATCGAAGTGAACTCGGGCCTGGCGACCGTCAGGCAGACCCGCCGCTTCCGCAACGACGAGAAGCGCCCGATCGAGGCGGTGCTCACATTTCCCGTAGCCTTCGATGCGGTCGTGACTTCGCTTGAATGCGACGTTGCAGGCCGCCGCCTCAAAGGGCAGGCGCAGGCAAAGCAGAAGGCTCGCCAGACCTACGAGACCGCCATCGACAACGGCAAGACCGCCGTCCTGCACGAGGAGCTGCTACGTGGCCTCCATATGGTGTCCGTCGCCAACGTCGCTCCGGATGCCGAGATTGTCGTCACCGCGACCTATGTCCTGCCGATCGCGCTTTCCGAGGGGCATGCCGACTTCCGCGTCCCGCTCACCATCGGCCAGATCTTTGGCCAGCTTCCGCTTCAGGACTCCGACCAGGTGAAGATCGGCGGCGATAACGGCGATGTCAGGGTTTCGATCCGCACAAGCTCTGGTCAGGCCTACGTGAACGGCGAGCACCCGAAGGACGGTGCCGTGACGGTGAAGCTGAACGACGTCATCAATGTGCGTGTCGATGAACTCGTCATCGAATCCCTGTCGGAGACCGCGGCAGACGGCCGTCATGTCCGGCTTGACTTCGAGACCAAGTGCTCAAGCGATCAGGCTCTCGACATCGACGTGATGATTGACACGTCGGGTTCGATGGGCGATCGCCCGACGACGCGCATGGACGGTCGCGCCACCAAATTCCAGATCGTCGCGGATGGACTGAGGCGGTCGTTCGGGAAGCTGCGCCAGGACGACACCGTTGGTGTCTGGGAGTTCAACGATTTCGCCGAATTCCACGGACGGGCTTCCGGAGCTTCTGCAGCAGCGCTTCTGAGCGGTATTTCCGACCGCAACAGGGGCACGAACCTTGCCGAGGCTGTCGCGAAGACTATCGCCTCGCGCAAGCAGCCGCAGATCCTGCTCATCACCGACGGCCGCGCCGGGCGGATGATCGATGTCCAGGGGGCGCTCGCCGCCGGTGCACGCGTCACGGTGGTCCTCGTCGGCGAGGACTCGCTCGAAGTCAATGTCGGCTATCTCGCATCGCAATCCGGCGGCCAGATGTTCGTCGTCGCTGGCGCGGATGCCGACAAGGCCATCGAAGCGGCAATCGCCTCGATGCGTGGCGCCGCCTCCCCTGTCGAGAAGATCGACGGCGAGCTGACAGCAGTCACCCGCAAGCTTCCGGGAACGGCGATCACAGCGGCGTGGGGCGTGGAAGGCGGACGCGAGGCTGCTGGGGTTGCGGCGCTTGCCGCCCATCTCGCCATGTCCTCGCTCGACGAGGAGCGTGCAGGCGCCCTCGCCGCGGCGGAAGGCATCGTGAGCCATCTGACCTCGATCGTTCTCGTGGACGAGGAGGGAGCGACCCTCAACGACCTGCCCGAGCAGCGCAAGGTTGGTCTTCCGGCATCGGCGCTCGCCGGAGCGGTTCGTGGCTTGGCGTTTGCGGACGATGATATGGCCGGCGGCGCGATGTTGGGTCTGTGTGGCGGGTCTCCGATGACAAAGGGCGTTAGCCGCGGGGCCGCGCTGGCGCGAGCAGGCGCAGGCGGGCAGTTCCGCGCGGCGAAATCGAGAGGGCTTGAATCCTTTGGTGCTCTCGGGGGTGGCGACGATGCCGGGTCGTCCATGTTCATGGAGTTGATGGAAGAGGCTGTGGTGTCCACGATGCCAGTTCCGCCGAAGACGGGCAGCTTCAATCTCACCAACAAGGGCTTCCTGTTCGGTGCCGAGGCTCTCTTCAAGGGGCTGGACTGGAACGGGTACCTGGGAGAACTCAGCTCGACCCCTGTGGGGATCCTCCCTGCGACGGTGTCGGGTGCGATCATCAAGGTCGGCGCACTTGATGCCTTCGTCGAGGCCTCGGACAAGACGAAGGTTCCTGCCACCAGCCTTGCAGTCGCCATCCTCGCAGTACTGTTTGCACCCTCCGACCGCACCGCGCAGCGGATTGCGCGCAAGATCCTGGGATCGGTGCCGCAGGAAATCGTGGACGGCCTGAAGGCGGCCGTGCAAGGCAGTCTTTGATGAGGCAGGGGGCGGCCATGTGTCCGCCCTCTCATTTTACTGGATGAAGGAGTTCGCGAAATGAGCAAGGTCGGTCACGTGGGGCACCCATCGACGGTGGCTACTAACAACGAGTTTGTACCGTCGGCCGCGCTTTGCCGGGCGTATGGTCGCGAACTCGGCGGTTTCGCGCGCTTCTTTGGTCGCGCCGCGCGTGGTGTCGGCTTCTGGGAGACCGTGCAGTCGGTTCTGGTCGAGGAGGCTCGTTTCCAACGTACGGATCACGACCGTTCGGTGCCTCTCACCGATCCTGAAGGCCGTTTCGAGGAAGGTGTTGCCCAACGCCTCGCGGAGCGACTTGCGGTCGATCGGCCAGGAGTCGACGAATTCCTTGTTTTGCTTGCGCGCGAACTTCGCATGCACATCGGTTCGGGCGGCAATGTCAAAGGAACTTGGGGACATGTCGTGGCCGAAGGGGACGCCCTCGCCTATCGCCTCACCGCCCGGGAAGCGATCGTCTACGAACCTGCGCGCGCGAAGGTGATGGAGATCGACCTGTGAGCCGCGGTGCCAAGGACGTGCGGTTCGTTCCCGACCGGATGGTTGTCGGGCCGCGCGGCCAGCCCGTTTTCGAACCAGGATACACGGAGATCTCCGGCATCAGGCTATATCCGGACCGTCTGGTGGTGGGGTCGCGTGGTCAGCCGATGCTCATGAAGGGTCGGCGAGAGACCGTGGATGGCAGTAGACGTCCCGGCAAAATCGTTGGGTCTGACCGGTCGATCGTCTATCGCGGCCGGTGAGATGACAGGCCTAACTCGGCACCAACGTCATCAGGGATCCGGTAGCCAAGGTCGACCAGTTCTTTGACTTTCTGGACGAAATCCTCGAACTCTTCGAAGACGAATTCCTCGCCCGCCTGCGGAAGTCCGATCGGCTCGCGGTCGGCGGTCTTCAGGAACGCGATCTGCCTGCGATCGGCCTCCTCCAGCTCCAGTTCGAGTCCTTCGCCCTGCAGGTGCTCCGTCTTCGGGATATCGCCGGCCACGCGCTGCCAGGCGGTGTTGATAGTAAAGCCCTTGGTCAGGGCCGCGAGGCGGAGGTCGCATCCGTAGTCGTCGGAGGAGAATGTGCACCAGGCCATGTCGATTTCCTTTCGCTTTGAACCATCATGTGCCAGGACAGTGAAAGGGACAGGTGCCGATAGGGCCCCTTTGTGTGATGCAGCCCCTGGCCGCATTGTCTGCCCGAAGCAGGAGACACGAGATGAAGACGCAGGCCGAAGTCGATGCATATTTGAAGAGTATCAAGCGCTGGCGGGAGGAGGATGTCGACTTTGCCAATCCGGGTCCGAAGCACATGGAACTCTACGATTTCAAGGCGACGCTCGACCTGGGTCAATACCAGCCGGAATTTCTCGGTACGACTTCGGACATGGCATACAAGAAGAACTCGCGCGGGTGGATCGACGAGGATGTCACATGGACCATCCAGCTAGAGGGCCTCGGGACGGCTCATCTGCATCTCTACTGCACGCCCGAGATCGAGGACATGGGCACATGGGCGGAGTTCTGGTTCAGCCAGGAGCCGTGGTGGAACGGCGATGACCCATACGAGTGCACAACGGAGCAGATTGCAGCGATCGTGCGGGCGCTTCCCGAAGAGCATCGCGTGAAGTATCAGGAGCTGGCCTCCAGGAGCCCGAAGGTTACCGCCTATCTGATCGAGATGGGTGTATTCGACATCTCGGTGCCGAAGCCCTGAGTGGCGCCTCCGGCGCATCACGGGAGCGGGTCTGGAAACCTGATGTCTTCGGGAAGAAAGTTCCGTCGCAGGCTCGGAGAGTTGATGTCCGATTCAAGCCCGCGGATCACTTCCTGTGATAGATCCCCCTTGAGGGCGAGATATTCGAGGATGGTGACGAGCTGTGACGCACCGACAAAACGGACGTTCTTCACGAGCTTCTGCGGGCAGAGGTCATTGAACCGTCCCGCTAGCTCAAGCTGCTTGACGGCCGCCAGGACGAGGCCGACTTTCGACACCGGGATGTCCGCCGCTTCATCAAACGAGAGCTCGTTGTCGTGTCCCAGGCCGAGCGGCATCATCCGCTTATACCAGGCGAAGGCATAGGCTTCGTTGAAGGATTCCGGAGAGCGCAGGAAAGTCGACAGGATCGACATCCGCATGATCTCGTACTGGGGCTTGAGCGTTTCCGTTTCCATATCGGTCATCCTTCGTGGATTTTCAGTGATCGGTTTCGTCGCGAAAGAATGCGTCAGGCGAGACTGCAGCGATGTTCGCTGCCCGCCTTTGGGAGAGTGCTTTCGAAGATTGCCACCTCGCCGAGGAAATCCACATCTACGAACCTGGCAACGACACCTCCAGGCAGCCGCCAGTCTGTGCCAGACATCACGGACTTCGATTTGTGTGATGACGACAGAACGACCCAAATGCAGTAAAAAGTCGACAGAATGGAGATCGCAGAGAGCGCCACGGCAGTGCTGTGTAGCATTTCGTTCTTTAACGTGACTGACAGGAAGGTCAGAACGACAGCTCCTACCATGAGGATGCCCCCTGCGATTAGTGAGATGACAATTTGCAGCTTCAATCGCTCCAAGATTGCCAGGAGGCACGCCTTGGTTCTGCTGTCGAAGTTCTTCTCATAGGAGATCATGTCATTGCCTTTCCGACTGGAATCAGTGGGTGGATTTCCGACTGATGCTGCATCTATGTTCATGTCCGGCCCTTGGCAGAACGCTCTCGAAGATCGCCTCGTTACCGAGGATGTCGATGGAAATGAACCTCGCAGTTACTCCTCCCGGTAGGAGCCAGTCCGTGCCGTCCATGACAGATCTCGCTTTGTAGGCGGATCGGATCAGGATCCACAGGCAGCGCACTGTCATCACAACCGAAACCACTGAGAGAAACATCGCGACATTGATGAAGGCTCGGTTCTCAAAGGTGATGAACAGGAATGCCAGGAGGAATGCGACCAGCATGAGGACCACGCCCGAGACGAATGATCTCAGGATTCCTTTGGTGCATTTCTGAGTAATCTCGGAGAGCCGGGCCTTGGCTTTGCTGTCGAAGGTCGTTTCGTAGGAAATCATGTCATTGCCTTTTCTAATCCGGTCGATGAACGCCTCGGGTTCAGATGAGCGACGTGGTCACGGGGTGTGCCGTCATCGAGCCCAGCGTTCCCTCCGCGGCTGCCGAAGGTCGTAGATGGGATTGACGAATTCGTTCTCGGCGGCCTTGCTGACCGAAATGCAGTAGTGGTGCGCCCGCTCCGAAAGGGTCTTCAGGCCGTAGTCGCTGCAATATCCGATCGGCTCCGGCGGCACGGCTTTTGATGCCAGCGCCTCATTGATGATCTGGTTCAGGTCGGCGATGTATGCCAGCGTTCCGTGCTCATGAACTCGGCTCCTGGCTTCGGCCACGCGATCGGCGTGGCAATGGTCGGGAGCATAGAGATGCAGCCAGTCATTGATCCCCCGCTGCGCGGCTTCGAGCGCGCGCCGTAGGTCGGCATTCTCCTCGATGAGGGTGAGTGGTGCTGTCATGGCTTGGTCCTCTCCTCGTGATCTCGGATTAGTCGCAGGAGGTGCTCCAATACTCGGAGCGGATCGGTCGGATGGGCTAAACGTCTCGATCGTTTGCAGAGATGGGGCGTTGCGAGCAGCAACCCATGAATGCCATGCGGCTTGGGTCGTCCAATTGGTGTATGCGCCTTCCTCGTTGCGTTTCACGTCCAGAGCAAACCATCTTGCCCACGCCTCGAATGCCGAGCGAGCTATTGGTTCCTGTCTACTTTCGCTTGTCATGGCCTCAACCCGTCAACTTTTGATCTTGATTTAGCCGAAGCGGAAGCGGGCGAGCACTTCCTCTACTGCCTCACGGCTGACGGACTTGCGGGTTTCCTCTGTCATCGGGTGGTTCCTCCCCCGCGGCTTTGGCGGGCGTTGATCTCGGCGGTAAACTTCGCGGTCTTGCCGCCGATGGGATATGTCGGGCGTTCCATGCCGTCGTTGCCTCCGAGATCATCCAGCAGGCGCGCGGCAAGTTTGCCTGCGGATGCATCTCCGGCCTGAAGCTTGAGGCCGAGGTACATGCCAAGACGGAGCATGTGACCCTCGGATTCGTCCCGGTTGAGGCGTTCGAGTTCGGATTCCACGACAGTCACAGGCTCGATAATGCCGCGTTCGACCTGGCGAACGATGTCCGTCGGGTCGACCACGTCGAATTCCTGCAGCTTGTCCGGGTCGAGTGCGATCAGCGCCCGCAGCATGTCGATCATCTCGACGTGGATGCGGCGCAAGCTCCATCCGTACCTTGTGATGGCCGTGATGATCGGAGACTGGTGCCATTGTCTCCAGAAGTTCGCAGAGTATTCGTATTCCTGCGGAGTGAGGCCAGCCTTGTCGCCTTGCGTGTCCTGGCGAGGCTGCACGACGGGGCCGACGCTCCGGATGTCCCTGCTCAGGTTGCTGACGATCCGTGTCAGATCCTCACCGTCATCGCGCCAGTTGTGTTCGTCCACATAGGCGGAGAACTCGAAGCTGGCGGCGGCGCCGATGATGTCATCCTTGGTTACGAGAACGGATGGCTTGAAAGTCATGCCGATACTTCCGAAGAATCTGACGGGATAGGCGAGGAGTAGACCGCGAAGCTGATCGGCTCACCGCCGTTGATGGTGACCGACTGGTTGTCGGTGTCGACCAGAAGGTGCATTGAGGCACCGATCGGCTTCACGGAGATACCGAAGCCTGTCAGCTCCATCTCGCACTTATGAACCATCTCGCAGAAGATGATGCGCGCAAGATATTCTGGATGCTGCCAGCGCTCTTCACCCCGACGCAGCGCCCTGCGCAGGGTTTCCGGCATCTGGCTGCCCGTCCAGTGGCTATAGAGGAAGACGCTGTTTTCGCCGTCGCGGACTTCGATGTTGGCCCTGTCGCCCATGGTATTTTCCTTACGTAGTCAGATTTTGGTGCCCAGCGGGCGGATGGAGGCACCTAGCCGTTCGGTGAAGTCTGCCTGGCATGCGGCACGCGCCGCCTCCTCCGTATCCTCGTCTGGCCCCGCACCCTCTCCGAGGGACCATGACCATCCAGGACGGTTCTGGTTCGGGCTGACATAGTATTTCAGGCCCAGTCCGCGCCCGACGGAAAGCTCGACCCCGTAGAGGCGATCCTTGCTCCACTCCAGCGGAACGGCTTCGAACAGCGACAAGGGGTTCTCGATCATGGCGATGCCGTCCCGAACCGCCTGCTCAGCCTCGTTGAACATTCGCGACTCGCTCTCGGTCGCGCCGCGGAGGTCGCATCTGTTCAGCAGGCGTGCGGCCACCTTCATTCGGTCGACCGTTTGCTGCAGAAGAGGATTCTTCGTTTTGCTCATCTCATGTCCCTGCCGCTGTTGCTCTAGGCCGCCTTGCGGCGGGTTCTTGCCTCGCGATGAAGCTCTGGAAAGCGCGCTTCGATGAAATCGGCAGCGTTAACGAGGACTTCGTAAAGATCCGCTGTTTCCTTGTGGCCGTGACGGAGGCGGTCTCTGAGATCCTTGATCCTGTCCTGCAGATCCGTGTAGGTCGGCTGGGTGACCTTAAAGCCGCGCCTGTCGATCAGGAATTTCAGCATCGCCATTTTCTGCTTCGCGTTTCCAGCCCGCCTGATCTCTGCGAGTGGGATGTCCGCAAGACTCCTGACGCCGTCGGCAAGATTCAGATCGAGGCCCAAGTGGATGAGCCTCTTGAGCCGGGTGACATCCATGACGCGGACGGCTTCGTGTGCCGCCGTCGCAGGAAACGAGCTGCCCGCATCGAATACGGCATTGATGTCGAAACCTGCGCGAACGGCCTCCGCGAGAAAGTCTTCAATGGCTTGTGCCGGGGTGTGGCTGGCTGCGATCTCGACGCAGGTTGGTTGATAGAGACGCAGGTTGTGCATCCCGGTCAACCTTGCCCCTCCGGCCGCGCTCGACACCTCTTCGATCATTGTGTTGATGTCGACGTCGATGCCAGCTACCGAGGCTTTTCGGCGCTTGATCGCGCTGGCGATGCAGCGGGCAAAGAGTGCGATATCGGCATGATACTCCATGTCCGAGTAGAACCGACCGTTATACGCGGCGGATCGGGGCGAGTTCTTTACGCCCAGATTGAAGGCGCGCAGGAGAGATGGCCCGTGGGCCATCATCGATGACAGTGAATGCAGGGGAATTAGGTCAAGAACCTTTCTGAAATGCGCGAAGTCGCGATCAGCAAGCGGATTGCACGCGCCGAGTAGTTCCTTGTGCGTGGCATCATCGAGGGGCACGTGGGCGGCAAATGCGATCGAGCGTACGAGACAGTCCGGCGAGAGCGACAGACCGGAGGCATCGTCCTCGGTATGGGCCGTCCATCGGCCGTCGGCACGCATTCGAAACTCAGCTCTCACGCTCTTCGTATTGCCGGACTGGTGAAAGTGAATCTTGTCTGGGAAGCCCCGGGATACCAGGGACATGTGGGCGAAAGTCGTCAGCGCGAAGATGCCGTCGGCCGAGCATTCGAACATCGTTGAATGAACACGGTGGACAAGACTTCGATTGAAGGCGGCCGCGGCTTCCGCGGCCTCCTGGCTAGCTACCGCTCGGACACGAAGCTGCGCGAAATCGATCAGCTTGGCCATATCAGTTGCCGCGCTCCGCGCCGACGACATGGCCGCTGGAGACGATCTCGATGCCGGCAGCTTTCATCTCAGCGATAGCGGCTGCAACACCTTCCGAAGAGATGCCGCGGCTGGCATCCTCGATGAAGCGGACGCGCGCGCCGGGAAGCATGTCCTTGGCATCGAGTGCCGAGAACTTCACGCAGTAGTCGGTGGCGAGGCCGCAGACATCGATCTGGCCCACGTTGTGTTCCGTCATCCACGCGTCGAGGCCGGTCTTCTTGTCGGCAGCGTTGTCGCGGAATGCCGAGTAGCTGTCGACTTCGGGGTCCTGGCCCTTCTGCTGCACGTAGGCGACCTTCGAGATGTCGAGGCCCGGGTGGAATTTTGCATCGTGGGTTCCCTGGACGCAGTGATCCGGCCACATGACCTGATCCTTGCCGCCGAGTTTGCCAATCGAGAAGACTTCCGCGCCGTGGGTCGATGCGAAGCTGCCGTGGCCGGCCGGGTGCCAGTCCTGCGACAGCACGACAAGGTCGTAGTATCCGGAGGCGGTCAGCGCGTTAATGATCGGGACGATCTGGTCGCCTTCGGCCACAGGGAGATTGCCGCCGGGGCAGAAGCCGATTTGTACGTCAACGATGACGAGTGCAGTCTGCGTGGTCATGTCAGGCTCCTTTGTCCTGCTGTTCGGCTTCATCGATGCGCCGCTGCACGGCGTTGTGGCCGAGTGGGAAATCTTCGTCCGAGCGTACGGCCTTCTGGCCACCCCGGCCTCTCAGGAACACCCTGACGGCCTCGTCCGGGCTTCCGGTCGCGATTGCGTCGTCCACGAACTCCTTTACCGCCCACAGTTCTTCGGAAGACAGCTCGTCGAGGCCGAGTTCCTGCGCCATTGCGACAACCTTCGGATCAAGGTTGGGCTGCATGGTTTCGAACGCGTCATCGATGATCGGATAGTAGGTGCAGACGAAATTGGGATTGCCCCTCTCGCCCACGACGATCACACCGGGGGAGGTCTCCATGCTGCCCGCACAAAGGAAAACCGTGTGATAGAAAAGATCCTCCGGCGACTTAAGGTCGCCGAGGGAGGTCGCGATGTCTGCGATGACGGCTTCGTCCGTGCCTTCCGGACGTTCGTTCGTCCACTGCAGCGTGGTAGTCGAATCCTTCATATGACCTCTCCGTTTCGTCGCCCTTCTTATGGGCTTGGGTAGGATTTATGTCAAGCGAAAGGATTCGTCCTTCTTGCGTGCGTCATCGAGTTTTGCGGCGTAGTGGGCGAGATAGACATCCACTGTCTTCTTGCCCGTCCGCGGGAACGAGAAGCCCGAGCGCGGGGACTCGTTGAAGCCCACCGCACTGCCGTCGTCGAGGAGCACCCAGTTCATGACGTTCCGGTACTTGGGTGTCTTCTGCGGGAACGGAACGACACGCCCGTCGAACTCATCGACGATCGTTCTATCCCGGTAGGTGCGGATCTGGTCATCGAACTCCACACCGCCGTAGGGGCTGTGCGAAGCGACCCATTCGGAGACGGTTTCGCCGACCGCCATGTCAGGCCGCCCAGAAGGGTTTGTTGCCGTCGTCCTCGGAAGTGGCAACGTCCTGTTCCGCGCCCGTGGCCTCAGCCAGCCCGGATCCAGAGGTGCCGTAGGATTCATCCTCGAACACGTCGTCGGCCTCGATGACGATGTTGTTCTCGTAGAGAATGTCCTTGAGTGGGCGGAGATTGGTGAGATCGTCCGTGTAGCTCATGCCGAGCCATTCGCCATCGCGCCAGACATATACGTATTCTTCGTCCTCGAAGACCTCCTCGAGGGTGTCGCCGACCGCCGCATCCACGTTCTTCTCTCCGCGGTCGCGGCCGTAGGCCATGCACATGCGGGCGAGGCGCAGGTATTCCGGATCCTCGTACATGGCCTGGCGGTTGCTGCCGTACTTGTCGTAGAACTTGAAGCGGTAGTCGAAGTCGTGCTTCACGCCGATCGTTTCGGCAAGCGACGAGATGTCGCCGAGAGCGACGAGCGCCTCAGCCCTCTCCTGGCTGGCATAGTACTGCTGCAGCAGGCGTCCGTTGTGGCTCCAGTAGCCATCGCTGTGGCAATAGATGCGCGCCCACTTGCCGTCGGTTCGCTGGACGTGAATGAAGGAACGGGTGGCCATGACTTGTGCGTCTCCTAATGGTGGTGGTGGTGTTGTGCGTGTGTGCTGTTGTGATGGATCAGCGGCCAGCGGATAGGTCGACCGCAGGTGCCGGGCGGGAATGCGCCGTTGCGTTGCCGAAGTATGTGGCGAACGGAAGGATGGCGAACAGCGAGAAGAAGATTGCCGGAATGGACGCTGCCATCGCGGAACGGGTGCTGTGTCTCGTCATGAAGGCTCCCTTTCTTGTGCTGGCAGGGATTAATGACTGAATCCATGGTGTTGTCAACAATTAGATGCTTTCGCCTCAAGGATTCGCTCGGGAACCAGGTTGCTCCATTCTGAACCGGTCGACATGCTGTCCCTGACACTATAAGAGGCAGTGGTGAAAGTCGCACCAGCGCCGACAAAGGAAGTCCTGTATGGCATCGGAGGTACTGTTTTTCGGAGACCCGCACGGCGACTTCAGATCCGTGCGTCGGGCCGCAGCCAGCATCGACGGATCAGTCGCTCCCGCTTGCATCTTCCTCGGGGACTTCGACCTGGAAGTTCCGCTCGAGGAGGCGGTCGCGCCTCTCCTCAGCCGCGGCTGCGCGGTATACTACATACATGGGAACCACGAGGCCGATCAGGTCGGCTGGTACGACAATGTGTTCTCGTCGAGGCTCGCCGGGGGATCGCTTCACTGCCGCGTCGTGGAAATCGACGGCATCCGCTACGCTGGCCTCGGAGGAGTGTTCAAGGGGAGGATCTGGCATCCGAAAGACGGGGACGGTTCTCCCCGCTTCAGGACGAGGGAGGAGTTCATGCACGCCAACGCGCGAAATGCGTGGCGCGGCGGACTGCCTCTCGGCCTCCGGGCGACGATATTCCCCGAGGACTACGACATGCTTGCCGACCTGCGCGCGGACGTGCTCGTCACCCACGAGGCGCCGAGCTGCCACCGCTACGGCTTCCAGGAGATTGACCTGCTGGCGGAGGCGATGGGGGCGAGGGTGGTCGTCCATGGCCACCACCACGAACCGTATAGATCTGAGATCTCCGGAGGCATTACGGTGATCGGCATGGGGCAGGCAGACGTCATGAGCATCGATCTCGCAGAGTTCGTGCCAGCGCCCTCGCCTGCCCGCTGACCCCTGGCTACCTCTTGCCCTCGTACCAGCCGCCGCCGATGGGCGTGAGTTCGTCGCCCTCGTAGGTCTTCCGGACTGCCTCCAGAGAGTCCGCCCTGACGTAGTAGACCGGAAACATTCTCCTGAACTCCTCTCTGGCTTCCTCTGCCGCGCGACCGCGGATATGGAACTCGTCATAGACGAGCCGCTTTGCAGGCCGGGTGTCCTCTTCGCCCTTCAGCGCGCGGAAGACCTCGTCGGGCGATCTGTGCAGTGCCAGCGCCAGGAAGAACAGGACATGCTGGGGAGTGACGAAATTGGGCGACGTGAGCCTCATCGTGAGCCGCCTAGACAGCGTTTCAGTGAAGTGCTCGTCGATCTTGAGCGTGCCCTTGGGGTCGGGATTATCACCTGGCGGCACCCCCTGCCCCCGGTTCTTCTCCGCCGACTTGAGAAAGTGCATCATGGCGTCGGGCTTCATCCCGAGCGAGCCTGCGATGTCAGCGATGATCTCCGAATGCTTGATTGCACCTTCCGTCGGATTGCGGAGTGCCTTCGCGAAGGCGCGGACTTCTGAATGGCTGAGACAAATGGACATGGTAATCCCTTGTTGCTGCGTCGCCTCGGGGGTGATCCTCAACTTCCTACGGCGACCAACACAGAGATCGTCATCCAGACATATGCCAGCGTTGAGCGTGCCTTTTCAGGGAGGATCGCCGAAGACTGCTGGCGGCTTCGTACATTGGGTTTAACAGGGAGGACCACGCCTCGCAAGAGGCGGTAAAGGATTCGAGAGGGAATCCACGGCGGCGGAGGTTCTTCCAGTCGGCCGGCCGATGCATGATCCATCCAGTTGGGAGAGATGTCATGAAGTTCGAAGTCACACTCAGAATGCCCGAGGCTGTTGTCGGTGTCCCATCGGATCTGCCTGAGTGCCTCGACGCAATCCTTGAACATGGACGGGCGGGGTTCGTCGTTGCCAGCTTCCAGAAGGAAGGCACGAACCAGGGGTTCGAGGTGAACTGCGCCCTGACGGATCTCAAGTGGCTCTTCCCTGATGCCGTTGTTACCCGGATCGAGTTTCGCGCCTGACATGCCGCTCTATCATGGCACATCCACTTCAAGGCTGTCCGAAATATCGGAGCACGGGCTGGTTCCGCAGCACTCGCACGATAATGGCGACCGGGTCTGCGTCTATCTCGCCAACAGGCTTTCATTGGCAGAGCTCTATGCTGACCTCGCGGCGCAGCGCCGGGGTGGGGAACCAGTCATCCTGGTGGTTGATGAGACGCATCTTGATGTCCGTCACTGCTTCCCCGACGACTATGACCTACAGGACTGCATCGATGACCTGCACGACCCAGATCGCGACAGCGACATCGGAGTGATTTCAGGCATCGCAGTAGACGAGCGTCTGCGGCCCTACAGGAGTTGGTGGGATGTCCCTGCGCGCCTGAGCCTCGAAGTCACCGGGCAGGTCGCATATGATGCGGTCATACCGCCGACGGCGGTCCGTATCCTGAACGCCCAACAAGCCCTCGGTTTCGCAGGCTACGCTCATTCGACTAATCCGGGTGCTTGATCCGTGACTCCAAGCGGGACGTCCGTCACAAAACGGTAGATCACCATGCGCGGGTGGCCGAACCCCGGGTGCCAGGGTGCCGCCAGGCCTTCAAGCAAGTGTCGCCCGCTGCGTTCGAGACCACGCGGCGACTGCGTCCGGACCCGGCTCCAGGGAGAGGAACTCCTCGTAGCTGGCTATGTAAGGGACGGCTGTACATCCGCCTGATCGAGCTTTTTCGAGCGAGACGCGCATCCTTATCACAGCAATGACCTCCTCTGGCGGCTTGAGAGCCACGACGAGGATCTCCGGTGCGTTCTCTGACAGCCAACTGGTGATCTTGGCGGGATCGCAATCCGTTCTGCCGATGGCATAGCGGAAACCCGTGTTTGCAAGGAGCTCGTCGTCGGTCAGCGTTCTCGCAGGTTTCTCGGTAAGTATGCCGCTTTTCTTGAGTGCGGAGATGGGCATGTTGTTTTTGGCCATCTCCGCCGTGATCACGGTCATCACCTTGTCGTTGGCCGGATCAACGAGCGCCACGAGTCGGCCGCCGATCGCGAGGAAATCGGCTTTGGTTTTTTGGTGTAGAAGTCTCGATCTTCGCAGTCCGATGAAGAACTTCCTGCGCAAGCGCTCAAGACTGGTGCCCTTCTCGATGTGATCCAGAAGTTCGCCGTCGGTTGGATCCTCGAAAATGCCAACTGCGAACCGTTGCCTGTGAAGCGAGAGCCAGAGCATATCCAGGGGAATTCGGGATGCCCGCTCAATGTAGCGCACCAAGGCGTGCTCGGTCAGGCTGAATGGCCGCCTTGGTTGCCGGGGGTTTTTCTCGGAAATAGTCGCCGTCTCGTCTTCCTGCATGGCGAGGGATTATAGGTGAGGCACTGTCGTGCGCAATACGGTTTGCGATACTGAAACGCACCCCGCCTGTTGGCAGCGGGGTGCGTTTGGGTTGGAGGGATCACCTTGGCTCCGTGGTCCAGGATGCGCGGAAGCTGGGCAACGAGTCAGACCACTGCGTAGTCCATGTGTCCTTGTCAGGACTTGTCTGGACGCGCCACGTGAGTGGCGTACAGACCTGCGCCCCGTCAGTGCGGAACATCATCACCATCGAGGTTATGTTCTGGCCCTGGGGGTCGATGGTGACAAATTTCGGGCCCGTGGTCTCACTGAACCATGCATTGCCGGCTGCGGTGCCGTTCGTGAGGTTAGATCCGTAGTATGGGGGTGTCTCGGAACTGACGGTGACCACGCTGGCAGACGTGATGTCCGTCGATCCAGACATGACGCGGAGTTCTGCGAGGCCAACGCACTGAGGAGAGGTCGGGTGCGGAATCCAGGTATCGACAAGCAGTCGGTAATAGGTGGTCTTCCTTACCGACAGGGTGTAGCTCGCGTTCCTGCTATGGCCGTCATAGCTGTCGGTCACGGTCAGCACCACCGGGAACGATTTGCCCTCGTCCTCGATTGGGGCCGTGCCAGAAATGGAACCGGTTGCCGGGTTGAGGGTGGCCCAGGCAGGAAGGCCGCTCGCCGCATACGAGGCCGAACCGTAGAGGCGCGCCACTGTCGGGACGTTCGCATTGGTGAGTGTGCCCCCAGGTGCTATAGCCACCTGAGAAAGCGTCGTGATGGTCAGGGCATCGAGAACCTCGACACGGTAGGTGAACGTTGCCTTGCGTCCGAACTCGTCGGTGAGAGTGACCGGCAAATCCGAGCTGCTAGCGGTGAAGGGGAGTGATCCCGTGGACAGGATTCCGGTGTTCGCGTCGAAGGCAACGCCTGTGGCTATGCCCAGCGAGAACAGCGGATTGCCGATCCAGTTGTCGAAGATAGGTGCGTCGGTTTGGGCCGGCTGACCTTTTCGCCACTTGTAGAGCGTTTTCTGGTTGGCTCTGGCGACGATGGGGCCCTTCGGGGAAACGCCGAACCAGAACGGTGCGGTGGAAGCCTTGTCCCCCTGTGACGATGTCACGGTGATGGTCAGATCACGGTAGATGACCGCCTTGGTCGGGGTTCCGGAGATGCGCCCGGTGGAAGCATCGAAGGTCAGACCCGTATCGGCGGCGAGGTTGTGGTTCAGGCTGTAGACTGTCCCGGCATATACCCACGGCTTGCCCTTGACGCTGTCAACGACCGTCGGCGTGAATGCGGTGGCTGCGGTGTCGACAGTTCCGAAGACCATGCGGTTTCCCGGGATGTTCGAGATGACCGGCAGGGCCTGGACAGGATTTACCTTGATCGCGAACGTGTTGGAGGGCTGGCTGTTGGTTTGCCCTCCATTGAACACGACATGCGCGATTACGGTCAGATCCGGATAGGTCTTCGCTTCGGCGGTGACCTCTGTGGCGGTGATTGCGCCTGTTGACGTGTTGAGTTCGAAGCCCGCGGGCCAGCTCCCCTGCCCCTTCGAGAAGGTCACGGTTCCGATGTTGTATCCAAGGCTGGCGTTCTGCGAGAGTGGAACGGCCTGCGTTGCATTCACGACCGCGGGGTAGGTCAGTCTGAGTTCCGGGAACACCTGCAGGTGCAGCGGACGTGACGTCACGCGGAGCGTTTCCGAATCCTTGATCGAGACGTTGATGATGGCATCAGTAAGTTCATTGATGATGCCGCTGATCACGCCGGTCTGGGGATTGATCGTCAGACCGAGTGCCGCGACGTCCGGAGAGAAGAACGTCACGGTGCCAAGCTCGTTGTCGAACGTGGGGGCGGTCGTGTTGATCACGCTGCCGACATAGGCGGTGTAGTCGGCGACTGAAAGCTCGATCGGATCGTCGTTCATCTCGACGTGCAGCCACATGGGTGCGGAGATTGCCCTTCCTCCGGTGCCTCCGACACCGTCAACCACTTCGACGGTGAACGGACCGAACGCTCCGATCTGTTTTGCCCGCCCAGCAAGCGCCCCGGTGCGGGCATCGATCGTCAGTCCCTTCGGCAGGGTTCCGCTCTTCAATGTCCACGCGAGATCGGGAACAGCGTTGTTGGCAACCGGGCGGGGGCTGTCCGACGGATCCCGGTTGTAGACGACCTCGATGGTCTCGGACGGGGTCGAGACGGTTACATCGGGAAGAACTTCGATGATCGCGGGTGCAGTCGCCTCCCGCTTGGTCCCGTCGGTCACCTTGATGACGGCCGTGACGCTGCCAGTAGACGAAGGCCTGCCCCTGATCTCCCCAGTCGCGGTGTCGATGCCCAGCCCCGAACCGGAAAGGCCAGTCGCGCTGTAGCTGAGCTTGCCGATGCCGTTGGTGGTCGTCGGCAGCTCCCCGGAGAGGGTCGAGCTGAGGTGTGTCTTTCTCGAAGGAAGCGCCGAGAGCAGCAGGTCGGTGCCGTTCTCCTGCACGTCGAGCATGAAGGTCTTCTGCGCCTGTCCGCCCTTCTCGTCGGACACTAGGATCGTGATGCCCGGGAACTGGCCGAACTCTGTCGGGTGTCCGGTGAACGAACCGCCGACGGCGTCGAATTCAAGTCCCTCCGGAAGCGTGCCGCCACCGAATGTCCAGACGACATCGCCCACCGCGTTCTTCACCGAAAGCGGCAGGTCGAGATCGCGGTCGTAGATGCCCAGCAGAATGTCGGCATCGGTGATCTCCAGCGGGCGGCGATCACCGACCGACAGAGTGATGTTCTGGGTGATGCTGTCGTGGTCGTCGGTGAGCGTGAGTGCGTAGACTTGCGGATCCGACTTCTCCTCTGCCAGCACGGAGATCTTGCCGCTGGCGGCATCGAACGTCGCCCAGGTCGGCAGCGCCGGAGTGATCGACCACCTGGCGGTGCCGATCACATTCTCAGCCGTTGGGGCGACCTCGTCGTCGAAATACTGCGGGAACACGTGGCTGTCGGGTGCCTCGAAGCCAAGGGGGTCGCGCAGGGCCACGGCAAGGGAGAAGGATGCCGTGTCGGTTCCTGTGGCGCCACCCTTGGAATCGACAGCCGTAACCGTGAATACCGCTTCTGGCACGACTTCGCCGGACGAACCGGAGATCTCGCCAGTGTCCTTGTCGAGGACAATCCCGTGCGGAAGATCGGGAGCAACGGTGTAGGTCACACTGCCGACGGCATGCTGCGTGGCCACGCTGGCAGATATGGCTGCGTGCTGCTTGGTGGCAATGGACGCAGGCGCTGTGATGTCGAGCGGAAGCCGTGGCGAGATCGTGATCGAGAAAGGATTCGTCTCGGCCGTAGAGGCATCGCCATCGTCAGTCGCGACGATAACGTATCCACTCATCGATCCAGTGGTCTCAGGTTCACCCTTGATCTGCCCTGTGGCCGCGTCGAGGTAGAGCCCGGGCGGCAGAGCCGGAGATCCAGCCGACATGGCATAGGTGATCTTGCCGACGGGGTTCGAGACGACTACCGGAGAAAGCACGGTCGAATACTGGCGGAATGCCAGATCGGCCGGAGCGGAAACCTCCAGCTTCGGGGTAACCTCGATGCTCAGTGTCGCGGAGGCGGTGCGCGCGAGGTCGTCTTCAAGATTGACTTCGATCCCACCGAAGGTGCCTGGTTCCTCGAACTTGCCCGTCAGTGCTCCCGTTGCCGGGTTCAGAACGAGGTCATACGGCAGTCCAGTCGGGCTGGATGCCGAATAGGTCAGCGGCGAAACCGCTTTCTTTGGGGACAGCGCGTCCGTCGTGAAGGTCTTGCCCGCGCGAACCTTCAACGTTGTCGAGCCGAGTTCGATGTCGCCATCGGGCACGACCCACAGCTCAACGGGAACGGTCAGGGTACGATCATCGGATGCAGCGGCATCGTAGCCGGTGTCGGTGACCTCGATGGAGATGTTCCTGAACCGACCAGCCTCGGTCGGAGTCCCGGCGAGCTGGCCGAGTCGCGTTCCGGCGTCCTGGAGCGAGGTTCCCGGAGGCAGGATGCTTGCCGGGGCAAGTTTGTACTTCAGCGTGCCGATCACGCCAGAAGTGGTCGGGGCGACTGACCCGAACCTACCAACCGTGAAGGGTCCCTTGCCCCAGGTGATGTTCAAGGGGGCCGCTGGCCCGACGACGATGCCGAAGGTCGTGTCGACGGAAGTGCCCGTCAGGTCTTTGACCGAGATGGTGAATGGGCCGAATTCACCTTCGACCCGAGGCCGCCCACTCACCGCACCGTTTGCGAACTCCAGGCCCTTGGGAAGGGATCCGGTGAAGATGAACTGAACGGGTGCGATGCCGTTGGAAACAGTCGGCTTGATCGAGAGCGGTTCACCCACGCTGCCCGCATAAGAGGAGTTACCCGAAATCGTAATCGGGTCGAGGATGTTCAGAGTGACCTTTCCCGTCGCAGGCGGCCGGTCGGTTTCGTCATCAATGGTGTAAGCGTATTCAAAAGTACCTGTGGCCGAAGCTACACCTGAAACTTCACGGGTCTGTGCGTTGAAGACTATGCCCGGCGCTGCCGTTGAGAACGCATAAACCGGGATGCCATGACCGTTCGCCAGTTCCGGCAGCATAATCCCCGAGAATGGAACATCCTTGGCCCATGTCAGCGCGATGTCGAGAGAACCAGTCAGCGGCGCTAGGTCGGAAGGCTCGACTACGGTGAGGGAGAAGGGTGCTGTGTCCTTGCTGGCGTTGTCCGCATCCGATACGCGGACGACGAGATTTCCGTAGACCGTGCCGACAGGATCCTTTGTCGAACCGACGAGATAACCGTCCTCGGTCAGCGCCAGAGTGGATTGCGGGTCGATGCCGAGCTTGCCCTGTACGAGTTCGAACTTCGGCTGCTTGTAGGCATTGACTGCCCGGAACGAGAGCCTTTGGTTCGAGATGAAGCGTTCGACCTCGGAGTTCATGAGGTCGACGGCCAGCTCGTCGCGTTCGCTGACCGTGATCGTGATCGGGCCGGAATGGGCCGTCTCGCCAGTGTCGTCCGAAAGGGCAATTTCGAATGGGGGATATGTGGTCACCGTGTCGGCGGCGACCGGGGTGCCTGAAAGACTGCCAGTCCTGGCATCGAGTTTCATCCAGCCTGGCAGGCTGCCGCTATCGACCGAATACTTGGCGGTGCCGATGATGCTGTCGTCAGCAATGGCCGCGAGAGCCAGGAAAGGTTTCAGCCGCTTGGTATCCGAAACAGCATACGAGATAGACAGCGGATTGAAGGCGTTGATTTGCTGGACAATCGGTTTTGATGCCTGTCCGTCGCCGTTGGTGATGACCAGGGAGGCGGAGTATTCGCCCGGCGTCTGGAGGCCGCTCGAGGAGACCTCGCCGTTGGAAGGATCAAGCGTCAGCCCGGGAGCGATCGTCGTATTTTCAGCCGCCGCGAAGCTCAGTGGCGCGACGCCACCCTTGGTGACGACAGCCCCTGCCGTCGAGAACGGGGTTCCCACGCGCACGGAGAGAGGGGTGAAGGTGGCAGCAATGGCCTCGGGGTACACCGAGAACTTGAACGCCCTGCTCTCGGCAGTCGTCATCGACGGTCCGGATACGGAGATGATGAGTCCCGTCTTGATCTCTGCCTTCGTGGGCGTTCCCGAGATGAGACCCGTGGATGCATCCATGGAAATTCCGTCAGGCCAGGAACCCGCCTTCAGGACGAACTCAGCGCCGGGCTGCAGGTTCGGCACGCTCAGCGGCTGGGAGAACGCAGCTTTCACGGAGCCGGACAGGTCGGGCATCGAGGCAAGGTTGACCGCAGCGGGCAGAGTCGAGAGCTTGAACGTATTGGACTTCTGCTGCGTGCCGTCGGCAGTGTCGGTCACCACGTAATGGTACGAGGCAGAGGTGTCGAACGTAGGATAGACACCCGTCGTGCGACCGCTTGCGCGATCGACATCAAGTCCTGGCGGCTGGGCGCCTTCGGCGACAAGATTGAACTTCAAGGATCCAATCTTGTGCTGGACGACAGGCGCGACGTTGAACGTCTGCCCTGCATCCTTTGCCACCGACTGGTCGGCGACGGTCTCGACGACAGGGCCGTCCTGTACGAGAAGTTCCCCGTGCACGAATGCTATTTCGCGGCCCAGATAGTCGAAGCCGCGCCACGCGACCCCGTAGGTTCCTGCCTTTTCCGGGATACCCTGTACGGCGTTGCCAAGCATCGAGATGCCAGGCGGGAGAGCGTCGACGGACTCCCATCGATAGACGTTCAGTCCGGACGGAAGCGGAATGTCCGCGTAGAGATACTGCCCGGTATGGGCGTAAAGGTTCAGTTCGCGCCCGGCACCCACTGGACGGAACGTCGTGAAGCTAAGGCGGGCGCGCGCGATCTTGTGGCCCTGCGCGTCATAGCCGTGGTAGAGCAAAGCCTGTCGCTCGACTGACGTTGGGCTTCCGCTCATGAGGCCAGTGGCAGTATCGAGCGCGATGCCCTCCGGCCAGATCCCGTCATCCCTTTTCCATGAGACCACGTCCGTCGTCGTGACGGGAATGCGTTTCGAGAACGCATGGCCGATGGGAGCGACATAGTAGGCGTGGATGTCGTTGCCGAGGCCGTACTCCGGCTCTGGCTCGGGCACCTCGACGTCGGTCTTGGTCATCGTACTGTTGTAGCGGAAGTAGTACTCGGCTGCGGCGGCCGGAGCCGTTGCAATCGCCATCGCAACTGTGCAGGAAAGGATTCGCCTAAGCAATTTTCAGCCCTCTATCTCGATGCGCAATTATAGCCCACGAGTTATGGGTTTTACAAAGGGTTGAAGAAGAAAACCACACGAATCTTACGGGTGCCGCCTGCTGGGCCGAAATCAAAGGAACGCTGGGCGGTTGAGAGGGATTCGGAGTCTGGTCGGATTGACTGTCAACAATTAGTGTGGAACACATTCGGGCGGCAGGGCAGCTCCTTCAGGATTCGCCCGCTTGGAGTGGCAAGGTGAGTGATGAGTTGAAGTTTTTAGTCGAGGTTCGCCAGGAACATCTTCGTGGTTTCGAGCGTGATGACGACGTGGCACCGGAGGCATGGAGTGATGCGCTGCACGAACTCCTGGGGCGCGAGGTCTGTTCGACCTACGACGACCTTTCCGATGCTCTCTCCGTCGCGCGGCGACTGAGGGATGTCGTTGGTATTCCAAAGGTGGACATCCGCATCGTTCAGGTTGTTCGCTCCATCGTATCCTTGGAGGAGCCTGATGAGACTGAGACTGGCGCCGGGCAGGTTCTGCGACTGTACAGATGGCGGTCAGAGGCCCTGATGAATTACGGCTACGGTCATGCATTTGCGCTCGGAAGTTCGGTTGATGAGGCCCGCTCGGCTGCGATGGCCGCCTACAAGGCCCACCTTTCGTCGGACGAGTGGTGGGGCAATGGCCCCGACGAGCAGGGAAATTTCTACTTTGACGAAGACCGCGAGGACTACGAGGCGGCGATCGCGAAATTCACGGCGGATCTGAATGCTGATCCGATCGCGGTCGGCGATGCGTTCGTCGTCAGGGGATCCGAGTAGGAGCGGATGCCTGCGCAGTGGAGCTCAGTGGACGGAGAAGGTCGATGCAGAAGCCGTAAGAGCGTTGATTGCGAGCTCGCTGTGTTCGATGACCCTTGCGTAGGTCGATTCCTCAAAATGCGTCGAACCCGTGCCGGTCACCAGGAACCACGCCTGGGCTGCGGCCGAGAACGCGTGTCCATAGGTCTCTTCCTTGTCCATTTTGCACTGGTGTTCCGCGAACTGGCGGAGCTCGGTGACCCCGTCCATGAGATCCGCGCGCCCTGTCAGATCGCCTTCCCTGGCCAGATTGTTGAGTTTAATCAGGAAATCGATTGCCGATGACTGGTCCATGATTGCGTGCTCCTGTTCTGCAACTGCAGAGCCACATTCGCCGGAGTTGGCGCGATGCACAACATGGTCTTCTCGGAGGGATGACGTTTGCATGAGGCCGCCCAATGATCTTTCTGCAGGATCGATGGAGGCTCCTATGTCGAAGAAGTCCAATTGCCACCACTATATCGGACACCACATGCCGGAGGGGCCAGACGGGATCGAGATCCGCGTCTATGACGATGCCCATGGCTACTACGCCAGCACGATCTTCAACCCGGGCGGCCGAATTCCCGCGGACATTGGCCCATACCAGACCTCGTACGAAGCGGTTGTCGCTGGATGTGATCGCCACGGTGTCGATTTCGACGGACACGGTGCCACCATTCCGACCCGCAGGGTCTTCATCGAGGACGTTCCGTCGATCGACATGTTCGCCTGGTAGACGAACACTGTAGCAGCCACATTGACTTGAAATCGCGGATAGGCAAAGCTTGTGGTGTCAGCACTGTCGTGACAACGCCGAGTGCCTCAAGTCCACAGCGAAGTGGCGGATCCTCCGAGTATGAAGGAGATCGACACCACGTCTTCCGAGGCGGGGTTACCTCTTTCGAGTATAGGCAAATTCATCTGGCGGCTGACGGTAGATGCTGTTCGTCGCGAACGGTTTCGCCCCAAGCGAGTTCCGGAACTCGATCAAGCGCTTCAGTTCCTGCTCTGTCTCTCTGATGGACTCGTCGAGGTCGGATGCCTTGTACGCGAGGAAGGCCCGCCACGCTTCGGAGAGCATGGCAGGATTTCGCGACAGGAGGCCGCGCACGCCCTCCTCCCACGTTTTGGAAAGCCTTGTCTCCATGTAGCCATCGTTGAAGAGCGGGTCTGTCCAGAAGCCGCGGCCGAGTCCCTCCATCTTGTAAAGGGCGCAGGTGAATGGCCCGAGGTGTGGCTCGCCCTGCTCGTCCGGAATCAGCTCCGACCGGACGCAATAGGCCAGAAGCTGCGAGGGATGGCGAAGGTTGTTGGCGTGCGCAGTGTCGGACGGGTCGCCTCCGGAAACCAAAAGTGCCATTGTGGTCGCCGCTCCGAACACGACCTCGAAACTCAGTTCGGCTTGAAGGTCTCCCGCGGACATCGAAAAGGCGGTGGTCGCGTAGGCTTCCTGGCCAAGCATCAGCTCAGGATGCTCCTGGACCGAGATGTCGGAGTTATCTATCTTGAACGTGCCCATCGGTGCGGTCTCCGGAAGAGACGCAATATAAGTGAGCCTGCTTAAGGTGGAATTAACCCGCCCGGCAATCCCGCACCGCTAGGCGCTGTTCCCGGGATCCACCCGCAGCGGCTCCTCGATCGAGCGTGCGAGGAGGTCGGCCAGCGCGGGCGTGACGTCCATCATGGTTGGTTCGTAGATCCGCGAGACGTAGTCGTTGCTGTTGTTCGTCCATTTCAGGACGATATGCGACCCATCGCGCTTCGCCAGGGCATCGGTCTTCGGGCCGATCGCAAGCTGCGTCCCGAGAGACCGCGGTCCCGGGGTGGTCGAACGAAGATGATCGGCGCAGACCCGCTCGATCTCGTTGAGAAGAGATGCCTGCAGAAGCGCCGTGCCCTGCCATGCGTCCTTTCCGCGGCGGCTCGAGATCTCCGGCCTGCCAGCAGCGACATCCCGCAGCGTCTGGACAAGCGTGCGCCAGAACTGGCTGTCAGCGATGGCAGGTTTAGCATCGTGGCCACAATTCTCGATCGGCGTGGGCTTGTCGTGATTGGTTTCGGCCGCGACGCTGGTTTGGAGCGCGGCTGAAAGATCGGCTCCGACACTTTCGGCGAGCGAGATCAGTTTGGAGAGGTGGGTTTGGGCCTCCGCGAGGGCTTCCCGAACGTTCGACACCTGATTTGTTGCGTCCATGAAGCACCCGATTGCGGAGGATAGGATTCGAATTCAGGCGTACCGATTTCGAGCCGTCATGTCAACATATGTGGGCTCGAATCCTGATCGGCATCACTCTTCGCGGACAACGCGTCGCTCATCAATCCTTGGGACTGCACCTGCGTCGACAAGCATCCTGTATGCCTCCATCATCTGGGCGTGGTGGACTTCGGCCAGGCGGCCCTTGACCGGAACGAGTGCCTCCAGGGCCGCCTCCGAAGCGCTCATGCCGGACGGAAACGGGGCCACATCGCCGACGGGGATCACGAACCGCGTGATGTTGTATGCGAAGCGCGCAAGACACCCTGCGTCTGTCACGTCTTCGATGACCAGCGGCTGGCCCAGCGGAAACATTGCCGGGTGCTGGGGTGTTCCACGCTGGAGTGAATATCGGACGATGTCGCCGACGGTGACGTGCATGGTGCCTCCTCTTGGGGAAAGTCACCTGTGCATCCCGCGCTGCGCAATGTCAATCGGAGCTGTTGGCTCGCCTCCGCCGATAACGAATACTAGATGGGAGATCGGGAGAAGATCATGAATACAGCAGATCCATGGCCATCGGTGATTGCCATTGTGCTCGTCCTGTTCGGTGCGGGCCACTACTACTACAATCTGAAGTTCACTGATGGCGGCCTGCTGCACCGCGCGCGATCCGTCCTTGTGGAGGAAGGATCGCGGACGGCATGCGATGCGAGCGGTGCCGCGTCGGCATCTGGTGCGAGTGCTTGCTGGACCGTGGGTGACTACCGGATGGCGAAGGATAGCAACGGCAACTTCCGTGTCTACGACTTAGCCGACCCAAGGCATGAGCCGCTTGGCGGCGTCCGTGACGGCTCGGAGGGGGTGCCCGAAGTGTTTGTCGACCGCCCTCGCCTGGAAAAAGCAGTTCTCGACCTGGAGAGCGCCGCGTCGGCCTGATGCTCTCAAGCTTCAGATCGAAACGGACACAGACTTTTTTGTTTTTCGCGACCTTGCCGCGCGCCGCGTATCTTCGATCCCCGTATTCGCGGCGCCGCTATGGACTTTCAAGGATTCGATTGGTAAAACGGTTTCATGATTATGTACTCACTCGAGAACCTGCCGATCATGCGCGTGCGCCATAGGGGCGCACCGATGTTTCGGAGGTACGAATGCACTTCAAACGCAAACGCCGAAAGAACGCCCGTGCAGGCTGCCTGATGTGCAAGCCGCATAAGGCCAACGGGAACTGCCCACGTCATCTTGATATGCGCGCTGGAAACCGACGTCGCTATGAGGCAGGTACAGCGCAGCTCCGCTGCGAAGGGATCAAGGAACGATACTGAGAGATGCGAAGGGGGAGCTCGCTTGGCGGCTCCCCCTTCGCTACGTGTGATTGCGGGCTGTCAGATTGAGAACGTCTCCAAGACAGGATCGGCGTCCTTTGTCAGCACCTGCAGCATTGCTTCGGCATCCTCGTAGGACAAGTCGCCCTTCAGCGGAAGGCAAAGACCGTCCTCGTCGATCCTCGCGACGACATAGCAATCCGCCGCGCCGTCTTCGATCACGGCATAGTCGCCGATCTGTAGAACAGTTGCCGCTGCCACTTCGTCGGCATCGTAGTCCTTCAGGTTGATGCCATTCCTGATATCGTAGGTGCGCTGTGCGTCGAGCACGTCCGACCAGACGTAGGAATGCGTCGGGGTCTTGACCGTGGACCGAACGAAGTCGACCAGCGTTCCCGCAGAGAGGGTGTCTCTCACCCGACCCTCGAAAGCCTCGCCGACTTCGATGGCCTCGACAAGCTGGTCCGGGGAAAATTCAGAAAGATCCATTCCGTCATCTGGGAAACCTGCGAGAGGGATGCGGATCTCGATCTGGTAGGTGCCGTCCGTCTCGTTGCGTCTGAACGAAAGGGCTGAAATCATGCCGAACTCCGTCTGGAACGGGGTCAGCATGTGTTGCGCCATAACCTTGGTCGTCACGGCGCCGATGCCTTGCTTGCTGAGTTCTGCATAGTCTGCGGCGTAATTCCGGCTCACCATCATGTGAACCGCCGTATTGAACGGCGATGCGAGATGCGGGAGATGTGCCCTCAGGTAGTCCTGCAGACGCTTACCCTTGAGCTGGTAGGTCACCTCCGGCTCGATCTCAGTGAACGCTGCGCTCAGGATACTCGTGCCCTTTTCGAAGGTGACGGAGAACGAGCCCGAATGTTCGATGTCATGGGCACCTTGGTCTTCCTCGAACCGGACTTCGCGCTTGAAACCGTCCTCCGTCTGTACCCAGTCCTTCTCGGATATGCGCGAGTAGAAGATGTGCTCGCCGCAGATGTTGAGCTTGCTGTAGAGTTCGTTGGCGGCTGCCAGGCGGCGTTCATTCAGGTTCATTCGTTATCTCCCGTCATTATCGAGTCGAATATTAGGAGCCGAGGCAGCATGGAACAATCGCCTGTCATTGGTGATGCAGGTTGGCAAGGATGAAGCTATGCTTCCGCTGCCGGATCTGCGGAGGTATCTTGCGCGGGTGAAGCCTTCGAACACTTCCTTCACGACGGGCCGATCGAAATAACGTCAAAATCGTCGAATGTGCCTTCGGGCCCGGCACCTGGAACTTCAAGAAGTAGCGGCCTCACCATTTACGGAAGCCTCCTGCTCCCGGAGAACGGAGTACCTGCTGAAATGCTCCCGCTCCTAGAGCGCTGAACTTATTGTGGCTCCTGTTCTACGAGCGGAAGCTCTAATCACGACAGTTCACTCGCCGTCCGCTTGACAACCAGGAACGCTGCCGAGTTCGAACTTGCCGACTTGAGTTGTGCTATGCTGATGTTGCAATATAAAAGGTACGGGGACGCGATGATCTGCGTTGAATGCCAATTGAAGGAATGGCTATGGAAATGGTGAAAATCGCTCTTGGAGTCATGTCGTTTCTCATCCCTGTTTTATACGTAGCAAACTATTACGTGACCAAGGCGAACCGCATTATCTAACGGCCATCGACAATGCAAATTTAAAGGCGTGGCCAAGTTGTCCCCGCCTTTAAATTGAGTCGTTGACTCCCAGTCCGGCTTTAAATGTCGATCAGCCCTGAGATCTCTTCAGAAACTATGCTCTCGGGCCCATCGACAACTGGAGAACTCAACCCGATCGTCCTGAGAATGTTTCTCCGCTCCATGAGCTGCGGGATGATCACGTGCCGCATCCAGTTTCGTTCGTGCACCGTATCGGCATTGCTCTCGTCCTCGATCCATTCGACCCTGCGGTTCTGCGCCTGGCGCTCGATCTCGTCCTTCGTCACGGACAGAAACGGGCGGTAGCGGTCACCGCTGCGCTTTTCCATCCGAAGGCAGTCGTGGGGATAACCGCGCACGAGGCGCATCAGGACGGTCTCCACCTGGTCGTTGGCATGGTGGGCGGTGACGAGAAGCTCATTATCATGCTTCACCGAAGCGAAGAAGGAATACCGCTGGTCGCGGGCCTCGGCCTCGAGCGACTTCGCCGCTCTCATCGCTTCGGGATCGCCTTCGGCCGTAAGAAACGCGATGTCGTTGCGGGCGCACCACTCACGGACGAGCTCTTCCTCGTTTCCTGCGGTCGGCCGGAGGCGATGATTGAAGTGAGCAACCCGGAATGGCTGGCGGCAGTTCTTGTTGAAGAAGTCGAGCATGAACATCGAATCCACGCCGCCGCTGACACAGAGAAGATACTTCTCCGATGTCGTGTTGATCTCGTCGATGATGTCGCGCCAGCGAACTTGCATGTGTCCTTGCTCCGTGCCGAGAGTAATAGAGAGCACTTTTGTCGGCAACTATCCAGCGCAGGTGCTGGCGCGTGTCGAGCTGCCAACGGAGCCGTCGGCTACAGACTTAAAATATCTGCGGGAAGCGTTGCCTGAAGCGCCGCGTGCACTGATTATCCATGCAGACAACGGAGGGGCATGATGCGCAAAACGGTGACGCTCTGGAGACCCGTAGGCCCGAAGGAACTGGATCTGCTGAAGCTGGCGGGCATGAAGGTCTTCCCTCCCCGGCTTCCGGACCAGCCGATCTTCTATCCCGTCACGACGGTCGAATACGCCCGCACCCTCGCAACCGCGTGGAACCGCAAACGCGACGGCGGAGGGTGGGTCACGAGATTCGAGGTGCGCAGGGATTACCTCGATGGATTCGAACCGCAGGTCGCCGGTGGCCGGGGCTGCATGGAGTACTGGATCCCCGCAGAGGAAATCGGTGCGTTCAACGCCGCCCTCGTCGGCTTCATCGAGGTCGTCGAGGAGTATCCGGTCGAGCTGCCGGCCTATTCCTAGAAGAGCAGCTTCCAGCAGGATTCGGGCGGCCTGATGGGCGGGTAGAGGGTCAGGACATTTTCACCCTCTTCAACCGGGTCTATCGACTTGGGTACGTGCATGTCCACCTCGCGGCCGAAGGACGCGGCCCTTTTGGCAATCTCAAAGCCCAACTGTGTCGAATTCATTCCATTGGAGGATTCCGGGAACCTGAGCCATTCGGTCTGCGTTGGGAGACTGAAGTCCAGCGAGAAGGCAAGGAAATTGGTGAAACGCTCGGGATGCCCCATAGTGGCGATGTCCTGATAGCGGACAACACGCAGTTCCGGATTTCCCCAGCCGTGAAACGGCTTCTGCCATATGTAGACGTTCCTGGCACCCAGTCCCCAGGTGGCTCCGGAATCGCTGCCGAACCATTCCATGGAGACTGGGGTCCATCCGCGCGTCCACAGGCTGACCGCAAGGCAGAATTCGCATGAAACACGTTTTCCCTCGGCAGCGATGAGTGCGGCGAATACGAGCGAAAACACCCCCAGGCCTATGATCGATGCGACGGTGGCTACGCCCATGCCGAGCGAATCGAACCCGAAATGCGTGTAGGCGAGCCACATTCCCCACGAGTTGAGCGCGAGGATGCCGACGGCGGCAACCAGGGCCGCAAGCTGATAGGAGGCCTGTCTGGCTTCGTGGCGGCCGAACTTGCTGTCCCATGATCCGGCGACGTATTCCGCGCTCTGTGTTGCGTAGACGTCGATGACGTCGTCATGCTCTTTTGCGGCAGCCAAGACGGCCTTAAGCCCCGCGATCCGGTAGGAGCGAAAGAAATCCGCCGCCTTCTTGCCGAGATTTGAGATGATGTGGTCGCTCGTGGGGGTCATGACATGTCCTTGCTGCCGATCCAGTTGAAATGATCCCTTCGATCCGCGAGGCTGGCAAGCCACGGACATGATTGGAATCACCGCGGCAAGGGTCACGTTGTGCGATGTTTAGGTCGTCGCGGAGATACTTGGTGTGAACGCGACTAGATTGGTGTTGGAGCCTATGGTCGTCTCACCCCCAAAAGCCTCAGGTATTCTCTTCCACGACGTGGCCGAGCCTGTCGGAAAGCCGTGCGGATCGCTTCACGAACCCGGGGTAGTTGATCGGCGCGTCCGAGAAGTCAGAGGGTTCCAGCGTGCGTCCGATGCGCGCCTCCAGACAGCCAATGCAAAGCATGCTTTCTGCATCGTCGGTCTTGGCTGCCGCCCACACTTCATCATGAACGTGGTAGTATTCCTTCAGCAGCGACACATGCTGCCCGCAGTCGGCACAGAAACCGTCGTCGTTTTCTCCTGCCAGGCGCGCGATCCGCTGGGCAAGGCGGTGGTCAGCGACCGCCCCGGAACCACGCTTCTGTTGGAAGTGCCGAACGACTTCAAGCTTGTAGCTGTTGTCTTCGGCGATGGTCAGCGAGACCCATCCGATGGCTTCAAACCCTTCCTCCTCTTGCGACACCCTGAAGATGACCCAGTCGAGCGCCACGAGCCCCTCGTCCGAAATGGCAACGTTGGCATCGACGGTGGGATTCTGCTCGTAGTAGATTTCGAGGAATCTGGCCGCATGCCGCTTCGAGCGCGGGCTCATCTTGGCTGTGGCGGCATCCTTGCGTCTGGCGGCGCGCGAGGAGCCGGAAGAAAGTTGATGCAGGTGGGCAAGAACGTTGTCCAGCCCCTTGAGAACGATCGGTTTTTCATTCATTTCCATTCACCTGCATGCAATGTGGCGAAAGCGGATGAGGCATGCCCCGCATTCACTCTGTTGATAAGTAGCTTGAGTTCCCGGTAGGAGTCGAGGCGCATTGACTGGACGCGCTTTCTGATGCCGGGACGTGAATCATTGCCGCCCCAGCCGAGACTCCACAGGATGACGCCGTCAGGGCCGCGCCGCGCGTCGGCGAGGTGCCGCATGCTGCGGCCGGGGCCGAGATCGACCTGCACAACCGCCCTCGCCCATGCCGGATCTCCGGCGAGCTGGACGGCGGCATCGAGCCCCGCAGCCTTCATCGCCCGAAGCACGTTAGGCACCGATCTCGGATCCTCCGTCGCCTCCGGAGGCAGAGGCAGCCGCTTGCGCCGGACGACCGGATCTGGATCGAAGTCCTGGTCGCGGGGGCGGGCCAGCAGCGATGGCGATGCCACGTCGGACATCCAGAGATCGGCGAGCTCGGGCGGGCTGTTGGACTTCAGGGAGTATTTGCCGGCCGAGAGCATCCACTGTCGCTTGGCGCGAGCGAGTGAGATGCGGTCAGCCACGTCACCGAACTGGCGCTCGAGCTGGTCGCGCCTCTGTCCTTCGGCGGAAGCGACGGCCTTTGCCAGGACGGAAAGGCGGTATTCGTAGTCCTCGCGGGTGACGGGTTCCCGTCCCGGATGTCGCTCGCCGCGCAGGCGGTCGTACCGATCCTCGAGTACTTCGTCCCGGCTCTTCACGATCTCGATTGATTTCACGTCGTCGTCGGTGAACGGCCCAAGAACCTTGTTGAGGAGCATTGAGACGGGGTTCTTGACGGAGATGAAGTGCATCCGCGCCTGGGTGAGATAGGATCCAGTGAAAGTCTCGCTGTCGTTGGTGACGATCGAGATGACATCCTGCTCCCGGCAATCTGTGAAGCTTGTCGGCCTCGTGTTCATCGCTGCTCCAATCCTTGCATTGTCCTCACCGAATCCCGCTCACTTGCGGGCTAGCTGCCAGATGGTTCAGCGCCATCGTCTTCCTGACCTGAGGCGCCGCCTGTCCATCTGCATGCTGGCTCGTACTTCGGCATACCGTCCTTGCGCTTGCGGGTCAGCACGAACCTGTAAGCTTCATCGAAATCGACACGGATCCCGAAGATCTCGTGGTACATCGCCTGAACGATGCGTGTTGCATTCTCAGCCGTGAACACATCGATCTTGTCGATGCTCTCGACCGCGGCGAAATGCAGGGCCTGCTCGGTACTAAGCCTCATCGGCGGCCTCCTGCTCCTCTTGCAGACGGTCGTTCTCCTCCTCCATGCGAATGAGAGACGCAAGGCACTCATCGAGGCACCGCGCGGTCAGATCGGGCGTGACAGGGATGTTCGAACTCATCCCTCTTCCCATTCGCTTGTACCAGGAGATCCTGAGATCCTTCCAAGCGAAATTGTGCGGCTGCTCGTCCTCGCCCCAGCTATAGGCGTCGACGTGGAAGACGTCGTTGCGGAACTCGTTGCCAGTGTTCCCGAAGGGGCTGGCATATTCCTCCTGCGTCTTGTTGATCATCACCCGAGAAAGCTCGTCTGAGATCAGGTTAAGAGCCGCCTCCATGATATTGGGGACCGCGTGTTCCTTGTAAGGCTGGCCGAACACCGCCTGCCCCAGTTCCGGGACGAATTGCGTCAAATCGAATTTCCTTATCAAGCCATGAGTGCAGACTATGAAGCCATCGACTTTCTATTGTCAACATTTATTGCGAATCTTATTCCCTCCCAATTGACCTGGCTCCGCAGAGGTCTGGGGATCGGGCGTCCTTGTCTCGGGACAGCGGAGCTCGCGTGAGGAGTAAAGATTAAATTCCGAAAGCGCAATAAATGTTGACACGGTGTCCAGATGAACTAGGTTTGCATGAGAGCGGGTGATCCGGGCCCGCATCCGTTGCCACAACAGAACACCAGGAGGGTGGCGTGAACCTTCGCCTACATCTAACGACTGCGTTGCTGCGGCTGGCCGTCAAGGTCGCCCCGAAGTCTATGCAGTCTGTCGCAGGCGCATATGCCGGACTACTGAAGGAGATGCCGGGAGCTGTCATCGAAGCACACGCTGAGGGTGGGGTCGTCATCGTGCCGTGGTCGGTCACCGACGAGGGGCGACAGCTTGCCCTCCAGCAGCAGGAAGCCGCCGTCCTTGCCGCAAAGGCCGTTCGAGCACGTTTCTTCAATCACCCCAGCAGCCGCGGTTTCCTTACCGACATGCTGAGGTCGTTCGCCCGCCGCTCGCCGGGGCAGCCTGCGCTTCGCAAGGTGTGATAGCCGACAAGAGAGGAGATTTCCGTGAAGAACAAGGACGACATCATCGCTCGCATCAAGGCGGTCATCCCGGTCGGTGAGAAGCGTGGCGTACGCGAACTCGCGGGCCAGCTTGGGACATCGATGAAGAACATCATCGAGGAGGTCGAAGGTAGCTATGACGGCCTCGATCTCCTCGTCGGGATCCGCAGCAACGCAGGGGTGGCCTCTCTGCCCCGCGGCTCCTGGGGCGTCGAACACTATCAGGCCTGAAAGGAAAAGGTGATCACGGTGCTCAATCAGAAACTCTACTATGCCAAGGATACCGCTGGCCGTGTTGTCTGCCTCGCCGATATGGCCGACTACAAGTCAGGCGATCAGCAGAGTGAACTTGTGCTGCTTCATCCGGAGGAGCTCACGTCGGAGACTGTCTTCCTGTGCAGCGGCCAGGCAACGCTCGACGAGGCCATCGAAGGGTACGGCCTGAGCGGGTTCACCCTGCACGAGGCCAAGGCCACCGTCGTCCTATAAGTGTCCCGTCTCCGAGTGTTTCCCAATTGTCGGTTGCGGCCGCCTTGTTGATCCTGGTCGCGCCGACACGAACTGGGGGAAGCGGACATGACGAGGCTCAGCCAACTATTCAACGCCAGGCCTTTTCTGGCGGTCTATGTGGCTGGCGCGGTCGCCACAGTCGCTGGCGGATCCCTCGCCTACGCAGAAATCGAGCAAGTGAACCGGATGATGAATGGCGAGCTTGTGAGTGTCGCCCAGGCCGTCGATCTCGACGCGCGCGCCAAAGAGGCGATGCGGGATATGACCCGGTTCGTCATTGGTCTACAGAGCGCTGAGCAGATCGATGACGCGGCTGCCTTCAGGGAGAAGGTGCAGGATATCAGCAACGAACTGCACCGCGTTCATTTCCCGAGGTCCGGAGGCAAGTCGTCGAGAAGCCCCGATCCGCTAGCGGTCTATGCCGATCAGCTCCAGGGCAAAGGTGTTCAGCTACAGGATGCAATCTGGATGCTGAAGGTCTGGGAGTGGGCAGCGAGTAACGGAGATGATGCTCGGGCCGAGGAGAGCCGCAGCAGGGTCGTCGATATCCTTATGGATTACGGCGTAGATGCCGCCGCACTCGGTTCCAACAGCTTCGACGACAGTCGTCTTGGATCCCGCTCGGTCGCGAGTATCTGACCTCCAGGATTGGGTTGAGCCTTTACATCTCGGATCCTTGCAATGGGTTGTCTTTTGACTGTCAAATAGAGGCAGATAGCAAGGAGGCCCACAGATGGAATCGCCCGCAAATGAGAACCAGAAAAAGGCTTGGCTGACAACGAGGCAGAAACGATGGATCGAGGCTGCTTACCTCGCCGCCATTGTAACTCTGGTAGTCGCCGCGCACTTCGCTACCGTCGGAAAGAACCAGGGCTACCTGTTCGGGACGGCTGAAACGACGATAGCCGCTGCGGTGGCTTTTGGGCTGATAACGCCGCTGATTGCGTTCCGGATCATCGAATTCAGCAAGAAGCTATCGGGGAACCGTGCTGTCGTCGCAGTCATGGTGGCCACGACAGTGCTGCTTTCCGGAGGCATACCCCTCCAATTGATGTCATTCCAACTCGAAAAGCAGCTCGCGGTGATGGATGCGCATTTCCGTGGCTATGGTGCCGCTACGACTGTGGCCCGGCTCGCTGAAAAACAGCCTCAGGATGTCCGCCAGATCGGCGTGCTTGTGGGTTCGGAAATTCTCCATGAGTCCTTCAAGCTGTCAGTTCCGGAGCAACGGCTCAAGGATATGGAGGCGAAGATCGCCGAGGGCTGGAAGAAGATCGGGTTCGAGAAGTCGCCATTAGGTCGGAGTGAAGACCGATGACGCAGTGGAGCCCTGAAAGCGGAAGGTCTCGTGTGCGGTCTGACCGGAGGCACAGATGAGAGCGACATACACAAAGGGTCAAGGAATTCGATCCAACGGCATGCCTTCTTCAGATATGCGCTACGCGCAGCGCCATATCGAGAGGCAGACCGGTTTCATGCTCGAACCGCCGCAGATCAACACTCTTTGGAACGCAATCGGTCGCCGCGCGATCTTCGATGAGATCGGGGTGGTTCATATCGAGGTCTGCATCGCGATGGTCGATGTCCTCTGCAACAGCCTTGTCGGCCAGGACTGGCCTCTGAATGGCGATGTGGGCGATGACGACCTCTTCTTCCACCATTTCGTCGCAGCCGGGGTTGCTGCGGGCTATCAGGTGTCTCCGCGGGAGGCGGCATAATGAGGATGATCGGTGATTTCTGCTGGACCCCATCGTCGCAGCAGCTCGAAAAGATGGGCGCGAGGTTCCGATATTCAACGTCGAACTCTTGAAAGAGGACGACTGCCCTGGGATCAGGGTAGCGTTGCGCAGTCTCGTGGATGCAGGAACACCAGTGCTTCTCGTGCACTATGTCGGAACCCCTTGTCATCCCCTGCGGATCTCCATAATGCTCATGACGTGAGCTTTATGTCTGTATTTTTAGACGCTATCTAAGTTATTGAAAAATACCAGTTTATATGCGACCATCTCGTCTGAGCGCGAGGGCGGTCGATGCATGTTTACCATCCAATTAGAGTTGATGAGGTGGTTCGCCTTCGCGAACTCCGCCGCGACGAGACGACGGCTGAGTTGCAAAAGAAGATGTTGTCGATGCTGTCAAACAGGTACGTCGGTACCAAACAGCTTGCGGACGATCATTCACATCGTGATCGGCAGCGCCTCGAGGAGGGATTTGACGATGATGCCAACGCAGCGTGGCGATCAGAGATCCTGTCCGAGATAACGGCCATCAAGGCAGCATTTGAGGATCGCGGCCGCAACATTTTTGACATGTCGATCATTGCAGGAATGTTTCGTCACGTTGATGTCGATGACCTGGTGATAGAAGACACGCCCCTGCCGTATCCGGCCATATACATGCATTTCGGCGAGGGGGCTTCTCTCTACATCGGCCCCGAAACCTGGATCGATGGGGTATATGTCGCCGCGGAAAACCCCGAGCTGCCGAAGGTAGAGCTGGTGTTCGTATGCAATCACCCTGGAGCCGACCGGATGGAGGACGTTCCTCTCGGTGTCTCCTATAAGATACTCACGTCGGCGGTCAGCACGTTCGTGTTTCGAGATCGATCGGTGTCCGAATCGCTGGCAGTTGCAGGACTTACCGGGGCGCCGGAAATATGTGCCGCCTCGACAGTGATGGTTGAGGCCATCCGCATGGCCGTGAATGGGATACTCTACCTGAACATTCCCACGGCAGACGTTGAATACGACTATCCTGAGTCATCTCCGAAGGAACTCGTCCTTGCGGCCCGTTCTGAAAACAGCTCGGCTTCGAAGAAGGCTACATCTCGCCTCAACTTTCTCGGCTACACGCGTGTGAATTTCTGCGGACGCGATATGGCGAGGAGCATGCATGCCGTCGCTGCCTCCGGTAATGGCGAACATGCGCATGTCGCGCCCCATTGGCGGAGAGGACACTGGCGGCGCGTAGCGTTCGGTTCTGGGCGGAGAGAGAGGCGCTGGCATCTCTTCGCGCCAACGGTGGTCAACGCGCATCTGGGGGCACCATCGCGTGGAAGAATTCACATCGTCACACCGAGATCAAATACGGATTGATCCCCATGGTTGAGAGGAAATTTGAACAGGCGGGCCAAGTCAGGCGCAGTAAGGTCATGCGGGAGTGTCGTCAGTTGCTCCGTGAGCAGACTACAAAATCGGGGCGCTGGGGCAAGATTAAGCCCGTAGTGGACGCAGTGCGGCTGGGGGAGCGTGAGGACATCGTCATGGTTCGGCAGCTCGGTGAGAAGATCACCGAGTTCGCGGTGGTGACCTATCGAGAGCGGCTTGGGGCGATAGCCAACGTCAAAATCGCACCAGTTCTCGTGATCCGGCTGCCGAACGAGACGAATGAGATTGCTGGCGTTTGGGAAAACTGCATCGTTGAAGTCACCTCGCGCCTCACGGAACTGCACGCGGCGGTCACCTCATCTGGAAGTGATGGCCTCGATATTACTGTGGGTGGGCGGCCCGAGTTCCAAGCAGAGCTTCTAAGCTCCATCAACAACGTGTTCTCCGCAACGGGAGGAGAATGCGTGACGGTGAACGGAAAGCCAATTCTGGCGATTGGCGAGGGGAACTGGACAGCCGAAAGCGGTCCACCTCCCTCATTATTCATTCGCAGTCTCCTGAAATGGAAAAATGACCTAGAGGATTTTGCTGCCCAGCGCGCCCAGCTCACCCTTGCACCAAACGACGCAGGTGTTTCCAGGTTGACGGCTGCAGATAGGGAGGGGGTCGTGGCGTTCTATTCGAATGGGGATCAGGTCGTCAAAGATGAGCTGTGCACTGTAAGCGGAACGACAGATGCGTCGGTGATCGAAAATGGCCTGGTTGGATCGCAGATCGCGAATGTCCTGCAATCTGGCATTCATAATTTTTCCGTGGTCGCTCAACATTCTCACGGGTCGATCTTCACAGTGTGGACGCGTGACCAACGCCTGGTCGCATTTGCGGATGTCATGAAAGCGGTTGCCATAGCGAAGTGTGATGCGACGGAATGGCACCTTGGTCTCGAATGTATCTTGATGTTTCAGACGAATGTCGACCTCGATGATTACGCCGCTGCGAACCTGATCGCCCGATCGGTTGGCAGTCAGCTCGAGGCGGATATCGAGACACTCAGTAAGTCGGCGCTGCGGAATACCACAGCCGTAACAATCGACGTTCTCGTCTGGGCGATGGGTAAATGCGGGGAGGATCAGGAAGCCGTTGACCTGATTCTCGATGACATCGAAGATCTTCTCGAAGAGATCTCGGTCGACCCGCCGATAGGAACTGCCATCGGCAAGATAGTAGTCCGAAAGATGGATAGAGCTATGGCAAGGCAGTCCATGGCGATGCATTACCTGCCTTCCGACTAGACGGCTTTCGAGCCTAGTCCCAGTCGATCGTGGCCCTCCCTCCAAAGCAGCTCGGCGAAACCACCCCGAAGGGATCCCACAGACGGCGCTGATTGGGTTTCTTAGTTACCGACCAAGGGCCCTGTCGGTCCTTGTGGTTTCGACTAACTTTTCGGTCGACGGATCCCACTCATAGCCAGCTAGACGCCACTCATAAGAAGGACGGGTCACACCCTCGTCGATCGCGTCGAACCCTTCGACCAGTCCCGCGTTTTCGAGTTCATCCAGGACTTCGCGAGCCTCTGCAGTCGTGAGGCCAGCTCGGTCGGCCACCGCCGGCGTAGAGATCAGGCCCGTCCCGCCACGTTCGAGATCTCTGCGGATCCGGGCTATCATAACGTCCAGAACGCTGGTCCTTGCTGATGAGCTTCCCGACATTCAAGCCTCCCCTATTTTGTTTGCGGTAACCTAACAGTCGCTGACGAATAATACCATCCGCTGCGGCTATCTGATCGAGCTGTTGGCAGCGGCCGTGACGGCGGAACCCGCGAGCCTGGGGGTGTCAAAATGTTGACAATAGAACCTTCGCTTGCGATAAGAGGGTATGATAAATCGGAAGGATTCATTGAATGCTTGGTGCTATCTGCGGTGACGTGATCGGCCGCCCATACGAATTCGAATTCCCGACGAGAACCAAGGAATTCGACCTATTCAGGCATGACAGTCGATTCTCCGACGACACCGTGCTGACTGCTGCAGTGGCCCACAAGCTGATGCATGGCGGCTCCTACGAGCAGGCGCTCGTTGACTTCGGCAAGCGGCACATCGAGGACGGCTTTGGCAAGGGCTTCAAGGCATGGCTGCTCGATGAGAACCGCGTGATCGGGGACTCCTTCGGCAACGGTTCTGCGATGCGAGCCAGTCCGGTCGCGTGGTTCGCCACCAGCGTCGATGAGGCCATCGAGATGGCGAGAGAGAGCGCGATGCCATCGCACTCGCATCCGGAAGGTATCAAAGGCGCCGTCGCGGTGGCCGCCGCCGTCCGTCTCTCCGTCGAGGGCCGCTTCGCAGAGATCCGTGACGTGGTGACGAAGCTGACCGGATACGACCTCACGCGTTCAGTCGACGAGATTCGCCGGACGGTGCCGCGCTTCAAGACGACCTGCCAGGAGAGCGTCGCCGATGCGATCATCTGCGCGCTCGAGGCAACCTCGTTCGAGGATGGCGTCCGCAATGCAGTGTCGCTCGGGAACGATGCGGACACGCAGGCGAGCATCGCAGGGGCAATTCTGGAGCCTCGCTTCGGCATTCCGTGGGAGATCCGCTCAAAGTGTGTCGAGACGCTGTCTCCCGACATCGCCAGGGTCTTCGGTGATTTCGAGGAGCGCACGACGCACATCCGCCGCCCGGACGGTACCTCGACGCTAGCGGCTTGATACTCCCAGATTTACCGGGGATAATCTCCATACATGTGGGGTGTCGCGAATGACCTTCCGCTCTCCCGAAAGGGATCCTGCAGGCGAGTCCATTGATGGCCTCGCCTGCTTCAGTTTCAGATACCCCGCGGACGCGCGACCCGCAGCAGGATTCCTGAGCCTTCGTCGCTTGCGCCAGCGGCACATATCCTGCGTCTGTGCGCGAAACGAGCAGGAGATGCCGATGTCGGCGAGAGCCACCCACCTCGAAAACATGATCCCCGAACTGGATGCCATGCGCGACATCGTTGCGGCCGCCGCTCACAACGAGGCCGACATGCTGTCCCACCGGGCGTATCTGATGCAGGCAAAAAGCCTCCGCATGATGTACGGTCAGATCACGTCGACGTGGTTCAACGCCACCCAGGAAGTGAAGTCGGAGAAGGGCGTCGCGGATGAGGAAACAGTCGAAGTGCGTTACGCCGAGCGCCTCGCGCACTGGCTCCGAGCGCATGTGAGGCACACCGCCGACATGACAGAGGGTGGCGAGACTGACCTGCTCAACCAGCGTTCTAGTCTCAGCCAAAGCGAACTGGCCATCATCAGGCAGTATGCGCTGAAACACCACGAGATGGTTGCGGACTACTGCGAGAAGCAGGCGACGGCGCTTGACGAGCGCGCTGCAGTGCTCAGGGAGCAGGCGCCCGCGCATTCCTAAAAGGCGGGCAGCATCGCGCCCGCATGGCCGGTCACCCTCGTCTGCTTTCCGAAGAACGCGTTGATGTAGCCGTCGATCCTGGACTTGGCCGTCCTTCGAGGGAGGGAGGCCCACTTGCGTAGCCTGAAGGGAAGGTCAGGGTCGCGGCAGTCCTTGTGAAGCAGAGACAGGAATGTTCGGCCCGCCTCAGTGAGCTGGACGGCATTCGTTACGCCGTCACAGGACAGATATCCGCCGCGGACGAGACGCTCAACGATGGCTCGGCGCGAGCGGCAGGATCCCATCCCTTTGCCGTCGGCATATTTCTCCAGCCCCTTCCAGTGGCGCATCACGTCGTAGTCGAGATCGCTAATTTTGATCTCTGAGGTGTGATCCCGCATCCAGTACAGGAGCTGGAGCCCGAATGCCGAAGGAGCCGCTCCGTCCAGACCTGAACGGCGGGCGGCAAGGCCTAGGATGGGCGTGGCGTTGAGCACGTAGTTGAAGTCGAAGTAGTTGGAGATCTCCGCTGTCGCGATGGCCTCGGATGCCACATCCTCGAAGAACCCCGCCTCCAGCATCGTGCGGATATTGTTCGTATTCCGGTCGCGATTCCAGGCAAATAGATCCATGGGATAGATGATCCGCCCCTTCGGCACGCTGCCGAAGACATCGTGAAGGAAGTCGTTGGCAGCGCCAATCGCCTCGAAATCCTCGGGGCAGAGCAACAGAATCTCGTCAGCCTGCATGAGGATCGGACGCAGCATCGCGGGCGTGTTGTCATTGTTGTTTGGCCCCTCAATTCCTGTCCTGAAGCCGATCGACCGACTCTCCCTGCGGGCGACCGGGCATCGGAGCGGCAGGTCCTTCCAGGCGATGTGGCGGGGAATGTCGAACAGCAATCCGTCCCACGAATAGCCATAGAAGGTGATGATCGGGACTGTGGCGAGATCGACCGAGGGCCAGCGGGCTCTGATGCCGTTCAGAGCTCCAATCGGATACGAGGGGGCGAGTGCGATGATGGCGAGCTTCATGGATCCTGATCCTTGGGGTTAGGACGGTTGGGATGCCATGGCTAAGCCATGTGAGGGACTTGAAGGCTCGCCCGGAAGCGGGGGGATGTCAACTGCCGGGCGGGAAGACTTGCCAGGATTACGACGAAAACTTCAGATGGAATTCATCCAGAGCCTTGGTTACGACTTCGTCCGCCAGTTCCTTGATCGTGCCCTTGAGTCTTGGGAACGCCTCGAGCAACGCTTCGGTCTGCGTGGTTTCGGCATGTTCGACACCGGCCTCGAATCCCTTCTCCCAAGCATGCTTGAACATCACCAGCAGGATCTGATCCGGCGCCGTTGCGGTGAGATCGATCGACAGGTTGGGTCGCCCTGGCTGGATGATCGGAATGACCACATGGCTCGCCTTGATCTCCGTCGGCGCTCGTTCGAACTGCTTGTCCAGGTCGCGGATGTACGGCGATACCGGATCCGGAAGGCCGAATTCCATCAGGTTCCTGACCGCTGCGACGATCTTCTCGTCGTGCGCCTTCTGCCGCGCAATTCTCGCTGCTGTCATTTCAATAGCCTCCGTTCCCGCGACGGTTTGATCGGTCACGATCGATGCGTTCATCTGCGATGTTCTCGATCAAGCTCTTCAAGGCGGGGAACGCCTCGATGATGGCGGTGGCGGTGCTTTCCTGCTCTCGCTGAGCCCCCGCCTCGACACCCGCCTTCCAGACCGCATCGAACATCGCGAGGAGTACCTCTCCAGGATCGGTTCGAGAAAGATCGACACGAACGAAACCGCCCTTGGACGGAACGGTGACCATCGTGTTGCTCAAGACGAACCGAGAGTCGCGACGGCCTAGGCCGCAGGAGGAGAGCTCACTCAGGACCTTCTCGACGGCTTTACGGCGCGCGGCATCGGCCTTGGTGTTGTTTCCGGTGATGAACGGCACGGCGGCCGAACCAGTCTTCTTTCTCGCCATTTTGGCCTTCCTCAGCTTCCGCAGATGCCGAACCATAGCATCCAAGGATTCGATGTCAACATTTGTTGCTAGGACTCGGATACAATTGTTGACATGAGTATACGAACGACCTACAGATTGCCTAACGATGACGGTCACGCATCCTGCGCGTCGTCCGCCGAGAGAGGTTCGCGATGGAAACGTTCTGCCTGATCGATGCCGGGAAGCACATGGCTGCCTGGTGCATCCTGACCACGAGCGTCGAAGGCGCGCTGGTGTGGATGGACTTCAAGCAACGAATGGTTCCCTATGAGAAGGGGAAGGTGCTGGGGCACGTGTCGGGAAAGAGCTTCCATGATGCCTACCAGAAAATGTCTCCAAAAGTGATCGAGATCGAGAAGGTTTACGCCCTCCGCTACCTGCTGGATCCGTGGGCGCACGAGGGATGGCTGTCGCCCGACGGCAAGTTCTATGGCTGCGGCTTCTATGGCCATGACGACATCGGCTATTCCCTGCTGCGGAAGTCGGTCGGAATGCTGGAAAGCGAGGGATGGATCCGCGTCCATGCAGACAGCTTCATGACCGGCCGAGACTATGGACGAACCATCACGAAACGGCAGATTTCAGCTTTGGAGAAGCTGGGCTTCGTGGAGTTCGAGGCTCCTGGGCGGCGCAGTCCCTACTTCATGCCCGACCGCAACGCTCCTCCTCCGCGGTGTGCTGTCCAGCCGCCGAAAGACTTCGTGCATCCGCATGATCTGGAGATCGCGCAGGAGCCGGAGGTCGCGGTCGATGCGTGGTTGAAGCGCTTCGCCGATCGGATGAGGCAGTTTCCTGTGCTGGCTGCATTGCTGGAGATCGAGCACGAGCTGATCCCGGATTTCGGGCCCGGTACCTGGGACTGGGGCATTCAGTGGGACGACCTGTACATCGGCAGCGAGGAGTCGGCCGACGAGCTTCTGAAGGCCGAGGGCCTGCGCCTGGTGCGCACGAGCGGCGATACGATGGAGATCATCTCCTGGCCGAAGCCGGGGCTGTCGGCGGAAAGTCCCGAGAAGCGGATGCTGGCCTTCGTCCTGCGTGATGGCGGCAAGGATCCGGCGCTGCTTGACGATCTGGAGGACATCTCGTTCCCCCTGTCGCGGACGGCGTGAGGGACGCAGATGGATGGCGACAGGAAGCGATTCAGCCCCGTCCGCGCGCAAACCGCGCGTGTGACCGAGAACGAGGTGCGTCTCCTGCAAGACGTCGCTCAATGCAACGACCATCCGGAAGGTTTTCGTAGCTACGTTGTGATGGGAACCGGGTCGAAAGGGAGCAATTTCGGAAAGATCGCACTTGGCAAGCGCGCCGCCTCTCTCGTGAGGAAGGGGCACCTTTCCGGAACACCATACGGATATGAGATCACCACGTCGGGACGCGCGCTGCTGGCCGCTGAGAACGACAAGAAGCAGGATCAGGGATGATGGCCGAAAACACACCGTATTATCTGAACTTCCGACTCGACAATCTAAAACATGTCTACGTATCGAGCTGCCGACGGGGCTTTCTCGTGGTGTCGGACCAGCCGATGTGTGTGACGAGCGCCAGCGGCAGCAGCGGCAATGACACCATCATCGCGACCAAGCGCGTCTATAGAGAAGACGGGCGCTGGGTCTATGCCAAGCCGGAGCGGCCCGGGCAGTGGTGGCTGAAAAGCGCCTGGCTCGAGGCCGTGTCCCTTCAGGGCGGCGAGCCATGGCGGGTCTATCGGCTGGATGCCGAGGAGGTCGCCCGTCTTCTCGATGACGGCGCGTTCACGGACGATGTACGTGGCTTCGAAAGCAGATTGGAGCCTTGGCAGCCTGTCAACATCGATGCCAATGGAGATGTGTCGGGGCATCCCACGATCGCAGCGGCCAAGGTCTGGGAGCGCACGGACGGATGGCGCGTAGTTCGGCGCGACGATGGCCTGTGGGTCACGGACGGCTCGCGGTGCAATGCTGACAAGAGTGTCTTGAAATACAGTCCCAATCATTTCGACCCGATCGTTTCGTTTGCGGCCGAGCGCTCTGCGGCCGATGCGATGCTCCTCGTGGATGTTAACCGCCCATGGGGGTGAATTCGGTGGCGGGAACGGAGAGAGCGGTGGCGAAAGACATGTGGTACAAGGCGGATCTCGGCATCCTGGAGGAAGCTCTCTCCTTCAGGATCAGGGAGACGAAAGGCAGATGATCTCGTCGAGAAGGGCAAACTTGCGCTCGATGAATTCATCTTCGAGGTCGATACTGGTTTTCTGCATGGGCGTGACGCGGAGCGGGATGCCTTCATCGATGCCATCAAGGAGCTGGCGCGCAAGGTCGCGTCGAGAGCGGGGCGACTTACATGACTGAACGACTGAAGAGTGCATGGGGGCAGTTTCGCCGCAACGTGAGGTCGATCCACATGGCCAATGGCATCGAATTGCGGCCGGGATCCAATTCGCGCTACATTCCGACCGGAGACGCGGCCGTATTCGACGGTGTGGATGCATCGCCGGAAGAACTGATCCTCGACGCAAGCCGCCGCGAAGCGACCACGACCACGAGGCTTGCCTTGATGCAGCGTTATGCGCTGTCGGGTCTCGCCACCGAAATGACGACGCACGAGGCCAACAGTCTTCTCCGCCGTCTCACGGGCTATGCCGACCACTTTGTCGCAAGCCAGCCAGACGACCGCACCTCGCACTTCCTTGCAGAAGACGCTCTGCGACTTAAGGAGGATTTCGACTTCCTCTGCCGCTTCCGGGCCTCGCGAGACGCGTACGGTCATCACACCCCTGGGAAACTGCTGGAGGTCGTCCGCTTTGAATTTGAACACGCCCTCAGACGTGGGGACCTCGTCATCGAGGCGACCGATGCGTTCATGAATGCGGAAATCGGGATTGCGAGCCGCGTGATCGATGCGGTTCTGATCAATCTCGTACGCAACAGCTACTACTGGGGCAGCGATGCGGGTCAGCGCCCGGTCGTCGTCCGGTTCGATGTCGAGCAGGTTGAGCATGAGGTCGACACGTGGGATGACGACACCGAGACCTGCGGGAAAATGATTTCGGTGTCGGACATTATCGTGGTGGAGGACAACGGGCCGGGTCTTCCCGATGGGATCGGCGACGAGATCTTCGAAGTGGGGGTGTCGGGCCGACGGTCGTCGGGCATCGGGCTCCACATCTGCAGAACTGGCCTTGAATCGCAGGGAAAAACCATCGTGGCTGACCCGGAGCGGTCAGAAATCGGCGGCGCCAGGTTCAGGATCGGCCCGCGCTCGCTCCTTCGACCGGAATATGTTCCCTACGAAGAGGAAGACACACCGCGCGAACTGGAACTGGCGGAGGCCGTCGAGGCCATTTCTGCTCTGATCGCGAACGGCGACAATGTCGAGGCCGCCCGCCTTTCCGATGTCTACGAGGAGGCTGCGGGCTTGGCGATGCGGATCCGGCTACGTGGGGCAGAGACAAACCTCGAGGAGCGTCTCGTCGCTGCCGTGGAAGGATTCCATGCGCAGCTTGGGCAGGCACAGACGCCCGCCGGGACTTTTCGATCATAGAACTACATCAGCTCGACGCGAGCTGATGTAGTAGCCTTTCGATGTTCGAGCGCGCCCTCGCTTCGAACGCGTCCTTGAACGTATCCGTGAGGTAGATCGACGGGCGTACAAGGAAGGTTCGCATCACTGCCGCGCGGCCGCTACGCCAGGCGGCATCATCGACCCAGCCGTATTCCAGTCTGACGTTGGTGTCGAAAGAATCGAACGCCTCCTCGGCCGCCCCGAGGATGGAGAGGTCGGCATCCAGGAGGAAAGCAACGTCACCGCGTTGGCTCGCAGACAGTCCGTCAGGGATCAGATGACGCTTGGTGGCGAGGATTCCTGCGACAATGAAGTCGAGCTGGAAAGGTGGAACGGTGGATGCGAGCATTTCCCGGGCGAGATCCGCGCTGCGTTCCTCGTTGTCGTTGCGGCGGCTTTCATAGACGGCATCATGGAATGCGATCATCGCCAGAACCGACTGCATGTCAGAGATCAGACGGGAATGGCGGAAAGCCAGTGACCGCATCGAGAGCGGGTGATTCCAGACGTGATAGTGTCTGCCCGGAGCGTCGTGGAGGTTTTTCAGAGAGGTTTCAATCTGCGGAGTTACGATGCCCATGTCGATATCCTTGCGACCTCACAAGGCATAAGCTACGACACTTGCTTGGTAAATCCGCCAGCAAGCCTGGCTGGCATGCGGAAACTGCAGGAGAGGCTTCGCGGACGAATGATCGTTACGAGCGATGAATGGCAGATGGTGAGGGTCTTTCTCGATGAGACGCTGCCAGCGGATTTTGCGGAGCGCCTTCTGCTCGAGATGCTGCAGATAGCACGGCCCTACGGACGCGGTGCGATCGAAGCAGAGGCGGTCAGCCGGAAGGACCTGGGCGATATTGTCGCTTCGGGTGTGAAGAAGTCGAGGCTCGATCTGGGCGGTCATCCCCACGACCATGGCGTGATCCATTTCGACTACGTCGCCGGCCACAGGCTCAAGGTTTCGTACTATCCGAAGGGTCTGCTTGACGACAAAGGCATGCCAATGCCCGCCGACAGGGGGCTGCCTGTGATCGTCTCGCGGGATTTCGACAAGATGTACGGACCCGGTGCGCTTGAGAACGTGACCCGCGTGGCCCTCATGTGACGAGCCTGAGATTGTTGCTTTCCGCCCCGGTCGATAGTCTTCCTGCAGTTGGACGTGGACGGGAGGTATCGATCGATGGCGAGCGGGAGCAGGGTCGGAGCAGTCGTAAAGTCGCATTGTGACGCGGCAGAAGCTATGTTGACGGCAATGGCTGCTGAACGTCGGGCACTGAGCCGACGCATCGGCGACAAGAGCCGCTATCTTGCATCGATCATTGATCAGAGGTTCGACGTCGTGACATCGCCCGCACTCGAGGAGGCTGATGCTGCTGACAGGATCAAGTCCGCAGAACTCGCAGCCTGGGTGGACGAAGCCGCGGCCGAACGCGCCGAGACCGAGGCGAAGATCGCCGCCGCCGAAAGCGATCTCGCGGCGACCAAGTCCGTTAATGGTCACGCACTTCGTCGTTATCTGACAGTCAAGTCGAAGATCGCCAGCGCGACAGCTTCGATGGTCAGCGAGTCTGCGAAGGTTGCCCGTGAGCGGCAGGAAACTTCCCAGCCCGTGTCAGAAGAGGGTATCGAAGCTGCGGCCGAAACGCTTGCGAAACTGGAGGAAGAGCTTGCGGAGGTTGTCGCCGGGCATGGCTCCGATCTTGTCGAGCGGGCGGCCCGGCTCGGAGACATTGGTCGCGACCTGGCCGAACGAAAGGCACAGCTCAGCGGCCTCGAAGGAAATCTAGCTTCGCGCAGGATGATCGCGCAGGAATATGCCGACGGCCGTCGGGAAAGGCTGGTAAACGCGGTTGTCAGCGCAATACTGCGCGATCCCTCCACCGGGAGGGATCTTCTCCCCGAAAATGACCAACTCCGGTCTCGGCTCGTTCGGTTTGCTGACGAGAATGCTGGCATACGAGAGGATGTCGACAGAAGCGAGGCGCTGGAAGCGCAGGCAGCAGTTGCGAGCGCGAAGATGCGGAACTCGGGGGAAGCCATCCGGGCACTTGCGGCCAGCCACTGGATCGAGACATGCGGACGTTTCCCGGGGCTGTCGGACGACGAGGTGCTCAAGCTGGCGACAGCCTACGACGAAGCGCTCATCGACAAGGTGGCCCAGTTTTGTGAGCGGCACTGGATTCCTTCGCAGTGGGGACTCGATGAAGCACTGTTGCAAGCGCGCAAGACGCACCACGATTCCCACGTCCATCTGGGTCACAATGCCTTCAATCGGAACTGATTAGGTTCAAGGAGTTGTGTCTTCGCTCCGCTCGATCGGTGTGAGCGAAGACTGGAAGGCCGGATCTGCATACGGCAAGTGGGGCAGATTGCCGATCACAGTTTCAATGAGTTCCGAGGCTTCGTCGCCATCATCATACATCGGCGACGAGAAATGCCCTTCGCGCCAAGAGATCATGGTGGTTTTACCCACGCGGAAATAGTCTCGTAGTGCATCCTCGTTCGTCCACCCGCAGATTTCGAGCAGCCTGCCCTCCGGATCCCTGACGAGCGCATGGTGTCCAAAGCCGTAGTCCGGTATCTGCCAGCTCATTGTCACCACATCCCATCCCGTCATGCGTGACAGGACGGAGGCGTAGTCGTCGCAGTCGGAGGACCGGAATGCGCGGGTCAGAACCATGATCGAGTCTTTTGGGTCGAGATCATCGTCCTCCCAGAGCTCGCAGGCGTCGTAGAAGTATTCCGCCGCGTGAGCGAGCGCCTTCATGTCGCTCCCGCTCACGCGGCGGCTCCTGCGATTTCAAGGCGCTCGGATGGGCGGATGCCATCGGCCAGCTCGGAAAGCGTCTGCGATCCCCCGGCGACGAACCAGGAGGCGAGGTCGCTGCGCTGGTGGGCGACGTTCATGATCAGGTCGCAGAGCACCAGAATGTCGGCGGGATCGGTCGCCTCAGCGGCCGCGGCACAGAGTGGAAACAGCCTCGCGATGCCGATATCAGTCAGGCGCCAGCCCGTTTCGCATTGGATGGCCCAATCCACGAACTGCTCGATCTCCTCGCTTTCGAAGTGATCGTCGAGGACTTCCTGATAGGTGTAGGTCGCGTGTCCGGAGATGGCGGTGTTCACGCCGAGACGGAGATAGTTGTCCACGAAGCGGTCGCGGATCGACATCAGCCCCTTTTCGTCGCGAACGAAGCCGAGCTGGGCCGAGTCCTGCCAGATGCGCTTCAGTCGCTCTGCGGGCACGACGCGCCACTGTGCTCTGTCTGGCCATCGACCGGACTTGTACTCGCCGATCATCGTTTCCAGCATCTCCTCCTCGCGGTGGATGAGATCCGTCTTTGCGTCAAGTGATGGTTCGAAAACACGGTTTGTCACGGTTCCGCCTTCAGGGTCTGGGTGCCAGAGAGGTCTCGAAAGCCGGGCGATAGTACTCGACGTTGCAGTCCGCGATCTCCATCACGAAATCGTCCAGGGAGCTCAGGCGGAACATGTTGCCGACCTTGTTCCTGGCGATGAAGTCGAAGCCGTTGGGGTCGCGGACCACCTCCCAGTTGGAGCGATGCTGCGGCCGGATTTCGAGCCAGTAGGAGAACCTGTCCAAGGCCTCGTCCGAATTACGGATCTTCGCAAGGTCGTAGAAGGTGTCACGCTTGTCGCCGACGCGGGATTCCACGATGTCGCGCAGGATTGCCACAACATCTGCTGAAGCGATGCGGTGCGCGTCATCCCCTGTGAAATAGATTTCCGCGATGACGTTCACCACGAGGGAGCCGACATCCCATCGCGGATGCGCCTTGCGCGCCTTGGAGATGCGGTCAAAGAGATCGTCGCTGCCGAGGATGCCATAGAGCACCTCGGAGGCACTCTCGGCTGAGAGGTCGCGGGAGACGATGTCCCGCAGCGTCTCGGCCTCGCTGACCGTGTTTGGAAGCTTCCAGTGCCCCATGGGTTTCTCCTCCGCCTTCGTCGTAGATTTACAAGGTGCCGACCGGAGCGGCAACTTCGAGATCTTCCTCGGCCATGTCCTCCATTACGCGTCTGCGCACCTTCGCGAGCAGTTCGTCCGTCATGGCCAGGCCCTCGTTCTCCGTGAGGCCTATCCTCTCCAGCCAGTCGATGAGGTCGTCGCTGTCGATCGTGACAAGGATCGTCGCCTCGGTGTTGCTTGCCAGCCAGTCGTCAACGATCCCGGCATCGAGAGCGAGCTCGTCGTAGTCGTGGCCGTTGTCGATTATGATTTCTTCGGCGATCGCCGCGAACTGACGTGCCGATAGCTTGAGCATCTGGGGAGCGGCATCGAACGCGATTGAACTGCCGGAGTCGATAGCGTGGTCGTTGACCCAGATCTGGGGTTGCACGCGGGCTTCGAGCCTGAATTCGTTCATGTCTGCACCTTTCGCAACATCATGTCAGCCATGAAGGTGCGACACAGATGCGCAAGGCACACTGTTTCCTCTCTCGGAAGAGGACACCCGGGACGGAGTGGAAGGGCGGGACGTCCCGGGTGTTTGGTTCACTACCAACCGATTATCGGGTTAGCCATCGCTTCGAGAGCGTTGGCCCAGACCGATTCTGCTATCCACCTATTGCTGCGGCAACCAGACTATTGACTTGGTCGGCTCCTCCGCGTTCACGAGCACGACCTGTCCTGGATTTCCACGGTCGCCTGCCTCGCTCGGCAACCCATCTGGACCTCCCGCGCCCCTGCCAGATCCCCGGCCGCCGCCCCCACAACTCGCACCGCTGCCGCCGTCATTCCCAAGGCCACCCACGCCTGGCTCACCGGGCGCACCGCCCTTTCCTCCGATGCCGCCAGGCGCACTGATCTTCAGCATGCCTGCCTGCAGCTTGTCGCTGACGCGCGACAGCAGGAAAATTTCAGCTCCAGGTCCACCCGGGCCTCCCTTTCCGCCCTGTCCCCTTGCCCCTCCCGGCCCGGCATCCCCCGCGTCTCCCGGCCCGCGCCTCGTGTCCAAGCCAAGAAATCCGCCGCAGGAGCGGTCGTTACCACGCCCTGCCTGACCACCGGTGCCGCCCTGTCCGCCCTTCTGGCCTTCACCGCCTGTTTGTCCGTTGCCGATCACTTCGAGAGTTCCGTTTCCTTCGAAAGCCTTGACATCAAGCTCGATCCGTCCGGGTTTCTTACCTCCGGTTCCGATCAGGCCAGGATTTCCAGGAAACCCGGTGTCTCCGTTGCAGCCACGTCCGCCGCACTGTTCGTCCGCGGCCTTGGCTCTTCCATCTACGTTGCCAGGAGTTCCCGGGATCACTGGCGGGTAGTCTTCGTCCTTGTAGGAGATGATCTTGGCGTCACCGTTGAGGCGGACCGTCTCGGCCGCGATTACGAGGCTTCTGCCGTCGAGATAGTAGATGCCGCTCTCGATCACCAGGACGTCCGCGGGTGCCGCCTGAATGATGATCCTGCTTTCGGCGTTGCTTTTCTGGAACCGATCCGCGAATGCGATGTCGGCTGCGAGGCCAAGGCCTGGTGCGATCATGCATGCGGCTGAAGCGTAAAATGCCACCCTCGACTTCATTGAACCACCCTCAGGTTGATAGTTAGCGACGTGATTTGCGGGACAGCTTTCCATCGGCTCCCGTTCCTGTCGCCGGTCATCTGCACGGCGAGATAGTAGGGAGTTCGCGCTGGAGGCGCGCTCTGGTATTTCTTGAACTCTTCGAACGTCAGGGGGATTGGTGCCGTTTCCTCGACCTTTTGCAGGCCGACCTGATAGCGAGTGGCTACTCTGGGCATGGCACCCTTCGCCCTCATGTCGATGAAGTTGCAGAACCCGTTCCTACGCATCTCGCCAGCGAGGTCGTAAGAAATGTCAAGGTTGATGCGCTTGCCGACAGCCGCTTCCGGATCCTTGAACTCCACCGCTGGCACGGTCACCTGGACGAGCCGCTCTGGGATGTCGAGGGGTGCGGCAGGAAGCGTCATGGGTATCGGAATTCGCACCGTGCCATTGATGCCATCCGATGCCGAAATGGACGATATCTGAGCATTGATCTGCTCCAGAAATTCCCGCTCGGCGCTGCTTCCGTTGCTATCGAAGGTGAATGTCTGGGTGTATGGCATCGCACCCCCTGCCCGTTCGCTCTGGTAGCCCTCAAAGGACCTAAGAATGGAGTCATTGATGGCGTTGAGCGCGGTGAGGTGCTTCTTCTTCTCCTTCTCGAGGTGCTGCAGGATAAGCTCCTTCGTCGAGAAATGGCCATCTGGACTGTAGAGGCCGGAGCGAACGTAGGCGGTCATCTCTTCCGGGAACTGAAGAAGGTCCGCTGGCAGTTCCGGTATCTTCGCAGTCTCGAAATAGAGGCTCCGCCGAAGCATGATCGCGTCGAGGTAGAGGTCCTCGAGGTTCATTCGCCAGAGAGCGGTCGCAACAGTCTTCCAGCGCATGATGTCGCGGTCGTTTCCGGGGGTCATCTCGAGCAATTCCGCTTCCAGCACCGAAGCTGTTGCCTGTGCCTCGGTGTCGGATGCCAGTTGCTGCTGCAGAGCGGCGATTTGCTCGATCAGCTTGGCTTGCTGGGCCCGGTGGCCCCCTATGCTCGAAAGAAGCCCCTGCAGTTCGCCGTCTTCCTTCTCTAGGCCGGACATCTCAATCTTCGTTGGTTCTGGCAGTGCCTGAAGCTGGTCGTACATCTCCTTGAGTTTTTTGCCGAACTCTCCGCCAGATGCGCCTGCCTTCTTAAGCGCGTCCATCTTTGCGATGGGTTTCCCGTCCTTGCCGAGCGCCGTGCCTTTGAAGGCGTCGCGCGTGGTCCCGAGATCGTTGAGGTGCTTGTCCCACGCGTCCCTGGCTTCTGTTGCAGTCTTGTAAAACGCCGCGGCGCGGGTGGCGATCGTCGCAAAAGTCTCCAGTGAAATTCCGCCCGGCGTGACGTTATGGGAGTAGATGATATCTCCGGTCACGCTCAGGCCGGCGGCGATGATTGGTGACGCGGGGGTCGGGATCATCATCGCGCCGATCGCGACCACCGTTGTGGCGATCTTGATCTTGCTGGCGTCGTCGTTTTTCTTCTTTAGGTCCTCAAGGTGCTTTTCCAGGATGACGCGTCGATCCGCGACCTGTTCGTTGAGCTCCACGATCATCTTCTCGTTGACGGATATGTCCGTGAGCGCCTTGCTCATCGCCTGCTGGCGTGCCGTCATGTCCCCGAGCGCGGCGCGGTAGTCGGCCCGCACCTTCTCCACCTTCACTGGATCGAGCGGCTTCCCGTCATACGCGGCGAGAATGATGTCCATCAAGGTGTCCAGCCTCGCCTCTGCATCATCGAGCTTGGCCTTGAAGGCGTCTCGCGCGCTCACGAAATCGCGCCGAGGTACGAAGAAAGGCGAGTACCCCTGGGCATCCAGGTCGAGGTTCATTAGATCCATAGTCGAATTCAGCATCGTGACGGCGGACGCATTTCCGATCTTCTCTATCTTCGGCAGGAGGTTCGAGATCTGAGCCTCAATCTCCTTCCGGTTGGCTTGTGCGAAAGGTGCCCGGGAATAGAACTTCTGAACCTTGAAGGCGAAGAACAGTGGCCAGGTCACCCGTTCAGCCATGGCCGCATTTGCCTTGGCCCCTCCTTCAGTCCCCACCTCGACGAGGAAGGAGGGCGGCACCTTCGGGTCGGCGAAATTATACTCCCCCGTTCTTCTCCATAGGGTGTCTCGCGCCGCAGCGTCCGGAATTGCCTTGCCGTCGACGAGCATCGTCTCCGCGAAGATCTCGACCTTCCTCTTCGACGTTCCGTCCCCGAGAGGTACCTGCAATGCCCTTGGCATTGCTTCGCGAAAGGCGAGAGTGTTGGTTGAAATGAACAGGCCATCCGCGAGGTCGCCGGGAGGGTTCAGATAGATGCTCCCGCCGGATGCGAAGTTCACGGCATCGGCGAGCACGACGATCCTCGCTCCCTTGAAGCTGATCGTGTCGAGGAAGTTGACCTCTCTCCCTTCGAAGATGATTTCTGCGACATTGTCAGGCGCAGCGTCGATGTCACGCACGATCGAGCCGAAATCGGCCTTGCTGATGTTCAGGATATCCCCGGTGACGCGGATCGACTTCCGTCCGTCGTGGACGGATTCGTAAAGGTCGTAGTTCGCGTCGTCTTTCCAGGACTGGTACGCAATCGAAGGTGCTGGAAACGCCACGCACTCGACGACCTTTGCCTTCGCATCCTGGGCCAAGACCATGGACGTGGTGGAGAGAAGTGCCAGATTGAGGAGAACACCAATGCTCAAGATCTCGGCCGAAATGCGTTTGCGCGAGTAAACCTGTGCCATGCCGCGACCCCTTGGAAACAAAAAATGCACGCAACATCGTTGCTCGGAAGTCGCCTTCCCAGCGAAAATTCATGAAACATTAAAAAAGGAATTGCTTTCTAGCCCATTGAATAGAACTGCTCGTTTAAATTGTCAATGGACAGTGCCGCCCACTTGTCGTTCGTGGCGACGGCTCGGTCTCCCCGCGTGTCGAAGGATTTCCGTGTGCCCG